>Ga0306926_10010506_pt1 | contig 10236 bp, 10 predicted proteins | sample flu12Cox44000178_FD_203759 | JGI IMG/M metagenome (GOLD analysis project Ga0306926, IMG submission 203759) | Lab enrichment of tropical soil microbial communities from Luquillo Experimental Forest, Puerto Rico - flux8day.12C.oxic.44.000.178 (v2)... | ecosystem: Environmental > Terrestrial >... | reverse complement strand
GAGTCGATAAGGACTACCTGATCGCGCTGCAAGAGTATGCCGTGCTGCCTAACAGCATGATTCCGAACAGCATGAACATGGAGTTCAACTGGCTCACGTTTAACGGCAAGGCCGGACCGGCTGCGACGCCTCTCATCATTCGCCACGGTGAGCGCGTGCGCATTAGGATCATCAACCTCGGCATGGATCACCATCCGATTCATCTCCACGGGTTCACGTTTTGGGAGACGGGGCGGGAGGGAGCGCGGCAACCCGAGGCGATCTGGCCCCGAGGCAATACAACGCTTGTTGGTGTCGCTCAGGCTCGGGATATCGAATTCGTAGCCGATCGAGTCGGCGACTGGATGCTCCACTGCCATCTTCCCCATCACATGATGAACCAAATGGCTTCGAGCGTCGGCCCGATGACGCGACTCGGTCAGGGCATACGGGCGGGGGGGAGCATGGAGGAAGCCATGGGCATGCTGCGAGAAGGTCGCGCGACGGACGAGAACAAAGCTCCTAGCCTGGGGCGCGGCCTCGGCGTCGGCGCGACAACCGATGTGGCGCGGACCAACGGCCCGCTGACCGAGACCGAAGCGGAGAAGGCGATGGCCAGTATGCCCGGTATGGATCACTCCAAAACCGATCGCGGCGCCATGCCGGCAATGAGCATGCCGGAATTGCCGAAAAATGCCAATCAAATTCCGCTCTTTCCGCAAGACGCCTTCATGGAGGGTCCGATGATGGCCAGGGACAGGGAAGTCGATAAACCGGAGACGTACGGCTTGCCCGCAGGTTGGAGCGGATACGTCGGAGGCATGATGACTCTCGTTCGAGTTTTGCCGCCGGACCGGTACTACAAAATCATAGAACTCAAAGCCAGTCAACCTGCGCCCAGAGCACGGGTGCAACCTGCAGATGAAGGACACAAGCATGGCCAATAGAATCCGCCGGGCATGGGTCACCCTTGCCGTCGCTCTATCCATGGCGTTCCTTTCGGTCGTCCCACGGACCCACGCACAGCAAGTAGCTAGCACGGAGCACACATTTCGACGGACAGTTGATCAGCTAGATGTCGACGCGACGCGACTCCCCGCCACCGACGAACCCATCGAGGGTTGGATCGGAAACAGGACAGTTGCGTACAACGTCAGCAATGATGTCCTCGCCCGTCTCAAGCCGGGAGATCAGGTGACGACGAACGTTTTCGAGGTCGATTTTGCGCACTATGACATCGCTCTGGTTCCGCAGACCGGACCAGCTCCAGTGTCTAGCGGAACCAAGAGTGCCGGCCTCCGACTCGAAGATTTGGAGCAGATGGCATTGCTCAATAACCCGACGCTGGCGCAGGTTCAAGCCAATCTCCGCATCGCTTCGGGGCTGGCGACACAAGCAGGCCTCTATCCGAATCCCGCGGTCGGCTACTTCGGCGACGAGGTTCGTGGCGGTAGTTCAGGCGGCGGCAAACAAGGTGGCTTTGTAACCCAGACGATCGTGCTCGGCGGGAAGCTTCGCGCGGCCAGACGAGTCGCCCAGTTGCGTGCGAATCAGGTCGAGACGAGCGGCCAGGTTCAGCACCTGCGGATTTTGAATAACGTCAGAAGTGCGTTCTACCAAGTTCTCGCTGCTCAGCGTCTGGTAGAGGTGCGCCAGAATCTGGCCAAAGTGGCCGGAGATGCGATCCAGACATCCTTGCAACTGGCCAACGTTGGCCAGGCCGATCGGCCGGACATTCTTCAAGCCCAGGTCGAGCAAGAGCAGGCTAACGTGGCCGTGCGGGTCGCTGAACAGAATCTCGAGAGTTCCTGGAGATTCCTTGCTGCCGTGGTCGGAAAGCCTGACCTGACGATGTTTCGGTTGGAGGGCGATCTGGATGCCATCCCGGATCTCAACTACGAGGAGTGGGTAGCAACGACACTTCGCGAAAGCCCGGAAGTAAGACTCGCCCAGCAGGAGGTCCAGCGGGCAGAGGCGTCTTTGGCTCAGGCTCGCAAGGCACCCATCCCGGATCTCCAGCTGACGGGTATTCTTGTCCAGAATTACGAACCTCTCGAGACGACGCGAAAGCCTACCGGATTACAGGGTGGAGCACTGATCGGGGTGCAGTTGCCGATCTTCAATCGCAACCAGGGCGGGATCGCTGCAGCCAGCGGCGAGATTGAGAGCGCCAAGCGAGAGTTGGCCCGACTCAAGCTCCAATTGCAGCGCGATTTGGCTGGTATGTTCCGGGATTACAACTCGGCACGCCTGATCGTCCAACAATACAAGGTTGAAATGCTACCACGCGCGGAGCAAGCGTACCGTCTGTATCAAGCCAATTACCAGAAAATGGCCGGCGCCTATCCGCAGGTTCTGATCTCGCAGAGAACGCTGTTTCAATTGGAGGCCGATTACGTTGAGGCGCTCGAAAATGCCTGGCAGAGTGCGCTCGTAATTCGTGGGTTCGGGCTCATGGACGGACTCTCCCGGCCCATCAATGCGCCGGTGGGAGTTGCCGCGTCCGGCGCCGGAATGGGCAGTTACAACCCACGCGCGGTCATTGCCCAATAACCGGGGCAGGCGACAAGGGGCGATCCTTCCAAAACGGGGCCGCCACTCGCAAACGGTGTCCGGATCATTTTGATGGCTGTCACGCTCTCCGCGCCCGCGTGTGGCCGTCGATCATACCAGGGTCTGCAGTCCGTCGCTTTAGTGGCAGCTGCGTGAATGACCGGCTCAGCTTTGCCCCCATAGGACCTGCGTTTAAATCGGTCGTGCTGCTTTCACATCGCCGGCGGTTCCACGCGAATCCAGAGCGAAAAAGCGCGGCCAGCGTTTTGAAGGGAGCAACGTGGGCAACACCCGATGCCGATACCTGGTCTTCCCCCTCAGCCGTGCCGCTCAATCCGGGTTTCCAACTCGTGGAAAGGGGAAAGCCAAAGCACTTCATACGACCCCAGCCGCAAAGGAAGCTTTCCCTCCGAGCCATGCCAACCTCGTCCTCCGACCAGGTCGAACCAAGCCATATCCCGGAATCCCAGACCGCCCAGATCCAGTTTCAGTTCCAGGCTGCGCGCGGTGATGTTGGTTACACACAGAATGTGCTCATCACTCGCCGGCGAAACGCGCAGCAGCGCAAACACCTCATCTCCTACTGAAAGCACCCTTTGTTCCCCATTGGGGTGGAAAGCCGCATGCTGCACGCGAGTCATCAGCAGCCGGCCCAGGATTGTGGACAACAGGTTGAGCTTTGAGCCAGGATGCGCCAGGTTCTTTGCGAGGATTTCGAGATCGAGCGGCATCCTGTTTACATCCCGTTTAACCCTTGTCTGCAGCGCCAGCCGTAAGTCGCTGCGGCTGCCGACCAGTGAGTGCAGGTACACCGCCGGCACTCCTCTGAGTGCCAGGGCGATGCTTCTCGAGGCCGCAAAACGCTGCACCTGAAGCGCCTTGGGTTCGCCGTTGTTCTCCAGGTTCAGTGCGCTGTACCAGGTGATGTTGATCTCGTATGGAACCTCGCCGTGCACCGGCGCGGTGCGGTTGGAGATGAATGCTCCGTGCTGCCGTGCCTCCTGCACCAGGAAACGCCTCTCTTCGTCCGGCAGGATCGATTGCACGCCAGACAGCCCGATCCCGTCATGCGTATCCAGAATGTTCAAGTAAGTAGTCGTCGGCGATGGATACTGCAGTCCAGCCGCCCACGCGGAGAGCCACCGGCTGCTCTCTCGGTAGAAGGCATGCAAAACCAGTGGCGGCAGCGCAAAGTTGTAAACCAGTTGGGCTTCGTCGTTCCCATTGCCGAAGTAGGAAATGTTCTCCTCGTGTGGCACGTTCGACTCGGTCACCAGGATTACTTGGGGGCTGCACTGGTCAAGCACATCACGGAACAGCTTCACAATCTGGTGTGTCTGTTCCAGGCTTGCGCTCGAGGTCCCCAGTTCCTTCCAGAAATAAGCAACTGCGTCTAGCCGGATCAGGTCGGCCCCGGCCCGAACGTAAAACAACAATGTCTCCACTGCTCTCAGCAGGACCTGTGGGTTGTGATAGTTCAGGTCGATCTGGTCCGGCGAGAACGTGGTCCACACCCACCTTGGGCCGTCGATCGACTGGAAGCACGACAGCACGTCGCTGGTTCTCGGCCGTCTCAGCACGCCCCGTTCCTCTGGCGTCAGCTCTTCAGGCGATTGGAAGGAGATCGCAAAGTTTTTGTACTGCGGATTCCCACAGAGCATCTCTTGGAACGCCTTGCTGTGCGACGATGCGTGATTCAGCACGCCGTCGAACATCAGGCGGTAAACCTGTCCGAGATTACGAATGTCTCCCCAACTCCCGATATCCGGGCTCACCCTGTGAAAATCGATCACCGCATAGCCCCGGTCCGAAGAGGACGGGAAGAAGGGCAGCACGTGCAGGATGCTGAACGCGGGGGCGCCACGGCGGTAATACTCCAGAAATTCACCGAGCGCGGCAAAGCCGGTCTTCCCTCTTGCCTGGACCGCGTCTCCATAGGTAATGAGCATCATGTCCTGCTCGGAAAACCGGTGTGTCGGCTGAAAGCTCTTCTCCGCGTGCTTCAGTTCCTCAGGCTTATGTGCCAGGTGCACCTGAAGAAGCCTGAGCAATTCCGGTAGGACAGTCTCCGCGACTTCGCGCCCGTACAGGAAATCGAGCCGAGCCGCAAGGCGCGCGCGACCTTCGGCGCTGATCTTTGGCACAAGCACGGTGAAGTCCGGCTTATCGAGATAGTCGATCCTCCACCATTTCATCCGGTGGGCGGGTGTTTGCATCGGCATGATATCGCTCTTATCTTGGATCCCGTGTCCTTCTTAGGTACGAATGCGGCCTCTCGCAGTTTGCGCAGCTTGACGTCGCCGGCTGCATTCTCATTCTGGCGGGATTCGGTGTTGTGTGGCGAGATCTAATTTATTGGGACAGGCTAAATCGCCCTGCTCCGATGGATCCCCTCGCAGGACTGATTGTAGCGGCTGCACTCGCGTCCTCTGAATCTGGGCGCCCACTCGCGGTCGTCGGCCATCCATACAGGGCGCCCGCCCGGCCGACGCAGAATGACAGATCGCCTGATCCTCCTGAATCTGCCGCACCCACGTGGATTAACCCGGAGCTGGGACTTTGTCCCAGAGCAGCGGAAAACAGTCAGTATGCGCGAAACTTCGGGAAGCCGGACGCTGCTTCGAAATTGGAGCCTGGCGGATGCGCTAAGGATCCAACGGTGAGGAAAACCTACATTGATGCACAGGACTGACAATCGAGAAACGCAGTATCTTCGAGCCCGCAACGCCAGCCTTGTTCCTTGCCAGCCGAACAGGGATAATAGGCACGGTATGCCTCTGCACTGGTGATCACCACTCGAGAGGAGGATATAGAGGCTACAGGGATTTTTCGTCCTCTCAAGTTATTGAATGTTAAGGCTTTACGATCGCGCGCCCGTAGCTCAGGTGGATAGAGCGGCTGGCTTCGAACCAGTAGGTCGGGAGTTCGAGTCTCTCCGGGCGCGCCAGAAAGCAAAGGCTTTAAAAGCTCAATTCAACTTCGCAGAATCGGGTTTGGTAGCAATGGGAGACAAATGCGCTGTCTATCCTGACCGCGCCTTCTCGTTTGGTCTCTTCCATCAAGTGTCCGTGCACGGTTAGAGTGAACGCGACGACCTATGACCGAGCAGTTCGCTTATCGCCTTGATGTTTACGCCCTGCGCGATCAGGATAGCGACCGTGGCATGGAGTTGGGGTCAACCGAATACTGACCGGGAAACATTAGTGGCGGTTAGTTTACGGTAACCCCTTGAGTGCCGCTACCTGTCAGGAGGGTCACATCATCCGACGATAACACCTCCGGTAACCCACTGCCAGCAACAGGCAGATCGACGGGACCGTCGTATCAACTGTATGGTTTGGTTCCAAGTAGATATTCCTCTCGTGGTAGGTCTTCTCCTGATGGCCGCTTTGATGGACTTGCGGGTCTTCAAATTGGGCCTGCTGGTTGCCAGCATCCTGCTAATGTTTTCGGCGACCGGGGTGATTGTATTTGGGACGAAGCTGGGAATGATCCCAGCCCACGCTGTCGCCGTTCTGTCGGTTATGGTTTGGCTCGCCTGTGCAGTCTCGGTGATCCGCCGTCGGTTCGGCTCTAAGCGTCCGTACGAGCCGTTTGGCAGCAGCGCTGATCGTCCAGAAACGTGTGAGACGGCATTGATAGATGGAGCTTCGATGTTAAATCCCATGACAAAAAGAATGACCAGTCAGATTTCATCGGAATTTCAGTTCATTAAACCGATCTCGGGCCAGTTTGATTCGACGCTTTATGGTGTGGTCGTGGGAGAAGCAGGTCGGGTCGGGGCGGTCCAGTTGGTGAGACTCCATGGAGAGGATGGGAGGGTTCCGCTGCCTCGAACTTTCGGGCCCGCCGTCCTGCAAATCGCGATTGCACCTGTCACAAAGATCCCGTGGGCCCCGTGAGAATCGGGGCAGGAAACGGTTATCGTAAAAGTGGATCGCGCGTTACCGAACGGCAGCACTCCTCCGGTCATCCCACATGTCGTCCACCAGGGGTAGCCTGGGGTTACTTCCGGTTAGCCCTTCTTTCAGAGCAATTCAGCGTTTGTAAAACGGCGACTATATAGGTCCCGACCCCGGAACTGCCTCCCGCGTAAGGCCGATGGACGCCCAAGGCATGGAAAACCTCAGCCCGGCAGCTTGCCAAGTCTTATCCATCCTCAGGGGTGACGAATTCACGCCCGACGAGCTGTTGAGCAATGCTCACGTCCTGCTGGTCCTTGCTCCTGATAACCCACGCCGTGAACGTCTGTACCTTGCGGTCTTGCGCGGTCAAGAGGCCCCAGGAAACGGGGATCGCCGAGCCGTCATCAGGCACGAGCTAGACTTTACGGTTGAGCTGTTGAGACTGACGCAGTGAGCGTGTCTGCGGCGAATTCCCGAACGCCCAGAACCGAGACAAATCCGCAACCGCTTTGTGCCAGCGGCGCAATGCCAACTGATAGTAATTGTTCTCGGGCCGTTCGCCTTTGCACCGGCGCGCATTCTGGTCTTCACGGATCGCCCGCACTTCGATGAGCGCAGAGTCCACCTCAAGGGAGCGGACCAACCAAGAGCTGTTCCACATACGAACCACCCCAGGCCACACACGATACCACGAATGGACTAGCTGTGAAGACACGCAACTAAACCGCCAGTTTTGCCTTCCGTTGAAGGCCTAACCACCACCCGAGCCTAGCAGTGCACTGGAGGCCACCGCAAGGGATTTTGGCAAGGGTCCTAGCCGTCGTTTGACCCACGGGCTAAACCTGCCCTCACGGGCGCCTCGGAGGGCTCACGGGTAGGATTCCTCGCGTCAGGCCTAGGAATTGATGGGCCGCCAGCGGCGGGAATTACCATTCACCTGGTTCATGAGGTCCGGCCAGGCGGCCCAGAGTGTTAGGCTCGCATCAACGGTAGCATGCGCGGGAAGCAAAGCGAAGCCCGCGTCCATTTTAGGAATTGGACGACAGCCTTACGCCTAGCGTTGGCGGCTTTCTCCAAACTTTGTACGCAGCAGCGCCCCTCGGTGCCCAGAACCGCCGCACCATAGAAAGCTTGATGTTAATTACTGGCTGCCTATTGAGGGGCTTTCAAGCTTTTTTGCAGCAGCCTGGCGAGCGGGGTTGAGCTTGTCTCGTGAATCGCAAGCTCGATCCGGTGCAAGCCGCGGAGGATTCCGGCAAACGTCAAGAACAATATCCCGCCTACCGCCATCAAAATGATCTCAGTCCAGCGTAGCGAGGGGGACGGCGCTTTGTAATAACCGCTTCTGACGAGGGCAAGACCGCCCGCGCCGGAAATCGCAAGCCACCCGAGGAGCATCAATACCACTGCCAGAGCCGGCTTCTTCGGATCGTCGTATATCATAAGCGGCCCTCCAGTGCGGGAGCATGATATCAGTTTTTGCGAGACCGTACTACTCTGCGCCTTACACTCTGCGCCTTGCACTCTGCGCCTTGCATAATCGGGATGCGGATGTGCTTTCCAAAACTACATCATCTTGTGGTATCGAACACCATCTCTTGGTTTTGGCGGTCTTCCGGGGCCGACCCACCGGGCCGCCGAGATGAAAAATGTGGACGGCCGTCCAAGAGCACAAAGTATGAACAGGGGCTTCGAGGAACTTTGTCAGCTTTTGCGTATCGCTCTCATTGGCGGCTCCGGGGCCCAAAGCAGGAATCGCATCGAGCAAGCTGGATCGCCCCGCATCCGGCCAGCAATAGAGAACCAGGTACACAAACGCGAACCGGAAAGCTATTCGTTCTACAGCAGTCCAGTGGTCGTGTGGCGCCGGAGTTGGTGCGGGCGATGTACCGTCTGGCGGTTTAGAAATAGCAGCAGGTTGTACCTCGCTCATAACTGGGCTCCCGCGAACAGGTATTCTATGCCATCCAGCAAATGACCGGGGCTTGGCAGTCAATCCCCAGGCGAAAACGTTTCCGTCCGGCGACGCAGCGGCCGCAATGCCGTTTGTTGGTCTGCGCAAGCCCTAGGTTGCACCGGATGGAGCCGAGTAGGGGAATCACACACCCAACGAAGAGCGGGCTTTTATGGTCACGGACGGTAGACCTTAAACGCGGCCACTATGCCCCGGTCGAGAGTGGCAACTGCGTAATGAGTCTCAACTTCCCAGAAGAAGGAGATTATGTAAAATCGCATTCGCCCCTTATGTTGTTGGTTGACCACGACTTACTGACTTGTGGTGTCCTGCGCGAGAGTTATTGGAGGCGAAACCACCACATCTTGTTGCTACAAGCGGGTCGCTTTTCCCGGTCTCCTGTTTGACTGTCACCGGTCAAACTGGCGTCTGGAGCCGCTCGAGGAAATGTCCTGAACCCGGATAGAGAATCCGGCCGAGGGCGGTCACGATTCCGGGATGAGCGCGATCCCGGCACTGTCAGCCTGTGATGCGCCTAATGATTCTGACGAAGCGCCCGAGTGATCAGAGGCCTCATAAAAGCTTCCCAAGAGTCCTTGGCTAGGAACCAGTTCCCCTCACAGCCGCGCGCGATCGTACCCATGTTCAGGAAGTAGAATGCCTCAGCCCTTCCCGGCAGATAAACGAAGCCCCTTGAAAGGGAAGGGTCAAAATCGTAGAACACAACGTAGACGAGACGCGGCTTCTCCGCGAGACACTCAGGGTCATTTGGGGGATACGGGCCAGGCTGGCCAATTTGCCGGCTGCTGCGGCATCCTGCGTAGAAGGAGACTTCGTAGTGTTGGAGTCCGGCTGGCTGTCTCACGACCCCTGCGTGCCAGTCCACGATGAAGCCTTCTGCGTTGGGAACTCGGGCGCCATTGACTCCGGGGCCGGCCCAAGGTGTGAAGTCCTCAATCTTCGCATCGGTAATCGTGACCGGCGTGCTCAAGGTCTCGCCCTTGACCTCGATCAGCACTGTGTTCCCTTTCGCCCACAGCTGCACCGATATGGCAAGTGAGAATAACAGACAACAAACTCCAACAACGCGACTTCGCATATCGCCTCCTGTCCAGCCGGCTGCCCCCCCCATTACATCAATCGGGCCTTGATCGGGTCAATCCATTCGCCGAAACGCCTACTTTCAACATTCAGCGGAGCGTGATCAGCGCTCCGCGGCATCCGAGTGCTGAGGCGTGGGCAGGATGCCCGACATCACCCCAGGCCCGGCGATGCCCTGTAGGCCACCGCAAGGGATTTTGACAAGGGTCCTGGGCGCTATGCTACATCTCGGGGGCTGCTTGTTCCGCGCGACGTGAGCATCCCGCGAGCAAGAGCCTCCAACAGCCTCGCGGAGTTGGCCCCAGTCAACCAAAATCTCGCTGAGCGCCGAAATGCGTAGGTTGTTTTGTTTCTCGCGCGCCACCGAACTCCCCATTGCCGCCTTCTTTGCTGTGGCACAAAGCGAACATCGGCATGTGCCCGACTGTTGAGTGGCATCAGCGAACACCCACCGGGCCGAAGATTCAAACAAGCGAAACTCGGAATCTTTGCGGAGAAGAAGATCCACCTGCGGTCCGAAGCCGTGTCCGTTCCCAAACCCTACCGCGCCCATGCGCTGGCGTGCGTATGCCCTTACCTCAAAGAGCCGCACAGCGCTTACGGGTGCAGCAGCATCCGGGAAAACCGCTACATCCAAACCGGATTTTTGGATGATGACGAAGGGAATGGCTGGTTTGCGCAAAATATCCTCAATGAGCGATACCACGGCTTTCTGGAATTCCTCTTCCGGGTAAACCGTTAGTG
>Ga0306926_10010505_pt1 | contig 10237 bp, 7 predicted proteins | sample flu12Cox44000178_FD_203759 | JGI IMG/M metagenome (GOLD analysis project Ga0306926, IMG submission 203759) | Lab enrichment of tropical soil microbial communities from Luquillo Experimental Forest, Puerto Rico - flux8day.12C.oxic.44.000.178 (v2)... | ecosystem: Environmental > Terrestrial > Soil... | reverse complement strand
CTTGCTGTGTGAGCGCGTCGATAAGCAGCGCGGGCCGCGTACGTTTGAGGATGATGACGCGCCCGCCGCCGCTCAGCGCCGCCATCGAGGTGGTCACCAGACCGAACGCCCACGCCATCGGCAGGCACACGATGGTCCGGTCGCCGGGGCCCAGGTGCCATACGCGGGCGTACGCGGCGGCGCCGTTGCTCAGGCCGGCACGGGAGTGCATTACGGCTTTCGGGTGGGCGGTGCTGCCGGAGGTGAAGCAGATCAGCGCCAGCTCGTATTCGGCGCATGCGGCCGAGTCGAACCTCAGCCGCCTGCCCTCGGATGGGGCCCCGGCTTCGAGTCGGCGGATCCGGTACTCGTCAGCGAGCGGACCGAGGCGGGCGGCTGCTCTCTCGTCGGCGAGGACGAGTTCGGGCTCGGCGCGCTCCAGGACGTATCGAAACTCGCTCACCTCCGATGACGGGTAGACGGTGACCAGCACCGCGCCGAGCACCCAGATCGCGAAGGCGGTGATGAGGTACTCAGGAGAGTTGTCGGCTATGAGCACGACCCTGGTCCCGCGTCGTACGGCCTGTCCCGAGAGGGCTTGCGCCTGTTCGGCGACGGCGGTTTCCAGCTCCGCGTAGCTGAACTGGGTACCTTCGAAGCTGAGCGCCACGGCGTCGGGCCGGCTGTCGGCAGTGGCTCGCAAGGAGGAAAGGAATTGCATCGCTTAATCGGCCATTCAATCAACTGCACGGTAGAACATGACGACCCACTGGCCATCTTGAACGACTTCGTCGCGCTGATTGACGACGCTGACGTCAAAGGTGACGATTCCGCGGTCTGGCTTAGAACGCGACGGCTTCAGGCCGGCGACCGTCTCGACCACGTGGATAGTGTCGCCGATCTTGACCGCGCCCGTGAGGTTCCATGTCAGCCCGAGGAAGGCGATGGCGGTGCCTTCCTTGAAGCCCAGCCGCGACTCCAGGCCGGTGGCCACGGCCAGCACGCCGGGGCCGTGGAAGAGACGACCGCCGAACTGCGTCGTCCTGGCATACTCCTCGTCCGTGTGCAACGGGTTGTAGTCCCCCGAGATGCCCGCGAAAGCGACGAGATCGGCCTCGGTGATCGTACGCGACGGGGAGGTCCAGCTCTGCCCGATCTCGAATTCGTCGAAGTACATCCCGGCCTTCTGGCTAGTCACTGTCACTGTCACTGATGTGGTCCTCTCAAAAAGGTCGACGTATTCGTGGTCGGGAAACCGCGTCGCATTCGTCATACAGCGCGGTACGCTTTCTATAGTCGGCATACGAGCGTCAAAGGGCCATTGGCGGATCCACAGCCCGAACCTTGTTTCGTTGGCGGTTCGCCAAGCGCGGCTGGAGTGCGGCTATCTGGGCCCGCGCCGGGGCGGGTCGGGCGCGATGACGAACTTGCCTACGTGCTGGCGTTTGACCATCGCCGCCTGGGCGTCGGCGAGTCGCTCGAGCGGGTAGACCTGCTCGAGGACGGGCTTCAGCCTGTTCTCGTTGATGAGCGCGACCAGCCGCGAGAATGTCTCGGTGGTGGGGCAGGTGATCCCGTACATCTCGAGATCTTTGTAGATCAGGTCTCTGAGGTCCATCGGCTCCACGGGGCCAGCGATCGCACCGGCCGTGGAGTAGCGCCCGCCACGCTTCAGCATCTTCAGCAGGCTCGCGAAAATCGGCCCGCCGACTACGTCGGCGACGACGTCGACGGCCCGACTCCCGCAGAGCGCCTCGACCTGCGCGAGCGCGTCGCCGCGGTCCCGGGGGACGAACTCGTGTGCGCCGAGCTTACGGACACGCTCCTCCTTGGCGGCACCGGCGATCGCGACGACGCGCGCCCCTCTGATCAGCGCTAGCTGGATGAGCGCGGTGCCCACACCGCCGGCCGCGCCGGTGATGACGACGGTTTCCCCCGCGAGGAGGCGGGCGCGCTCCAGCATCTCCTCGGCGGTGTCGTAGGAGCACGGGAAGGTGGCCAGCTCCGCGTCGCTGAGCTCTGAGTTGACCGCGTGCGCGTTCTCCGCCGGGACGGCCACGTAGTCGGCGAATCCGCCGTCGCGCTCGCTGCCGAGGTAAGCCACGAGCTGCGCCCGCAGTGGCAGCGCGGCGTCACGGACTTGCGGGTCGACTATGACGCGCGAGCCGATGAGCCCGGCGTTGACCCCATCGCCTGCTGCGGCGATGACGCCGACGATCGCGGCGCCGCTTATGCGGGGAAAATTAATGCTGCTCGTGTTCCAGGAGGCAGCAGCCGACTGGCCCTGCTCGGGAGGCACCGCACGGCCGCGCAGCCCGAGGTCTTCGGAGAGTTCCGATGCCGCATCGCGGTCGTACCAAGCGGTGCGGGTGTTGATGTCGGTGTTGTTGACCCCGCACGCGCCGACGCGGACGAGGACCTCGCCGGGCGCCGGGCTGGGCGTGGCGACATCCTCGCGGTACACGAGCTTGTCAAGGCCCCCGTGCCCCACCAGGAGGGTTGCCCGCATCCGGTCGGGGATGGCTGTCGAATGCAAAGTGCGCCTTTCCAAGTACATAGAGGGGTTCGTATGCCGTAAGCGCCGGCTCCCGGCCGGGCCGGTGCTGCTACCGGAAGACGGCGATGGCCTCGCCGAGCCGGTCGAGATCCGGCTCGACCCCAAGCCCCGGCCCTGTGGGCAGGGTAAGAGACCCGCTGACGTTCCTCGCCCCGCGCCCCGGCGCGGAGTCGACGGTCACCATCTCCTGGCAGCTCCAGGTTCCGACGCACCGGTTGGCGGGGAGAGTGCTGACGAAGTGGGCGACGGCGGAGTCGTTGATCACGGTTCCGGCCATGCACATGATCATCATGGGGATATCGAACGCCATGCACAGGTCGCGGATCGGGCGCGCCTTGGTGATGCCTCCGACGCGCGCCAGCTTCACGTTGATGACCTCGCAGGCGCGGTCGTTGATCGCGCGCACGACGTCGCGGAGCTCCATCATGCATTCGTCGAGTGAGAGCGCCTGGGTAGTCTGCGAGCGCACGCTCAGGCATTCCTCGTAGGTAAGGCAGGGCTGCTCGAACCAGGCGTCGAGGCCGCCGACCGCGTTCAGCACCCGCACCGCCTCCCACGGGGCCCAGCCGCCGTTGGCGTCGAAGCCGAATACCTCGCCCGCCTGACGCTTCGCCGCCAGGAACCGCACGCGGGCGATATCGGCGTCGACGTCTTCACCGACTTTGATGGAATGCCGGCGGTAGCCGAGGGAACGCCAGTACTCGACGTCGTCCAGCATGGCCTCCGGGCTCGCGACGTGGATGCTGCTGATGAGCGGGATCGCCTCGCTCTCCGCCCCGCCGAGCAACTCGCTGATCGGGAGGCCCGCGGCTTTGCCTATGATGTCCCAGATGGCGTAGTCCATTCCCGCCTTGGCGTAGGCATGGCCGGTCAGCGCCCGGTCCATGACGCGGGTGATCACGTCCGGCTGGCGCGGGTCGAGGCTCAGCAGGTGCGGCGCGATCTCGGCGACCGCCGCGCGGACGCCGCCGGTGAAAGCGGGCAGATAAGTCGAGCCCCACGGGCACACCTCGCCCCACCCGGTGATCCCCTCGTCCGTGTCGATGCGGATGAAGGTGGAGTCGAAGCCCTCGAAGCGCCTGCCGCGGGAGAGCATATACGGTTCCCTCAGCGGCAGCTCGAGCGCGTAGGCGGTGATCCTGGCTATCTTCATGGGTTCTCCCCTATCAAGCTGACTGGACGGATGTGCCGCGCGTTACGGTTCGACCAGTTAGCCGACCTCTTCGCGGCCGATGCGCGCGTAGACGTCGGGGCGGCGTTTGCGGTAGATGGCGGCCATGACGACGCCGATGGCCACGACGCCGTACACGACGCCGAGGATCACATAGCTCAGCCATCCGGTCGTCCCGGTAAGAACGGTGAAGTTCAGCGTCGACAGCACCAGCGCGGTGACCAGCAGCACGAATGCGATCGCCGCGCAAGCGGCTGGGCCGACCGCCCGCTTGCCGGTCTTGTCCCGGAGCAGGTAGACCACGATGGCGAGCGAGGAGATCGTCAAGAGCATGACGAGGCAGTACGAGTACGTCCCGACGACCGTCGCGTATATGGAGGCCCCGCCGACCTTGGCGACGATCCAGGGCACCAGACCGACAACGCAGGCGATGCTCATGATGACGGATGCGCGATGCGGCGAGCCGTGCTTGCGGTGGACCCTCGACAGTGACCGGGGCAGGACGCCGTCGGCGCTCAGGTTGTAGAGGTACCGCGCGGTGATGTTGTGGCTGGCGAGGATGAGAGCGAAGCAACTCGTGATCAGCATGATCGACGCCGCATAGTAGGCGACAGTGCCGGTATAGTGCTGGACGCTGGCGATAGAGGCCCCGCTGACGTTCTTGGCGACGATCCCCATGACGGCTTCGGGCCCGTAGGCGTTGATGAAGATCCAGGCGGTCGCGGAGTACACGATGGCCAGGATCGCCACGACGGCGTACGTGGCCCTCGGGATGGTCTTGCCAGGGTTCTTCACCTCGTCGCGGAAGATGATCGTCGCCTCGAAGCCGCCGTACAGGCCGATACCGAAGATGAAGCCGATGCCGATTGATCCGGAGAACAGGTAGTGCGGCTGGAAGCTCTGCAGGCCGAAGCCGTGAGCCCCGCCCCGGACGAGGACTGAGACGTCGTAGATGACCATCAAGAGCAGTTCAAACGCCAGGAAAACCGTCAGCACCTTGGCTGAAAAGTTGATGTTCAGGTAGCCGAGGATCGAGGCGGCGGCGAAGAACACAATCGCGTAGACCCACCAGGGGATGTCCGGGCCCTTGAGGACATCGTGCACGAGTGTTTGGGCTGCGACGCCGCCCAGCGGGTACGTGCTGATGTTGGCCGCGTAGTAACCGATCATGGCGACGAACCCGGTGCCGAGCCCGGGGATCTTCCCAAGGCCGGCGGACACGTACGCGTAGAAACCGCCCGGCTTGGGCAGGCGGAGGCCCATCGCGACAAGTCCCGCCGCGAACAGGGCGGCCACGACGCCGCACGCGAGGAACATCACGGGGATGCCGATGCCGTTGCCCAGAAGGATCGCTACCGGGATAAATCCCAGGAAGACGACCATCGGGCCGTTGTACGCGAGGACGGTGAAGACGAGGCTGAATACCCCGATGCTGCCCTTCAGGCCGTGCTGGGAAGAGTTCTCAGCGACGGCACCTGGGGGGCTTACCGAACTAGAGTGGGTCATGGTAGGAACTCCTGTCGAGTGTCTCATGCTCGGAACTCCTGTCGATTTGTCGTGCACGAGGGAGCGAGGTCTACGGGAGGAACTGGTTCGCAGCCGGACTGATGAGGATTTTCACCCGATCGGGCTTGCAATGCGTATGACGTTAGAGAGCTGATGAGCTGCGCTCAATTGTCATTTCTCTGAATCGCGTCCTTGCTTCTTGCCTTTTGACCAATCGGCGATGCCGGCGCCGGGACGCCAACGGCTGTGCGTGAAACGGCGGTCAGCACGCGCGAATCCCTGCCACGCAGAGCCCCGGCAGCGCCGTCACGTCTCCGCGGACGGCTGCGCCGCGGCGGGAGCCGACCGGCCAGCCGCTCGCTGCAGGTGGCGGCAAGAAGCCCCAGGGAACGAAGAGCGTTCGCCCTCCGTGGTCGTTCCATCAGGTCTGCACCGTGACGGATGCTGGATTCGCCTTAGTCGATGCGGGTCATCACGTGCTTGAGCTGCGAGTACTCGTCAATCGAAACGGATGAGAGCTCCTTGCCGTATCCCGAGCCGCCGAATCCGCCGAACGGCATCTCCGGGACGGTGGTCAGGTGCTCGTTGACCCAGACCGTCCCGAAGCGCAGCTCGCGGCTTACCCGGTTCGCCCTGGCTAGGTCCTTGGTCCAGACGCTCGACGAGAGCCCGTAGGACACGTCGTTGCCCCACTCGAGCATCTGCTCGTCAGAGTCCGCCCTCTGGACGGTGGCGACCGGGCCGAAGATCTCGTTCTGGATCGCCTCCGCCGACTGATCCAGGTCCGTGATGATCGTCGGTTCGATCAGGTAGCCCGGTCCGACCCGCCGGCCGCCGGCCAGCACCCGACCGCCTTGTGCGCCGGCCCGGCCGATGAAGCCGAGCACGCGCTCGGCCTGCCGCAAAGACACTACTGGCCCGGTTTGCGTCGCCGGGTCGGCCGGGTCGCCGATCTGCAGCGCCTTCGCGGCCTCGACGAACGCGTCCACGAAGTCGTCGTAGACAGATCGATGGACGATGAGCCGGCACGCCGCCGTGCAGTCCTGGCCGGCGTTGACAAACGAGTATGCGGCGAACCTGGGGGCGACCTTTCCGACGTCGATGTCGTCGAAGACGAGTGCGGGCGCTTTGCCGCCGAGTTCGAGGTGGACCCGCTTGAGAGTCTCGGCGGCCGCGGCGGCGACTTTCCTCCCGGTGCGCGTGTCGCCAGTCAGGGAGACCATCGCGATGCCGGGGGACTCGACTATCGCCGACCCGGTCGGGGCATCGCCCAGGACGATGTTCAGGACGCCTTCCGGGAGGATCCCTCCCGCGATCCGGGCCAGCTCGATTGTGGTGTACGGGGTGATCTCGGACGGCTTGAGGACGATGCTGTTGCCTGCGGCCAGCGCCGGCCCGATCTTCCACATCGCTTCCAGCAGCGGATAGTTCCATGGGGTGATGAGCCCGACAACTCCCAGCGGTTCCCGCTCGGCGACCGAACGGAGGCCGGGAGCGTACTCGCCACCGGCTACCCCGTGGCCGACGCGTGCCGCGCCGGCGTAGAAGCGCAGCACGTCGCTGACTAGCGGGATCTCATCGCGCGCGGCGGCGATGGGCTTGCCGACATTGAAGGATTCCAGTTCGGCCAGCCACGCGGACTCCGCATCGATGGCATCGGCGAGCCGGAGCAGCACTCCGGCACGCTCGGCGGGCACGGTGCGCGTCCAGGATGCTGCCGCTCGGCGCGCTGCGGCCACCGCCTGGGCGACAACCGCGTCGGAGGCGATCGGCGACCGCGCGACCTCGACGGCGCTGCCCGGGTCGTGCAATGCGAAGACCGCCGGGCCGTCCACCCAGGTGGCGCCGATGTAGTGCCGCAGCGGCGGCAGCCGGCGCGACAAGGACCTCATGCGTGGTCCTCGGCGATCAGGTCGGCTGCCCGCGCGCCGACCACGATGGCAGTCATGTTCAGGTTGACTCGGACGATCTCCGGGAACACTGATGCGTCGGCAACTCGGAGCCCGCTGATACCGCGCACGCGAAGCCGGGGGTCCACTACGGCCGACTCGTCGGTCGCAGCGCCCATCTTGCAGGTCGCGCTGGGGTGGTACACGGTGTTCGAGTATTTCCTCGCGAACGCACCGAGCTCCTCATCGGTCTGGAGCTCCGGGCCAGGCGCGACCTCGCGGACGACCCACCCGCTGAGGGCCGAGGTCTCGGCGAGACTGCGCGCAAGGCGGATGCCTTCGACGAGGATCTTCTCGTCCCGGCGCTCGGGGTCAGTGAAGTAGCGGGGGTCGACCAGCGGCTTGTCCCGCCAGCCGGAAGATGCCAGGCGAACCGTGCCGTGGCTTGACGGGCGCGCCACATTCGGGGCGAAGCAGAACGCCTTCTCCGGGCTGGGGAGCTCATCGAACGGAGCGTCGTGGAGCCAGTAGGTGAAATGGCCGACGGTCGACTGCATGTTGAAGCTCTCCTCGCCCGCAAGGGCCGCATACAGCGCCAGGTCCAGGCCGTTGATGCTCTCACCGGCATCACGATTGGTCTCCCAGATGACGGGGGTCTCGATGTGGTCCTGCAGGTTCGAGCCGACTCCGGGGAGATCCGCCACCAGATCGATACCGATCTCGCTGAGGTGGTGGGCGGGGCCGATTCCGGACAGCATCAAGAGCTTCGGGCTGTCGATGGCGCCCGCGGAGACGATGGTCTCCTTGCCAGCGCGGAACGTGCCCTGGTTCGTCTCCACAGCGACCGCGCGGCCGCCCTCGACCACGATGCGCGAGGCAAGGGTCTCGAGGCGGAGGGTGAGATTAGGGGGGAGTTCGTCGAGGGGGTAGAGGTAGGCGAGGGCGGTGGAGAACCGCAGCCCGTCGTGCTCGTTCAGCGAAGCCCACGAGATCCCCTCGCCGTACTTGCCCTTAGTGTTGTCGATGGTGGGGAAACCGAGCTCATGTGCGGCGTCGATCCACGCCTTCGACAGCTCCGCATCCTTCGTGACCGGGTGCACCTTCATGTCGTCAAGCACCTGCTCGAAGTAGGGGGCAATGGTCTGGGAATCCCAGCCTTCGGCGCCGAGCTGGACCCAGCGGTCCATGTCCTCGTCGGGCGCGCGAAGCGCCCAGCTGTCATTGTGCGAGCTGCAGCCGCCCAGCATCTTTGCTCGCGACATCCGCAGCAGCGAGTTTCCGCGGGGCTGCTCGACCAGGGGGTAGTCGTAGTCATACTCGGTGTTGCCTACGAGAGCCAGCGACTCCTTGAGGTAAAGAACCTTCGGGTCGTGCTCGTAGGCCTTGCCGCCTTCGATCAGCAGCACCGAGTTGGCGGGGTCGGCGGCGAGCTTCTTGGCCAGCACGGCGCCTGCGCTTCCGCCACCGATGATGATGAAGTCGTGCTCCGTCATGACCTGTCTCCTTGGTGTCCTGAGCGTTCAAGCCGATCACGAAGGCGTTGGGAGTCCACGCGTGGCTTGAGACCGTTCGCACACTCCGCACGTGATCGGGAGGGTGATTGTGAAGAACGCTATGGTCAGGCGTCAGGCCACTCAATTAGAGGATGTCCAATGCGGGCTCTAACAGGTCGTGGGTTCTACCAACCGGATCGCCGCGTAGTGATGGAGGAACCCTTTGGGTCGGCGGCCGTTCGATGCGAAGGGGCTATCAGGTTGACCGGGCGCTGACGGTACTGGATCAGTGGATGGAAGATGCCGCCCTGCTGGAGCTGGGCGACAAGCTGACCGAGAGCAGGCCCAAGACCGGGGCTGGCGAGCGTCGGATCTACCTCGGCCCGGAGACCTCCGCCCTGCTGCGGGCGCACCGCAAAGCCCAGGTTCTGGAGCGGCAGGTCCCGGGCGCGGCTTGGCAGGACAACGCCCCGATCTTCCGCCGGGCGGACGGCATGCCGTGGCGGCCCGACACGTGTCCAAGCGGTTCTGGGCGCTGGCTGCCCAGGTCGGCCTGCCACCCATCAAGCTCCACTCAGCCCAGCACTCCGCGATCTCCGTGATGGGTACCGCAGGCGTGGACCGGGACCTGCGCAAGCGGCGGCCGGGCACTCCGATGACGAGGTGCACGACCGCTACACCCATTTCTGGGATGACGCGCTTCGCGATGCCGCCAGCCAGGCCGAGGGCTACACCATAGGCGACGGGACGACATGAGCACGAGCGTTCTAGTTCAGTTCCCAGCCGACCGCCGCGCGGATGGCTGACAGCGGCAATATTTCGAACATTCTCACAGTTCAGGCTAGGTGGGGCTGGTGGGGCTCGAACCCACGACCGGCGGATTATGAGAAGTACGGCCTCATGCACCATGCGCCCTAGCTGCACAGATGGCACGAGTTATCGCACTGATGGCACTTGCCGCGCTGGGATTAACTGAGGCGCCGGTCCACGAACCGGTCCACGACCACCACAGCGACCGCCTGATGGCAACTACGGAACGTTACCATGCGCGAGATCCGCCAATTGGTATGCCATCCCGGTCATGCTTTGGCCGTCCATGCCGCATCCCGAATTGGCCATTCTGCGCCAGGGATCTGGGACCTGGGACCTGGGATTCATGATCGAGGGCCTTGCTTACGGTCAAAGCGGCGGGCTGCGCCCATCCGGCCGGGCCGTTGCTATCGGCTGGCGGTGGTGCTGACGCTAGCTGCCGCGTCGCCTGCCCGGTCGCTTGCTGTCGCGAGGTGCTCGGCCAGCGCACGGCGCCGGTGATCACCTTCACCGCGCCCGCGATCCTCGTCCAGCTCGTCGACCTGGTCTGCATGTTGCTGCTCGACGCGGTCACCATGGTCTGCTCCATCACGCCTGTCTCGGCGGTGGGACACGTCTGGAGCAAAGTCGTACTTGAGTCGAACGTTCGTTTCAGATATCCTGGTGCGGAGTGCGGTCAAGGTGTCAATCACGCACAGACAAGCAGGTGGTCATGAACAAGGAGCCGCTGATTGGGGGTCCGGGGTGAACGGACTCGATCCCCGCGCCCCGGTGATCGTCGGGGTCGGCCAGGTCAACGTAGACTCGCCCGGCGCGCCGGAACCGGCCGACC
>Ga0306926_10010502_pt1 | contig 10238 bp, 6 predicted proteins | sample flu12Cox44000178_FD_203759 | JGI IMG/M metagenome (GOLD analysis project Ga0306926, IMG submission 203759) | Lab enrichment of tropical soil microbial communities from Luquillo Experimental Forest, Puerto Rico - flux8day.12C.oxic.44.000.178 (v2)... | ecosystem: Environmental > Terrestrial > Soil... | reverse complement strand
CTCGATCAGCTGCGCACGCCGTGCATCCTCCTCCCGGGAGGATGCGCCGCGGTGAGTGCCATCCCTGATCGTTGATTGGCTGTTCAACGGCATTCTCCGAAACCATCGTCTGGAGTCGGCTCGGGCGGCCTCTCGCGCCGGCGTGACGGCGTGATAGTTCTTGGTCAGTCAGCGACTTGTCGGATGTTTCGCAACTTGACAGTCGATTCATTAAACGGCTATTCAAGTTGCAAGGCCGGATCATGAATTGGGCGACCTCATGGGTCAAGGGGAGGCGAATGTCAGCGCCAGGTGTGGTTGAGCACAACGCTAGCGGACGGACCGACAGCGGCATGGAGCACTTCGGCTACCGAGAGTCGCTGGCTCGCAGCATCGGGTCGTTCGGCAGTTTCGCGGCCGGCGTCAGTTATATCTCGATACTCACCGGGACCTTCCAGCTGTTCTACTTTGGGTTCGGCACTGCCGGGCCGGCCTATCTGTGGTCGTGGCCGATGGTGCTCGTCGGTCAGTTGGCGGTCGCGCTGTGCTTCATGGAGCTGGCCGCCAAATATCCGATCGCCGGCTCGGTCTATAACTGGTCGAAGCTGCTCGGGAGCCCGATCGTAGGCTGGTCCTCGGGGTGGCTGATGCTCACGGCCTCGATCGTAACCCTGTCGGCCGTGGTGCTGGCGCTGCAACTCAATCTGCCGCGGCTGTGGAGCGGCTTCCAGATCGTCGGCGACGGCAGTGGCACCTACGATTTCGCCACCAATGCGGTGATCCTCGGCTCGGTCCTGATCCTCTTCACCACCGTCGTCAACGCGCTCGGCGTGCGGCTGATGGCGACGATCAACAGCGCGGGCGTCTTTGTCGAGCTGATTGCCGCGTGCCTCATCGCAATCTTCCTGGCGCTCAACGTCAAGCGAGGTCCCGGAGTCTTCTTCTCCACCAACGGCTACGGTGCCGGCAATGGCTGGGGTTTTCTCAGCAATTTCCTCGTGGCCTCGCTGGCCTCCGGATACGTCATGTACGGCTTCGACACCGCAAGTTCACTGGGGGAGGAGACTCTGGAGCCCCGGCGCACCGCACCCCGCGCCATTCTGCGGGCCATCCTCGCCTCGTTCGTCATCGGTGGCGCCATCCTGGTGTTCGCGATCATGGCGGCGCCCAATTTGAGTGATCCGCGCATCGGCAGCAGCAGCGGCGGCCTGCAATACATCGTCGAGCAGGTGATGTGGGGGCCCCTGGGCAAGGTCTTCCTGGTCTGCATCGTGGTCGCGGTGACCGTGTGCTCGCTGGCGGTGCATACCGCGGCCATCCGCTTGACCTTCGCGATGGCGCGCGACAACGCACTGCCCTTCGGGGAGCGCCTGGCGCGCGTGAATTCCAGGACGCGGACCCCAATCGTTCCGGCCGTCGCGATCGGCGTGATTGCCGAGCTGATCCTGGTGCTCAACATTGGACAGCCGAAGATCTTCACCGTGCTGACCTCCATCGCGGTCATCATGATCTACCTGGCCTACCTGATGGTGACCGGTCCCCTGCTGATGAAGCGCCTGAGAGGGCAATGGCCACCCGCCGATCTGGCGGCAGGCGGCTACTTCAACATGGGGAGGTGGGGAATGCTCGTCAACGTCGTAGCGGTGCTGTGGGGCATGGGAATGGCGACCAACCTCGCCTGGCCGCGCGAGGCCGTCTACGGCGCACCCTGGTACAACACCTGGGGCGCGTTCGTCTATATCGCCATAATTCTTGGAGCAGGGCTTTGGTGGTATGCAGCAAAAGGCTGCCACCACATCGGTACGCTCGCCTCGCACACCCTGACCGCAAATGCCGATTCGCGGCAAGCGGAAGTCTGACGCACCTGCCGCCGCTGCCGTACGACTCCGGTCCGATGGCGGGCCTGCACACCTGGAGCTAGGATGGCGGCGACACGCACGCGGATAAACGACACCCGTCGCCACTTTCCGCCGGCGTGCCCGGAAACAATGAGGAGGATCCCGATGAAGCGTCCAGTCAAATGTGGCGGATTCGCCGCCGTGGCTTTCCTGATCTGCAGTTCTGCAGCTTTGGCGCAATCGAGCCCTGCGGGCGGCTCGGCTGCGGCAGCGCCCGCGGCGGGCTCCGCCTCTGCGGGCACGTCCAAGCAGAATCTGGCCGAAGACATCAAGCTCCTGCGCAAGGATGTGCGCGCGGAGAAATCCAAGATCATGGGCGCTGCGATGGGCCTCGACGAAGGACAGGCAAAGAAGTTCTGGCCGATCTACAAGGACTACGACCGGGAGCTCACCAAGCTCAATGACGTGCGGCTGGGCAACATCATCGCGTACGCGCAAAACTACGACAAAATGACCGATAACAAGGCAGACGAGCTGGTGAACGGCGCGATCGCCTATCGGAAAAAGCGCATCGACCTGCTGGCCAACACCTACGACAAGGTCCGCGCTGCGCTCGGCTCACCGCTCGGCGCCCGCTTCCTGCAGGTGGAGGACACCCTTCTCGGTCTCATCGACCTGCAGATTCAGTCGAACCTGCCGCTCATGTGGGGGCCGGAGAAGGGCAGCGGCAAGCCCTGATCGCCCAGGAACCGGGCGCGTTCCACCCGGCAACGAAGCGTTGCCCGCGGAGCGCGTCCGGGCTGCGCCGCCGAGCCGGCCGCGATGTCGCATTCGTTCAAGACTCGGGGCGCAGAGGTGCACGTCCTCGTCCCTGGCGCGGAGAATAATGCGCGCGCATTCGCCTCGGACCTCTTGCGTGGCGCTCGCGCGCCCACTCACGCGTAACCAACGGACCTGCAGGATCGGACGATGCAACGGTTTTCCGGCCTGTCGCTGCTGCGACGTGGCCTCACCGGGCAGCGCGGCTGGCAGCCGCAGTGGCGCCGCGCCGAGCCGAAGCCCGCCTACGACGCCCTGATCGTCGGCGGCGGCGGGCACGGACTCGGCACGGCGTACTACCTGGCGCGCGAGCACGGCCTGGCTCATGTCGCGGTGCTCGAGAAAGGCTGGATCGGCAGCGGCAACACCGGCCGCAACACCACCATCATCCGCTCGAACTACCTCTTTCCCGAGAGCGCCGCGCTGTACGACCACGCGGTGAAGCTGTGGGAGGGACTCTCGCAGGCGCTCAATTACAACGTCATGTTCTCGCAGCGAGGCGTGCTGATGCTCGCGCACACGGTGCACGACAGCCAGGTGGCGAAACGCCACGTGCATGCCAATCGCGCCGCGGGAGTGGACAACGAGTGGCTCACGGCGCAGCAGGCCAAGGCCTTCTGTCCGTTGCTGAATATCGGCGACATCCGCTACCCGGTTCTCGGTGCGGCGCTGCAGCGCCGCGGGGGTACCGCCCGTCATGACGCTGTCGCCTGGGGCTACGCGCGCGCCGCCGACGCGCTCGGGGTCGACATCATCGAGAACTGCGAGGTCACCGGTATCCGCCGCGACGCCGCCGGCGCGGTGGAAGGCGTCGAGACCACCCGCGGTACGATCCGTGCCCCACGCATCGGAGTGGCGGCGGCGGGACACACCAGCGTCATCCTCCGCATGGCGGACGTCGAGCTGCCGCTCGAGAGCTACCCGCTCCAGGCGCTGGTCTCCGAGCCCGTGAAGCCGGTGTTTCCGTGCGTGGTCATGTCGAACACCATCCACGCGTATATCAGCCAGTCGGACAAGGGCGAGCTAGTGATCGGCGCCGGTACCGATGCCTACACCTCCTACACGCAGCGTGGCGGACCGCACATCACCAGTCATGCGCTCGAAGCGATCTGCGAGCTTTTCCCCATGTTCCGCCGCATGCGCATGCTGCGCTGCTGGGGTGGCATCGTCGATGTGACACCCGATCGCTCGCCGATCATCGGCAGGACGCCGGTGCCGGGCCTGTACGTGAACTGCGGCTGGGGCACCGGCGGCTTCAAGGCGACCCCGGGCTCCGCACATGTGTTCGCCTGGACCATCGCCCGTGATGAGCCGCATCCGCTGAACGCACCGTTCACGCTCGAGCGCTTCCGCGACGGCAATCTCATCGACGAGGCGGCGGCCGCTGCGGTCGCGCACTGAGGGATCGCCGTGCTGCTGATCGAGTGTCCTTACTGTGGTGAGCGCCCCGAACCCGAGTTCGTCTACGGCGGGCAGGCGCACGTCGCTCGTCCGCGCGAGCCTTCCGGGGTGAGCGCGCAGCAGTGGACCAACTATCTGTATCTGCGCGACAACACTCGCGGCGTGCACGCCGAGCGCTGGCGTCACACGCACGGCTGCGGGCGCTTCTTCAACGCGCTGCGCGATACCACCAGCGATCAGTTTCTCGCGACCTACAGGGTCGGCGAGGCGCCGCCCGCGGCGGCCAGGGGCTTGCGGTGAGCGCCGTGGACGCCGGCCTGCGCACGGCGGGGGGCGGACGCATCGACCGCTCGCAACCGCTCGCCTTCAGCTTCGACCGCGTGCCCTACGCCGGCCTCTCCGGTGACACGCTCGCTTCAGCGCTGCTGGCCAACGGCGTGCATCTGCTCGGCCGCTCCTTCAAGTATCACCGGCCGCGGGGCGTGTTGGCCGCGGGCGCCGAGGAACCCAATGCGCTCGTGGGTGTGCGCCGGGATGCGGCGCGCTGCACCCCGAACGTGCGCGCCACGCAGCTCGAGCTCTACGACGGCCTCGTGGCGGAGAGCCAGAACCGCTGGCCGAGCCTCGCGTTCGATGTCGGTGCCATCAACGATCTGATGGCGCCCTTCATCCCCGCGGGCTTCTACTACAAGACCTTCATGTGGCCGCGCCGCGCGTGGCAGTCGCTCTACGAGCCGCGCATCCGCGCAGCCGCGGGCCTCGGCGTAGCGCCGCGGGCGGCAGACCCCGATCGCTACGCCGCGCGTTACGCGCATTGCGACGTCCTCGTGGTCGGCGCAGGTCCCGCGGGACTTGCCGCCGCCACCGCTGCGGCCGCCACCGGCGCGCGCGTCATCCTGTGCGATGAGCAGTCGGAGCTCGGGGGGACACTGCTTTCCCGCGATTCGCACACCGATCCCCTTATCGAGGGGCGGGCGACGGCCGACTGGCTGGCGCGCACGATCGCCGCGCTCACCGCCAACCCGCGCGTCACGCTGCTTCCGCGCACGACGGCGTTCGGCTATTTCCCCCATAACCTCGTGAGTCTCAACGAGCGCCTCACCGACCACCTCGCCGTCCCGCCGGCGCACTGGCCGCGCGAGCGGCAGTGGCAGGTGCGCGCCCGCGAAGTGGTGCTCGCGACCGGGGCGATCGAGCGCCCGCTGGTCTTCCCGGGCAACGACCGGCCCGGGATCCTGCTGGCGGGCGCAGCCCGCACATTTCTCAACCGCTACGGCGTGCGCCCGGGTACGCGCGCCGTTGTCGTCACCGCAACCGACGAGGCTTACGCGGTGGCGCTCGAGTTGCAGAGTGCCGGCGTATTCGTCGCTGCGATCGCCGATATGCGCACCGGAGACTCTGCGATGGCGGCCCGCGCCCGTGAAGCGCGCATTCCCGTGCTGACCGGCGCCACGGTGCTCGGCACGAGCGGGAGACGGCGCGTGCGCTCCATTCAGCTGGCGCAGCTCGAAAGCGGCGAGCCCGCCGCCACGCAGTTGCAGCCCTGCGACTGCGTTCTGATGTCGGGCGGCTACACCCCGAGCGTGCACCTCTTCTCGCAGTCGCGTGGCAAGTTGCAGTGGGACGATGCGCTGGAGGCGTTCGTCCCGGGCGCCCCCGCCGAGCGTGTGCGCAGCGCCGGGGGCTGCCGGGGTGTGTTCGCGCTCGCTGCGGTTCTTGCCGATGGAGCGGCGGCGGGCTCGGCCGCAGCGCGCGAGGCCATCGATCCCGCGCGCCGCGGCGTCCGCCCGGCGGACATCGCGCTGCGTACCGCGCCGGCAGCCGCAACAGTTGCCGTCGCATCGCCGCCGGCACCAGCAGCCCGGGACTTGAAGGGCGCCCTGCCCCGGGCACCCGCGGCACGCGGGCGGGCCTTCGTCGACTGGCAGAACGATGTCACGACGCGCGACCTGCTGCTCGCAACCCGCGAGGGGTTCCACTCCATCGAGCACGTCAAGCGCTACACCACCACGGGCATGGCGACCGATCAGGGCAAGACCTCCAACCTGAACGCGCTCGGTATCGTGTCGAGCACGCTCGGCAAAACCATTCCGCAGGTCGGCCTGACGACATTCCGCATGCCGTACACGCCGGTGAGCTTCGGCAGCTTCGCAGGTCCCGCACGCGGGAGTCTCTTCGACCCGATCCGCACGACGCCGATGCATGGCTGGGCACGCGGGCGGGGCGCGGTGTTCGAGGATGTCGGGCTGTGGAAACGCGCGCGCTATTTCCCGTGCGGCGCGGAGGACCTGCAGGCCGCCGTGGCGCGCGAGTGCCGCGCGGTGCGCGCCAGCTGCGGGATTTTCGACGCCTCGACGCTCGGGAAGATAGAAGTGGTGGGCCCGGACGCCGTCACCTTCATGAACCGTTTGTACGTCAACGCCTGGGATTCGCTGGCCGTGGGTCGCGCGCGCTACGGGGTGCTGCTGCGGGACGATGGCTTCGTGTACGACGACGGCGTGGTCGCGCGGCTGGCGGCCGATCGCTTCCATGTCACGACCACCACCGGCGGCGCGGGCCGGGTGCTCGCGATGATGGAGGATTATCTGCAGACCGAGTGGTCGGAGCTTGCCGTGTGGCTCACCTCGACCACCGAGCAATGGGCGGTGATCGCGGTGCAGGGGCCGAATGCGCGGCAGGCGCTGGCGGGCCTGGTGGACATCGACATCGGTGCCGCCGCGTTGCCGCACATGGGCGTGGCCGAGGGTCGTATCTGCGGTGTGCCCATGCGGTTGTTCCGCGTGAGCTTCACCGGCGAGCTCGGGTTCGAAGTGAATGTGCCCGCGGATTTCGGCACCGCGGTGTGGGAAGCGGTGTGGGAGGCCGGGGAGCGATCCGACATGACGCCCTATGGCACCGAGTCCATGCATGTGCTGCGCGCCGAGAAGGGTTACATCATCGTGGGACAGGACACCGACGGCACGCTGACGCCGGATGACGCGGGGCTGTCCTGGGCCATCGGCCGCAACAAAACCGATTTCGTAGGCAAGCGCTCGCTGCAGCGTCCCGCCATGCAGTCCGCCGACCGGCGGCAACTCGTCGGGCTTCTCACCGCGGATCCGCAGCGGGTGCTCGAGGAGGGCTCGCAGGTGCTCGCGCGGGCGGATGCCGCACCGCCCGTGCGCCCGCTCGGCCACGTCAGCTCTTCCTACTACAGCGCCACACTTGGCCGCTCGATCGCCATGGCGCTCGTGGCCGGCGGTCGTGCGCTCATGGGCCAGACGCTGTACGTGCCGCTCGAGGACGGAGCTCTGGCGCCGGCGCAGGTGGCCTCACCGGTCTTTTACGACCCGAAAGGAGCGCGACTGAATGCCTGAGCCCAGCGCGGCGCGCTCCGTACCCTATGTCCGCGTCGCTCGCGCGCTCGAGCCACTGCCACCTGCCGCGCGCTACATCCTGCGCGGTGGGGAGCCGGTGCGGTCGGCGGCGGCAGCAGCCGTGGGCGTCGGCATCCCGGCCGAGGCGTGCCGGGCCAAGATGCAGGGCGAGCGGGCGGCTCTTTGGCTCGGGCCCGACGAGTGGCTGCTCATCACCCCGGAGCCTGAGGGGGCGGCCCTTGCGGGCTCGCTCGCGAAGGCGCTCAGTGCGTTGCCGCACTCGCTGGTCGATGTCAGCCATCGCCAGAGCGCCTGTGAGCTGCGGGGCCCGCACGCCGCGACGCTGCTCGCGGCGGGTTGCCCCCTCGACCTGGATGAAAGAGCCTTCCCCGTCGGCATGTGCACGCGTACCGTGCTGGCGAAGGCGGAGGTGGTGCTGTGGCGCACCGCTGCCGAGAGGTTCCGCCTCGAGGTGGCGCGCTCCTTCGTCGCGTACGTGTCGGAGTTTCTGGCAGAGGCGGAACGCTCGGGCGTGATCGATTGAGGCACGGCGCGCGGACGTAACTGGAGAAGTTCTCGTGAAGACGCATGTTCGGGTTCTGGTCATCGGTGGCGGCGTGGTGGGCGTGAGCACGCTCTATCACCTGACGAAGAAAGGCTGGACGGATGTCGCGCTCATCGAGCGCACCGAGCTCACCGCGGGCTCGACCTGGCACGCTGCGGGGCTGCTGCCGCTTTTCAACATGAGCTACACGGTGGGACAGCTCCACAAGTACTCGGTCGACCTCTACAAGCGGCTGCCGGCGGAGACCGGACAGGACGTGAGCTTCCACGTGACAGGCAATCTGCGGCTCGCGACCTGCCGCGAGCGCATGGACGAGTACTACAAGTACTGCGGCACCGCCAACACCATCGGTGTGCCCTTCGAAGTCATTACGCCGCAGCGTGTCAAGGAGCTCTGGCCGCTCGTCGAGCTCGGTGGCAGCGGCGACACTCCGGCGATCATCGGCGCGTTGTATCACCCCGACGACGGTCACATCGCCCCTGCCGATCTCACGATGGCGCTGCGCAAGGGCGCGCGTGCCGCGGGCGCCGAGATCTACGAGCACACCGAAGCGGTCGGCATCGAGCGCACTGCATCGTCAGAGTGGCGCGTGCGCACGGGCAAGGGTGGCGAGATCACCGCGGAGCACCTGGTGCTTGCCACCGGCAACTACGCGCGGCAGACCGGAGGGCTACTGGGACTCAATGTTCCCGCCATACCGGTCGAGCACCAGTACATCGTCTACGACGAATCGCCGGAGTTGAAAGCCTACCGCAAAGGGGGCGGACGGGAGCTCGCGGTGCTGCGCGAGTCCGACAAGTCCTACTACCTGCGCGAGGAGCGCATGGGCTGGATTCTCGGTCCGTACGAGCGAGGCGCGCCGGCGCGCTTCGCCGATGGTGTGCCGGAGTGGTTCGGCCGCAGTCTCTTTCCCGGGGATCTCGATCGCCTCGTACCCCATGTCGAGGCGGCCACGCGGCGCGTTCCGGCGCTCGAGCACTGCGGCATCAAGGACATCGTCAACGGCCCGATTTCCTACGCCCCGGACGGCAGTCCGCTCATCGGCCCGGCGTGGGGCGTGCGCAACGTCTGGCTGAATGAGGGACACAGCTTCGGCATCACCGCCGCCGGCGGCGCGGGCTGGCAACTCGCGGAGTGGATCGTCGAGGGAGAGCCCGGGATCGACATGCTGGCGGTCGATCCGCGCCGTTTCGGCCCCTACACCAGCCGCCGCTACGTGGTGCAGAAGAACGAGGAAACGTACCGCAACGTCTTCACCGTGCATTTCCCGGACGAGGAGCGTCCCGACGGTCGCCCGGCAAAGACCAGCCCCGTGTACGACAAGCTCAGCGCCCACGGCGCAGTCTGGGGGCAGCGCTACGGCTGGGAGCGCGCCAACTGGTTCGCCCCGCCGGGGGTCGAGCGTCGCGACCAATGGAGCTTCCGGCGCACCAACTACTTCGAGCACGTCGGCAGCGAGGCGCGCCGCATGCGCGAGCGCGTCGGGGTTATCGACCTGACGCCCTTCACCAAGCACGAGGTAACAGGCCCCGGTGCGCAGGCGTGGCTCGACCGGCTGGTCGCCAACCAGGTGCCGACCCGGATCGGCCGCATGGCGCTGTCGCATGCGCTCACGCCCCGCGGCGGGATCCGTTCGGAGTTCACGATCACCAAGATCGACGAGCAGCATTTCTACGTCGTGAGCGCGGGTGCCGCGGAGCGCTACGACAGCGACTACCTGCGCAAGGCGCTGCCCGCCGACGGCTCCGTCGGCTTGCGCAACATCACCAACACGCGCGGCTGCTTCGTGCTCGCAGGACCGAAGTCACGCGAGGTGCTGGCGCAGCTCACCGATACCTCCCTCGACAACGCCGCCTTCCCCTGGTTGACCGCGCAGGTGATCGAGGTGGGACTTGCCGTCGATGTGTACGCTCTGCGGGTGAATTTCGTCGGCGCGCTCGGCTGGGAGCTGCACTTCCCCATCGAGTACGCCCATCACCTGTTCGATGCGCTGTTCGAGGCCGGCCGGCCGCACGGCATCGGCATGGTCGGAATGCGGGCCATGGAATCGCTGCGCCTCGAGAAGTCCTACCGCATGTGGGGCAGCGACATCACTCCCGACTACACACCCTTTGAGGCGAGCCTGGACCGTTTCGTGCGCATGAAGAAGGGTCCCTTCATCGGGCGGGAGGCGCTCGAGCGGCAGCTCGCCTCTGGCGTTCCCAATCGCTTCGTGACGCTCGAGGTGCATGAGGTCACCGACGCCGACCCGCTCGGGAACGAGCCGCTCTTCGACACGCG
>Ga0306926_10010501_pt1 | contig 10238 bp, 9 predicted proteins | sample flu12Cox44000178_FD_203759 | JGI IMG/M metagenome (GOLD analysis project Ga0306926, IMG submission 203759) | Lab enrichment of tropical soil microbial communities from Luquillo Experimental Forest, Puerto Rico - flux8day.12C.oxic.44.000.178 (v2)... | ecosystem: Environmental > Terrestrial > Soil... | reverse complement strand
CTGCGGGCGATCAGGTGTTGCAGGCCGTGGTAGGCGCGGTCACGAGCCAGGTGCGCGCCTCCGATGTGGTGGGACGGCTGGGTGGCGACGAGTTCGCCGTGCTGCTCTGGAATCTCAGTGAGACGGATGCGCAGGCCAAGGCGGCCGCTCTCGAAGAGGTCATCGACGGCCTGAGCTTTGCGTTCGATGGCCGCACGGCGGCGGCGGGCGCCTCCACAGGCGTGGCGATCCTGGGCGCGCATTCGGATGCGGCCAGCGCGCTGCAGGAGGCCGACGGTGCAATGTATGTGCGCAAGGCGCAGCGTCGCCACGAGCGCAGCGCGCGCGACTCACCGTCCGCAGTGATGAAGTAACTTACAGCTCGCTAAGGTCCTCCGGCACCGCGCCGAATGTCCGCAACAGTTTGGCGTCGCTGAACTCGCCGGCCATCGGATCGCCGCTGCGGCTGAACGCCACCGCGCCGATATGGCCTGCGGCCCTCGACAGGATCTCGGCGCGCCGGAGCGCCATGGTCGGGCTCTGACATTCTTCGGCGGCGCCTGCGACCGGTGCGCCATTTTCATCCTGCGTGAACGGCATCGCCACGTAGTAGGTGATATCGGCCATTGCGATGGCTCCCTCAGGCCGCGTCGCTCGCGGCCCGCTCCGATCGCAGCGGCGCGCAGCCGGAGGAGATCGCGGCCCGCAACTCCTGCAGCTCCATTTCGAGATATTCATTGGCCATGATCAGCGCCTTGATGGTCGAGCGCAGATTGCCGTCGCACATGGCAATCGCCTGGTCACAGGCGCGTTCATAATGGCTGTTGTCTTGGACATGATCGGACACGGCGACACTCCCCGAACTGCTGTGACGGCATATGCAAATGTTCTCATTTTGTTCTCATTTCGTCAAGGAGCTTCTGCAGACCTGCCGCAATTTTTGGTGAGGAAAAGACAAGCCGCCGCGCGGCTTGAAACGCCTCAGGCGATGATGTCGGGCGTGATCTGGTCTTCGATGAAGGCGATGCGGTCGCGCAGCTGCAACTTGCGCTTCTTGAACCGCTGCAATCGCAACAAGTCTGGTGCCGGCGACTGATGCAGCGCATCGATCGCCGCGTCCAAATCGCGGTGCTCTTGCTGCAGCCGGGCCAGCTCGGCGTGCAGCTCGCGCTCATCCTCGTTGGTCATGTCATACGTTAGCTGAAAAACGCGATGAGAATGCGAAAGGCTGTGGAAAGCCTGTGGAATATCGTCCCTGCAGGCGCGCTTCGCAAGAAGGTAAAATGCGCTCTATCACCAGGTAAGCTGTTGCGAAGTCGGCGTTAGAGCCATGGCAAGAGCCATCGGTTCCCTAGTCACGCTTGGTTACACATGCCGCAGAAAAAATGAGCGCGGCCGATTCGCCTGCCCATCGACAGTCTATGCGAGTCGTGTACACTCGCCCGTCCGTGTCGAATCTGAGGTTCAATCCTGCCGAGGAGGTTTCGAATGGCAATTCAGGCACATCTCGTTGAATTGGAACGGAAACACAAGAATCTCGAAAACGAATTGCACGAAGCTCTTCTCCACCTTTCAACAGACGACCTGCAAATAGCCGAATTGAAGCGCCGCAAACTGATGGTGAAGGACCAGATCGAGCGGTTGAAGCACTCCGCCGAAGAAACGCTGCACTAGCTGCACCGCAATTTTTTCTTCGCCGGGATGGACGTGGGCATGGCGTCCATCCCCGGAAAACCAAGCTTATTTTGGGTTGAAGGGCCGCGCGAAGCGCGCCGCGGAATGTCATGCGCCTGCGAGTTCGCCGACATGATCCGCAATCGCCAGCGACGATGTCAGCCCAGGCGATTCGATCCCGAACAGATTGATCAAGCCATCGACGCCGTGATCCTTCGGGCCCTGAATCACGAAATCCTGCGACGCAACCTCTGGCGGCACGATCTTGGGCCGCATGCCCGAATAGCTCGGCATCAGCGCGCCGTCCGGCAGCGTCGGCCAGTATTTGCGGATCGCCGGATAGAAGCGCTCGGCGCGCGCCGGATCTACGGCGTAGTCGATGTGGTCGACCCACTGCACATCCGGGCCGAACCGCGCTTGTCCCGCCATATCGAGCGTGAGGTGAACGCCTAGCCCGCCGGGCTCGGGTACGGGATAAATCAGCCGCGAGAACGGAGCCTTGGCGGAGCAGCTGAAGTAGTTGCCCTTGGCGAGATAGGCCTGCGGCACAACGTCGAGCGGCATGCCGCCGATCGCGCGGGCCGTGGCCGGCGCATCGAGGCCCGCGGCATTGACCAGAAGGCCGCATTCCAGCGTCATCGGCGCCTCGCCGCCGGCATCGATTTCGAATTTTCCTCTTGTCGCTTTCGCACGCAAGAGCGGGGTGTGAAACGCAAAGGCCGCGCCGGCATCTTCCGCCTCGCCGCGCAGCGATAGCATGTAGGAGTGGCTGTCGATGATGCCGGTCGAGGGCGAGAGCAGCGCCGCGTCGCAGTTGAGCGCCGGCTCCAGCGCGCGCGCCGCTTCACCCGACAGAAGCTGCATGTCGAGCACGCCGTTCGCTTGCGCGTGCGCGCGGATCGATTCCAGCTTCTCCGTCTCTTTCGGTGTGGTCGCGACGATCAGCTTGCCGCAGTTCTTGTGCGGGACGCCGTGCTCCGCGCAGTAGGCGTAGAGCGCGCGCTTGCCGGCCACGCACATCCGCGCCATCAGGCTGCCCGCCTTGTAGTAGATGCCGGCGTGGATCACCTCGCTGTTGCGCGAGGAGGTCACGGTGCCGATGCCCTCGGCAGCTTCGAGCACAATCACTTCGCGACCGGCGCGGGCCAGCCGTCTGGCCACCGCGAGCCCGATCACGCCCGCACCGATGACAACGCAATCAACCCTGTCCATTCCGCCGCCTTACCGTCCGATAGATAGCTTTGTAAGTAGCGTTTTTCGGCCATCCACCGCGCCCCGGCCAAAGGGCCGAGGTCTCAGCGTTGCCGTTAACGGACCGGTAATCATGTCAGGGCAATTGCCGTAATTTGAGAGGAATTTTTTTTGCTGTTCCAACAGGCGTTTACCCGATCCAAACCCGTGAAGCCAGACACTCCGACCCTGAAATCCGCGGGTGACTGATGGCTGGCAAGAATTGGCAGGCAGGCAGCAAGAATTTCATTCCTGCGCGAGCCTCTGCATGCCTGGTCGCCATTGCCGTGGCCGGGACGCCCAATGCTGCGTTTTGCGCGAGCTTTGACCCGGCAAAATATCTCGCCTCGATCGACCCCAACGTGCTCTGGGAGATCCTGATCGGCGTCGTGGTGGTCTGCGCGTTCCTGGCGTCGCTGGCGATCTGCATCCATTCCGCGCTGCGCCGGGTCAAACGCTCCCAGGCGCGGCGCACGGCCTATATCAGCTCGGCCCTGAACAGCCTCAGCCATGGCGTCGTCATGAGCGATCCGAAACAGCGGATCATCTATTGCAACGACCGCTATCTCGAAATCTACGGTCTGGAGCGCTCGGATGTCACGCCGGGCATGACCGGTCCCGACCTGCTGGAGCTGCGGCGCAAGCGCGGAGCGCTCGACGTCGAGATCGATGATTTCTACCGCAATGCCGCCCATCCCGAAGGGATGATTACCGAGCTGCGCAACGGCAAGCAGGTGCTCGCCAAATATTTTCCGCTGCCGAACGGCGGCTCGATAGCGACCCACGAGGACTACACCGAGCAGCGCAAGCTGTCGCGCGAGCTGGCGTCAACCAAGCAATTCCTGGAATCGGTGCTCGACAATGTGCCGGTCTGCGTCGCCGCCAAGAGCATCGAGGACGGCCGCTACATCTTCGCCAATCGCGCCTTCGAGCGGTTCTCGCGCTTTTCCCGCGACCGTATCGTCGGCAATCGCGCCGACGAGATTTTCCGACCCCTGACCGCTGCGAGCATCGAGGAGGCCGACCGCGCGGCGCTGGAATCGCCGGACGGACACCACCGCAGCGAAATGCTTGTCGAGCGCGGCGAGGAGAAGCGCATTCTCGCCTCCAACCGCGTAATCGCGCGCAACGAGAAGAACCAGCCGGAATTCTTGATCGCGCTGTTCGACGATGTCACCGAACGCCGCTCGCTCTCGCAGGAGCTGGAGAACACCAAGAAGTTCCTTGAGCTCGTGGTCGACAACATTCCGGTTTCGCTGATCGTCGAACGCGTCAGCGACGGGAGATACCTGCTCGCCAACCGCAGCGCCGAGGCCATCCTCAACCGCAAGCGCGAAGATGCCACCGGCTTGACCGCGGCCGACATTTTCAATCCGCGCGAAGCCAAGCTGATCGTTGCGCGCGACGAGGCGGCAATCAAGAAGCGCACGCTTATCGCCGAGGAGCACCCGATCTCGACCAGGGACGGTCTGCGTCTGTTCCTGACCCGCCGCATGCCAGTGCTGGATGAAGCCGGCCGGCCGCAATACCTGATCAAGACGCACGAGGACGTCACCGACCGGCGGCAGACCGAGTCGCGCATGGCCCACATGGCCTATCACGACGGCCTCACCGATCTGCCGAACCGCGCCGCGTTCCTGCAGGCGCTGACGCAGATGATCGAGGCCTGCGCGGGCACCGGCGAGGAGTTCGCCGTGCTGTGCGTCGACCTCGACGGCTTGAAGGAAGTCAACGATGTGTTCGGTCATGCGACCGGCGACAAGCTTCTGATCGAGGTCGCGCAGCGGATCCAGACCTCGGCGCGCGGCGGCGTCGTGGCGCGGCTGTCCGGCGACGAGTTCGGCCTGATCATCGACGGCAAGCAGCCCGAGGCCGGCAAGGCGTTGGCCCAACAGCTTGTCGAGGCGATGATCAAGGAATTCCAGATCGACGGCAAGTCGGTCCGCACCGGCCTCACCACCGGCATCTCGGTCTTCCCCCACAACGGCGCGGATGGTGCCTCGCTGCTTGCCAATGCCGGCGCGGCACTGTTCCGCGCCAAGCAGAAATCGCGCGGCACGATCAGCCTCTACGAGCCGGAGATGGACCAGCAGATCCGCGACCGCCGCGTGCTGCACCAGGAGCTGTCGGTCGCAATCAAGAACGGCGAACTGTCGCTGTTCTTCCAGCCGCAGGCGATTTCGGCCGATACGGTCGCCGAGAGCAAGGTCATCGGTTTCGAGGCGCTCGCCCGCTGGCTGCATCCGGTGCGCGGCTTCGTCTCGCCGGCCGATTTCATTCCGCTCGCCGAAGAAAGCGGCCTGATCGTCGAGATGGGCGAATGGATCCTCCGCGAAGCTTGCCGGGAGGCCGCGTCCTGGCCAAAACCGCTGCAGATCGCGGTCAACCTGTCGCCGGCGCAGTTCATGCATGGCGACGTGGTCGGCCTCGTCCACGCGATCCTGCTCGAGACCGGGCTTGCGCCTGGGCGGCTTGAGCTCGAAATCACCGAAGGCGTGCTGATCGAGGATTTCGATCGCGGCCTTGCGCTGCTGCGCCGGCTGAAGGCGCTGGGCGTGCGCATCTCGATGGACGATTTCGGCAGCGGCTATTCTTCGCTCAGCTACCTGCAGGCGTTCCCGTTCGACAAGATCAAGATCGATCGCGCCTTTGTCATGAACCTCGGCCGCAACCCGCAGTCGGCTGCGATCGTGCGCGCAGTCATCGACCTCGGCCATGGCCTGGAAATGTCGATCGTTGCCGAGGGCGTCGAAACCCTGGACCAGCTCGTTTTCCTCGCCGACGAGGGGTGCGATGCGGTGCAGGGCTATCTGATCGGCAAGCCGTTGCCGATCGGCCAATATGCTGGGCTGGTCGGTCGCGGCGGCGCTGCCATGGAGCCGGTGCGCAAGACAGGCTAGTGGTGCAAACCAAGAGTTTGCTCCACTGGCAATCATAATTTGCTAGTGGTCCTCGCAAAAGTGCCTGCTGAGAGGTAATGCGAATCTGGGTATCGGACCACTGAACGCGGCGCATGGCGGACTACGATCTGGCGATTATCGGGGGCGGCCTCAACGGTGTCAGCGTGGCGCGCGACGCCGCCGGCCGGGGCTTGCGGGTCATTCTCCTGGAGCAGGGCGATCTCAGCTCCGCCGCATCGTCGGCGAGCCCGCGGCTGATCCATGGCGATCTTTCGGTGCTGGAGCGGCGGGCGTTCCGCCGCGTGCGCCACGCCTTGCGCGAGCGCGACATCTGGCTGCGCACCGCGCCGCATCTGGTGCGTCCGATGCGCTTTGCCATCCCCGCCCATTCCGACGAGCGCCCGCCCTGGCTGCTCCGCTCCAACCTCTGGCTCTACGACCATCTCGCGTCACGCCCGCGTCTGCCCGACTCGGCCACCATCGACGTCACCCATCATCCCGTCGGCAATGCGCTGAAGCGGCCGTTCGGCACCGCGTTCGAATATTCGGATTGCGTGGTCGACGATTCCCGCCTGGTGATCCTGCTCGCCCTCGATGCCGCCGAGCGCGGCGCTGACATCCGCACCGGCGCGCGTTGCGTGCGCGCGGACAGGACTGACATCTGGCGGCTTGTCGTGATCGACCGCGGCCATCGCCAGGTGATCACCACCCGTTCGCTCGCCAACACCACCGGCGGCTGGGCCAACATGGTCGCGGAAACCGTTCTTCGCGTGCCGCTCCCGACGGCCGGCGCGGTGCAGATCAGCCAGATCGTCGTGCGGCGGCTGTTCGACAACGACAACGTTTATGTGTTCCAGAACAGCGATCGCCGTCTGGTGTTTGCCAGTCCTTACGAGCGCGATTTCACTCTGATCGGCACCATCTCTCATTCGTTCAGGGGCGATCCCGCGATCGTAGCGATCTCGGCCGATGACGTCGCCTATCTCTGCGATGCCGCCAACCGCTATTTTCGCGAGCGGATCGAGGCGGCGGATGTGCTGAAGACCATTTCCGGCGTCAATCTGGTGCCGCTCCGCGGCGCCGGCAGTGCCGATCGCGACGGTACCATCATGTTCGACTATCGCCGGCGCCAGGCGCCGCTGATCACCATGTTAGGCGGCGATGTCACGACGGCGCGGTTTCGCGCGGAGCGGGCGGTGTCGCGGCTGACACCGTTCTATCCGATGTCGCCGCGCTGGACTGCCAAGGCGCCGCTGCCCGGCGGTGATTTTCCCTTCGAGAATTTCGATCTTGAGGTGGAGAATGCGCGCTGGCGGTGGCGCTTTCTGTCGGAGGGTGAGGCGCAGCGTCTGGTCAGCGCCTACGGCACGCGGCTGCCCAGCATCCTGGGCGAGGCGAAGAGTCGCGACGAACTCGGCAAACAATTCGGGCCGGAACTGACGGAAGCGGAAGCCCGCTATCTCATGACCAAGGAATGGGCGCGCTTTCCCGACGACATTCTGTGGCGGCGCTCCAAGCTGGGGCTGACAATGCCGGTGGAGGATCGCGAGGCGCTGGCGGCATTCATGGTTGCCGAAGCGAGGTCACCGTCCTGAGAAGACCGGTGCGCGGCCTTCCGCCGCCGCGCGCATCGCCTCAGCCGCATCGCGCGAGTTGAGAAGCCGGATGATATCGGGCACCGAATGGGTCAGCGCGGCCGCATCACCAGAATCTGCCCACGTCTGCGCCTGCGCCATCGCCGCCTGCACGGCAAGCGGGGCGTTGCCGGAGATCGCCTCCGCGATCGCACGGCCTGCGGCTTGCGCGCCGGCGAGCGGACAGACCTCTGCCACCACGTTCATGCGCAGCGCCTCAGGGGCTGCGAACTCCTGTCCAGTGAGCGCGTAGCGCATCGCCGCATTCCAGCCGGCTGCGCGGATCAGGCGAAACAGCCCGCCGCCGAACGGATAAACACCGAAACGGATCTCATGAAAGGCAAACCGGGCATCGTCTGCGGCAATCGCGACGTCGGACGCCAGCAGCAGCTCGAGCCCGGCGTTGAAGCACTGGCCCTGCACGACGGTCACGAGCGGTTTGCGGCGCTTCGGGCCGGTCGTGCCGAACGGGTTGATCTGATCTTCAGTAAACGGGCTCTTGCCCGCGGCCCAGGACGGCAGCACATCTCCCACGTCGACGCCAAGTGAAAAATCCGCGCCAGTGGCGGTCAGCAGGATGCAGCGGATTTCAGGGTCGGCGTCGAGCGCGGTGAAGTGCTCGGCGAGACCACGGAACATCTCCATCGAAAAGCGATTGCCGTTGTCTTCGCGGGCGAGCCTGATATGGGCGAGATGCGCGGAACGTTCGATAGCGAGGCTCTCCATCGCGAGGGCTCCTGATCGTAAGCGGGCACCCGCGATTGTCTGTGAGCGCTGCACTCATGGCTATGGCCGAGCCAGCCTTTCACCTTGCCGCTTCAGCCATTCAGCCTTGGCGGAATTTCTGCCGGTATTGGCCGGGTGAAATCCCGGCCACCACGCCGAACGCCCGGATGAAGGCGCGGGTGTCGCGATAGCCGACCGCATCAGCGATGCGATCGACCGACGCGTTGGGCGCTTCAAGCAGGCGCTTGGCGGCTTCGATGCGGACCCTGCGCAGATATTGCCGGGGCGAGATGCCGGTGGCCGAAACGAAGCGCCGGTTCAAATTGCGCACACTCATGCCGGCGACGTCAGCCATGTCGTCCATGCCGATGGCGCGGCCATGATGGGTCTCGATCCAGGTCTGGAGCTTGAGCACCTTGTCGTCGCCATGATCCTTCGGCGCGATGAACAGGAAATAGGGTCGCTGGGATTCGGCATGGCGGTCGATCTGCAGCGCCTTTGCCGTCGCGACCGCGAGGTCATGCCCGGCGAGGCGGTCAATGATGTGGATCGCAAGGTTCAGATAGGCGGTGGTCGCACCTGCACAAATTACCCGGGAGTCGTCGATGATCCGCTCGTCGAGCGCCAGCCGGACGGCGGGATATCGCCTCTCGAACAGCGCGCTGAAGGCCGGATTGGTGGTGACGCGGCGACCGTCGAGATGGCCGGCCTCCGCCAACAGGAAAGCGCCGGTGCAGGTCGAGGCGAGGAGCGCCGAGTTCTTCGGAAATGTCCTGAGCCAGCCGACCAGCCCGCGTTCCAGCGCAAGCGTCTGCTCGATATCATTGAAGATCGGCGGGATCAGCACGACGTCGCTCTCCCCGGCATCAGCGAGCGAGCAGTGCGGCTTGATCGGGTGCCCGCCATAGCCGGGCACGGGAGTACCCGCGGGGGTCGCGATGGCGACGTCGTGGCCTGACCAGCTGGCATCGCCGCGGCGGCCTGCAATATAGGCCGCGATCGCAAAGGCATCCGCCTGGCCGTAGACGGCCGAGGTCATGCAGCCTTCGAACGCGACGATGGTAATTTTCATGACTGGATTGCATCCCAAAGCGGACGCGAAGGCTATCGCTATTATTGCGTCCATAAGTCTTTCGACCCGTTGAGCCAGGCCCCGTCCGCCGCTAGCTTGGCTCTGACCATTGAGCCGGCGGGAAGATGGCGGACGAGATTTCTACGACCGAGGTGGCGGCAGAGGCGGCAAAGGGGGAGCCGCAGCCCGCGCCGCAGGTTGCAGCAGGGCCTGCGCCGCAGGTCGTCGCGTCTGAGCCCGAGACGCGGGCGGCCGACATGCCGCTGCTTCGCCTCGATAGCGTGGTGAAAAGGTTCGGCGCCTTCCGCGCGATTGATGGCCTGTCGCTCGACATCCGCGCGGGCGAATTCTTTGCGCTGCTCGGCCCGAGCGGCTGCGGCAAGACCACGCTGCTGCGCATGCTGGCCGGTTTCGAGACCCCGGACCAGGGCCACATCCTGCTCAACGGCAAGGACATTGCGCGTGTGCTGCCGCATGAGCGGCCGGTCAACATGATGTTCCAGAGCTATGCGCTGTTTCCGCATCTGAACGTTCGCGACAACGTCGCCTTCGGCCTCAAGCGCGCCGGTATGGCGCGAGCCGACATCAATGCGCGCGTGGCCGAAATGCTGGCGCTGGTCAAGCTCGAGGGGCTGGAGACGCGCAAGCCCGACCAGCTTTCCGGCGGTCAGCGGCAGCGCGTGGCACTGGCGCGTTCGCTCGCGCGGCGCCCGCAGGTTTTGTTACTCGACGAACCGCTCGCTGCGCTCGACAAGAAGCTGCGCGAAAGCACGCAATGGGAATTGATGGAGCTGCAACGCCGGCTCGGCATGACCTTCATCATCGTCACCCACGACCAGGAAGAGGCGATGACGGTCGCGAGCCGGATCGGGGTCATGGATGCCGGCCGGCTCGACCAGGTCGCGACCCCGCGCGAGCTCTACGAGGCGCCGCTGTCGCGCTGGATCGCCGAGTTCATCGGCGACGTCAACCTGTTCGACGGCGAGGTGCAATCGCGCGAGAACAATCGCCTGATTGTCTCGA
>Ga0306926_10010497_pt1 | contig 10238 bp, 10 predicted proteins | sample flu12Cox44000178_FD_203759 | JGI IMG/M metagenome (GOLD analysis project Ga0306926, IMG submission 203759) | Lab enrichment of tropical soil microbial communities from Luquillo Experimental Forest, Puerto Rico - flux8day.12C.oxic.44.000.178 (v2)... | ecosystem: Environmental > Terrestrial >... | reverse complement strand
GATGTTTAAGGGTTGGATGCCGAAGGAAGACGCGGTCGCGATTAGCCGACTCAGGAGGGCTGGAGCCATCATTATAGGTAAAACCAACGTCCCCTTCGCGCTTAGCGACTGGCAAAGCTACAACGAAATTTATGGCACAACCAATAATCCCTGGGACCTCGCGCGAACCCCAGGTGGCTCCAGTGGCGGAGCTGCAGCCGCATTGGCCGCAGGATATGTGTCGCTGGAGTTCGGCTCGGATCTCGCCGGCTCGATTCGCGCTCCGGCTGCGTTCTGCGGCGTGTTCGGCCACAAACCGAGCTACGGCCTGGTTCCCTTGCGCGGGTTCACCGTGCCAACCACCGAAAGGATGAGCGCCGACGCTGACCTGCCTGTCCTCGGGCCGCTCGCACAATCGATCGTTCGGAAGCCGGTCTGCCAATCGGTGTCCAGATCGTCGGACCTTATCTTGAGGATCGTACGACGATCGGTTTCGCCGAAATCCTTGAGCGCGAGTTCGGAGGCTTCGCGCCGCCTCCGGCTCTCACGGGATGACTGATCGACCTGGTGTCCTGTCTCCGAAATAAGCATGCCTTTCGCTGAATCGAAGGAAGCGATTGGCGGTTATTTTCTGCTCCAGGTCGATGACTTGGAGGAAGCGGTTGAAATCGCCAAACGGTGTCCCGCTCTCGAAAACGGTTTGGAGGTGCAAGTCCGGCCATTGGCCGAGGTGTGCCCGCCATTTCAGCGTGTCAAGGAACAGCAAAGGGAGCCTGCGTCTTTAAATCAAGGGCATTGAGCAACTGACGATCCTGGTTGACCCCGGGATTTTTTGCGGTCAGCAGCTTTTCCCCATAAAAAATCGAGTTTGCGCCTGCGAATAGACAAAGAGCCTGAGCTTCTTTCGACAATCGGGTGCGTCCGGCAGAAAGCCGGACTTTCGCCATCGGTAACGCAATCCGGGTTGTGGCGATCAGCCGAACCAATTCAAATGTATCCACCGGAGGCTGTTCTGCCAAAGGGGTGCCTGGCATTGGCATGAGACAGTTAATCGGGACGCTCTCGGGCGGCGGGTTAAAACCGGATAAAGTCTCAAGCATCTTAAGCCGATCACCTTCGGTCTCTCCCATGCCGATGATGCCTCCGCAGCAAAGTGCCATTTCAGCTTCCTGAACGGCAGATATCGTGCGAAGCCGATCCGCAAAGGTGTGCGTAGAAACGATTTCCGGATAGTACTCTTCGGAAGTGTCGATGTTGTGATTGTACGCTGTAACTCCTGCCTGCTTGAGTTTTCTGGCTTCAACCGGCGTCAGTTGACCAAGCGTAACACACACCTCCATTCCGAGTCGGCTCACCCCTCGTACAATTTCCAGAACCTCCTCGAATTTCGCATCTCCATCCCGCACTCCCTTCCAGGCCGCACCCATGCAAAAGCGGGTTGAACCGTTGACGCGCGCTTGTCGGGCGGCCTCCATTACCCGCTCAGGGTCCATTAACTTCTCCGCCTGGACGCCCGTTTTGTGGCGGGCGCTCTGAGCACAGTACGCGCAATCCTCGCTGCAGCCTCCGGTCTTAATACTCAGCAAAGTACAAAGCTGAACCTCATCCTTGGGCCAATGACAGCGATAGACTTCGCGAGCACGTTGAATCAGTTCAAAAAACGGAGAAAAATAAATCCGCTGAAGTTCAGCAAAGTCCATAATTTCGTTCACCGTTCACCGTTCACCGTTCGCCGTTCACCGTTCGCCGTTCGCGGTTCCGAGTTCGGGCGCGGCATCTGTGTTAATTCTGGATCGGTGCCTCGACATTCTGTTTTCTGATTTCTGACTTCTAATTTCTACCGTTTCTATAAGCCCGTGATCCATTTTCCCGAGGCGGAAACGAGCACGGGGAGTTCGTTGGTCATATACTGAGTTTTCCCTACCGCGCCAATCATCTTGGCACCCGTGGCCTGATACCACTTCCTGGACATGCTCTCTCCGGTGTAACATCCCCAGCTCTGAACGCGAGCGTCGCGAGCAAAGATACCCCGGTGAAGCTTGTCCTTTAGTTCATTTTCATGGAGCCAGGCTTTAGAGGCGCTTCCAATTTCGTTGCTGTAGTCAAACATGAAGCATGCCTTATTCGAATGCCCGAAATAGTCGAAAGTTGCGATCTTGTTGTTTTGGCGATTCGATCCGTAATTCAAATAGTTGCACAGCTGATCAGCAGAATTGAAGTAGATCAAATTCAAACCGTATTTATCCCTCACTGAGTTTATTATGCTGAAAAGCGACTCGTGTTCCTGCGATTGCCTTCGTTCATATCCGCGCTGGTAAACAAGCCAGGTGATTTGAGCCGAAGGGCCGTATTGCTGACGGAGCTGCGCAATCCGGATCCGGCTTGCGCGCACAAAGTTCAACCACCAATTGTCGTGCGGTTGCACCTTGTATTTCTCCCATTTCATCAGCGACACACCTCCGGTAACGACGATGTGTTCCCCGGTCGGCAGAGCCTGGGCGATGGCAGACACTCCCAGCCCACTGAAGACGGCAATTGTCAAAAGCAAGCGTGACATGCGCTTGGTATTAACTCGACTTTCGCAAAGTTTCCAGCCTTTCGGTAAGACCCGCCGTAGCAGTCAACCCGCCAAATATCATTGCCATCTGAAAGAGGGAATAAACAGGCAGGTTGAACCGTGCAGCAGAAAACGTCGTCAAGCAGGAGCCGAAGACCATCAGCAAACCGAGCGCTACCATGGCAACGGCATAACTTGTCCTTAGCCGTACTAACTTCCTCGCCGGAACCAATGTAACGCCAACCAGGCCAAGCGCTACTGCCGCATAAGCCATCCAAACCATCGGCACCCCGCCAAGAAGGTGAAGATAAGACGTTCGTTTCCATAGAGCATCATAGTAGCCGGGTTCATGTTGAAATGAGGCAAGTCCGCGGAGACGTCCGTAACGGGGATAGCCGAGCTGCGTTCCAAGCCAATCCGTAAGAATAAAGGGAGAATATGCGAGGTCGGATTGCGAGAAAAGAGGAGCCTGCATGAAATCCGACCAGACCGCGCCCAAATAGTGCGGTTCCATTGAGCACAGCACGGCAAGCGCGATCCGATTGAGCTTGAGGTCAATCTGCCAGGTCCGCAACTGCATATCCTTAAAGCCTGATCGGTTGAGATTCTCGTCAATTCGATAGAAAAGAAACATGTTCTTCCATTCATCGCCCTGGCTCAGAGATTGGTTGAGTCCTTCCAGCGCGTCTGTGACCGCCGGATCAGCTATCTTTGTGTCTATTTTCCGGATTATCAGAGAGCGGTCGGTTTCTGGCAAATCGCGCCAATAAGCCAGGCGCCACTCGAAAGTCTGGCCGAGAGTGGATCGGAAGGGAACGCGGCAGACCCAACACAAGGCAACTTGTGCAAAGATCGATAGCCCAACTGTGATCACGGCGATCCCTGCGAAAATCAGCAGCCTTCTGCTATGATCAAGTCGCGACAGCCCGCTCACCGGTCCGGGTCTTCCCACCTTAAGCAATTCCCCGACTGCGCCCGGCAGGAGGGCTAGAGGCAAAAGTCCGACAAGCAGACCATTGATCTGTCTTGTGAGTGATGCCGCGACCAGTAACGCGAGATACGCCAGAAGGCGCTTTGTTCCAAGTTCCGGAGCTTGAAGACAGTTCCATCCGAGAGCAGCCACCAAGATAATCAGGGGATTACTAAAAGCTTCGCTCCCAATGCAGTTGGCGTAGACGTACATCCACGGCGTGATCGCGAAAAACGCCGCACACAAAACTCGCGCCATGGGGCGATCGGTAGCATTTCTCACGAAATAATAGAGGGAATAAACCAGAAACAGGTGTTGGAAAACTATGAGCGCGTAGACCCCCAGGTCGTTCAACGGAGTGATGCTGATGGACAAAGGTGGCAACCCCTTGCCCTGCAGCAGGTTGCCAGCGATCCCGAAAAAAATAACTATCAACCGCCCGCATAAACAGTAGCCCGGCAACCAATGAATGATTCCCTTAGGCGCGAATGTTGACGCGATCTCGTTGAACCCGTCTGAATCGCGCCAGAGCGGCGGGACGGTCAGCAAGATATAAATTGAGGGGAGCAACAATATCAGTAGGGGCACCCAATCGCGACCGCGCTTGGTGGTGGCAAGCCCAGAGCGAGATCGTATTGCACTCCCGATCGCAACAAAATCCATGTTATTTCCGGAACGGGACGTCAGCGCCGCAAGAAGTCGTCTACAGCCTGGTAAAAGGCATCCGGCGCTTCCAAATGCGGAATATGTCCTACGTTAGGCAATTCTACGAGACGGGCACCGGGGATCGCGTCGGTCGCCTTTTTCGCCAGTTCCGGAATATTTCCGAGATTCCGGCGAAGATCGATGGGCGCCCGGTCCTTCAAAACGGCTGTATGATCCTCGCGCCCGATGATAATAAGCGTGGGGACCTTAATGTCGGACAACTCGTAACAGACAGGCTGCTGGTAGATCATCAGAGTTGTCAACGCAGCGCAAAAGGCCCAGCGTGGAAAATCGCCGCTCAGACTAACCCGGAGACGCGGCTCAACGAAAACTTCCGCCTTGTCCGGCGGATAGGTAACAAAATAGCTCTGCACGTATTTCCGATAATCCTCAAGGCTGAGATTCAACTCCTGCTGATACAACTGTTCAAGAGGTGGCGGGGGCACGCTCAGCCGATAGTCCTCAAGCCCAATCGGATCCTCCAAAATCAGCGCTTCAGTCCGGCCCGGATAAAGCCGCGCAAAGCGGACCGCTAACATCCCTCCCATCGAATGCCCTATGACTGTTGCCTTCTGGACGTGAAGTAAATCAAGCAACCCGGCAGTGTTTTCCGACAAAAAATCAAAACTGTAGTGCACATTGGGTTTCGTGGATTTCCCAAACCCGATCTGATCCGGAACAATGACTCTGAAACCGCGATCGGCTAAAAACTTGATCGTATCCGCCCAGTACGCTCCCCAAAAATTTTTCCCGTGCAACAGAACGATCGAACGCCCGTTCGGATTCTTTGTGGCCTGGACATCCATGAAACACATCCTCAAATCCTGACCCTCGACAAACAGATTCAGGTAGGCAGTCGGGTACGGATATTTCAATTCTTCGAAGCAGGTTCCCAGAGGTTGTTCGTATCTCTCCGGAAGAGCTTTCTCCTGGGCGCGGAGGGTTCTTGGCAGAAATCCAGCGACGACGATAGCGAGGAGCGTCCAATACAGTCTCACAAGCCTAAGTACGAACGAAGCCGGAGCTTACGTCAAGCTCAGGCCAATAGAGCGTTCCGCTTTGCAACCTGCGAAAATCGGCGGCCGTCGCTTGCAACAGCCGCTAACGACGTGCAAAATTCCTAATCGCCCGCGCGCAAACGTGAGCCTCCCGCGTGCGCGACTGGGATCTCGATGTCCGGATTGGCTTCACGTCATGAATCGTAAGAATTTCCTAATCGAGCTTAAGACAGCTCCGGTAATCGCTATCTTGCGTCGCCCAAAGGTGGACGTCCAGGTTTGCGTGAAAATGCTCATCGAAAGCGGGATCCGCTTCATCGAGATGACCATGGATTCTGAACAAGCGGAAGATTTTCTTCGCTCAACTAAGCAAATGGAAAGGGATAAGGTCATCTTCGGCGCGGGCACGGTAACAACTCTTCCCTTGGCGAAGAAAGCGATGTTCGCAGGGGCAAAATTTCTAGTCAGCCCCAATTTCAACCCGGAAGTTGTCCGATTTGCCCGTGAACATGATCTCCCAATCTGCTGCGGCGCAATGACACCGACAGAAATCTTCGCCGCCCACTCGGCTGGTGCCGACGCGATTAAAGTCTTCCCCGCCGGCACGGTCGGGCATCAGTACTTCAAAGAGCTTCGTGGTCCGTTTCCGGACATTGTGCTGATCGCGACCGGAGGCATTAACGCTTCGAATGCCTCACTTTTCTTTCAAGCTGGAGCGGATGCTATTGGAGTCGGTAGCGCACTGATCCCCGCCGAAATTCGGCAGGATCTGATCCAGGAATGCGCTGAAACAGCAAGGAAGCTGTTGGCCGCATCGCAGTCCAGGTCCTGAATTCCACCCGAAAGAGTGCCTCTAAAACAGGGGACACGCCCATTTTTATCAGGAACTGGTGGTGGAAGCGCTTAAGTGCCATGAATGGGAGATCGCGGGAAAGAGCTGCACGCTGCGCCTCGGCAACGAGGAATTCGTTCATTCAGGGAAGGATGGCCTCCGTGCCGTCCGACTAATCATTTGGTCCCCATAACCGAGGAGAGAAAAATGGGACGGCACGGAGCCCGTCCCTCCCATGAAAAACGAACATAGTCTATAAAACAACAGTCGTTTTCTTATGTTGTATAGCTTAGCGAGCCAGGCGGTTCATTACCGCCGGCTAGCGATCTGGACCATGGCTCGGATGTTCGTCTCAGGAGTTCCTTCGCGGCCAATGGGGACAAATCGGGATATGTGGAGAGAAGTCTGGCGAGAATCGCAGTGGCTACAAAGCTGCTTCCCGTGGTCTTTTTCCTGCCACCGCCGCGCCAGAGCAAATCGACATTCTCTCCTCGTGCAGCAAATTCAACCAGGTTCCCCGGCCGATAGAACAACGTGTCAACGCGCTCCGTACGAGCCATGTTGACGCTGATCACTGAAGGAAAATGGCTCGGCCACTCTCGAAACGTAAAATTTTCATTGCTACACGCGGTGACGAGATGGGCACCCATGAGATAGGCTTCGTCTACCAATGTTTTGAAACCCATGAGGTATTTACTCACTCCGGGACATCCAACACTGCAGTTGAGAATCTGATAGCGTCTGTCCAAGGCCTGGCGAACGCCTTCGCATACAATCGGGGTCCGCGAGCTGAGGTGATGCCCAAGCACTCGGAAACTTCCAATCTCTGCTTCTGGAGCAATACTGCGGATGATCCCGGCGATGGCTGTACCATGACCGTGAAGGTCCTGGCCTTCCCCTGGACAAACATGCAAAGCGTTGTCCTCGGACAAGATCGCAATGTCATCAACAAGCATCAGTCCAGCTAAACCCGGATGGGCGGCTTCGATGCCGGTATCAAGGACGGCTATCCTGACACCTTTTCCGGTCGCTCTCCGGATTGCGGCTTTGGCCTCGTCAGGGGAGATCCAGCTCGTCATCCCACTCCGCTCCTAAAATCGCTCCCAACCCAATACTCCTGCGAGAAGTCTATAGTCGAACAAGGACGAGAGTATGGCAGCAGCCAAGCCGATTTCCCGCATGGATTCCATAGTGAATCCTTTAAGAATCGCATTGCTCCCGTCAGGATGTGACAGCTTCACACAGGAAATGACACCTCGACACTCGCGAGCAAAGTAGAAGGGCACAGCAATCATGGATTCTGTCCGGACTGCCAATTTCTGATCAAGCGCGCGATCTTGGGCTGCGTTGCGCCACACCTCGTTTTCGCAAAATGGCTGCTCCGCTGCGAAGACCATACTGATGATGCCGGCACTCATGGGTTGGCGAAACTTGCCGACCCATTCTTCAGCTCGCTGACCATTATTGTAAGCCGGAATAAGAACTTCTTCGGTCCGATCTGCCAACCATATTGTACCCTCATCTGCGCCGGCCGCGCGAAACGCTTGCTCCAAGGCGGCAATTGCCACTTTACCAGCGAAATCAAGAAAAGTATCCGGATTGACCAGGTTTACAGCGCTAAGAACCCGATCCTCCAGCGCGCTAGCTTGTGAAAAGAACTTTGGATCCGGGAGCAGATTGAAACGCATAATTCAACTCGTCGGGTGGTAACGGTCCCAATGAAGCTTGATCTCTCGAGCCAGCGTTTCGATGGCGAGGGTATTGGAAACGATTTTCGCACAAAACCGCTCAAGTTCCTCCCTGGAAAGATCGCCGCAGGCAAATCTCTTCAGTTCATTCAGCACCTCCTCAGACAGCTCTCCGGCGCCACGCCCGGTGACCTCATCGGTCTGCGCGTAGTAAAACTTTAAAACCGCTGCAATGTCCCCAGTTTCCAAATTTCAGACTCCTTTTCGCGACAATCCCACTACTAAATAATCGAATGGCAAAGCGCTTCTTGCGAAATTTTTTATCTGGTAACAGAAAAAGAATCTCCGCAGCGATTTCTCTGGCCTTTTCAATCGATTCGTTCGGCAGCTCGCCCAAGCGACCACAAAGATTGAGTGCAAGATCTCTTTTTTGATTCGTCTCAACTCTACGAAAGGCCATGGATTCGCTATTAGACTGCAATTGTTCGGACGTCGAGGGCTATAGACAGTACAAGATCTTCCGGCGGGAAGATGGCCGCCTTTGGGAGTTGGGGCGGGGAGCGATGGGAATTACTTATAAAGCTTACGACACTGCCTTGGAGCGCTCTGTCGCCCTGAAGGTCATTTCTCATGCCCATCTCGGGAGCGAAATAGCCCAGGAGCGTTTCCTCCGTGAAGCACGGGCGGCAGCATCTCTGCGGCATGAGAATGTCGCATCTGTCTTTTATCTCGGCACCGCTCACCAGCGATATTTTTATACCATGGAGTTTGTCGACGGGGAAACGGTTCATGCTTACGTGAAACGAAGAGGAGCGCTGGAACCCCGTGAGGGGCTGAACTTCGCTCTCCAGGTTTCCAGCGCATTAGCCGCAGGCGATAAACAGCGACTGGTTCATCGGGATCTCAAACCATCGAATTTAATGCTGGTTTACGATAAAGAGGGAAAACAGCTTATTAAGGTAATCGACTTCGGGCTGGCTAAAAGTTTAAAGGCCGGCAGCGATGACTCGGCGATGCTCACGAAGGCTGGCGGATTTGTCGGTACACCGCAATTCGTAAGCCCTGAACAGGTGGAAGGACGAGATATTGATATCCGCTCGGATATCTACTCTCTGGGAGTTACACTTTATTTCATGCTGACCGGCCAACCGCCGTTTTCCGGGTCTAACGGTCAGATTGTAAGCCAGCATCTGTATAAGCCTGTTCCGATGGCGCCGCTCGCCAACTCACCTCGATCTGTGATCTCATTGATTCAGCGGATGACGGAAAAGGACCGCAATAAGCGGCCACAAACTCCTAGGGATTTGGAAGGAGAGATCTCAGCCTGTCTTGAGCAGATCCGCGTGCCGTCGGACAAGACTGCAGGTGCGCTGGTTAAGGAGCATGTCCAGGGACCGACATTGCAGGATCTGGTTCGGGCGCGCGGGTTCATCAGTGCCGCTGAGGTGGCGCGCTTGTTAGTCCATTTGGCTCCGCTTGCTGATCACGCACAGCTGAAAGGTTTGCAGGATGTCGATTTCACGCTTTCGGGAATACAGTTGACCGTCCCGGAAATAAATGACCCCGAGACGCATTCCGCTCTTTTGCTCCGCCCAATCACAGTTTGGAAACGCCTCGACGTAAAGGTGAGCGGCATCGATTTTTCAGTGTCGGCTGCAAGCGCCTCCAGTTGGGCGCGTTCCGCTTCGTTGATCGCTAACACTACCGATGGAGGCCCACGCAGCAGTTATGTGCGACCGTTGAGTCTGCTCGGTTACGAGCTTCTTGGCGGACCGCGTGTTAAGGTCGAAACCGAGGGCCGCTTCACGCCCCTGGCGGCAATTAGAGACGATGGTAATACAGTGCTGCGTCGCGGGATCTCAGGGGAATTCTCGTCAGCGGTCGAAATGGCAACGGCGTTGGCCGAATGTATCAGTGGAAAAGGTCAAGCTGTTTCGCAGCCACGAACAGCGACTTTCTTCCGGCCTGCTTCTTCACCACGGAAAACCGTCGAGGTTCGACGAAATTTGGAGACCTCTACATCAGCTGAGCTTCACACGAAGCGTAACTTTCTAAAAGCTGATTGGCGCTGGTTACTGGCCGCTGCCTTGATAGGGTCCGGTGGGATCGGATGGTGCCTGACATACTACCAAACACACCCAAATAGCGTTTTGGATATCACGCCCTCGCCGGCACCGGTTTCCGCGGTGCACGTGTTAGGCCGTGCAGACACGTCGACAAGACGCTTGGCGCCGAAGACTCCCGAGATCCTGTGAGTTTGTGAGTTTGAGATCCGAAAAATGGTCTGGCCACCGCCGAGTTGAGTGAGAAATGCGAACAGGGGTGCCGATTCGGCGGCCGCCGGATCGGGGTTAGTTAGCCGCGAAAGCTTTCGCCCCGGCAGGTCGCTGCCCAAGTGGCCTGCCACGGGTGGACTTCTCACAAGGTCAAAAATTTGTGAGAAGTCCAGGCTAATTGCATCGACCTTCGCTATGACGATCAAAATGTAAAACGGGCGTCCTCGCGCGTT
>Ga0306926_10010495_pt1 | contig 10239 bp, 5 predicted proteins | sample flu12Cox44000178_FD_203759 | JGI IMG/M metagenome (GOLD analysis project Ga0306926, IMG submission 203759) | Lab enrichment of tropical soil microbial communities from Luquillo Experimental Forest, Puerto Rico - flux8day.12C.oxic.44.000.178 (v2)... | ecosystem: Environmental > Terrestrial > Soil... | reverse complement strand
AACTCCGTCACTTGCTGGCTGCCTTGAGTGACTAGCTGGCGGGCGACGTTCGAGAGATGCGCGAAAGTTATTCATGGATTCACTTCTTAGCTGGAATGAATAGAGGGCATTGATGTCTGAGTTGCTAGACACCACGGTTTGTCCGAAGTGCGGCCGCATTTTGCCACCCGACGCTCCTCATGGATTGTGCACCAAATGTCTCGTTGGGGCGATGTTTGACACCGGGCCATTGGCCAGTGCCCTGCACATGGCTGTTGGAAAACCCATCCTGCCCCGTGCATTTGGACCGTACGAACTGCTTGAGGAGGTGGCCCGCGGAGGGATGGGCATCGTTTACAAAGCGTGCCAAACGCAAATCAACCGGGTCGTAGCGGTGAAAGTCATGGCCGCCGGACAATTCGCCGCGCCGGATTTCCTGAAACGATTCCGCACCGAGGCCGAGGCGGCGGCCAGTCTCGACCATCCGAACATCGTGCCTATATACGAAGTCGGCGAATGTGAAGGGCAGCCGTTTTTCAGTATGAAATTCATCGAGGGCGGCTCGCTGGCAGCGCGGATTTCAAATCTGGAATTTCAAATCTTGAACCGCGAGGCGGCTCTCCTGGTGGCGAAGCTCGCGCGGGCGGTGCATTTCGCACATCAGCGGGGCATCCTGCATCGGGATATCAAACCGGGGAATGTGCTGCTTGACGCGCAAAACGAACCGCTTCTTACAGATTTCGGTCTGGCCAAGCTGGTGGAGAAGGAGAGCACACTCACACGCACGATGGCGGTGCTTGGTACCCCCAGCTATATGTCGCCAGAGCAAGCCCACGGCGAGGCCAAGCAACTGACAACGGCGGTCGACGTTTATGGCCTTGGCGCCGTGTTCTACGAATTGCTCACGGGTCGGCCGCCTTTTGCAGGTGGCACCACCATGGAGACCGTGAGGCAGGTGCTGGAGAAGGAGCCGGCTCGACCCAAAGCGCTGAGTCCTTCTGTGGATCATGACCTGGAAACCATTTGTCTCAAGTGCCTGGAGAAAACCCCGGCCAGTCGGTACGGCTCGGCCGAGGGGTTGGCACAGGACCTGGAACGCTGGCTTAATCACGAACCAATCCTGGCACGGCGAAGCACCACAGTCGAACGTCTTGCCAAATGGATGCGGCGCAACCCGAAGGTCGCCGCCCTGACGGTGCTATTGAACATCGTTTTCTTTGTTGGCTTGGCCGGAATTCTGGCAATGAGTGTGCGCCTCGCCTCCGCGAACTTTCAGAAGACCCAAAGCAATATTCAGCTGGCCAAAGACCTGAGGGATTTTGAGTGGCAAAAGCTCGATGGGCTGGCTACCTCGGGCAAGCGCGACGTTGCGCTGGCGTGTATTACTTATTTCCTGCGCCAAAATCCAAACGACCGGGTCGCTGCCACCCGGCTGATCTCCATGATGAGCGTTTGTAATTTCGCTCTTCCTGCCGGCGCGCCGCTCAGGCATGGCGCGCCGCTGAGCACCCTTGTCTTGAGCGCTGATGGACGGCGTGTGGTAACCGCCGCCGACGATGGCAAAGCCCGAATTTGGGACCTTCAGACTAGTCGGTTGCTGGCGACGCTTGTTCACCCATTGAAGGTCGCGGTGGCAGCGTTTGCTGCCGACGAAACATTCGTTTTGACTACCTGTATCGACGGGACCTTCCGGTTGTGGAATTCCGCCACCGGCAGCCTCGTATTCGAATTCCCAAAAGCGCCTGATTGTAGAATACCGCAAACTCTTAGCAACGACCGGAAACGCGTCGCGTTTCTGCAGACCGACACTTCTGTGCAAATCTGGGATCTGTTGGGCCATCAGCGGTTGGGCGGTGTGTTGGAGATGCCGGGCCTGGTCAACGCGTCGGTATTCGGCCAGGACTCAGGCACCATAGCCCTCGCCTCCGCGGACGGAACGGTCAGCGTTCGGATTGGAGAAAACTACCAAACAATCGCTCTTGAGCTCAAACTGCCCAACAACGTCACCCTGCTGAAATTCAGTCCCGATGGCGGCACACTAGCCGCAGCCTGGGCCGGCTGGATCACTCTTTGGGACACGCATAGCTGGACCAAATTTAAGGAGTTTCAGGTCTACGACGCTCAAATTCTATGGCTTGAATTCACTCTGGATGGCCGTCGCATCATCACTATGGCCTACGACCAGCCCTTAAAAATCTGCGAAGTTGCGTCTGGTCAAAGCGTCGCTCAGCCAATCGAGGCCGAGAGGCCGTTTGCGTACTTCATTATGAGCCCCGACGGAAAGCGCCTCGCCACTCGTTCGCAGGGTGGCGTTGCTCGATTGTGGGACGCGTCGACGGGGCTGCCAGTCAGTGAGCCGTTCGAGCACGAGGGGCCCATTACCGACTTGCGATTTGATCCCAGCGGACAGTTCGTCATTACAGCATCCCAGGACGGCACTGCCCAGGTCTGGGATGTGCAGTCCGGTTTATCCGGCGCTCTGTCCCTCAAAACGACCGACCCTTATCCAAGCGCATGTTTCAGCCTGGACGGGCGGCTCGTGGTCCGCACCACAGGGCAACAGCGCGCTGAGGTTTTTGATGCTCAAACCGGCCAACCGGTGGGCAAGCCAATGGTCCATGCGGACCAAGTCTATCGCGTGAAGATTTCCCCGGATGGGAAAAAACTGGCCACCGCGTCGTGGGACAATACCGGGCGGCTTTGGGATTTCCAGACAGGCGAGCCGCTGACGCCGCCGCTCCAACACCGGAGACGGCTCTATAATATCACGTTCTCATCGAACGGTCACTTCGTGGCGACGGCCTCCGAGGACACCACCGCGCGCTTGTGGGACGCAGCAACCGGTCAGCCGATAGGGCCGTCACTTGCTCATGAAGGCGAAGTCCTGGATGTGTGTTTCAGCCCGGATTCGGGTGCTTTGTTGACTGCCAGCACCGACGGCACCGCTCGGCTCTGGTCGACGAATCAGGGTGCACCTCTTTGGCCACAACAGCTGCGACATAAAGGCATCGTCTGGACTGCCGAATTCAGTCCAGACGGACGGCGCATCGTGACCGCCTCCGCTGACAAGTCGGCCCTGGTATGGGATGCGCAGTCGCGCCTGCCGCTGACGCGGCCGATGCGGCATGAACGGGCCGTTAGTGGGGCTCACTTCAGCCCAGACGGCAAGTGGGTGCTGACTTTCTCGGTCGATGGCACCGCTCGAGTGTGGGATGTAAACACTGGCGAACCGATTTCTCAACCGATGCGGCACAAGGGCAGGTTGGCAGATGCCGTATTCAGCCCGGATGGCCGCACGGTCTTTACCGGATCGCTGGATGGCACGGCTCGGCTCTGGGATGCGCGCACGGGTTATCCTCTCAGCGAGCCGCTCCAGCACAATGGTGCAATCACGTGCATCCAGTTCAGCCCGGACGGGCGCCGCTGTCTGAGCATCGCAGGTCTGGACGCTCTGCGCCTGTGGGATGTGACGGATTCGCCAGTGCCCGTACCTGAGTGGTTTTGTGAATTTGTCGAAGCTGTAGCCGGAAGGCACTGCAACGAGCACCACGACGCAGAACCTGTAAGCCACGAGGCCCTTCAACCCTTTCGCCAGAGGTTTGCCGACAGCCGCAAGACGGATTTCTACTCACGCTGGGCAAGTTGGTTTCTCCACGAGCGGCTCAAAGATCCGGCACCACCGTTTGTGCCCTGAATGCGACCTCAATAAGCAGGTCCCCGTAGCGCCCGCGGCCACGCGGGTGAGTTCGAGCGGCGTCTTGCCGCTCGGCCCCACAACACCAAGCGGGATGCTCGGTTAACCGACCGGCGAGGACGCCGGCGCTACCTGCTCTTAACCCGGTTCAGAACATCATCATTCCACTGCCGCATTCCTTTCCCAAAAAACCTGCAGCGTCCCGCGAAAGGAATCGCGACTTCCCCTTCTCAGCCAAGGTGAACGAAAGGTCTATTGCAGCGAATCAACACATAAAACATAAGACAGAAGAAATAATGAAAGAGATCACAACCGCTCAGAATCAACTGAAAACAATCACGCTTGCCCTGCTGGCAACGCTCTGCATCACACCCGCTATTTTAATCTTTGGAGCCGAAAAATCCAAAAAACCGCCGAACGCTGACTCTGTCGCACGCGGGAAATACCTGGTGGCCTTCGGCGGATGCAACGATTGTCACACACCGCTGAAGTTAACCGACAAAGGGCCTGTGCCCGATATGGCTCGCATGCTCGCGGGGCATCCACATGACACAAAGCTCCCCGTTCCTGATCTTAGACCCGGCCCTTGGTTCGCCGCTACTGCCGGCATGACTGCCTGGGCTGGTCCCTGGGGCATCACCTACGCAGCCAACCTGACACCCGATACAAATACGGGGCTAGGCATCTGGACAGAGGACATGTTTTTGAAGGCCATGCACACCGGCCGACACATGGGCGCCGGACGCCAAATCCTGCCGCCTATGCCGTGGCAAAACCTGGCCGGGCTTGATGAAAGCGATCTTAAGGCGATTTATGCTTATTTACGCACAATTCCTGCCATCGGGAACCAGGTGCCCACACCGGTTTTTCCCAATGAGAAGGCCAGTCTCGAATAGCCAGGTGTCCAGCATGTCGAAACTTAACCCGGACATTCTCGCACTTGCGTTTGTGAATTAACAGTGCAGCTTTAAGTCTCAGAAAGGATTTCGGATTTCCTCTTCTTAAAAGGATTACTCGAAATAATTAAACGCAAAGTCAAACATTGGAAGCAACGAAAGAAATCATAACCATGATCAAACGAAATCAAATCAAGTGGTTCGCCCGCCGGAACAAACCTGCTCTATGCGGAGGTCTTCTGGTTTTGTCGGTCGTTCTAACAGCTATGGCCTCGCACGCGGCATCACAACTCACGGTGGTAGCGCAGGGTTTGAATAACCCACGTGGATTGGCTTTCGCGCCGAATGGATCACTTTATGTGGCTGAAGCAGGCCTGGGGGCAGGGGATGGGAACGGAGGGTTTGCCGTGGGTTTTGGTTTCACCGCCTCGATCACGGAGATTAGAGGGGTAACATCCCCCAACCCAATTGCGCACAGAATCGTAACCGGGTTGGCGTCGGTAGGTGACACCGAGAACGGATTCCCCGAGGCCCTCGGTCCGAGCGGGGTCTCAGTACAAGGTGCCGGCGGTATTTACGTGACCATCGGCGAATCAGCGCTTGGAGTTGGAGCTGAAGAACCGGATCTGCCCTTGGCCGCGCAAAATCAGTTTGGGCATGTCCTGAAACTCACGCCAAGCGGTCAGTGGAAGGCCGTTGCTGATGTTGGCGATTTTAACTATCTGTGGACTGGAGCCAACCAGAACCAGCCGTGGGCGCCCCCTGGCCAGTTTCCCGATGCGAATCCGTACGGGCTGCTGGCCCTTGGCGGAAGGCAATTTGTTGCGGATGCGGGCGCCAATACCATCAATGAGGTTCGGCCCGATGGATCTGTGCGGCTTGTCGCCTTTGTGCCAAATCCAGAGCTACCTTTGCCCAACGGCACGCTCGTGCCCATTAGCGACTCGGTGCCGACCTGCGTCGCGCAAGGCCCGGACGGCTTCCTGTATGTCGGCACGCTGGCGTTTGGCGCTAACTTTGCCCGGTTTTCTCCAACAGCGCCACCCAACTGGCCCGCGCTGCCTCCCCAGTCCAAAATCTATCGCGTTGACCCCAACGCTTCGGAAGTTTTCCTAACGGATGCTGACGTATGGGCCTCGGGCTTCAATCCAATCACCGCCTGTGGTTTCAGCAACGGGGCGCTTTACGTAACGGAGTACGTGACCCAGCAATCTGGATTTGCTACCGGCGATGTGGTTGGGGTTCAGGTCAAACCCGACGGCACTGCCGGAAGCCGGACAATCTTGGGTGCAGGCGCGCTAAACCAACCGAATGGCCTGGCGTTTGACAAAGACGGTAGCGTTTACGTTTCCAATTTCAGTATTTCCTCGGGTGGAGGCCAGGTTGTGAGGGTTAACAACTAGGCGCTCTTAACGCTACAGAAGAATCCGGTAAGGTCCGCGAAATGAATCGGGATTTCCTCTTCTAAGCAAAGGCGAGACGAGAGCGTCAATCGAAATAAACACTTAACACTTAGGAGCACATATGCATCAAGCATTTGAAACTGTGTTGTGGCGGACCTGCTTCTTCAGGCGAAACAAATCAACAACCAAATCAATCGCAGAACAACCCATGAAAGCAGATTACGAAAATCCATCGACCACCGGCCTGGGCCACGTCGGCATGTATGCCAGGAATCCGGCTTTGCTGGCCGAGTTTTATCGCGACGTCATGGGCATGCAAATCGTCGGAGGCAGTGATGCGAATCACCCACTGGGTCCGACCGCGTTCTTGAGCAGTCGTCCGGGTGAAGAAGCACACGAGATCGCTATATTCAGCAACCCTCAACTAGCCCACAGGGCCTTCAAAGTTGAGTCACTCGCAGAACTAAAACGGTTCTACCACCGAATTGTTGGACGCGGCATCCCAATTAAATTCCAGTTCCATCACGGCATATCGATCGCGTTTTATTTTCAAGACCCCGAAGGCAACCTGATTGAGGTTTACTGGCGGACCGGAATGGAATACCCGCAGCCCTGTGCCCGCGAGATCGATTTGACCAAAACGGAAGCAGAACTAATTGCAGAATTGAACGCTCTCACAGACCGGGCGAACCGCACCGCGTTGAACCGCTCGCACGCGGCTACAAGCTAACCATCGTTGAGCCAGGCAGCAACGAACACCGTAATCAGTAGTTCGATTATCTTTGAAAACAGGCAGCTGGCCCCGAAGAGGTCACCTTGATCATGACGGTTTCGGCAATTTGGTTTATCGATGTGCGAGGGGCAAGGGTGCTTAAGCGGCAGTAACATTCCGCTTAAGCGCACTCTAAAGTCTTTCGATAAACGTGCTGAGTCTTGGCCAGAGTGAATCCTAGCGCTGGATAGAAGGCGTGACTCTCAGTCCGTTTGATGTCGCTACGGGCAACGAGTGTCTTTGCCTGGATGTTCCGCGCCCAGCGCTCGGCCTCATCGACAAGTGAGCGACCGAGGCCGCTACGGCGCGCTTCAGTAGACACGATGAGGCCCACAATCTCTACGCGAACGCCGGACTCCAGAATCTGCGCCGCGTGCGCCTGTAGCCAGGCAACAGGCTCGTTTGCTGGGCCGACAGCAACTAAGAGCAAATCGCTCCCGGAAGCAGAGATTGCTTTCACGCGCGTGGTCATGGCGTCCAAAGGCGCTGGGTAACCGAGTTCCGTGGCAAGCCTGGCAATCGCGGCGGCGTCTTCCTTGGTTCCATGGCGTATTCTAAAAATCATTCTGCTCGCGCTTGTATGTTTTGATTACCCGAAAAAGCAGCCATGCAGGTCACGATCTACTTCTTGCAGTAACCTGCTAATGCTGGGCGATTCGCGCAACGGCCGGTATGAATGCCATTTCAGGTCCGCTCGCATCCAGTAGAGTCTCCAAACCTTTCGCTTCTCTACCCACCGCGCCCTGGCGATTGGAGATCCAACCTTGCGTGTTTCATCATCGTACGCTGGCCGAATTGAAAAGAGGAAAACTTCCTGTCCCTTTATGGCGGCTCGAAGATCTACCTTATCTCGAATTTCGGCGGGCGGACGGCGTTTGCTGATAAATTCCCCAGTCGCAGCGAGGCATTCGCGAATCTGAGTATCCGGAAGAAGCATACTTTCTAAAGGCTAACAGCACGTTTGGACTAAGTCCCACAGAAAATCCGAGTTCGGCCGTTGGCCCGCGATTCCACACTTGCAGGCCCAGCGCTTTTGCTACTTCATACTCTAGAAGCCTTGCTTCGGCAAATCTGCCGTGACCGGGTCTATTCACTATGAAATGGCCTCTGATTGTTGGTTGGATGATATTTGAGTCTCTATTCGTTGCTTCTGGTGCCACGCCCCCATCGCCGCGTATCTATCGTGACAAAATCGACCCGCACTGGTTCGCCATTGCCGGCGGCCAGACCAACCGTTTCTGGTACCGTTTGCAATTGCCTCACGGTGAAAAGGAGTTTGTCCTCGTTGACGCCGACGCCGGCACGCGGAAGCCGGCCTTCGATGAACCGCGAATGGCCAAGGCGTTGACTGGCCTTGTCAGCCGGGACATTGAGCCCAAAAAGCCGCCCTTCGATTCCCTCGAATTTTCGCCCGACGGCAAAACGCTCACTCTGTCCGGGGGGAGTTCGAACTGGGCTGTAAATCTTGAGAATTACAGCGCTACCGTCGCTGCCGCAAAGAATCCCGCGGACGGAGATCGCCTGCGTGCCGGCAGGAGGATTCGCCCGTCCCGCAGTTCGACCGAAGAGACCATCATTCACTTCGTCAATCGCCTCGTCCAGGATGTGGACCTCTTTTGGGTGGATGAAGAGGGTGCGCGCAAGTCTTATGGCAGCCTCAAGTCTGGCCAAGACCGTGACCAGCATACGTACGTGGGGCACACCTGGCTCATCGCTTCCCATAGCGGAGACCCGCTTGCTGTTTTCTATGGTGCAGGAAATGGCGGCGTCGCGATCATTGACGAAACCAACAAACTGGATTCGGCCCCAAACCGCGAACCTGACAAAAACAAAGCCCGCATTCCGCGCTCCCCTGATGGCCGCTGGGAGGTCGTGGTCCGCGACAATAATCTTTTCTTGCGCGACACCAACGGCGGCAATGAGGAGCAATTGACACGCGATGGCAGCGCCGAAGGCAGCTACGCGCGCAATTTGCAGTTCAACCGCGGTATCGATATGGATTTTGAGACACACGATCCTGAGCAGCAGACGCCTGAAGTTTATTGGTCGCCGGATTCGCGTCACTTTGTGTCCATGCGTTTCAAAACGGGTACGCAACGAAGCGTGTACGAGGTCGAATCTTCACCCGAAGACCAGCTCCAGCCTAAACTTGTCTCATATCCTTATCTCAAACCCGGGGACGACGTCCCGTACGCCAAGCCGCACCTCTTCGACGTGGGAAACAAAAAGGAAATACCTATAGACGACGCGCTCTTTGCCAACCCGTGGTCTATCAGCGACGTGCGCTGGGACTCCGATTCTACCCGCTTCACCTTCCTGTTCAATCAACGCGGTCACCAGGTTCTTCGCATCCTCGCTGTCAACGCGAACACGGGCGCCGTGGAAACCATTGTGGATGAAACAAGCAAGACCTTTATTTGCTATTCAGGGAAATTCTATGCCGATTATCTCGATGAGACTGGCGAAATCATCTGGATGTCGGAACGCGACGGATGGAACCACCTTTACCTGTACGACGCCAAAACCGGCTCGGTTAAAAACCAGATCACTAAAGGCGAGTGGGTCGTGCGCGGTGTGGACCGCGTGGACAAAATCAACCGCCAGGTCTGGTTCCGCGCCAGCGGCTTGGGGCCTGGTGAAGATCCTTATTACATCGAAAACTGCCGGGTTAATTTCGATGGCACCGGCCTCACCGTTTTTACCGACGGCGACGGCACCCACACGGTTCAGCTTTCTCCAGACAACCGTTTTGCCATCGATACTTGGTCGAGAGTGGATCTACCCCCAGTGACTGAGCTACGCCGTACTGACAATGGCAAGCTTGTCTGCCGGCTGGAGGAAGCGGATGCGACGGAACTGTTCACAAGCGGCTGGCGCGCTCCGGAACGTTTCGTCGCAAAGGGACGTGACGGTGTGACGGATATCTACGGCATCATTCGTTGGCCCAAAGACTTCGATCCCGGAAAAAAGTATCCTGTTCTTGAAGATATTTACGCCGGCCCGCATGACTCGTTCGTGCCAAAGCGATTTGAAGCCAATAACCGTAGTCAACGCCTAACCGATCACGGTTTCATCGTGGTGCAGATTGACGGCATGGGCACCTCAAACCGCTCCAAGAAATTTCACGATATTTGCTGGAAAAATCTTCAGGACAGTGGCTTTCCCGACCGCATCGCCTGGATGAAAGCGGCCGCCGCCAAATATCCGTGCATGGATTTGGACCGCGTCGGGATTTTCGGAACGTCTGCGGGCGGCCAAAGCGCTCTTCGCGGCATGCTCGATCACGGAGATTTTTACAAAGCCTGCGTTTCAGATTCCGGCTGCCATGACAATCGTATGGACAAGATCTGGTGGAATGAACAATGGCTGGGCTGGCCGGTTGATGATAGTTACATCAGCGCGTCCAATGTGATAGACGCCCACAAGCTTCAGGGCAAACTCCTGCTCATGGTCGGCGAAATGGACAAAAATGTAGATCCTTCAAGCACGATGCAG
>Ga0306926_10010494_pt1 | contig 10239 bp, 3 predicted proteins | sample flu12Cox44000178_FD_203759 | JGI IMG/M metagenome (GOLD analysis project Ga0306926, IMG submission 203759) | Lab enrichment of tropical soil microbial communities from Luquillo Experimental Forest, Puerto Rico - flux8day.12C.oxic.44.000.178 (v2)... | ecosystem: Environmental > Terrestrial > Soil... | reverse complement strand
ATCAACCCGCCGATGATGGTCAAGCCCAGCGGGCGGCGCAATTCCGAGCCGGTTCCCGTGCCCAGGGCCAAAGGCAAGGCCCCGAGCAACGCGGCTGCGGTGGTCATCATGATGGGGCGGAAGCGCAACAAGCAGGCTTCGTGGATGGCGTCGAGCGGCGTGCGTCCCTCGCGGCGCTCCGCATCCAATGCGAAATCGATCATCATGATCGCATTCTTCTTCACTAGACCGATCAGCAGGATGATCCCAATCAGACCGATGACGTTGAGCTCATTGTGCGTCAATTTCAGCGCCAACAGCGCGCCCACCCCGGCCGAAGGAATCGTCGAAAGAATGGTAATGGGATGGATGTAGCTCTCATAGAGAATCCCCAGGACGATATAGACCGCCAGCAGCGCTGCCATAATCAAGATGGGTTCATTAGCCAACGACTCTTTGAAGGCCGCGGCCGTGCCCTGAAAGCTGGCGTGAATGGTGGCGGGGAAGCGGATGGAGCGTTGCGCATTCTCAATCAGCTGGGTGGCTTGTCCCAGAGAGACCCCCGGCGCCAGATTGAAGGAGATGGTCACCGCCGGCCACTGACCCTGGTGGTTCACCGCTAGGGAGGTGTTGGCCGGTCCGAAGTGGGCGAACGCCGACAGCGGTACCATGTTTCCTTTGGAGGAATGCACATACGTGGTTTCGAGTGTGTCCGGGCTTTGTTGAAATCCCGGCGCCACTTCCATCACCACATGATATTGGTTGAGGGGCTCGTAAATCGTCGAAACCTGTCTCTGCCCAAAAGCGTCGTAGAGCACCGAGTCGATGTCTTGCGCGGAGACGCCAAGCCTGGACGCGGTGTCACGATCAATGGCCACGTTGGCGGCCAGGCCTTTGTCCTGCTGATCGGTGTTGACCTGCAGCAGCTGCGGCAGGGCGCGCAGCTTCACTAATAATTGGGGCGCCCACTCGTTCAATTCATTTAGGTCTTCGCCCTGCAGGGTGTACTGGTACTGCGCCTGGCTGAGACGGCCGCCGATATTCAAATCCTGCTGGGCCTGCATGTACAGCGTCGCGCCCGGGACCTCGGCAAACTTGCGGCTGAGTTCCTCGATGACCTGGTCGGCGCTCAACTTCCTCTCACGCAGGGGTTTCAAGGTGATGTACATGCGGCCTTGGTTCATCGCCGTGGTGCCGCCACAGAAGCCGATCATGGTCGTGACATTGGGGTCCTGCATGCCGATTTCCACGTAACGACGCATCTTACGCTTCATCGCGTTGAAGGAGATATCTTGCGTCGCCTGCACCGAGCCCTGGATGCGACCGGTATCCTGCTGGGGGAAGAAGCCCTTGGGAGCTTCTTTGAACAGGTGAATGCTCAGGAAGGCGGTCGCGATGGTGATGAGCAGCACCACGAGTTGATGGCGGAGTACCCAGCTCAGGCAGACCCGGTAGACTCCCAGGATGCCGTCGAATACCTTTTGGCTGGCCTTGTAGGCCGTTCCATGCACTTCTTCTCCCAGGGGCTTGAGCAGCTGCGCGCACATGGTGGGCGTGGTGGTGAGGGAGATGATCAGCGAGACTAAAATAGCGGCGCTCAAAGTTACGGCAAACTCGCGGAAGAAGCGTCCGACAATCCCGCCCATCATCAGGATGGGAATGAATACGGCGACCAGGGAGGTGCTCATGGAGAGCACGGTGAAGCCGATCTCCCGCGCACCCAGGAATGTCGCCTCGACCGGCCCCTTGCCCTTCTCGAGATAGCGGGTAATATTTTCGAGCACGACGATCGCGTCATCGACCACAAAGCCGGTCGAAATGGCCAAAGCCATGAGTGACAGATTATTCAGGCTGTACCCCGCCAGATACATGATGCCAAACGTGCCAATCAAGGAAAGCGGGACCGCGATGCTGGGAATGATGGTGGCTCGTACGGTGCGCAAGAAGACGAAGACCACCAGGATTACCAGCAGGACGGAAATGCCCAGGGTGATCTCGATGTCGTGCAGCGACGCACGCACGGTCGTGGTTCGGTCCGATACTACGGCCAATTTGATGGCCGGCGAAATGGATGCCTGCAATTGCGGCAGGATCCCAAGCACGTTGTCCACGGTCTGGATGATGTTCGCCCCGGGCTGCCGGAACACGATCAGGATGACCGCGGGTTTTCCGTTGGACAAGCCAAAGATGTGCGCGTCTTCGACCGAGTCCTCGACATCGGCGACATCGCCCAAACGCACTGCCGCGCCGTTCTGTTTGTTATAGGCGACGATCAGGGGGCGATACTGGTCCGCACGTGTCATCTGATCGTTGTCATTTACCGTCCAGGCAGAGTTCGCATTGGATACTTCGCCCTTGGGGCGATTGGCATTGGCCGCGTTCAGCGCGGTGCGCACGGCATCGAGGCCGATGCCGTAATTATTGAGCATGGCCGGATTGACTTCGGCGCGCACCGCAGGGTTGGCGCCTCCACCGACGTAGACCTGGCCCACCCCATTCACCTGCGCCAGCTTCTGCGACAGAATGGAATTAGCCTGATCGTAGATATCCGGGAGCGTGACGCTATCGGACGTGAGCGACATGATGAGAATGGGTGCGTCGGCGGGATTGACTTTGCGATACCAGGGATTGCCCGGTAGATAAGACGGGAGCTGGCTGCGAGCCGCGTTGATGGCCGCCTGCACGTCGCGCGCTGCGGCGTCGATATTCCGGCTCAAGTCAAACTGCAGCACGATGCCGGTCGAGCCGAGCTGGCTCACCGACGTCATTTGATTAATGCCGGCAATCCGTCCGAATTGACGTTCGAGGGGGGTGGCAACGGCCGACGCCATCGTCTCGGGGCTCGCACCGGGAAGACTGGCGGCAACCTGAATGACCGGAAACTCGACTTGAGGCAGGGGAGCCACCGGCAAGAAGTTAAACGCCAGAACACCAGACATGAGCAGCGCCAGGGTCAGTAGTGACGTCCCGATCGGCCGTTTGATGAATGGGGCGGAGATGTTCACTGACTAGTCCCCCGTGGCCGGTTCCTCGACGCGGTGAATAATGGCGAAGCGTTCAAAGCGCTTTGCCAGCCGGTCAAACCACAGATAAACCACCGGAGTCGTATACAAGGTTAGCGCCTGGCTGACCAACAGCCCGCCCACAATGGTAATTCCCAGGGGGTGACGCAGCTCCGATCCCGTGCCGGTTCCGAGTGCCAGGGGTAGACCGCCAAGCAACGCGGCCATCGTGGTCATCATGATGGGACGGAAACGAAGCAGGCATGCCTGAAAGATCGCCTCTTCCGGCGGCTTGTGCTCGACGCGCTCGGCTTCCAGAGCGAAGTCGATCATCATAATGGCGTTCTTCTTTACGATGCCGATGAGCAGGATGATTCCGATAATCGCCACCACGCCTAGATCGTTGCCCGTGACCAGCAATGCCAGAATGGCGCCCACCCCGGCCGAAGGCAGCGTGGAGAGAATGGTGACCGGATGAATGTAGCTCTCATAGAGCACGCCCAGTACGATATACACGGTCACGATCGCGGCCACGATCAGCCACGGTTCGGTCGAAAGCGAATTGCGAAAAGCGGCCGCCGTCCCTTGGAAGGCGGTATGAACGCTGGCCGGCATTCCGATCTGCGCTTCTGCCTGATCGATCGCTTCGGTGGCGTCGCCTAGCGATTTGCCGGGGGCAAGATTGAAGGAAATGGTTACCACGGGAAACTGGCCCTGGTGGTTCACCGCCAGCGAAGTGGGGGTGGTGTGCACCTGGGTAAAAGCCGAAAGGGGGACCTGGGCCCCGGTGTTCGATTTGACGTACAAATCCTTGAACGAACCCGGGTTCTGCTGAAATCGCGGGTCGGCCTCGAGCACCACGTGATATTGGTTCAGCTGGGTGAAGATGGTCGACACTTGCCGCTGGCCGAATGCGTCGTACAGGGTGTTGTCAATCTGGGCCGGATAGATCCCAAACCGCGACGCGGTGTCACGATCGATGACAATATCCGCCTGCAGGCCACCAGTTTGTTGGTCGCTGGCAACATCGCGCAACTCGGGCAGGGTACGAAGCTTGTCGACCAACTGCGCCGACAACCGCGCCAGTTCGCGGGAGTCCGCATCCTCCATGGTGTATTGAAATTGTGTCCGGCTGACCCGGTCCTCGACCGTTAGATCCTGCACCGGCTGCATGAACAGCGTGATGCCTTCGACCTGCGCCAGCTTTGGCTGCAAGCGGCGGATGATGTCAGTGGCGCTGGCCTTGCGCTCGTCGCGCGGCTTGAGGTTGATCTGAATTCGTCCCGTGTTCGGCGTCAGATTGGTTCCGTCGATTCCGATAAACGAAGACAAGCTGGCAACGTCGGGATCCTGGAGAATGATGTGGGTGAGCGCTTTCTGGCGTTCCTCGAGCGAGGGAAAGGAAACGCTCTGCGGAGCCTCGGAGATGCCCAGAATGACCCCGGTATCCTGCACCGGAAAGAACCCCTTGGGAACAATGACATACAAGACCAAGGTGAGAACCAGCGTACCGGCCGTCACAAACAAGGTCGTGGTCTGGTGACGAAGCACAAACTTGAGGGTTCGCCCGTAGAACTCAATCACCCGGTTATAAAACTTCTCCGAGGACCGGTAGAAGCGGCTCTGTTCGGACTCACGCTGATGTTTAAGCAATTTGGCGCACATCATCGGGGTCAGCGACAGCGATACCACGGCGGAGACCAAAATGGTTACCGCCAAGGTCACGGCGAACTCCCGGAACAGTCGGCCGACGATATCGCCCATGAACAAGAGGGGAATCAGCACGGCAATCAGAGAAACCGTCAGCGAAACGATGGTGAACCCGATTTGCCCGGCGCCCTTCAGGGCGGCGTCGAGAGGCGAATCCCCTTCCTCGAGGAAACGGGAGATGTTCTCAATCATGACGATGGCGTCGTCCACCACAAATCCAGTAGAGATCGTCAGCGCCATGAGCGTCAGATTGTTCAGGCTGTAGCCGAGCAGATACATCACCCCGAACGTGCCTACGATAGAGAGCGGAACGGTAACACTGGGAATGGCGGTTGCGGGGAGGTTGCGCAGAAACAGAAAGATCACCATGACTACCAGCGCCACCGTCAGCATGAGTTCGAATTGCACATCCTTGACCGAGGCACGAATGGTTGCGGTTCGGTCGATGAGAATCGAGACGTTGACGGCCGCCGGCAATCCCGCCTGCAGCTGGGGAAGCAGCTTTTTGATGCGGTCTACGACGCTGATGATGTTCGCCCCCGGCTGACGCTGGATGTTCACGATCACCGCCGGGTCTTCGTTCATCCAGGCCGCCTGCATGACGTTTTCGACTCCGTCGCTCACGGTCGCCACATCGGAAAGCCGCACCGGCGAACCGTTGCGATAGGCGATGACGATGGGCCGGTACTGATCTCCGAACAGCAATTGGTCATTGGCGCCGATGGTGAACGATTGCCGCGGTCCGTCCAGCGTCCCTTTGGCTTGGTCGACGTTCGCCGCTGCCAGAGCCGTGCGCACATCCTCGAGACTCAAACCGTAGGCTGCCAGGGCGGTGGGATTGACTTGTACCCGAACTGCCGGCTTTTGGCCGCCGCTGATCGAAACCAAACCCACCCCGGTGACCTGCGAAATCTTCTGAGCCAGCGCGGTGTCCGCCAAGTCTTCGACTTTAGAGAGCGGCAACGACTGCGAGGTCATGGCCAGGGTGAGAATCGGGGCATCCGCCGGATTCACCTTGCTATAAATCGGAGGATTCGGCAGATCGGATGGCAAGTAGGTCTGGGCCGCGTTGATCGCAGCCTGCACCTGCTGCTCCTCGACGTCGATGTTCTGATCGAGCCCGAACTGCAAGGTGATGACCGAGCTGCCGAACGAACTGGAGGAGGTCATTTGCGTCAACCCCGGTACCTGACCAAACTGACGTTCGAGCGGGGCAGTGACCGAGGATGCCATCACGTCGGGATTGGCTCCGGGGTAAAAAGTCATCACTTGAATCGTGGGATAGTCCACCTCGGGCAACGCCGAGACCGGGAGCTGGCGATAGGCGACAAAGCCCACCAACATGATCGCCACCATCAGTAACGCGGTCGCGACCGGTCGAAGAATGAAGATGCGGGAAGGATTCATTTGGCCGGAGGTGCTGAAGTTGGCTGCGTCGGACTGCCCGAGACCGCGGCTGGCGACTGCGCACGGTTCGCGGGTGCGGCCGGATTGCGAACCTCGATCTGGCTACCCTGCTGCAGCTTATCCTGGCCGTCGGTGACGACCACCTCGTCGGGCGTCAGTCCGCTGGCGATCGTGGACAGGTTGTCCTGGGTGAAGGCAATGGTCACCGGGCGGATCTCAACCGTGTGATCGGGCTTCGCGGCGAACACGTAGGTGCCTTGCGGTCCGCGTTGAATCGCGGCGGCTGGAATCACCGTGCTGTTCTTCCGAACTTCCAGCAACAAGCGGATATTTACGAATTGGTTCGGCCACAGCAGGTTGTCTTTATTGTCGAAAACCGCCTTCAGACGACCGGTGCCGGTACTCTGATCGATCTGATTATCGATGGTCAAAAGCTTTCCGGTCGCGAGCTTGGTCTGATCGTCCCGGCTGTAGGCTTCGACCGGCAGGGTGCCTTTGGCCATGTGCTGGGCGACCGGAGGAAGCTGGTCTTCGGGAAGCGTGAACAGCACGGCGATCGGCTGCAGCTGGGTGATGACCAGCAGGGCATTGGTGTCGGTGGCATGGACGATATTGCCCGGATCGACCAGCCTCAGCCCAACCCGGCCACTGATCGGTGAGGTGATGTGGCAATAGGTCAAGTTCAGCTTGGCACTATCGACCGCCGCCTGATCCGTGCGCACCGTGCCTTCGAGTTGATCGACCGTTGCCTTCTGAGTGTCGACTTGCTGCTGGGACATGGCTCCTGAGTTTTCGAGCAGGCCCTTGTACCGCTCATAATTCAGCTTGGCATCGCGCAGGGAGGCTTGGTCTTTGAACAGCGTCGCCTGCGCTTGCTCGAGCGCCACTTGATAGGGCCGCGGGTCGATCACCACCAGGAGATCACCTTTGTTTACATATTGGCCCTCTTTGAAGTTCACCTCGACCAGTTCGCCGTCCACCCGCGTCTTGACACTGTCGGTGTAGAAGGCGGAGACCGATCCCAGCCCGGTCAGGTAATAGGGCATATCGCGACGCTCCGCCGTCGCCACTGAAACCGGCACGGCTGTGGCTACATTGGCCCGGGCTGATCCGGATCGGGGATCGCTGCCCCCGCAACTCAGAAACGCCAAGGACAGCAGTAGCGCTATCCAAAACCTTAACTGTAAGCCAACTCGATTCGTCGATCGAACCCGCGGTCGAGATACCCGCGGCCCGGGGTTAAATCGGCTGGAGGGAGCTGTCATTCGTGTGCCTCATCTCAAAGGAAAGGTGATCCGTCGACCACCGCTTGGCGCGGTAATCCCAAGAGGTTGGACGTAGGGATGCCCACTTGGGATGCGGATTTTTGCCCAATGATCAAAAAGCCGAGCGCCGCAAGTCCTCAAGAATCATGATATTCCAAATTGCATCCCCTGTTGGGCCTCTTTACAATTATTTACCCTGAAAAAGCCAGCAAACTCATCTGCTTCTGCCCGCGGCAGCAACGATCGAGCGAAGGGGTGGGCTGACAGCGAGACGGATTCTCGCGTATTCTTGCGCTTCACCGGTTGTCCCTAAGATGCCGGAAACCATCGTCACCATTCGCGATTTGCGAAGTTTTGAAGATCTCAAGCAGGTCGAAGCAGTAGAGCGAGAAGTGTGGGCGCTGTCTGATCTCGACACCCTGCCGCTCACGCTGACGGTAGCTACGCGGGAAGCGGGCAGCATTTGGTTAGGAGCGTTTGAAGGTGCAATGCTGGTCGGCTTTGTTTTCGGGTTTCTCGGTTTGGAGAAGAACCGGCCTAACATCCATTCCCACATGCTTGCCGTGCGCGCGCCTTACCGAGATCACGAGCTCGGATACAAACTCAAGCTGGCGCAGCGCGAGCGAGCTCTGGCCCTGCGCATTGGGGATTTGCGCATCCGCGAGATAACCTGGACGTTCGACCCTCTGCAGAGCAAGAATGCCCATCTGAATTTCGCCAAACTGGGTGTGATTTCTCCGTCCTACTTGGTTGATTTCTACGGCCCGGAGACTTCCAGCCCGCTTCATCGCAATAGCACCGACCGTTTGTGGGTGAAATGGCCGATTAGCAGCCGCCGGGTACAGACGCGCTTGCAAGGCAAAGACGGCCGACCGGAAATGCTGGACGCCCTGAAGACGTTGTCTCCCCTGGTTCAATTCAATGGGGTTGGCCATCCGTCGCGAGCCGAATTAGCCACGGCCTTGCAGCGGCAGAGAATTGCCATTGAAATTCCAAGTGACATCCAGTCGGTCGAACAACGAGATCCCTCACTAGCCCGCGAATGGCGTGAAGCCACCCGCTGGGCTTTTACCGAAGCTCTCCGGGCCGGATTTTTTGTCGCCGAATTCTGCCGCACGGTGCGTGGGCAGCAAGGTCCGGGCGCCTACCTGCTCGAAAAAGGCAATGTCGAGGAGTACGTTCCTGAGCTCGCCTATCCTTAGATTCTGTCTCGAAGATGAGGTGCATTTAGCTTCCGATCGGTCGATAATCAATACGAATCTGCGCCGACCATCGTCATGGCTGCGGACCACGGTCGATGACGTCCCGGCATGGCTTGATCCTCGAACATGATACGAATCTTTAAGTCCCATTCGGCCCACGAGCGGATTACCGCGGCCGCTGACTTTGTCCGTTCCTTTCCGCCGGCGACAGAGCTCGTGATCATCGGCGCTGGGCGGGATGCGGTGGATGATTTTGTACGACAGCTTGCAACCTGCCCTGCAACCTTCGGGCTGCACCGCTTCAGCCTGTCCCAACTAGCCACTCGGTTGGCCAGGAACCGGTTGGCGGCAAGAGGCATTGTCCCGGGCAGCGCGGTGGGCGCCGAGGCCATTGCCGTGCGGGCGGCCTACGAGGCGCAGGCTCGCGAACGTCTGCGCTATTTCAACCCGGTCGCAAGCTTTCCGGGCTTTGCTCGTGCGGTCACGGCAACGCTCGCGGAATTGCGCGCCGCAGGGATCGCGGCTCCTGAACTCGAACGGCTGGGAGAGTCCGGGCCGGACAACGCCACTCTTCTCGAAAGCTTCGAGCAGCAAATGACAGAGGCTGCGGTAGCCGATCGCACCGTCCTCTTTCGCGAGGCACTCGAGGAAGTCCAAAGGGGAGCGGATCTGGTTCGGCGTCCGCTGTTGTTCTTGGACCTTCCTATTCATTCGCAGGTTGAGCGCCAGTTCGTCACGACCCTCGCGGCGGCTTCCGGGCAAGTTCTGTTCACTTGTCCGGCCGGGGACCTGCGAACGCTAACTAACCTTAGCGGGGTGGGTTCGATCGACGGCGAGGTTAGCGCGCCGCGCGGCGATTCGAGCCTGGAGCGGCTCAGCTTTTACCTTTTCTCCGAGGAGGTTCCGCCCGCGGGCAAAGTCGACGGCGAAGTCGTCTTTTTCTCCGCCCCGGGAGAGGAGCGAGAGTGTGTAGAGATTGCACGCCGCGTGCTTTCCGAGGCCGGCAAAGGAATTTCCTTCGATTGCATGGCCATCCTGGTGCGAGCGCCTGAGAGCTATGCCAGCTTGCTCGAGTGTGCCTTGGCACGAGCCGGGATCCGGGCGTATTTCGCCCACGGAACCCGCCGGCCGGATCCCTCCGGGCGAGCCCTCCTGGCCCTGCTGGCCTGTGCCGCTGAAGGGCTGTCGGCTCGCCGCTTTGCCGAGTACCTATCTTTCGCCCAGGTTCCCAATCTGGCCGACGATGGCACGGTTATCGACAAGACGTTGCCGTTTGTTCTCCCCGAGGACGATGCTCTAGGCCCGGTTACCGCCGGCCTAACCGGAGTTGTTCCCGATCGCAAGGCAAGGGAAGAGGATGCGCCATCGGACCATCCCGACAAACCGGAGTTGGCGGGAAACCTGCGCGCTCCCTGGAGGTGGGAACAGCTCATGGTAGAAGCCGCCGTCATCGGCGGCAAACAACGCTGGGCTCGCCGGCTGGAGGGACTGGAGCATCAGTTCGAGCTCGAGCTCGAGGCGATCGGCGAAGAAGAACCCGGCTCCTCGCATGTTGAGGACGTCGCGCGCAAGCTGCGCAACTTACGTCACCTCCGGGCCTTTGCCCTTCCCGTGGTGGATGAACTGGCGGCAATGCCCGAATCGGCGAAATGGGGAGTGTGGATAACCGCCCTC
>Ga0306926_10010491_pt1 | contig 10240 bp, 8 predicted proteins | sample flu12Cox44000178_FD_203759 | JGI IMG/M metagenome (GOLD analysis project Ga0306926, IMG submission 203759) | Lab enrichment of tropical soil microbial communities from Luquillo Experimental Forest, Puerto Rico - flux8day.12C.oxic.44.000.178 (v2)... | ecosystem: Environmental > Terrestrial > Soil... | reverse complement strand
AATCCCGGGCGGCCTGAAAGCCCAGCACCACGCGAGTCGTGCCAGGCCAGCTTGTGTCGGTGAGATAGCGCACCACGCTCATCATCGGGGTTATGCCGACGCCGCCGCCGATCAGGAGCACGCGCTCCGCCTCCTGTCCCGTGAAGACGAACGACCCGGCAGGCGCCTCGATCTTGACCTCGTCGCCCGTCTGGAGCGCCTCATGGAGCCAGCGCGACACGATTCCACGTTCTTCGCGTTTCAAGGTAATCTCGACGCGGTCACGCCAGGTCGGAGTGGACGCGATTGTATAGGAGCGCTTGATCGGGGCGCCGCGCGGCGCGAGATGGAGCGTCAGAAACTGGCCAGGCCGGTAGTCGAACGGAACCTCGCCGCCGTCCGCAGCCCGAAAGCGAAAGGTCTTGACGTTGTGGGTGACCGGTTCCGCCTCTGCAAGGACGAGCTTGCCGCGCCATCTGATTTTTCCGGTCGCGGGGTCGTTCTTTTTGTAGCGCGCGATCGAGGAGGTCCTGTTGCGCCACCCTGACCTCGTCGAGGCATCGGTGGTCGGCCGCTCGCACCCAGATTGGGGCGAGGAGGTCGTCGCATTTCTCGTCGCGCGACGGGGCGCGGTGGTCGCGGCCGCGGAGCTCGACCGGCAACTGGCGCGCCGGCCTTGAGGCCCTTGCCGTTGAGTATGGTGTGCCCGCGCAGGTAGATGTTCGCTCCAAATCGGCGACATACATGGCAGCCCGAAGCGAGCTGCGCCCGTGATTACCAAGATCTTGCCTGTTCGGGTGGGGGTTCGTCTGACTCGCTGCTGGAGGGAACCGGATTCGAACCATCGGTCCCGCCGAAAAAGAGACGGTCGTCGAGAGAGGCCCCGCGGCCGACCATCGTCGTCTCGCGAGACGACCTGTGCTTAATGACCCCATCCAGCTTATCGGTCCGGCATCTCTCGTCGGCAACAGCCGAGAGACCCTTCACAAGAGCGGGACCGATGGTTCGAATCCGGTTCCCTCCAGCGGAGAGTCGTGCGAACCCCGAAACGACTTACGAAGGGGGCGTAGAGGAACAGCTGCGGGCGGTTTCAGTGTCGGTGTTCTTTCCTTCGTGCGGCACGCTGTGCGGCAGAAAGGCAAAGCTACCGAAATCGCCGGCCGTCACCTCATCGCCGAGCTTGAATATGATCTCGCCGCTCAGCAGGCAGGCCACTTCGTCTGCTCGACAAGTCAATGTTATCTCGCGGTTTGAGCGCGGCACCCACGGCACGCACGATATCGGTGATCGAGAATTCCCGTTCTGCAATGTGATAGTGCTGTTAATCGCGCAATGGGCGCCGGGTGCCGCGGTGTTCAAGACGTTCAATACGACCGGCTTCAACAATATGGCCGATCTGTCCGGATATCCGGACACGCCGGTCATGTTCGTTGCGGGTGACGACTCGGCACGGAAGCCCGCGGTCTTGGATCTCGTGCGCGATATCGGGTTCGAGGCGATCGACGCCGGCCCGCTTAGGATCGCGCGATTGCTCGAGCCCTTTGGGATGCTCTGGATCGACCAGGCCCTCAATCGTGGTGCCGGTCGGGATTTCGCCTTCGCCGTGGTTCGCAAGCGGTAGCCTTGTCTGCACGATCGCCACTGCGATAGCCCGGGACCTCTGCCGAATGTTGAGCCCTGAACTTAGCGGTGACATGAGGAGCATCCCCAGCATCCAGCATCATGAGCCCGATACGGAGAGCCCTTTCCCCGGTCGAAGCTTGTTCGGAATCTAATCTCACGCCCCCCGCGCTGAAATATGACGACGACCCCGATGCGCCATGAAAGCGAGCTGGACCGCGGACGGCGAGAAATATGCTGAACGGATAGCTCATAACGTCCCAATCCAGTTTGATTCCGGTCGACATGGCCGAGAAGCGAGGCCATGGAAGCAAAACAGGGAGCGGCGTGCGCGGCTTCACTTATCGGTTGAATTTGTAATCCTCAGCACTTAAATTTCGGGATGCCGCAGTAGTCCCAATGCCCGCGATTTTCATCAGCCATTCGAGTGCCGATCGGAAAGTGTCCGGCGACATCAAGGCCGCGCTAGACCGGCTCGGCTTGGAGCATCCGTTTCTCGACTTTGACAAAGTGACCGGTCTTAACATCGGCGAAAACTGGGAGAAGCGGCTTTACGAGGAACTCTCGCGTTGCCACGCAGTTCTGCTCGTGCTGACCCCGGCGTGGCTCGCCTCCAAATGGTGCTTCGCGGAACTGACGCAGGCACGCGCGCTCGGAAAGGTGATCCTGCCCGTTCTGTGCGAGCCGCTCGGCGGCGGCTTCGTGCTCCCGGACATTCAGGCGGTCGACCTTGTCGATTGGAACGCGGGGGGACTTGAGCGCCTGGAAATGCGGTTGCGCGCAATCTCCGACGAGCTCGCGCGTGGCTTCACACTCGATCCGAAGCGCCCGCCCTATCCTGGCATCAATGCCTTCGAGGCGGCGGACGCAGCGATCTATTTTGGGCGGGATGAAGAAAGCCGTGCCGTGATCGAGCGGCTCGATGCACGACGCACGCAGGGCGGTGCGCGCTTCGTGGTGATCATCGGAGCCTCGGGCTCAGGCAAGTCATCGCTGCTCAAGGCGAGCGTGCTGCCGCTGCTCAATCGGCGCCGCGCCCAATGGGTGGTGCTGCCGGACATCCGCCCGGAGAAAGCGCCGATGGAGGCGCTGGCCAAAACAATGGCGCAGTTCATCGGAAAGCCGGAGACGTGGCGCGAGTGGTACGATAAGTTGATTGGACCAGACGCTATCGCGACAATCGAGCGTTTCGTCCAGGACGCACGCATCGGCGAAGCGCGCTCCGCCATCGTGCTGCTGCCGATCGACCAGTTCGAAGAGGCGTTCACGACGACGCCAGCAAGCGAGCGCGCCGCCTTCCTCGGTCTGCTCTCCTCCGTCTTCGCGCGTGATGTCCCGCTGATGGTGATCGCGACGGGACGCTCCGACGTGCTCGAAGGGCTGATCGAGTCCAGCGAACTGGTCGGGCATTACGAGACGTTCCCGCTGACCGCGATGCCGCTCGAACGCTATCCGCGGCTAGTTGAAGGACCCGCAGCGGTGGCTGGGATCACGGTCGAGAAGGGGCTGCCCGAACGCATCTGCCGCGATGTCGAGAGCAAGGAAGCGTTGCCGCTGCTCGCGCACATGCTGGCGCTGCTCTACCAGCGCGGCGGCGCCGACAAGAAACTGGGCCTCGACGAATACGAGGCTCTCGGCGATCCGGCGCGAGGTCTCAACCCAATCCAAAATTCGATCCGGCTCGCCGCCGACGAGGCAATCGCGCTCGTAAAGCCGGGCGAACGTGAGCTGGCGGCGCTGCGCGACGCGTTTGTGCCGCATCTCGTGCGGGTGCGGCTCGATGACGGCAAGCGCGTTCGCCAGACCGCGCGGCGCTCCGAACTGCCGCAGGAGGCGCTTCGCCTCATCGGTACGCTCACCGAGGCGCGGCTGTTGACGACGCGCGGCGGCACAGACGAGCAACAACGCGAGCCACTGATCGAGGTGACACACGAGTCGCTGTTCAAGGCGTGGCCGACGCTCGACCAATGGCTCAGCGAGGAGCAGGCGTTCCTCACCGACCTCGAACGCATCCGCGAGGCGCATGAGAACTGGTCGAAAGCGCCTGACGACCAAAAGAGCGGCGAGCTGCTTTACGGCCTGTTGCTTTCGCGCGCGCGGGAGTGGTTGATCAAGTATCCGCAGCGCTTCATCAGCCGCGACATGGAGCCGCTGCGTGCCTTCATCGCGGCGAGCGCCGAAGTTGCGGATGCCGAGCGGGCGCGGCAGGCCGAGCGCGAAGCACGCGAGAGGCGCATCCAGCGGCGCCTCATGTTTGGTGCGTTCGCGACCGCGGCCATATTCCTGTTGATTGCAGGCTTCGCGGGTTGGGAATATCACGTCGCGGAACTTCAGCGCCAGCGCGCCGAAGAGCAGCGCAACGAGGCACTCGTTACTCAATCACGTTTCCTCACGGACCAGGCACAGCAGGCATTCGACAAAGGCGACCACGGGACCGCTATCGCTATCGCGCTCGAAGCGCTCCCCGACGCTAGGCACAACATCGTCCGCCCGTATGTACCCGCCGCGGAGTCGATGTTGTATCAGTCCGTCGTGGCGCTGCGCGACCAGGGCAAGTTGCAAGACAAGGGCTCCTTCTACAACGCCAGTTTTTCGGTCGATGGTCGGCGGATTGTCACGCGTCCCGGGATTACCGGGGTGCCGCTGGTTTGGGATGCTGCAAGCGGGCATATCATCGCCAAGACCGATGGATGCCGCAATGTCTTCTCGGTCGCGTTTTCGCCAGATGGAAAGTGGATCGTCGTAGCTTGCGACGATTTGATAGCACGAATATTCGACGCAGAGACCGGCGCGTTGATTCGTGATTTGCCACATGACGCAATCCTTCGGTCGGCGTCATTCTCGCCGGACGGCCGGTGGGTCATGACGACGTCCGCTGACAACACGGTGCGGTTATGGTCCGTAACCGGCGGCCCGCCCGTACGCGTTCTGACTCATGAAAGGGATGTTCTGCTCTCTCCGGACCGCCGGCAGATCCTCACGGATAAAAAGGATGTTCGATCTGTTCTGTTCTCTCCAGACCACCGGCAGATCGTCACGACTTCCAACGACGGCGTTGTCAGAATTTGGGATATCGACGCTGATTCTCCGCCCACCATTCTAGACAAACAGACCGAGATTCTGACGGCCGCATTCACGCCGGAAGGCCTGCGGATCGTGACGAACTCCGATGATGGGACGATACGAATCTGGGACGGACCAAAGGAGATCATTGCGCTGCGACATCCCAACTGGACAGCGCGAAGCTGTCGATGGATGGCCGGCGACTCGTGACGTTCAAGTATGGCGATCAACAGGTCCGCATATGGGACATCGGCGGGGTCGATTCGAAAATTCTGATGCCCGACCTATCCATTACTCTGGAGAACGATCGAGACGTCAAGGACGCGATGTTCTCTCCCGACGGACAATTGGTCCTCATTCGCGACGAGAAGGCTGCGTCCCTCTGGGATACGAGTTCGCGCTGGAGCTGGTTGAACGGGAGAATTGCAGAATTTGACCTGCACAAGGACGGTATCTACAGCGCAGAATTCTCGCGCGATGGACGGCAGGTCGTCACGGCGGGGCAGGATAGCGTACGAATATGGGACGCGAGGGAGGGCGCCGCAGTGCGCATCCTGCACGGACATGAGAACACGATCCCCTCGGTGGCATTCTCGGCGGACGGCCAGCGGATCGTCAGCGCGTCGACGGATCACACCGCGAGAGTGTGGGATACAATGAGCGGCGCTCAGCTTGCCATGCTGGAGCATCCATCCGTTGTCCGCGGTGCGGCGTTTTTGCCTGATGGCCACAATATCGTCACAGGGGGCGACGACGGCACGTTGCGGATATGGGACATTACGACGAAAGGGCCGCCGGAGGCGCTCCCTCAAGGCCACGGTATCATTCTGTCAGTTGTGGCCTCGTCCGACGGCAAACGGATCGTGGTCGCTTACCAGAACGGGATCGTGCATCTCTGGGACCCTGTGACGCGCGCAGCTGCCATCGAGCTCGGTGGATATCAGGCACCGGTACGGAGCGCTGCGGACGCCCGCAATGGACGTCGCGTCGTCGCCGTGACGGGTCGGGTACTACTGCGGAACGCTGCGAGCGACGCCAGTTTGGAACCCTTGAACCAGGGCGGAGCAGAGGCCGCGCTTTCACCGGATGGACGGCGTGTCGCGATAGGAAACCGGGATGGCCTACTGACAATCCTGAACGCCGATGACCAAAGCCACCCCACGCTGATCTCTTGGCAGGCGCACGATAGAGAGATTGTATGTGTGGCGTTTTCACCGGACGGAAAACGAATCGTCACGACGTCAGCCGCCAGTGCGCGGATATGGGATAGCGCGACAGGCGCTGAGATTGCGTTGCTGAACGGGCATCGCTTCGCCGTGTCGTCCGCTGCATTCTCGCCTGACGGGCAGCGAATCGTCACCGCATCAGATGACCACACGGTGCGCATCTGGCCCGCTTTTAGCACCACGCAAGCTCTGATAGACTACGCTCGAGCGGTCATGCCGCGCCAACTGACAGACGAGCAGCGCAAGCAGTACTTCCTTGACGTCTCCGCGGCTCCAGGTTCGCCTGCACGATAAAAGCCTGCCCAACCTATGCATCCCTTTCGTGCACCGTCCAAGTGCGCTTCCTGCACAAGTGTCTAGCCACGGCGCAACCGACAGCTGGCGCTCGGGCTCTACGCGCTGTCCGGCGAACACAGGCTGCCCTACAGATTGCTCAGGTGATGCCGGCTCGCTCTGCGCGAGCCTTTCAACCAGCACCTGCCGCGCGGGCCCGCCACCGTGGCGTAGCGCTTCCAGTTCCTCTGCCTGATCAGGGTGACCGACACGATGCTGACGGGTGAGAGCGGCATGTCATCTATCCGGGTCGGAAAGCCAGCGACTGACACGCCGAGTAGGATGCCGACGCAATCGTCCGGCGTCACGAAACGCGCCGCTAGCTGGGCGCCGATCGAATCCGACTGGCTGACACCGGGAAACTCCATGGAGAGAACGCCATAGCGTTCCGGTCGATTCAGGATGCCTCCCTCTTCGGCGAACGCCGTCAGCGGCATTGCTAAGCAATTCAAAGGCCCAACTCTGTGACAGTGCCGCAATGTCACCCAGCGTGCCGGCATGCTCAGGTGCGATATCGGCGGTTTCGATGAAGAGTTCCATGCCAAAGCCAATGCCTTCGGCGACAGGCGGCTTGAAGGGATCGGACATGCCGTCGGTGGCTATCAGGATCGTGCCGGGCGACGGATCACACGGTAGGCTTGTCGTCTAGTGGGCCAAGCGGGGCCGCCTCTGAGAGGGCTGATCCATGACCCAGTACGTCCCTTTCCATCGTAGCAACCGTCGCCCAATAGGTGTCGCGACGGGCGCAGGATTGCAAGAAGGCCGCCTCGTCGCCGTCCGGCAAGGTAGTGTAACCATGCGGTGCTGTAATTTTGCGTGTCGCCACTGACTGCTGCAGTTCCCAATGTAGCCGGCATTTAAGGGCACCCCTACGCCCCACGATCCGCCCGACATTCACGCCGCTTTTCTCCAGAAACACTCGGAAGCTGAGATAGCCGATGCGGTGGTAGAAGCCGCGCGGAAAGCGCCTCGCAGCGCCGCTCGAGATCGGCGAAGACGCGGTCGCAATCCTCCGCATGCGGCGTACCGAGGCACTGTTTGAAGAAGCCTTCGTAGTCCATTGCGAGCTACAGCCCTGAGGAGAGAGCGCGGTGAATTGATTCAGCGCGCTCTGTCGGTCGGGTTTCCGGCTACCTCAGGGGCAGGGGGCCTGAAGCCTTATGGCGTCCCTAAAATCGTCGCCCTCGGAGCGGAAGGGCACAGTAGTCCCATCGATCGATTTCAAGAACACAAGCAGGTCCGACTGCTGTTGTGCGGTCAGGGTGTTCGCAATCGTGGTCTTCGGCGGGAAAACCTGCCCATTGGGCCCCAACCCGTGCAGCGGGAAGACCTGCTGCAGTGTCTGGGCTTGGCCGCGGTGTAGGTATGGCGCAGAATCGTTGATGCCAAGCAATGTCGGCACGTTGAATCCATCCGCTCCAAGCGCAATCGCGGCGGTAGCGTTGTCGCGGATCTCTATAGGATCGTTGGGGTCGAATGTGCCCACCTTTTCGAGATAGTTAAAGGTGAGTTTGTTGCAGGTAAACGACTTGAACTCGTTATTCGTATTGCTGACGCCAGGGTCCAAAGCTGGCCCGTTCTGCATGGTCGCGGCAGGATTATCGCGGTGGAAGATTTCGCTCTTCGTCCATTTGGGTTTTCGAAGTCACCAGAGACGGAGAGATTGTCTGGGAATACGTCAACCCCTTCTTTGGCGGACCGCCTCACGCTGAAACCAACGAGGTCTTCAGGGCGCTTCGTTACAGCGCAGAGGAGATCGCCCGTGCAGAAGCCACGGCTACGGCTTGAATACCTTTGAAGCCCGGGTCAAGCCGGGGCATCTTGCCACTCAGAATGCGAACGGTCTCGGCCTTACCCCAACCACAATCGCAATAGGCTCGCGAGATTTGTCATTGCGATTGGCAGGTTGGCGTCGAACCGCTGGGGTGCTTGCTTGTCGGCGGCGTCGGTTACGGCGCGGATTTCGAGCGAGCCGATGCCATTGAACAGAGCCGCACGCGCCGCCCCCCTGCCTTCCCAGGCAACGCACGCGGCACCCGTTTGGTCGCGGATCGCTTGGGCGCGCTCCGATGAGACGACATCCTCGTCTCCGCTTGCGATCACGCCGAAGGCAACGTGGAAGCCGCTTACGCCCCGCGCCGAGCGACGCAAGCCGTCAATCGACGGTCCATGGCCGGGGAAACGCGGCAGCGGGCGCGTCGCAAACAGTTGGCGGTAATCATGCTCCACTGTCTCCGTCCCGACCACGACATCGCCAACGGATAGCTCCGGCGCGAGGCTACCGGCTGCACCTGCACAGACCACGAGTTCTACCGAGGGAAACCGCCCGATCAGGTATTGGGCCTGAACCGCGAATTGTGTCTTTCCATGACCAGCCGGTGCCACCAGGGAGCGCCACTCGGGGAGGTATGCGGCTTCGATCTTAAGGTCGTGCAGGTGCTTGACATGCCGCGTTGCCTCGAACGTCTTCACCAGAAACGACCATTCTCTCGCCAATGGGCAGAGGATGAGAATCCGAGGTTCGAGCGCCGCTCTCATTCAGTTTACGCCAGAAAGTTACGTGGCTGGTCATCAATCACGAGTTCAGGCCAGCGGCGTCGTACAATCAAGATCTTGGTCTGTTGAAATTCGCATTTATTTCGCTAGGTGATTATCCAAGAATCGCGTCACCTCCGTGTAATACTCCTTGGTCTCTGGTGCCCAAGGGTCGGCTTGGTACTGCGCATGCGACTGGCCTTCGAACACCTCTAGCTCAGCCTCCACCCCTGCTGCTCGCATCTTGCGATGCACACGCACCGTGTTGCTGAGGAACAGATCGCGCGTACCAGAGGTCAAGATGGTCGGAGGAAAGCCTTGAAAATCGCCATAGACCGGCGAAAGCATCGGGTCTTTCAGATCATGGCCATTGGCATAGAGCTTGGCGGCGTCGCCGAGCCAGCCGTCATTGCTAACCAAAACGTTATCGACCATTTCGTTGCTGAAATAGGTGTCGCCCGTCTTTGTCATGTCGGACCAAGGCGTACCAGGCGCAGTTGCGGCTGGTCGACACCGGTCCCAGCCGATGGTTTGCACGACTCTCCGCAGGAGGAAGCCGGATTCGAACCATCGGTCCCGCGTGACAACGCCCAAGTTTTCGACGCCGGCTCATGTCATTTACTTGACTCTCCGCGCGCGGAAAAGTCGGCGCGAACGAGAACCGATATTACGAGGATGCCGGCCGCATCCCGCGGAACCGATGGTTCGAATCCTGTTCCCTCCAGGGGAGAGTCTGCGAACCATCGGTTCCTCGGCGGCGGGGCACGGGGGTTTTTGTCGCCGTTCCACCATCGAGCCCGGCTGATCTACTGCGGCGCCTCAGGCGCAGCGGAGTGGCTATCAGCGTGTCGGTCCTCGACAGCAAGCTCGACCAGGAGCCCGAGCAAGCTGGGTCGCCACCGACGCCACACGCCACTCGTCGTCGAGATCGTAGGCGGTCATCGATCTCGCCAGGCTAATTCAGATATTTTCGCGTGGAGATGCGGGGTAGCGCGCCGACCTATAAGAGAGAATGCGACCTTTGAACGCTATCCCTCCTACGCACCAGCCGCAGCTTTGGTCGGCCGGTGTCGGGGGCTGCAGCGGATTCAGGGGTGGGGAGCACTGTCGGATCAGGACATCGGCGAAGCCTGCCGCCTGGCCCGACAGGCGCTCGAAGCCGAGCGCGATGACGCCAACCGGAGTTCAAGCCGGTCGAAATTAACCAATCAATTAAGTTGACAGCGCGCGGCCCCGATAGTCAACTATTAGTAGCTATAAACTGGGGAGGACAAGATGACACTCATATGCGAGCATTCCGATGCGCTTGAGGCATTGCATATTTCGGCTCTTTTGAATTTCGAATGGGTGATGTAGCGCCGAGCGAGAGGCTTGGCGCGAAGCGCGTGGTCTTGAATCGCAGCCCATCGGTCCGCTGGTGGCGATTGTAGCCGGGGACGCTTGGCCCTTGTAAAGCCTGGCCTTCCGGCCACCGCCTTCGGCGG
>Ga0306926_10010490_pt1 | contig 10242 bp, 9 predicted proteins | sample flu12Cox44000178_FD_203759 | JGI IMG/M metagenome (GOLD analysis project Ga0306926, IMG submission 203759) | Lab enrichment of tropical soil microbial communities from Luquillo Experimental Forest, Puerto Rico - flux8day.12C.oxic.44.000.178 (v2)... | ecosystem: Environmental > Terrestrial > Soil... | reverse complement strand
CCCAGATCTCGGAACCTGTGGACGTTTCGTGGGCGAGAGGATTTGCCGGGTTTTTGAATTGGTTCACGTAAAATGCGCCTGGCGTTTCAGCAGCGATTCTTTCCGCCAGGTCCTGGTAATACTCTGGATGGCCTTTTGTGACATCTGAGCGGGTAATAACGGTTCTGGCGCCCAAGGCATGGAGATGCAAAATTTTTTCCTGTGACATCTTGTCAGGGATAACCAGAATCAATCGGTAACCTTTTGCAGCCGCGACCAGAGCTAATCCCAGACCGGTATTGCCGGCAGTTGCTTCCACAATTGTTCCTCCCGCTGGTAAGTTGCCATCCCGTTCTGCAGCTTCGACCATGGCCAGAGCCATCCTGTCCTTGATGGAACCGGTAGGATTCTGGTTCTCCAGCTTCACAAATAATCGACAAGGACCCGAGTCCATCCGAGTAATCTCCACCATCGGAGTGTTCCCGATCAGACCGAGGATGGCAGGAACCCGCGGACGAGCAGTTTGATCTTGAACCGATGCCATGCAGGAAGTCTCGATCTGGCGGACCGGGAGTCAAGAGCAGCAGTCAAGCTCATCCAAGCGGTTAAATCTCCTAAACCATCTTTGAAGCGAGCGAGTAAAGGCGCGCGGTTGGTTCAAAGTGGAGCTTGAAAAACAGGCGCCGATATGTCACATGTGACACATGGTCAAGAGAGCCGGGGATTCAATCTCAATCAGGGAGCTTCACGAAAAGACCGGCGAGCTGGTGCGTCGGGCTGGCGCGTCGCATAGACCTTTGCCGGTGACTGACCACGGCAAAGTTGTGGCTGTGCTGGTTGCGCCGACCGCGGTACCTCTAAGGAAGCGGCCTAAACGCGTCATCTTACCTGAGTACCGCAAGCTGATCCTCGACACTTTACCAAAGGGTGATGTGCTCGAAGATCTGGATGCGGTGCGAGGTGACCGTTGATCTTTTGCGATACATCGGCGCTGGCGAAATACTACGTCGGCGAAACCGGGTCCGCAGCCTTAAGATCCCGACTGGAATCCGAAGATGCAGTGATAGCGAGCGAGCTTGCGCGCGTTGAACTGATGAGTGTCTTCCACCGCAGGATGCGGGAGCGGGCGTGGACTCGAGAACAATTTCAAACGGCCGCAAATCAGCTCAGCCGAGATGACACCGCCCAGTATTGGACCTGGGTACCGGTCAGCAGCTTCACTATCGGCGCAGCAAGCCAGTTGTATCTGTCCTTGCCTGAGACCGTGTTTTTGCGCGCAAGCGACTGTCTGCACCTGGTGACGGCTTTGCATCACGGATTCGAGGAGTTCTGCACATTCGATCGTCACCAGCTCGCGGCAGCGCAAGGGCTTGGTCTTGGCATCATCAAACTATGACGTTTGGAGATGTTCGTTTTTCCATGGGAAGGACGGCCTCCGTTGTGCCGTCCGACTAATTATTTGGCCTCCTCATAACAAGGAGAAAAATGGGACGGCACGGAGGCCGTTCCACCCTAAAATGAACGATTGGGCTAAGACTACTCACCGGATGACTCGCAGTACTACCGCCATCAGAATCAAGAGGCTCGCCACGCACAACCAGGCAAACAGATCCCCGACACACGTATAGATAGTTCGCACGCTAGTGAGAGGAACTTGCGCAACCATGACCTGGGACCCAGATGAGAAATGATCGGTGACAGCCAACGTGCGGCCAAAGGCATCTACAGCGCCAGAGAGTCCGGATTTGGTGGCACGGACCATAGAGACCCCGTTCTCGATTGCTCGGAATGTGGCCATTCGATAGTGCAAATGTTTGATGGTCTCCCAGTCGTTTGCAGGAACAAGCAAAAGGTTCGCTTCTGCGCAACCGACTTGGTGAATGAGCTGTGGAAAATCCATGTCGTAGCAGATGGCAGCAGCCATCCGCCCGTGCTGCGTATCACGGATCGGCAGGTTACCATTGCCCCGGCTACCGACGGTGCCTTCCCCGCCGGGTACCAGGCGGCTCTTGAGGTAAGAGAACTCGATCTCACCGGCGGGGTTGAGAAACAAGGCCTTGTTCTCTAGAGGCCGCGATACACCGAGACGCACGACTCCGATCCCCATTAAAAGGTAGATCTGCTCCTCACCCGCCAATCGCTGCGCGCGTTTCAGAAACGCAGTCTCGTCCTCCTTGAACAAGAGCAGGTTAACTTCTGGCCAAAGCACGATTCTGGCGCCCGCACGGGCTTCGCGTCGGGTGTTTTCGAGAAACCAGTCCTCAAGGCGTTCGAACGCTTGGCGAAGCTGCGTGCGTTCTTCGTCTCGAACATCTCCATGAAGGAAGCGCACCTCTTCGCCCGGATTGATGATCCCTTCGGGACCACTGATGACTGCGACGTGGATCGATTTTACGTCTGAAACGTCAAACCCGGGGCGGGTGGCACCTGCCAGCGTCACCAGGCAAAAAACCCCTGCGTACAGGAGCACCCCTACCCGGATCGCAGACCACGCGAAGTTGTAATCCCACGCCCAATTGACCACTGACGCTAACCACGCAATCAGGAAGGTGATTCCAAAAATCCCGGTCACGGAGGCCAGCTGCATCAATGGAAGGTTGCCGTATTGCGTGTACGCCACGGATCCCCAGCTGCCGAATGGGCCGGTCTGTGTGTTGATGAACTCCACCGTCACACATACCAGTGGAAAGATCAACGTAGAAGCAAGTCCGGCAAATTTAGATGCCAACAAACGGTCCGTCACATAAGAAAGTGTAAGCGCGATGGCGATCATCAAGACGACACCGAAGTATGCGAAGCCTGAAAGTGGTATGACACCGCGATTGGACACGAATCCTGCGACCAACAATACGAGCCAAATTGACAGTAAGCCCGGAAATGGAGGCGTGGTGCGGGCAAAACGCAGCAGGAATATGGGCGCAAGCCAAGCGGCAAGCGGTATGGTCCCTCTGCCTAAGCACAGTGTCGCAAACACTCCACCAATCGCCAGCCACACGAACGGAGTCATCTGAGGCATCTCTTCTCTTGCTCCTTTAAAGGTGCGAAGATGATCTCCAAATAATCCTCGCTTACGAATTGCCTTCAACAAAGCCCGAATTTCCACACAATTTCATTGGCTTGAAAGTCCAAAAATGCGATGTCCAGCAATGATGTATAAAGTAAGCTGTGGAAATCTATGACAGCAGCGCTACGTCAGACAGTCGACCTTTCTGCCTATCCTGACTTGGTAGTCATCTATCTCGGTATGCGCGTGAATGTGCTCACGGGAATTAAAACACTGCTCGGCTTCGGACCCAGGATTGAGGGCTCTGTTGCCGCTCAACCAGATGGCTTATTGCTCCACGAAAATCTCATTTACTCGTTGTTCCCGCCGCACTTCGGGATGCGCCAATATTGGCGCGACTTTGAATCACTCGAACGTTGGACGCGGGCCGAGCCGCATCGGCTATGGTGGAAGCAGTTTTTGCGAGACACTGGAGGTACCGGCTTCTGGCACGAACTCTATTCTATTCGTAACGGTTTCGAAGCGGTGTACATCGACACCCAGAAACCGACTGGTTTTCTGCGATTTGCACCTGCGCTACCGGCAAAAGGCAGCCTCTTTTCGGCTCGGGAGCGGTTGGGTCGCAGCGGAGCGGCTGAGACATCAGCGCCGTACACCGAAACGGAGCTTTGAGCTCGCTGGTGAGTGCAGCCGCCCATTCCTGGCATGTGAAATGCCCCTGCTCGGAGAGCTTCACCGCGAGCGCAACTCCTGGGCCTGCCAAGGCTCGGCAAACACCGGCTCTCCCTCGTCTCGCGACAGCCGTGGCAGCGCTTGGAGACGCTCGGTTTCCAATATAGAATCAGGCGCACTCAAGGTAGTCGTCCCACATGTCAATATACACGCATGCCAGGTGAAATCGGTTTGCCTGAAAATATAATCGCCGCAGCACGCGTTGGCTTTCGTAGGCCCGGTTGTTCCGGGTAGAGCATTGCGGTCCCGGATGGCGTGCACCGTGGCAGAGACTTGGAAGCCCTTGCGCGCCAGGGTGTCGGCAATTGAGTCGGCCGAGACCGCTGCTGCAACTTGTTATAACGATGACGCTTTTCGCACAGAGAAACCCCGAAGGTTGCCTTCCGGATGTAGCGACGACGCTTAGCAGCTTGGAGAGAGTTGTTGAGCGCTGTCGGCCGTACAACTTGATTCTCCTATGTTTTCCGATTTGACGCAAACACGGGTTGCCTGTGCAAGACCCCCACAATAGCTGACCTAAGACGCTCTAGTGCTACTTTCTGATCTGGGCCGATCGCCGGGTCATGGTAGTAAATCGGATATAGACTCCGATATTCGTAATGAGATCATAACCGTGATAGTCAGCAAGCATCGCCAATGCAGCATGCCAACAGGTCATGGGCGTAGATTGCTTGTGGTACGGTACTTCTCTTGGTCACTTGACGGACATGCTCTCTTCTACCCCCGGTTTGTTAGGATGTGCCGTGATTTGTCAGCCGCAATCCTGCGCTCGAGTATTTCACACTTGATCGAAAGGAAGGCTTGTCTTCTTTAAATACATCGCAGGAACGCTATGATACATGGCGATCGCCTCGTCGTACTGCTGATTTTGATGCCTTTGGCGTAATTCGCGAAGTAGATTGGCTTTTGCCTCTGTTTCCGCTGTGATCTTTTCTGCTCGATGTAAGGCATAAGCAGACCACTCAGCTTTGTCGGAGATTTTCCAAGGCGGATCGCTGTTTTCGAGATGCGAATAAAAGGTTACATGGTTTTGCAAATAGGCCCACATGCGGAAAATTTCGCGCAGCTCAGAGGTACAGACTGGGACTTTCGATCGTGTCGTATCTAATCCACGATGTACGCGTTGAGCGACTTCCGATAAGGTGAGCCCATCTAGCGCGTAAAAAATAGTCCCGCCACGAGTATTAATCTCATCATAGAGTAGGAACTTGCAGGCCCGCCGAATCATAAACTGCCGCATGCTGGTTATATTCCATTTGCTGTAACCGGACTGATCGATAGCCTGGGCGCTGCCCTGCCAGTCCTTATCTATTCCTCTTTTCACTGCGTCATAGGATGTTTTGTCGATTGCGTAGCCGCTATCTGCGAACCGATCAAAAAATTCTCTACGTTGATCTGATTCAGTAGTAATCGACATGGATAAGGATTTTTGTGGGGCAGGCGTGCTCTTTCTACCCTCGATCTTCACCTTAAGTTGGTCAGTGCCTTTAAACTGTATAAATTCATTTGAGCGAGCAAGGATGTACATGCCATCAGTCGCCAAATGCTTGTTAACGTTCTTGCGGAACAACTCGTACGCCTTCGCTGTATTGCTCAACGCTCTGCGCGCCGTCGCTTTGTCCTCCTCACTCAATGTCGCAATTGCATCGTACATTTCCCACGCAGTCCAGTACTCGGAGATAGCGGGCCCGATGCCGTAAATCAGGCCCCCCTGCTCAGTGAACTTCTTCAGGAAAGCCGGCATCTCTCTGGTCCCTACCGCCGCAGCGACTACATTACCAATATCGCCTTCTGTCAAAAGCATATTACACCTCCTTGTATTGCAATACATTGTCGCAGATTTGCGCTTTAGATCAACTCGACCGTCGTTTAATCAGGTGCTTCTTGCCGAGCGACCATTGGCCGCACAATCTCCCTGGCCAAAGAGCTGAATAATACCCGCGCAGCTTCTGTGCAAAATCTCTGACACCGGACGAAAGAAGAGGTCCGCACAGAAGGACCCAAAGATCACCATGATTCAACCCAAAAACCGAACCGGCTTCCGTCGGCCGCTTTCGCCCGTAAAACCATGCAAGTGCTGATAAAAAAGAGAGTCTTTTCCTTCGAGCAGGAATCCCCATCTGACTGGCTCCGTTCTCTGCGCTATATTGGTGTTCCAACGTAGATCCGCTCGCCAGGTTAGCGGTTCATATGCCACTCTCCCCCGAACAACCCAGGTCACCGGATTGTACTTTGGCATGCGCGCCAAACAAGCCCCGCGGAACTCTCTCGGCAATTAACCCGCAATGAATATGCGGCGACTGCGTTTAGATGAACTTTGAAACAGCTTTGGAGATGTCGTTACCCCCGTAGATAAATTCAGATGAAGAAAGAAACCTATGTTAATCCCAAGTTCCCCCTTTAGCCTCAGGCAGATCCTCATCCGGGCCGCCTTCGCCATCCGATGGGCCGGCCATTGGACCGGCGCGCTGGTACTTTCGTCTATGCTTGCTGGGTCCGCGTCAGCCGCGGAGCCGCTCAACGTCGTGTTCACATGCCATTCGGCTACGACTAACTCGTTTTGGCAGGCGGTGAAGCTCGGCTTCGACGACGCCTGCACCAGGGTCGGGGCGAAGGGCCAATTCATCTTCGTGCAGACCGAAGGCTCGATTGAACAGCAAGTCGCAAACATGCAAGCGGCCGTTGCCGGCAAGCCCGATGCTTTGATCACATCGCTCGTCGACAATAACGCGTTCGTCGGCGTGCTAAAGGACGCCAAGGAGAAGGGTATCACGGTCATCTCCTCGAACGTCGACGCCACGGCGGGTCCAGAACTCGGCCTTAGGGAGGCTTTCATCGGGCAGAACTTCATTCCGGCCGGAACAACCCTGGGCAAGCGTCTGTCGGCGCTCTTCCCAAAAGACGGACCGGTTCGTGTCCTGGTTGGCGTCAGCGCGCCGGGTCAGAACTGGGCCGAGCAGCGCGCCCAAGGCGTCATGAACGGATTGGAAGCGTTTAAAAAGGCGAACCCGGATCGTCAAGTGACCATCGACAAGATCGATTCGGGTACCGATCTGGCCGTCGTCTCGGACCGCGTCGGCGCCTATCTCAATGCCCATCCCGATACGACCGCCTACTTCGATATGGGCTTCTGGCACGCCGGCGTGGCCAAGGTACTCAAAGACCGCAATGTTGCGCCTGGTAAGGTGCTTCTGGGCGGCTTTGACCTGGTGCCGCAGGTGCTCGAAATGATGAAAGCCGGCTATATCCAGATCGAGATTGACCAGCAGCCATATGAGCAGGGGTTCATGCCCGTAATGGAAGTGTATCTGAAGAAGAATATCGGCTTGGCGCCGGCCGACATCGATACCGGCGAGGCTGTTATCACCCCTGATCAGGTCGATTCGATAATGGCACTTTCGAAGCAAGGCAAGCGATGAGTCGACCGGTCCAGCCAGCCACCGGCGGCGCGTTGCATTCACAGCGTGGAGGAAGCGCTCTAAGGAGGCTCTTCAGAATATATCTCGAGAAGCCGGAGCTGGCAGGCGTTGCCTTGCTCGTCCTTTTGACGCTGGTGTTCGAGATCCGCTCCAACGGCGTTTTCCTTTCGGCCGAGAATCTGCGCGGCATTCTCGGTCTGCTCCCTGAGGTGGGACTCGTCTCGATCGGGGTCACTGTGCTGATGATCTGCGGCGAATTCGATCTATCCGTGGGTTCAATGTTCGCCCTGATGCCGGTATCGGTAGCGCTAATGACGAACGGCGGTATCCCTTTCATCCCGGCAATGCTGGCCGGGCTGTTTATCGCTGCCCTGGTGGGCCTCGCCAACGGTTTCATCACTTTGACGTTCAACATACCCAGCTTCATTACCACGTTGGGGATGCTTTTTATCGTGCGCTCATTGACTGTCGTGATCACGGGCGGATTCCCGCCGTTGCTGGCGAGCGAACTGCCGGTCGGCGTGTTCACCCAATTTGTCGGTCCGGGCGGAATACTTCGCGCTTCGTTCATCTGGTTCGCCATCATCGCTCTGGCTGCCGGGGCGATGCTGGGGGGCTCGAACTTCGGCAATTGGATCCACGCGACAGGCGGCTTTATGGATGCCGCAGCCGCAATGGGAGTCCCGGTGCGCGGGGTGAAGATGGCTTGCTTCATTCTGTGCGCAATGCTTGCGGGGTTCGCCGGAACGATCCAGGTCTTCCGTTTGGGCGCGCCACTTCCCTCGATCGGCGACGGGCTGGAGTTGCAGGCGGTGGCTGCGGCGGTGATCGGCGGCACCGCCTTGACGGGAGGCGTCGGCACGGTACTCGGCGCAATCGTTGGGGCGCTGCTCATCCGCGTCATTGACAACGGTCTGGTGCTGTCTCGCGTCGACGCCAACTGGTTCAAATGTGCCATCGGGGGCCTGACCATATTCGCCGTGGTCGCCAATTCCTGGCTGCGACAGACTGCACGCCGTATCAAGGTGGAGTTATGAAATGACAACGCCTTTGATCTCGGTGCGCAGTCTGCACAAATGGTACTCGGGCGTGCATGCTCTCAAGGGTGTAAACCTTGATGTCCCGCCGGGCGAGGTGTGCGGCCTGGTTGGGGACAATGGCGCCGGCAAATCGACCTTGATTAAAATTCTTGCGGGCGTCCACCGTCCGGACCGGGGAGAAATCAGGATCGATGGTCGTTTGGTCGAGATCACCTCGCCTAAATCTGCAATGAAGCTGGGTATCGAGACGATCTATCAGGACAATTCCATGGTTCCGACCATGTCGATTGCGCGGAACCTCTTCATCGGACGCGAGCCGCTCCGGTTCGCAATCGCCGGGCTTGGGTTGATTGATCACCGGCGCATGCGCGAGGAGGCGATGGGCGCCATCTCCGATGTCGATCTGCATGTGCGCTCACCCGATGCGCTATTGAGCGAACTCTCCGGCGGTCAACGCCAAGGTGTTGCCATTGCGCGAGCCATGCATTTCAAGTCGAGGGTGATGATACTGGACGAACCGACCAACCATCTTTCGGTAAAGGAAACAAACAAGGTCCTGGCGTTTGTGCGTCGTCTCCCGGCTCAGGGAATCACCGGAATACTGATCAGCCATAACCTGCAGCACGTATTCCAATCGTGCGATCGCATCGTCGCCATGGCACGCGGCGAAATCGTCTTGGATAAGCCGGTTGGGGAAACCAATGTAGAAGAGGTCTCGGATGCCCTATGATGCCGGTGGCCAACTGCTGGGAGATTGTCCGGCTCGCTGCGGGTTCTCTGGTCGCCGAGATCGTGCCGTCGCTGGGCGGCGGCGTGGCGCGCTTCGACGTTCTTCGTGGCGGGCAAAGGATCGAGGTTTTTCGCGGTTGGCCGGAGGGCGGCACGGACGATCCCAATAGGCTAGGCCTATATGTCCTCGTGCCTTGGTCGAACCGTATCTCCGGTCGAGGGTTCAAATTCGGCGGTGCATTCCATGAGCTGTTACCCAACGTTGCGGGGGAGCCCTGCCCGATTCATGGCGACGGCTGGCTTTCGACCTGGCGTGTCTCAGCGAACGATGATCGGTGTGTAAGGCTCGAACGCGAAGCGGGCGGGCCCGGTCCCTATCGCTATGCGGCCGTGCTCGACTACACGCTCGAGGCCGACGGGATCACGATCAGGCTCGCGGCGACCAACCTCGCCGCAATCGCGCTTCCGTTCGGACTGGGATTTCATCCTTGGTTTCCACGCACGCCTGAGACACAGCTGATGGCACACGCCAAATCAGTCTGGCTCGAAGACTCGCGGCATCTACCAACAGAGCAAGTGACCGTGGCCAGTCGTCCCGCGTGGGATTTCTCGTCCTTCCGATCGCTGCCGGACCGCTGGGTCAACAACGGCTTCGTGGGTTGGAACGGTCGCGCCGCGATTCGCTGGGCAGACCGCGCGTTGACGCTTGAAGTGGAGGCGCGCCCTCCGCTCTTGAATTTTCTTTTGTATTCGCCTTCCGCCGTCTCCCCGTTCTTCTGCTTCGAACCAGTGAACCACGCAGTGGATGCGCACAATCTGCCGCCCGGGCCTGAGGCGCATGGCCTGGTCGTTCTGGCGCCGGGGAAGACGCTGGCAGCGGAATGCCGCTTTCTGGTCCGCGAAACCTAGCCCGCATTTCTCACGCCCCCGTGAGAAATGCGCACAGAGCCCCGAAAGCATTCGGGGTTCGCCCCGGCGAGCCGCTTCCCAGGCGGCTCGCGGCGAGTGACCCTCTCACAAATTGCAAAATTTGTGAAAAGGTCAGGCTAGCGAGGCCGCGCCTCAGACCGGCGAGGTCTAGGGGTTAGCAGGGCCGCGTGGGATTAGCATCGGTTGGGTGAAGCGGCCTCGCTTATGCGGGACCGAAATTTGCTAGGGGTAAAATTCCAGGCGATTCCTCGAGGCGGGCAGCTTGCTTTTGGATCTGTGCGTGCATTTACAACTGGTGGGGCAATCCGGTAACTTTACCCGTTCCTCGGTCCCACTCATAGAATCCTTGAAAAGCAAGGCCCATTTGATCATCGATACACGAAACGGAAAAACTTGACTCATTTGCTAT
>Ga0306926_10010489_pt1 | contig 10242 bp, 4 predicted proteins | sample flu12Cox44000178_FD_203759 | JGI IMG/M metagenome (GOLD analysis project Ga0306926, IMG submission 203759) | Lab enrichment of tropical soil microbial communities from Luquillo Experimental Forest, Puerto Rico - flux8day.12C.oxic.44.000.178 (v2)... | ecosystem: Environmental > Terrestrial > Soil... | reverse complement strand
CGCTTCCGGACGCCGCACTCGCAACACGACAAGGGCCAGCAATTCGAGCATTACCAGCCCACCGTACATCAACGACTGGATCACTGCCAGCCCTCCAAACGACAGCGCCGCGAACGCGCCAGTAATCACGCAAAAAACGACCGTCGCCACGGTCGGTACCGCCGTCTTCTCCGACGCTTTGGCTAGCACCCTCGGCAGCCACCCGTTTCTCGCCATCACAAAAGGCAGCCGCGACGCATACAGCAGTTGTGCGTTGAACAGCCCCCACATCGATACCAGCCCTGCCGCAGCCAGCAGTCCGCCGAGCCACCGCCCGCCAATCAATTCCCCAATCGCCGGCCATCCCGCCGTGTCGCTCCACACCGCCGGGTCCGTGGTCACGGCAACCCCTGCAATCACGGGAAATATGTAACACGCGACCAGAACCGCGAGCGGCACCGCAATCGCCCTTGGATAATTCCGCTGCGGCTCGTCCACTTCCCCCGCGTAGGTCGACGCGCCGTCCCATCCGGAAAAGTCGAAGGCCAGAATCGAGAGTACCAGCAATAGCGTCCCTTTGTGTGCGGCCCCAAAATCGTTTCGCACCACGCTAACCACCGCTCCCGGGCCCGCGCTGCGCCTCAGCCACACCAGGATCATCACTACGAACGCTCCCAGCACGAACAGCGCTCCTGCTTTCGCTGTCCGGCCCACGTCCTTCGCGCTTCTCAGATTCACCGCCATTGCCAACGCGATCATCAGCACTGCCGCCAACCACCGCATCAGCGTGCCCACTCCGGGATGTGCGCCATCCGCCGATGTGCTCAGGATCGGAAAGAAAAACGACAAGTAGCTCACAAACAAAACGGGAAAAATCGCCATGACTCCGATCGCGTACGCCATGGCCCAGCAACCAGCCTGCACTCCCCAAAATCGCCCGAGGGTCTCCCGAACCCACACGTAATAGCCGCCCTCTTCCGGCATCAACCCCGCGAGCTCCGCCACCATCAGCGATATCGGCAAACTCCACATCAGCGGCGTGATCAGGATCAGCACGATTGCCCACCCCGCGCCCGTCGCTCCTATCAACGGTTCCAGTCCAAACGCGCCGCCACACGTCGTGAAGAAAATAAGTGACGCCAGCGCAAGCATGTTCAGCCGCCGTTCTCGCGGCAGCCGCACTCGTTCGCTTGCAAGATCGTCCAGCAGCGCGCTTGTTGGCAGCGATTGCGAGGTCAAGGCCACACTCCGTTTGGTGCCCGAAGCCTACGTCCGAATCCCCTCCAAGTCACGCGAATTCATCTCCTCGACGCGATCACAGTCAGCTTCCGCCATTACCCGTACATCCCGAGCGTAGCGAGGGTTCTCCTTTCCTTCCATCCTATGTTTTCCAATTTCTTCTCTGGCGCTCCCGTCATGTAAAATTCCCTCACTCCATGTTCCACTCCAAAAACCCGCGCCTATACATCGCGCTCGTCCTCCTCCTCATCTTCGCCACGATCATCCTCCTCGGCGAGCACCGCCCCTCGTTCCTCCGTCCCAACCTCCACATGTACGCCTACGTCTCCACCTCCGACGGCTCGCTCACGGTCATCGATCTCGCCGGTCTTCACGTCGTCGCTCACATTCCGGTCGCTTCCGACATCTCCGACCTCCGCGAACACGCTTCCCGCGACGAAATCTGGGGGGTCAGTTCCAGCGACGGCTGCGTCTGGGTTCTCGACGCCCCTTCCGGTCAACTCACCCGCATCCCGGTCGGCCCCCTTCCCTACGCCATCGATTTCTCTCCCTCCGGCGGTCGTGTCTATACGACTTCCTCTGTCAACGACCAACTCATCGCCGTCGATCCCGCCTCCCGGACCGTTCTCGGCCGCGCCAAAACTGGCGCCGAACCCATCGCCGTCCGGGCCACTCCCGACAACAGCAAAGTCGTCGTCCTCAATCGTCGCGCCTCCACACTGTCCATCCACGATGCCCCGACCCTTCAGCAACTCGCTACGGTCCCCGTCACTGCGCAGCCCGACCAGGTCACCATTCTCCCCGACAGCACCCTTGCCTTCGTCGTCAGTCATTCGCAAAATCGTCTTTCCGTCGTCGATCTCAACCGTGCGCTCCTGCTCAGCAACCTCGAACTCGCCGGAAAGCCCACTGATATGCTCTTCAAGCCCGATGGCGGCGAACTCTACGTTATTGCTCCGGAGTCCCACGGCCTCCAGATTGTGGACACGTGGATGCACGAAGTCGGCGACTACATGCTGCTCGGGTCAGCCCCCGCCACTGCCATCGCTACCTCCGATGCATCCGAAATGTACGTCGCCGATCGCGCTGCCGGACGCATCATGCCGGTCGACATCCTCAATCGCCGCGTCGGCAAACCCATCTCGGTCGGAGCCGCTCCTTCCGCCATGCGCTTCTCTCCCGCCGACCGCGGCGAAGTGCCCTCCATGTTGCTCGTCGCTGATGAAGACTCCGCCGATCTCGCGATCCTCCGCACACGCACCGACTCGCTGATCACCATGATTCCCGTAGGTTCTCGTCCTCAACATCTCGCCGTCAAAATCTTCTAGCTGGCCACGGTTCCCCCGCTCCCCATTGCCTTACACAAAACTCTTCGCTAGCTTTGTTGCCTCCGGCGCTCACCTTACCCAGCTTACCTTCTGCCGGTTAGGAGTCCCCTATGTCCACTCGTGCCGTCCAGAAAAAAAACAACGGCTCCGCCACTCCCAAATCCAAGCACAAGCATCCTCTCCGCATCGTTCCCACCCACCCCTTCGCCCGCGACGCCTCCGCACCCGCCCCTCATCTCACCTACCGCAATGGCCCGCTACTGACAAGCGTCGAGGTGTTCACTGTTTTCTGGGGCAAAGCCTGGCAGGAACCGGCGAACGACATCCTCCCCGGCGAGGTCAACTCTTTCTTCGATTTCATCCTTACGAGTTCCCTCATCGACCAACTCGCCGAATACGGCGTCCCCGGCAAACCCATTGGTCACGGCAAGCGCATCGGCACCACCACGCTCACCTCGCACAACCCGGGTAAATCGGTCACCGATGCCGCGATTCAGAAATTTATCCATTCCGAGCTCAGCGCCGGTGTTCTTCCCGCCCCCAGCCCTAACACTCTCTACTTCCTCTATCTCCCGCCCGGCACTAGGGTGAAACAAACGAGCGCCCTGTCTTCCTGCAAGGATTTCTGCGGCTATCACGAAGCCACCCCCACTGGAACTATCTTCTACGCCGTCATGCCTTACCCTGGTTGCCCCGGCTGCCTCGGTACGCTGCAAACCCTCACGGCCCTCACCTCAACCTCGTCCCACGAACTCTGTGAAGCCATCACTGACCCGATCCCCGGACAAGGCTGGTACGACGACGTCAACGGCGAGATCGGCGACATCTGCGCTTGGAAGACAAAACAGGTTGGCGCCTATACGGTCCAGCTCGAATGGTCCAACGCAAAAACCGCCTGCGTTTAATTTTTCGCCAACTCAACCTCTCCTTTCTCTCCTTGTCGACGAGTTTTCATCTGCCCCGACGGAGGGATCTAAGCACCCCTCGGCCTGAGAACAACAGCTGTCACCCCTGCCTGCGGTAGGCAGGCGACGCGTTTTTGTCTTTGCGAGGATCTCAACTGCTGAGCCTTGTCGCTCCGCAGGCCGCACCTCGACGCCTCGCTAATCTTTAGAGAATGGAAATGTGGATTGCTTCTACCAGATCCGCATTCCGCGGTCCGAAGGATCTCAACCCGAAGTTGGGTAGGTGCAAGTTGAGATCCTTCGGCGGTGACAGGAACCCGCGCCTTCAGTTGTTAAGGGCACGCGCGGTTTTCTAAACTTATAAAGTCCATTTACCCAATTTGCTCAGACATTCCTATCTTTGCTTACGATTCCGACCAGATTTCCCGGGCTAAGGGAGTATCGTGCCCGTCCTGAGCGAGCTCAACCCTACGCAGGGTAAGCTTCACTCCTGAGCCATCTCTTCTGTTTCCTACGGGTTAAACCAGAATTTCACCGTCACAATTACCTTCGACGCCACGGCCTTCCCGCTGCGCGTCGCTGGCGAAAACTCATACCTTCTTAGCGCGTCCACCGCCGCCTCCCGGAGCGACGTTGGCCCCGAAAGCACTTTCACCTCGCCAGCCTGCCCCGTCGGCCCTACCTCCACTTCGGCCTTCACGTCTCCAGTGATAAAGTTCCGCATCGCGTCCGGCGGATACACCGGATTCACCGACTTCAACAATTTCGCCGGCAGGAGCGAACCCTCACCCGTGATGTCCGCGTCCTTCGGAACTTTCGCCTGCACCGTTGCGCTCGTCTTAGACTTCCCCCTGCGTGCCCCCTCGGCGTTCGCCCCCTTGGCGGCCTCGAGTGGCGATTCGCTCATTCGCCCTGCCGGCTGCTCGGCATTCTGGGATCCCGCGTTTTCTGAGCGCTCTTTCTCCGCTGCCGCTGCTGATCCTTCCGTCGTTCCACCGGCCGCCGGCGTTGCCGCCGCGGTCCCATTCCTTGTCGCCCCTGACGTTTCCGCCCCTTCGCTCTGCGTTGCCGTATCTTTCAGCCCAGCCTGCGTAGACCGTGCTGGCGTCATACTCTCCCCTTGCCCCCTCGACTGCAGCGTCTCCCCCTTTGATCGCGATAGAAAGTCGATCCAGTGGCCGTACCGCGCTCCCACCCCCAGCAAAACCACCGCCAGCAACGCCCACGCCAGCTTCCGCGTCGTCGCCCCAACGACCGGAATCGGCTTATGCAACAGGCTCGAATCATGCTTCCTCGCCGTCGGCACGGTCGGCAGTTGCGAAAAATCCAGCTCAGGCTTCGGCAGCAAATCCTCCGACGCGTCGTCTCCCTCGACTCGCGCGGCTTTCCCTTCCTCCTGATCCGCCGCTGTCGTCTCAGCTGCAGCGCGGTTCGCGCTTGCTGCTTCCGGATCGGTGTTCTCGAGACCGTCCAGTCCGACTCCCCCTACCGAATTGGTCAGCTCGGACGCGGGCTTCTTTGCCAGAAGTTCCTGCACTTCTGCGACGAGCGACTCCAGTGATTTGTCGGACGGATCTACTGCCTGCGGTCCCTTTGCCGCCGGTTGCGCCGCAACTCCCGCTGGTAGGTCCCAGAACCCCTTTTTCCGCTCGGTAAACCGCAATTCCACGTAGCAGCCCGCCGGTCTCAGCAGCCGTTTCCGCAACACCTCGCACACAACTTCCTGATTCGTCACTAGGTTTGTCAAAAAAATTAATTGACCGGGCGTGACCGTTGCCAGCAGCCGGATAACGGCTCCGTCCTCGAAGGTCAAGACTGTCTCGGTATCTTCGGAGAAGAGTTCGCGCTCGGTGCCGCCACTCTTCGGCCGCGTTCCCGAGGCATTCACTGGAATTTCGACCGCTGTCGGGTTCGGCCTCGCCGCCGTACTGCTTTCTTTGCTGCGGGTTTCACCTGCGTTCGCGACCGTGTTTGTTACAGTGGACACCTTTTTTCGACCCTCTCTCCGGCCTCTTGGGGCACATTCCCGCTGCCGTCAGAGGACCGGCTTCACCCTCCGCAGGGTCCTACGCATCTTCATTATTTTTTCAGGCCTGTTTCTGCCTCTTCCATAGTACGTACGTACAGGTGTGAGCAATCCCCCACCCCTCCGCCGACTCCGAGCGGGGGCTCGTTGCAACCTCTCTGCATCTTGAATTCCGTTCAACTGAAGCAACCGCGCGTTCGCACCGGAAGGACTTCAGCCACGTGCCACAGGGCACTTCTCTACTCCACTGCCCACGCCGAATTCTCTTCGCCCAGCAGCACCTCCAAGTATCCTTCCGCCGGTAGCACGTCAATCGGCAATCCTCCGTGCCACAGCGCTACGCCCAGCCGGAACCGGTTTAGTCCCTTTAGCTCCAGCGCGCCCTTGTGCACCGCCACCTCAAGCGTCCTCTTGAACGCGGCCGCCGCCAGCAGCCTCGGCTCCAGCAAGCACACACGGCTCTTCTCCACCGCAAACTCCTTCATTCGACCGCGCTCCAGGTTCACCACTAGCGTCAACTCCTCCGTTCCTCCCAAGATAATCCGGAACTCCGGGTCCTCCAGCTCCGCCAGGCTCTCCTGAAAGCAATCCACTCTCACTACAAACCGCTCTTCCTCGAATCCATAGCGCAACTCCCGCAGGTAATAAACCCGCCCGTGCATCGACCCGCCGCGCCGTTCCGGCGAGTACACTCCCGCTCCCAGCCATTCGAAATAACTTGAATCCACTCCATCGACCTTGATCTTCAAGTTTGTCGACGGCGGAAGTTGGTAGGCGCGCTCTGGCTTTCTCTTGATCGGTTTCGCCAACTCCTCCGGCGCCACCTGCCCCAGTGCCAGATACACCCCGGTCAAATGCTTGCGATACAGCGCATCAAACTCCTGGTCGTTCGCCGTGCTGTGTTCTGGCCCGTACCACCAGCACCAGTCGCTGCCCTCCGCCGCCATCAACGACTCCTGTGCCTCCGCCAAACCCTCCGCGCTCGGTGCGTTCGGCCGTTTCTTCGCAAGCGCCTCCGACGCACGCGCGTACGCCTCCCGCGCGTCCCACAACAAATCCCAGGCCGTCACGTCCTCCTGGTGCCCGATCCACACGTCAAAATTCGCGTTGATCCACGAAGCCGGAAAGATTCCTGGTGTTGTCGGTATATTCCCCGCCGCCGCAATCGTTTCGCTCGCCGTCAACGCGCGAAAATCCCCGTCGTCGCTGATTCGCCGGTAAAACTCCCGCAAAAATTGCCTTCCATTTCCCGGGTAATATTCCCAAGCGTTCTCGCCGTCCAGAAACAGGCACACCGTCAACGGGTGGTCCACCCGCACCGCATCCCCGATATGTCGTAATCTCGCGTGCAAATCCGCCGCAGCCGCCCCGCTCTCCATGCGGCTATACACAAAGCCGATCAAGTCCGATAAATGGTGGTCCCGGAACAATCCCGTAATTCCCGTCGTCGCAAACTGCAATCTCCAGGGTTCGTACAAGCGGTCCGCATTCGCCGCGATCCCGCTTGAATCCCGGAAAAATCCCACATTCAAGGTCCGTCCGAGCACTCCCTCATCCGTTCCAAACCATTGAAATCCCTCTTCCGCAGCGATCGTCATCGCTTGGTCCGAAACCGATCCTTCTGAGGGCCACAGTCCTACCGGTTTCGCTCCGAACACCCGCTCGTGGTACTCCTTCGCTCTTCGCAACTGCTCTCGTGCGTCCTCGGGCCTTCGAAACGCCCTGCGCGGCAGCGGCGTTCCCGGATTCGCCACCCGAGCAATATCCGAATCGCACAGCAGCGGCAAAATCGGGTGACAAAACGGCGTCGTACTGATCTCTATCTGTCCCCGCGCCGCCGCTTCCCGACACGTCGGCAGCACCAACCCGACCAGTTCCAACTGCTTCGCTTTCAACTCCGCCTTGTCTTTCTCCGTGAAGTCTTTGCCGCGGTTCGCCAGCCGGCTCACCACCTCTTCCTTCGTGAACCACTCTTCGTCCATCCACGCTAGTTGCGACAGCAACTGCAAATCCCGCCAGTCTCTCGACGTGAACGTGATCAGCGCCTGCGCTCCTCCCGCCGGACGCGACCATTCATACAACTCCACAAATCTCGGCCACCTCGACATCAGCCTTTCATGATTCACCTGGAACGCCCGCGCCAGAATCTCCGTCTTGTCTTCCCTCGTCAGTTCGTTCGCGTTTTTGAACGCCAACGTGAACCACGGATCGTTGAACTTCCCGCTCGCATACTCCTCGAGCTGCATGCATAACGACGGTACCATGTTGAACGTCGCATGAAACTTCGGAAACTCCTCGAACAGCTTCACCATCCCCCAATAGTCTTTCGTTCCGTGCAGCCTCGTCCACGGCAGCACGTACGTTCCCGTCTCCGGATCCCTATACTGCGGCTGATGCATGTGCCATAGCACCGCCAGATGTATCCGGTTCATCAGTGACTGATCTCCGCAGCAGCTCTTTCTCTCAAGGCTTCACCTTCGCTCGCCACCAATCGCATCTGATCGGTCGTCACATTTCAGAACAGCAAAATCCGGAATCGGGCGATGTTGAGCGAAAAGCATTCTGAGGTTCCACTTGCTTATATCTGATTACCTTCTACTCCGCTGAGGTCATCACTCTTTCCCCCATGTTACACTCACCCTTCGCGACATGCGCATCCTCGATCGTTACATCGTCCGTGAAGTCGTCCGCCACGCCTTCCTCGGCCTGATCATCTTCACCTTCGTCCTTTTCGTTCCCAAGCTGGTTCGCCTCATGGAGCTTTTCGTTCGTCACTCTGGCTCCGGCCTTCAGATCGTAAACCTCTTTCTCTACATCATCCCCGGCATTCTCGTTTTCACCATCCCCATGGCGGTGCTCATCGGTGTCCTGCTCGGCCTCGGCCGCATGTCTATGGACAGCGAAATCATCGCTCTCACCGCTCTCGGCATCAGCCGCAAGCGCATTCTTTTTCCGGTCGGGATTTTCGCCTTGCTCGGTGCGGTTCTGACTCTCTTGATGACCCTCTGGCTGGCCCCTTTCAGTCTCCGCGCTTTCCGTACGATTGAAGCCGCCCTGCTCACTTCCCAGATTTCATTTCAGGTGCAGCCACGCGTTTTCGACGAGCGTTTTCCCCACATGGTCCTCTACATCAACGATGTCTCGCCCAGTGGCACGCGCTGGAACGGCGTCTTTCTCGCTCAAGCCGGCGCTGAAAGCGGCTCGCAAATTACTCTCGCGGAAAGTGCCATTGTAATTGCTGACCCCAACGAGGGCAAGCTGGAGCTCCACCTCAACGGCGGCTCTACTCATGAATACTCGCGCGCCGACCCGGACCACTACTCCGTCACCATTTTTCAACGCACCGACTGGCCCGTCGAAGTCACCGCCACGGGTACCGCCGCCGAGCGCGTTCTCAGCAATCCCGAGCGCACCTTCTCCGATCTCCTCCACGAACGCTCCAAAAATTGGCGCGAGGCCCGTGTCGAACTTCACCAGCGTTTTGCTTTTCCCGTCGCCTGCCTCGTCTTTGCTCTCATCGCCGTCCCTCTCGGCGCTCAGCCTCGTCGCGGAGGACGCGCCGCCGGCACACTCCTCTCCGTCATCATCATCGCCGCTTACTATCTTCTCTTCATCATCGGCGCCGGCCTCGCGCGCCAGGGCGTTGTCTCTCCCGCCACTGGGATGTGGGCTGCCAACATCGTCCTCGCTCTTACCGGCCTCGCTCTGCTCCCGCGCATGGAACGCTACCGCAGCGAAAGTGTTCCCATCACCGCCGTTGCCCGTCTTGCCGCTTTCTGGCGCCTGCTTCGCCGTCAGCGCATCAAAGTCAGGTCCCTCTCTTCCGTCTCCCGCACACCCAGCCCTCCCAACGGTCCCAACGGGAGTCTCCCCGCTGTTTCCGAATCCTCCTCGAGCTTCCCTTCGATCATCGACCTCTACCTGCTCCGCCGTTTCTCCTACTACTTCCTCGTCATCATGGCCGCCTTCATCTTCCTCTTCGAAATCTTCACCTTCTTCGAACTCCTCGACGACATTGCTCGTCACCACGTGCCTTTCCTCATTGTCGTCAACTATTTCCGCTACCTCATCCCCTATCTCGTCTATCAACTCTCTCCACTCGGCGCTCTGGTCGCCGTTCTCGTTACCCTCGGCGTCCTCAGCAAAAACAACGAAATCGTCGCCTTCAAAGCCAGCGGCATCAGCCTCTATCGCCTCGCCGTTCCTCTTCTCCTTACCGGGATCGCGCTCGCTGCGAGCCTTCTCGTTCTCGACGACGTCTACCTTCCCTACGCCAATCAGCGTCAGGACGCACTCCGCAACCAGATTAAAGGCAAGCCTCCCCAGACCTACACCCGTCCTCAGCGCTGGATCTTCGGTGAAAATTTCAAGGTCTACAATTACGACCTCTTCGATCCCAACGAAAAACTCTTCGGCGGCCTCAGTGTCGTCGAGCTCGACCCCGCCACCTTCCAGATGAAACGCCGTGTCTTCGCCACGCGCGCCCGTTGGCTCGACACCGAAAACGCGTGGGTCCTTGAATCCGGCTGGGTGCGCGACTTCACCGACGGTGCTATCACTCGCTACCAGCCCTTCAAGGTCGAGAGTCTTCCCGAACTCACCGAGCCCCCCTCCTACTTCCATCGCGAAGTCATCCAGGCTTTCCAAATGAGCTGGCGCGACCTCCGTCGCTATATCGAAGGACTGCACCGCGCCGGCTTCGACATCTCCACCCTCACCGTCCAGTGGCACAAAAAACTTGCCTACCCCCTGATCGCGCCCATCA
>Ga0306926_10010485_pt1 | contig 10243 bp, 10 predicted proteins | sample flu12Cox44000178_FD_203759 | JGI IMG/M metagenome (GOLD analysis project Ga0306926, IMG submission 203759) | Lab enrichment of tropical soil microbial communities from Luquillo Experimental Forest, Puerto Rico - flux8day.12C.oxic.44.000.178 (v2)... | ecosystem: Environmental > Terrestrial >... | reverse complement strand
TCTCGCGTTCGGAGGAGCCCGAGACCAGGATCATCGGGAAGCAGTTGGTGGTCGCATGCGCGAGCGCCGTCAGGCCGTTCAGGAAGCCTGGCGCGGAGACCGTGAGACAAACGCCGGGCTTCCTGGTGAGAAAGCCCGCGATCGCAGCGGCGTAACCTGCATTCTGCTCGTGGCGGAAGGAGAGCACGCGCATGCCGGCCGCCTGCGCCATGCGACCGAGATCGGTGATCGGAATGCCTGGCACGCCATAGATCGTGTCGAGGCCGTTGAGCTTGAGCGCGTCGATGACAAGATGGAATCCGTCCGTCAGCTCGCGGTGTGCTTGGGCTTTGTGGGCAATGCTCTCGATCAGTGCCGACATTCCGCGTGCTCTCTGATGGTTGGCAGGGGACAGACGGCCCCGTAGCCCTCTGCAAAACTGGCATACCATATACCAGACGTCAAGCGATTTTTTGGCTTGGTTTTGGAATAGTGCCATCGGTCATCTTGACTAAACTTTAATTTGGCATACAAAATACCAATGAATCCGACGCGAGTCCTCACGGCCCCTGATCACCATGCGGGAGGGCTCAGCCGTGATGTCCGCGAGAGCGACAGATGCCACTCCGGATGGCAGCAACGGTCCTTAGCAGAGGGATTGCCGGCAGGATTTTTAATCGAGTAGCGAACCTTTCTTATGGCAGCCTATGAACCCAGGATGCAGGTCGCGATGAAGAGAAACGTGATCCGTCGGAGGCTTATCGAGCCGAAATCCAGTGATGGTGATTCCGATCCCAGGGATGGCGGCGTCCAATCTGTCGACCGTGCTCTCCTAATCATCGAGACGCTTGCTGAAGACGATGAAGGATATCGCCTGACCGATCTTGCGGTGCGCACAGGTTTGTCTCCTTCGACCGCTCACCGATTGCTGACGACACTGGAGAAGCGACGTTTCGTGCAGTTCGATCGTGAGAATTCCGTATGGCACATCGGCGCAAAGAGCTTTGCTGTCGGCTCGACGTTCGTCAGGCGTCGCAATTTCGTGACAGAGGCTCTGCCTTATCTTCGGAAGCTTCGGGATCAGACGCGCGAAACGGCTAACCTCGCGGTTGTCGATGACGGTGCGATGATTGTTTTAGCCCGGGTCGAAAGCCGTGAAATTATGCGGTGCGTAACCAAAATCGGCGGCCGGGTCCCGATGCTAGCTTCGGGGCTCGGAAAGGCTCTCCTCTCGACCTACTCCGAGGAGGATGTTTTCGCAATTATCCAGCGTGACGGTATGCCCAGGCTGACATCGAAATCGATCGTCCGAGCCGGGGAGCTGTGCAAATCGCTTCACGAAATCAGGCAGCAGGGTTATTCGGTTGACGACGAGGAAGCCATTGTCGGCCTTCGATGTGTCTCCGCCGTGGTCTACGACGATCGTAGCGAGCCCCTGGCTGCTATTTCCGTTTCAGGTAAGACCTCCCGGGTTCCGAACGACCGTTTCCCAGTGCTTGGCAACCTTGTGCGGAAGGTTGCGGCTGAACTGACCAGCGCGCTCGGCGGCATTATGGCGGCCCCAAAATTTTTCTGAAGAGAGTGCCGGCGATCCGGGGCGTGCTAACGGAGAGGCCGGCGCGAACGCCTGTTCAAGCAAACTCCTCCCGAAGCTTTCATTTTCAATTCAGCGCAATCATCTGGCATGGCGGACTTTTCGCGAGCCATTCCACCTGGTGGGAAAGAAATTCAATCCCGTTGAGGTTACCCGTCCATCGCCGGATGATCGACCCGAGCGAAAATCAAACGAGCGGGTGTGAAATGGCAAGGATGCGGGCAATCGATGCAGCCGTGCGTATCCTGGAAAAGGAAGGTGTTGTTTGCGCCTTCGGAGTTCCGGGAGCCGCGATCAACCCTCTGTACTCGGCTCTGAAGAAACGTGGCTCAATCAGACACATCCTGGCGCGTCACGTCGAAGGAGCGTCGCATATGGCGGAGGGTTATACACGCGCGAAGGCAGGCAACATCGGTGTTTGCATCGGCACGTCCGGCCCGGCGGGCACCGACATGATCACGGGTCTTTATTCAGCGATCGCCGACTCGATCCCAATCCTTTGTATCACCGGGCAGGCGCCCCGCGCCCGGATCTACAAGGAGGACTTTCAGGCGGTCGACATCGAGTCGATCGCCAAGCCGGTAACGAAGTGGGCCGTGACCGTCCGCGAGCCTGCGCTGGTGCCTCGTGTGTTTAGCCAGGCTTTTCACGTGATGCGTTCGGGGCGTCCCGGCCCCGTGTTAATCGATCTGCCGCTCGACGTGCAACTCGCGGAAATCGAATTCGACGACGACACGTACGAGCCGTTGCCGGTCTACAAGCCCGCCGCAACGCGCAAGCAGATCGAGAAAGCGCTTGACATGCTCAATGCAGCCGAGCGCCCGCTGATCGTGGCAGGTGGAGGCGTGATCAATGCCGACGCATCCGATCTTTTGGTCACCTTCGCGGAGATAACCAATGTCCCCGTGGTGCCGACGCTGATGGGTTGGGGTGCGATTCCTGACGATCATGTCTTGATGGCAGGAATGGTCGGGTTGCAGACCAGCCACCGCTACGGCAATGCGACGATGCTGGAAGCGGATTTCGTATTGGGCATCGGCAATCGCTGGGCGAACCGCCATACGGGATCGATCGAGACCTATACAAAGGGGCGAACCTTTGTGCACGTCGACATTGAGCCGACGCAGATCGGGCGAGTCTTCAACCCCGATTTTGGCATCGTGTCCGACGCGAAGGCCGCGCTCGAACTCTTTGTCAAAGTCGCAAAGGAATGGCGTAGCGCCGGAAAATTGAAACAGCGACAAGCATGGCCCTCGGCTTGCCAGGATCGCAAGCGATCGATGCTGCGCAAGAGTCACTTCGAGAACGTGCCGATCAAACCGCAGCGCGTCTACGAGGAGATGAACAAGGCGTTCGGGCGGGATACCTGCTACGTCAGCGTAATCGGGCTATCTCAGATCGCCGGGGCTCAATTTCTTGGCGTCTATCGTCCACGGAACTGGATCAATGCCGGCCAAGCCGGTCCCCTGGGATGGACGCTGCCCGCAGCGCTTGGCGTCCGCGCCGCCGACTCGCAGCGCGAGATCGTGGCCCTATCAGGCGATTACGATTTTCAGTTCCTGATCGAGGAGCTCGCGGTCGGCGCGCAATTCAAGCTGCCTTACATCCACGTTGTAGTGAACAATTCATATCTTGGGTTGATCCGCCAGGCGCAGCGCGGGTTCGACATGGACTATCATGTGCAACTGTCGTTCGAGAACGTCAACGCTCCGGAGCTCGGGGTTTACGGCGTTGACCACGTTGCTGTTGCCGAAGGCCTTGGCTGCAAGGCGATCCGTGTCACCGATCCAAAGGACGCGCAAGCGGCTTTTGCGAGGGCGCGCGAGTTGACCATCCAACACAGCGTGCCGGTGGTGGTCGAGTTCATTCTGGAACGAGTCACCAACATCGCCATGGGGACCGAAATCGATAACATCGTCGAATTTGAGGAGATCCTGGATCTGCCGCTCGATGAAACGAACTTGGAGGTGGTCTCACGCGACGATCTTGTCCCGGCTTAAGCGCTGGATCCATGCCGACCGTCAGCCGAGCAACATGAGGGAGTGTGCCGGTGCCGAGATTTGCTGCCAATTTGACCATGCTTTTCAACGAACTGTCGTTCCTAGATCGGTTCTCAGCCGCCAAAGCTGCCGGGTTCGGCGGCGTGGAGTATCTGTTCCCCTACGATTTCGAAAAGGTTGTGCTACGCGAACAATTGCAGCAGCATGGACTGATCCAAGTCCTGCACAATCTGCCTGCCGGAGACTGGGCTGCGGGGGATCGGGGAATAGCTATTTTCCCGGATCGGGTCGATGAATTCCGGGACGGCGTCCGGCGCGCCGTCGATTATGCGAAAGCGCTCGATTGCAGGCAGCTCAATTGTCTCGCGGGGCTAGCACCCCGTGACGCTGATCCGCTCGAGCTCAACAAAACCCTGGTGAACAACCTGCGATTCGCTGCGAAGGTTCTGGCGCGTGAGGGCATCAGACTGCTCATTGAGCCTATCAACACGCGCGACCTTCCGGGCTTCTTCCTGAACAGGACAGGGCAAGCCGTTCAGGTGATCGCCGATGTCGGATCCGACAATCTCTTTGTTCAATATGACGTCTACCACATGCAGGTGATGGAAGGTGATCTTGCCCCGACTTTGCGCAAGTACCTTAGACGCATTTCTCATATTCAGCTCGCCGACAATCCCGGTCGCAACGAGCCCGGCACCGGCGAGATCAACTATCCGTTTCTGTTCCGACATCTTGACGAGATCGGATATCGCGGCTGGATCGGCTGCGAATACACGCCGAAGACGACTACCATCGCGGGCCTCGGATGGTACGAAACCCAACTGATTAACCAAGAAGGAAATCCAAGATGATCGACGTCGGCTTCATTGGGCTCGGTATCATGGGTCGTCCGATGGCAGGGCATCTGCAGGCTGCCGGGCATCGCATGTTTCTTTATGATGTTGTGTCGATACCGGAAGAACTCGTTGCCGCAGGGGGAGTGGTCTGCAAATCTGGCAAAGAGGTTGCGCAAGAATCTGATGTCGTCATTGTCATGGTGCCGGACACGCCGAATGTTGAGGCCGTCCTGTTTGGCCCAGCAGGCGTTGCGGAAGGCATTTCAAAAGGCAAGATCGTCGTCGACATGAGCTCGATATCGCCGATCGCCACAAAGAAGTTTGCAAAGCAGATCAACGAACGCGGCGCCCACTATCTCGATGCTCCAGTTTCGGGCGGCGAGGTGGGCGCGAAGGCGGCATCATTGACCATCATGGTGGGTGGGCCGGAGAAGGCATTCAACACGCTAAAGCCGTTGTTCGAGAAGATGGGCAAGAACGTTACTCTCGTCGGTGGAAACGGCGACGGTCAGACCACCAAGGTCGCAAACCAGATCATCGTCGCGTTAACCATCGAGGCCGTGGGAGAGGCCCTGCTGTTTGCGTCAAAGGCAGGGGCGGATCCGGCCATCGTACGACGAGCACTCATGGGCGGCTTCGCTTCTTCGAGAATTCTGGAAGTGCACGGTGAGCGTATGGTGATGCGGAATTTCGAACCGGGCTTTCGTATCGAACTCCATCAGAAGGATCTCAATCTCGCTCTGGAAGGCGCACGGGCCCTGGGGTTGTCTTTACCGAATACCGCAGCGGCGCAGCAACTCTTCAATAGCTGCGCGGCACGCGGCGGCAAGGCTTGGGATCACTCGGCGATGGTCAGGGCGTTAGAAATGATGGCAAGCCACGAAATCAGAGGGACCTTAGGCTGACCGGAAGCAGACCATGAGCATCGACCATCGACGTCTGTTGCTTGCCATGTTTCAGGCGGCGGTGAACGCGGCGGACCCCGCTCTGTGCGTGCCGCCGCATCTGCCGCCGCGGCCGGTGGGTCGTACCGTCGTAGTCGGTGCCGGTAAGGCCGCCGCATCAATGGCTGCCGCCGTGGAGGCTCATTGGGATCGACCGCTCGAAGGGCTTGTGGTGACGCGTTACGTCACAGCAGACCCTGCAAGTACGTCGAGGTGATAGAGGCATCGCATCCTGTTCCCGACGAGGCGGGATCAAAGGCAGCCCGCAGAATTCTCGACAAGGTCTCCGCGTTAACGGCGGATGATCTCGTTCTGGTTCTCATCTCGGGTGGCGGTTCCGCGCTGCTCGCATTACCAGCGCAGGGCCTCACTCTGGCCGAAAAGCAATCCATCAACCGCGCGATGCTAAGATGCGGCGCAAATATCGCCGAAATCAACGAAGTGCGAAAACATTTGTCGGCGATCAAAGGCGGTCGTCTCGCGGTCGCGGCCGCGCCAGCGCGAGTCGTCACACTCGCGATTTCCGATGTGCCGGGCGACAATCTCTCTATCATTGCGTCCGGTCCCACTGCGCCGGACCCGTCGACGCGGGACGACGCGGTAGCCGTTTTGGCAAAATATGGCATCGAGATTCCAGCCACCGTCGCAAAGCTCCTGAATCACGAAATCTCGGAGACACCGAAGCCCGGCAACCCGTGCTTTGCAACTGTCACTCATCGTCTCGTGGCGACGCCACAGAGATCCCTGGAGGCCGCGGCAAAAGAGTCGCGCGAGACGCCGGATTACCTTCCATGATCCTTGGCAATGCGATCGAAGGTGAGGCACGCGACGTCGGGATTGTCCATGCCGGGATTGCGCGGCAATGCGGAGATTGGGGGCAGCCGCTCGAAATCCCCTGCGTACTCCTCTCTGGTGGTGAGACCACCGTAACCGCACGTGGAAACGGGCGGGGAGGGCGCAATGCGGAGTTTCTCCTAAGTCTTGGGATCGCTACGGATGGCCGGAACGGCGTCTGGGCGCTCGCCGCAGATACAGATGGCATCGATGGCAGCGAAAACAACGCCGGAGCGATCCTTACCCCGGACACGCTGTACAAAGCGAAGTGTGCCGGAATCGACGTCAAGGCACGACTCGGAGACAACGATGCCTACAGCGTATTTGCTGCGCTGGACGACCTGGTCATGACTGGCCCCACGCTCACCAACGTTAACGATTTCAGAGCCGTACTGGTTACAAGAAGGAGTTGATTTTGTGCCGCTCACGGAACGCGAAAATCATCGCGACGCTTGGACCTTCCAGCTCGTCTCCGGCGATGATCAGATCTTTGTTCGATGCTGGCGTCGATATCTTTCGGCTGAACTTCAGCCATGGAAGTCACGAAGATCATCGGACGCGCTTTGACGCGATCAGGGCTATTGAACGCGACGTCGATCGCCCTATCGGGATTATGATGGACCTGCAAGGTCCCAAGTTACGTGTCGGAACGTTCTCTGACGGCCCTATTGAATTGCGCTCGGGAGAACGATTCAGATTTGATCTCGACACCATGCCTGGGGACCGGAAGCGTGCGCCATTGCCGCATCCGGAGGTCTTCGCGGCCTTGACCCGCGGCACCGACCTGTTGCTGGACGACGGAAAACTGCGGCTCGAAGTGCTCGAATGTGGCCCTCACTTTGCCGAGACACGCGTGAAGATCGGCGGCAAGTTGTCAGAGCGTAAGGGTGTCAATGTCTCCGGTGTCATTCTGCCGCTGTCACCATTGACCGAAAAGGATCTTCGTGATCTCAACTTCGGGCTCGAACTAGGGGTCGACTGGGTCGCGCTTTCGTTTGTGCAACGTCCGGAAGATATCGCCGAGGCCCGGGCCTTGATCGGTTCGCGCGCGATGATCATGGCCAAGCTCGAGAAGCCCGCGGCAATCGACAATCTCGACGCGATCGTCGCACATGCGGATGGCATCATGGTTGCTCGCGGCGACCTGGGTGTTGAACTGCCGCCGGCACAGATCCCTATTATCCAACGTCGGATAGTGCGGGCATGCCGTCGCGAGGGCAAGCCCGTCGTAGTGGCAACGCAAATGCTCGAGTCGATGACGACATCTCCAGTAGCGACCCGGGCCGAAGCCTCCGATGTTGCGACGGCTGTCTATGAAGGCAGCGATGCGGTGATGCTGTCAGCCGAAACCGCCAGCGGACACTATCCGCGCGAAGCAGTCGCTATGATGGATGCGATCATTCATGGCGTTGAGGGCGACGTCGACTTTCAAAGAACTGGCAATGAGAGACTTGGAGAGTCCGGTGCTTGTCATGCCGATGCGATTTGCTCCGCCTTGGGGCTAGTTGCGCAATTAGTGTCGGCGACAGCGACGATCGCTTACACGCGGTCAGGGTTCACCAGCATGCGGGCGGCTCGTGAGCGACCGGTTGCGCCGATCCTCAGTCTAACGCCGATGATAGCGACCGCACGGCAATTGACGCCCGTGTGGGGAGTTCATTCTGTCGTGCTCGAGCACGAAATCACCGATGAGGCTTCGATGACGGAGCTCGCCTGCGATGCTGCACTCGCGGGAGGTTTCGGGAAATCCGGCGATAACATAGTGATTGTTGCTGGCATCCCGTTCGGCGCATCGGGGACCACCAACTTGTTGCGTGTTGCGAAGCTTCCGAAACTTGATACGGGCCGTCTTGTAGGCTCCGATAGGTGAAGGGGAAATGAATTTGACACGCTTCGATATAGAACAGGTGAAACCGGAAGTGCGAGGACTTAGAAGGGATCGCCGCTAAGCTGCTACGGTCTGCGCGCAGGCTTCCTCATAGACTGGAGCGCCGGAAAATCTTCAAGGAGGTATCAAGCTTCCGCGTGCGTATCGCCGCGCTAGCCGCTGCGAAAAGGCGAACAGTTGAAGCCGACAACCTCGCGCGGACCGCGAGATTGGTCAGCCGATGCCCTCATCGCCTTCATCGTGCGTTGATGATTTTCGAGTGTCGAAAGTGTAGGCGGCCGTCTCTCGCGCGGTGATTTTGGCTGCGCGACGTCCTCGAAAAGCTTTGGGCCTGTCATCGTGACGAGTCTTTAGATCCACTCGCTGTGTTCGCATTCCGTCTTCTTGGCGGTGCATCAGCCTCTTGGCAGTGCGTCAGATCTCCGCGTATTTGATAGCCAAAAGTGGCATGTGGTATACCATTGGCCAAACGACTGGTTGCCTAGTATGAGCGAGAATGGTCAGTGTCTTTGCCATTTGAATCGAAAATTTTGAGTAAAATAGAATTGACAAGCTGGGATAATGTATACCACACTGTCTGGAATACTTCACCTGAAGATGAGCGGAGGTTGCGATGTACGTTGGAGACATCCTGCGCAGAAAAAGCCCGCGCGTGGTTACGGTTCGGATGGACGAGACCGTCGGCATTGCCGCCAAGTTGATGCGCGCCAACAACGTCGGCGCAGTTGTCGTCCAGGACGTCGTGTACACCGAAGGCAACACCGCGGTCGGCATTGTCACTGACCGGGACGTCCTACGTGCGATGGCCGATCGCGGCGCAGCAGGCCTCAATATGAAGGTCTCGCAGTTCATCTCGGTGCCGCAGTTCGTGTCCTGCAGCTCGGAAGACACGCTCGAGAGCGTCCACGACGTTATGGACCACCACTACGTCCGGCATTTGCCTGTCGTAGACGATTACAGTCTCATCGGGGTCATCAGCATGCAGGAGATCGCCTCCGCGCTCAATGGGACTGCCCTGAGCGAGGCCCAAGCCGCTTAATTTTTCGTCTGCGATCCCGACCGCTCAGGGTAGCTCAAACCAGCAATCGTTCGTTTCTTGACGTCAGTTGCGAGGGCTCATGAAGATCTGCATTTACGGCGCTGGTGCCATCGGTGGCTATCTCGGTGTTGAATTCATGCGCGCAGGCGCCGACGTCAGCTTGGTCGCGCGCGGTGTGCATCTCGCCGCCATGCGGCAAAACGGATTGAAGCTGCTGATGGGCGGCGAGGAACGCGTGGTGCACCCGCGCTGCACGGACGATCCGGCAGAACTGGGCCAGCAGGACTACCTGATCGTCTGCCTTAAGGCCCATTCCATCACCGGCGTGATCGATCGGATGCAGCCCCTGCTGGGTCCGCGCACGCGCATCGTTACCGCCGTAAACGGCATTCCCTATTGGTACTTCTACAAGCACGGCGGTCGTTATGAAGGCTCCACGCTTGAGAGCATCGATCCCGGCGGCCGGCAGTGGCGCGAGCTCGGCCCAGAGCGTGCTATCGGCTGCATCGTCTATCCCGCAACCGAAATCGAAGCTCCGGGCGTGATCCGTCACGCCTATGGCAACAATTTTCCTCTCGGCGAACCATCCGGCGAAATCACGCCGGATGTCAAGAGTCTCTCCGATCTGTTCGCGGCCTCGGGGATGAAAGCGCCGGTTCTCGATCGGATCCGCGACGAGATCTGGCTCAAGCTGTGGGGCAACGTGTGTTTCAACCCAATCAGCGCACTGACACATGCGACGCTTGACGTCATCTGCAGCGATTCACAGACGCGAGCGCTCTCAAAAAACATCATGCTAGAGGCTCAGGCGATCGCGGAAAGCTTTGGCATCAAATTCCGCGTCGATGTCGAACGTCGGATCGAAGGCGCGCGGAAGGTCGGCGCGCACAAGACGTCGATGTTGCAAGACCTCGAGCGTGGACGTCCCATGGAGATCGATCCGCTGGTGACAGTCGTCCAGGAGATGGGACGGATGACAGGCATTCCGACGCCGGCGCTCGATGCGGTTCTCGCGCTGGTTTCCCAACGCGCCACAGTTGCGGGTCTTTACAATGGAATTTCCGGCCTTGCGGCACCAAAATCCCTGGCGGTCGCGTGAATACGATGAGCCGAATAACCCAGTGGGACC
>Ga0306926_10010481_pt1 | contig 10245 bp, 15 predicted proteins | sample flu12Cox44000178_FD_203759 | JGI IMG/M metagenome (GOLD analysis project Ga0306926, IMG submission 203759) | Lab enrichment of tropical soil microbial communities from Luquillo Experimental Forest, Puerto Rico - flux8day.12C.oxic.44.000.178 (v2)... | ecosystem: Environmental > Terrestrial >... | reverse complement strand
TGGCAAGGGCCGAGGCGTACGAAAGACAGGTTGCGGCCCTGGGATCGACCGCCACGGCGTTGGTGAATGCCATTGAAGCCCTCTCGAAGAGCAGCGAACCCTTCATGCCGAACACGCTGGTCATGGGCGGCGGCGATGGAGGCGGCGCGCTCGGAGGAGTGTTCGCGCTCTTGATGCGCCAGCTCGACGCGGGGCTCGCGCAGAAGGCGGTGCCCCCGAAGGTCCCGAAATAACCTGTCGGTCTCGAATTGCCAATTCTCGCGCTGATTCCCGGATCGGGCAACGTTGCGTGGCGCCCGGCGTCTGACCGACGCTGACTCGCGCATGAAAGACCTCCTGCTCACCCTGCTCCAGCTTGCTGTCGTGACCGCGAAGCTGTGTGGCCCCGGTGGCGTGCGAGCGGTGATCGCAGAGAATCTCATACTCAAGCAGCAACTGATCGTCCTGCGCCGTGCTCGGCAGCGGGCACCCAATTTGACGCTGAGCGACCGGCTGCTCTGCGGAGTCGGGTCGCTCTTCCTTCGTCCCGGACGCCTCCGAAAGGTCGCCATCGCCGTTCGCCCTTCGACGCTGCTGGCGTTTCATCAGGCCTTGGTGCAGTGCAAGTACTGCCGGATGTTCTCATCGACACGGTGCCCCAAGAAGCCCGGCCCGAAGGGGCCGGACGAGGCCCTCATCCAGGCCATCGTCGAACTGAAGTCGCGCAATCCCGGGTTCGGCTGTCCCCGGATTGCGCGGATCATCTCCAGACTTTCGGAATCGACGTCGACAAGAACGTCGTCTACCGCGTGCTGTCGAAACACTATCGCCCCCCCGGGCGGAACCGGGCCCTCGTGGTTGTCGTTCATTGGCCACACGGCAGACAGCCTCTGGAGCGTGGACCTCTTTCGGTGCGAATCCATCGTGCTCCGGAACTACTGGGTGCTGGTAGTCATGGACCAGTTCACGCGTCGCCTCGTCGGTGTCGGCGTGCACCGGGGAGCCGTCACGGCCGCACCGATCTCTGCATGTTCAACGCTGCCATCCATGGTCAGGGCGCACCGCGGCATCTCAGCACCGATCATGATCCGCTCTTCGAGGCGTACCGTTGGAGGGCGAACCTTCGGATTCTGGAGATCGACGAACTCAAGACCGTGCCGCGCGTGCCCCTCTCACATCCGTTCGTCGAACGACTGATCGGGACGATGCGGCGAGAATTTCTGGACCATGTGCCGTTCTGGAATGCCCGCGATTTGGAACGGAAGCTTGCCGAGTTCCAGGTTTACGACAATGCGGCACGTGGCCACGCGTCGTTGAAGGGGCATACGCCGTTTGCCTTCGCAAGTGGGTACACGGCGGTCCCCGGCCGATCTGAACCATGTGCGCTGGGTCTCTCACTGCAGGGACCTCGTCCAGCTCCCAGTCGCCGCCTGACGACGAATTCGAGACCGACAGGTTGACGCGGGGGCACCGGAAGCCGCGATCGTATCCGGGCAAAACGCGGATCCGCGAAAACAGCCCAGATTACGCAGCGCCGCGGATGAGCCAGTTGCGGAAATCGTCCAGAACGGTGAGCCATTACACGCTTTAAATCACCAACTTATAGGCACCGTTCCGACGGGTTTCGATTGTCGCTTTGTTCCGGCGGGAACCGGAGGGTCGGACGAGGTGATCGAACGAAAACACTGAAGGTTTTCGCTCGTTTCGAGCGTGGCAAGACTCCTCGAGATCACATGGTGCCCTTTTCTTGCCCTTTTGCTGCAACAGAATCGAGCCTCGCACCACCTCGTGCACATCGCCCATCGCCCCATTTCGTTGGTTCACTGCGTGTCGAGAGTGCCCGCAACACGTAATTATTGCGGAGCACAACCACCGGTCGTTGACACGTTCACACAATATGACGTTATCCTCATAAGGCTCAGGCCCATTTGTACCTGAATCTGTTCAACCTCGCCGGGCTCGCTATCATCGGCTATATCCCGCTGATCTTCGCGCCGACCTGGCGCGGCACGCGGCGGCTGGCCGAGAGCGCGTTCTTTCCGATCTACATTGCGGTGCTCTACGCGTTTGGCGTGGCGGCGCTCCTGATGCAGCTCGGCCCCGGGTTCATCAGCGACTTCGGTTCCGCTGGCGGCGTCATCCGTCTGCTCGCCCGGCCGGACATCGCGCTCGTTGCGTGGCTGCACATCCTCGCATTCGATCAGGTGATCGCGATCGCGATCTATCGCGAGAACATGCGGCACCGGTACGTGCCGCTGCTGGGGCAATCGGCGCTGCTGTTCCTGACACTCATGTTCGGGCCGCTCGGCTATCTCGCCTTCCTGCTGGTGCGGATCGCGCGCCGAGGCACCGGCGCGTTCCGCTCGGATGAAGAGATTTCCGTACGAGGGTCGGTCTCCGAGACGCCGGTATCCGGCCGAGCGCCGACGATAAGACAGATCGTCGCCGCGTACCGCGAAGAGCGCGGCTTGACGGCCACGGCACTTTTTGGGATCGCGCTTGGGATCGTCGCGCTGCTTGTCATCGCCGTGCGCGGGAGCATCGTCCCGCCCGAAGGCGACCTGATGAAGCCTGCCAGCTTCGATATCGCGGTTGGCATTTACGTTCTCTCTTTAATCCCCTGGCTCCCGGCATCGGGATTCAGTCCAGCGGCGCGATCGCGGTGGCGGCACTGGTCGATCGGGCTGTTGCTGTATTCGTTTTCCCTTGAGACGATCCAGCAGTTTCGCGGCATCGATCCGCGCTTTTCGCGTGTCGAGCCGGCAAGCCAGGTTTTTGGCGGCATCTTCTTCGCGGTTGCGGTCGGGATCGCGGTGCTCTCTTTTGCTCTCGGTACGCAGGCGTTCGAGACACGCGCGGTGGGTCGACGTGGCCTTCTCGTCATTGCCGCGCGATGGGCCGCGGTGTCGACGACAATCGGCTTTCTTGCCGGAGTCTGGATGTCAGCGATGCAGGGGCGCGCTGTCGCGCCCGAGGGTAGCGTGCTGCCACTTCACGCTGCAGGATTTCACGCGGTTCAGGCAATTCCGCTCGTTGCGCTGCTGCTTGCGTGGTCATCGGTGCCGATCGAGATGGCACGACGATGGGTGCACGTCGCCGGCGGAGCATGGGCTGCCGCGTGCATTGCCGTCTGGTGGCACACCGCGTTCGGCCGCGCCGTGACCTCTCTTGAGGGGGCCGGGGCGCTGACCGTGGTCCTGCTCGGAGTGTGGGCGATTGCCGCACTTCGCGCGCTGGTCGCGTGGCGAAGCCCGGCTACAAGCGTCACATGACCAACTTGACTTGCTGATCTTTGCTGGCAAACGCGGTAGGGTGTCCTGTGTGTCTCGAAATTCAAATTCTCTCGCTGAGTCCAAGGTGGGCGCAACGCTGCGTGGCAGCCGATATCTGACCTACGCTGTCTCGCGCATGAAGGACGTCCCGTTCGCCCTCGTCCTGTGCGAAAACTCCGCCGAAGTCGGATTACCCGATGGCTCCCGACTTGGATGGGCAAGGTTAGGCCTCGAACACTTCCTTACACCGACAACCGAGCTTGTCTTCACGGACATTCGGCACTGTGTCGCGCGAGTTTTCGTCAGTGAGGCGGCCAGGGCCGCTATCGGCGTGAACATGATCCGGACAGGTTCTGCACCGTGTACTCGTGCGACGCGCGGTCACCGGTTTCTCCCGGCTTTGTCCCCAGACGCGCCGGGCCGGCGCGTCCCAGTGGTCGGACAGCGGTCAGCTGGCGCTCAAGAAGCCGCGCGAGCCAGCTTGACCGCGGACTCATTCGCGGCTAAGGTATACACACTGAGCGTGTGTATAAGCCCCACACCGGGGAGGTCAATCAATCATGAACAAACGCTTAAACATCACGCTGCCTGAAGAGACGGTCCGGCTTATGGATCGCGTCGCTGGCAGGGGTCGGCGCAGCAGCCTGATTGACCGCGCCGTCCGACGCTACGTCAAGGAGGAGACTCGAGCAAACGTGCGGAAGCAACTCGCCGCCAGCTACAAGGCAAACGCCGAACTGGATCTACAGCTTGCGGACGACTGGTTTCCATTGGAAGAGCAAGCATCGCATCTCGGCGGGCGTTGACTCCCAAACGCGGCGAGATTTATCTGGTCTCGTTCGATCCTGCGCTGGGCGCTGAAATCCAAAAGACTCGTCCCGCTTTAATTTTGCAAAACGACATCGGCAATCGACACAGTCCCGTGACGATCGTCGGCGCGATCACCTCGAACGTCCAGCGCCAGGGACCAACGAGCGTTTTGGTCAAAGCGCCCGAGGGCGGCTTGGACGTCGACTCGATCGTGCTGCTGAATCAGATTCGGACTGTTGACAAACGGCGATTGGTGAAGCGACTCGGCGTTTTGCGAGGCACAACGCTAAAGCAGGTCGACCAAGCAATCATGATCAGCCTCGCGCTGATCGAGATTTAGCGGAGCTGCCTCTACGGACATTCTGCACTTTCCCGCGCGAGTTCTCGTCACTGAGGCGGCTGGGGCCGCTATCGGGCAGCGAACATAATCTCGGACAGGCTCTGCACATCTACACGTGCGACGTGCGGTCCCCGGTTTCAACCGGCTTCGCCGAGACGAAGGGGCCCGCGGGTCCTGGTAGTCGGAAGGGTCGGTGATCAGGCGTCCGCGTCGATTGAGGGGCACGTCCCGCAGGCCGCCGATCGGTTGGCCTCAACGCGGGCCCGTCGTGCCGCGGCCGCGCGTGACGACAGGTCGGCGGGCACTGCGTCACCGGTGCCGAAATACATCTCGTCCGGCGTCTGTCCGCGAACGCCGAATGGGGAAGCACGCGGTTGTGCTCCTGGACGTAGAACGCGACCAATCGACGGACCGTGGTGACGCTGTCCAGCGGGTGGAGGAAGAGCCATTAGTGTTTCAAGGAGCGCCACCACGCTTCGATCATGGAGTTGGAGAACTTCAGTTCCGTGAAGGCTAAGACCCGGCGCAGCACGCCCGTAGCAATCAGGTCGTCGACGTGGGCATTCACGTTCTCGACGCCTGCGTCCGCCAGCACGACTGGCGTCGTTTCGGAAGGCGTTGCATCCCGACTTGCGTCGAGCAGCACGGCCACAGTGTTCACCGGCGCAAACGTCTCAGCGACTCGCCACGCCAAGATCCGTCGAGAGAAGTTGTCGATCACCGCGGGCAGATAGGCGCGGGTCCCGTCGAGCAGGCGAATGACGGTGGTGTCGATGTGCCACATCTCGTCGGCGCGCGTCGTCGAAGGCCCACGGTCGGTTTCGCCGGGTGCACCCGGAGCCGGGTGCGGCGCCAGCCGTTTTGCCGGACGAGGCGGTACCAGGTGGAGGGCGAGGCCCAGACCTTGCCGCGCCGCTGGGCGAGGACGGCGAGCGTGCTGGTCGGGACGTGACGGTATGCGGGCGAGGTGACCATCTCCTTGATCGCCCGAACCTCGGGGGGCGTCAGTCGATACGGTGACGTACGGGGACAGGACGACTGATCGTCGAGCGTACACGTGCTCTGCCGCCGGCGCCAGGCATGGAATCGACTCGGCGACAATCGCAGGAACCGCAGGAGCACCCGCAAAGGAGGGCGAGAGCGAGCCGAAGCAGTGCCCTGAGCTTTTTCACGCGTCGCTGGAGCTGCAGGACTTCTTGCTGGAGTTCCGACGCCCGCAGGTCTGTCACGTCCAGGCTCACCACGGCCTTCGGTGCCTGGCGGAGCCACCCACGGGCGGTCGAGCGAGGGACTCTGAAGTCCGTGGCAACGGTCACGTCCCAGGTCCGTTGGACGAGATTCCGAAGCCGGTGGTCGTGGCGCTACTGAGGGCGCCCCGTGGTCGTCATGAGGATGATCATGGGGCGATTCGCTCACGTCGCTCAACTCCTCAAGGACATTGCGGCGCCATCCGCCGACATGAGATGGTGCACCTCAGTGACGCGAACTCGCGCGATAAAGTGCAGAATGTCCGTGGAGGCAGCTCTGCTGCGCGTCGGGGCCGCAGTGGCTCTGGCCGCTGGCGGCTTCATGGTGTTTGCGGTTACGGCTCGGCGCTGCCCCCTTCACGCCTGAGACCGGAAATTCACACTGATGTCATAACGACGTCGGCCTCGCGACGGCCCGCGTAGACTGTGTGGTGTCCATCCTCACAGCGCTCGGGTCGAAGGAGGCCGAGATGAAGATTATAGGTTGTGACTTACACGCGAGCCAGCAGACGATTGCGATGCCGGATCGGGACACGGGGGGAGGTTGTTGAGACGACGCTGAGGCACGAAGGCGAGACGGTCCGCGAGTTTTATGCGGGCTTGACGGCGCCAGTGGTGGTTGGGCTTGAAGCCACGGGCTCGATGGGATGGTTCCTCCAGGTGCTCGACGAGCTCGAGATCACGTATCGCGTGGGGCACCGGCAGCGATCCGAAGAGCCGAGCCGCGCAAGCAGAAGCACGATCGACGAGACGCGGCGTTGTTGCTCCAGCTGCTGACTGAGAATCGTTTTCCGGCTATCTGGATACCGTCAACCGAGCTCCGGGATTTGCGAGCTTTGTTGCTCCACCGTCACCAATGGGTGCGTCTCCGGACCCGCGTGCAGAGCCCGTTACACGCGATCGCCCTGGGGTACGGTGCAGCGGGGACACGCACTGTGGAATCGAGACGGCCATGCGATGCTGGCGTCGTTGCCGTTGCCCCCGCATGCGGCCCATCGCCGCAGTGAGCTCCAGGCCTTGCATCAGCATTTAGATGAGTAAGTCGATCGACTTGACGATCGCGTGAAGGACGTCGCAGCGCAGCGGCCTCGCGCGACGGACCTCATGACGCATCCAGGCGTTGGTCACGTCACGGCGCTGGCGACCGAAGTGTTTCTCGGCGATCCGGCGCGATTTGCCGACGGCAAAGCGGTCGCGAGTTACGTGAGGATGATCCCCAGCGAGTACTCCAGTGGGGCACGGCAGCGACTGGGTAGCCTCAGCAAACAAGGCAACCCCTTCCTGCGCTTCCTCTGGGGAGAGGCAGCCATGCACGCGGTGCGACGCGATCCCGAGCTGCAACGCTTTTACCGCCGGAAGTTACAGCAGAAAGGTCTCGGGAAGGCGCGTATCGCCGCGGCGCGCAAGCTTGGAATTCGCCTGTGGATTATGTTGCGGGATCGAATCGATTACAACGAGTTCTGCCGCCGGAGCCCACGGCGGCAATCATGACGGTGATGCCCGTGCGGGGATGCTTGTGTGGGTCGTGGTCCTCGTGATGAGTGACCGGCAAACTGATTAGGCTACCCGCCTCCCTCACGCGGAGGGAGTTCGCACGAGTCATCATGGTCCGTCATGGCCGAAGAGATGTTTGGTGGGCAACACCGTCGTGATGCGGTGACACGGATTGAGCGCGGAGAGTGGACGAAACAAACGGCTTGCGACACAGGCGCACGGCCGCCTCCGCCGGCTCTTTGGCTGATGAGAGCCGGCTCCGGCGGCCTGATCAGAAAACGTGTGCCTTGACACCGCCGACGTCGTTAGAGATGACCCACTACCCAACAGTCAAACAGTCAGACGCGTTCACGACGGATCGGAGCTGGATCGGTCCACCCGCCTGTGAGTTCCGCATGGCTTCCGAAATCCCTCGAACTTTATGACGGCGATCTATTTCCACTGTGGAGGCCTGGATCTATACCCACGCTAAAGCCGGATGGTTCAGAATCCAAAGCTCACAAAGCCACGAGCCGTTTCGGGAAGAACTGACCAGCGCCTACTTAACGCCGGTCGAACAACACCCGACCAATCCGTGCAAGTTCTGGCGCGTCGATCACAAAGTCGAAATCTGAGACGGCGGATCAACAGATTCGTTAGCACTAATCAGTGAGTTCCGACTAACTCACATCGAACATTCCAATCGTCGCTGGGTCATTTGGTCTTGACCGCGCCGCTGTCCCTGGAAGAACACAGTTCTGAGGGACGGCTCGAAGAGATCGGCCAGATTCACGCGTGCTTTCGGCGAGCGGGCGTGGCACATGCCTTGCGGGTCGAGTTGCGAGGGAAAGGAAGGCACGCCATGAAATTTCGCGAGCGGTTTACAGTTTCGTCGTCGCGGCGTTTCTCGTCTGCGCTCCCGCGTTTACTGATTCATACCCTCGCTCGCGCGTGGATGGCCGCTCTCCTCTTCGCGAGCGCGACGGTGTTGGTCGGCTGCGAGCAGAAGGCGGATGCGGTCACGCCTGAAAAGATTGAGCAGCAGTACGGGGTCTCTGGGGCGTACACGGGCAGCGTGCCGACCTCCGATGGCGGCGCGATTCGCGGCACGCTCGTGCCTGTGACCCTGGCCGACGGGCGAAAGGCCCAGTTGTTCGTCCCCCAGCAGCGCAGGGATGAGCCCCACGGCGTGTATCTTCACGACGACCAGGGGCTTCACCCCGTCCACATCAGGGAGCGCGCGACGCGGGATGAGATCACCAGCGCGCCAGCGGTCGTGGAGCAGCGAACTGAGCCAGCGCACAGGCAAAAGCGGTCATGGGAGAAGGAAGCGTTGATCATTGGTGGCAGCGCAGGAGCGGGGACAGCGATTGGCGCCATTGCCGGAGGGAAGAAAGGCGCGGCCGTTGGCGCCACCGCTGGTGGTATCGGCGGGTTGATCTACGACTTGGCGACGAGGAACAAAGATTGATGCTGGGACAACGGGATGTGCGATTTGATGTCCTGGGTGCAGGTTGTTACGGGAGGCCGTTATGAAGAGACGTTTTGCCCGGCTCGCACTCGTCGCCGTGCTCGTCGGACTTAGCCCCGCGTGCGCGCTCAGCCTGCGTAATCCGGACATTGCCGACATTCAGCATCATCCGGGCAGGTATCAGGATCATACGGTGGCCATCCATGGCCTCGTCACGAACTCCTGGGGGCTGCCGCTCGTCCCGTTCCGAATGTACAAGGTGGACGACGGCACGGGTGAGATGACGGTGCTGTCGGAGAACTCGCGCATGCCGGCGCGCGGCGAGCGCGTGCGGGTCAAAGGGACGGTGAACGAAGTCGGTCTGTTCGGCGGGCAGGCGATCGGGTTACACCTGCGCGAGGAATCTCTCTCTATAAAGCGGTGACCGAGAATCACGTTGGACCGGAGCACGATCATGAAGAGCAGGCAACCTCTGGTGTACGCCGCCCTCGCAACGTTTCTCTGCGCCGGACCGGCATGGGCGGACCAGTGGCATGAAGGCCACGAACACTGGAAGAAACACGCGAAGCATCACGAGGATCAGGACGATGACGACGACGATTTCGACCATGACGCGGGTGTGTGCTTCTTCCAGCCGCGAGACATGCGGGTGATCGCCGAGTACTACGAACCTGAATACCGACGTTTGCCGCCTGGATTGGCGAAGAAGTACTACCGGACCGGTCAGCTGCCGCCCGGTTGGCAGAAAAAGATGCAGCCTTTTCCAGTTGTCGTCGAACAGCAATTGGTGGTGCTTCCGCCGGAATACCGACGCGGCATCATCGATGGGTACGCCGTGGTCTATAACCCGCACACGCAGGTCATCATCGACATTGCGGCGGTGTTTGGACGGTAATCAGGCGAGCATTGATCCGCGCGTTGCGGGCGAAAGTAGCCAACGCGGCGAACGCCCGGCGTCGGCGGCCCTGAAACGACCGTCCTATGATGCTGGTGCATTGCGCTTTACGGCTCTGAGTGTGCGCGGTGGCGACTCTGCCGTTCTCGAATGTCGATCCGCGTCCACCCAAACAGCCGGGCGTCCACAGACCAGCCACCGGGCCCGAGCAGCGCCAAGCTAGGCGGGCGACGCGGTTGTGGCATCTGCCGCGTACTTAAGACAACCGGCTCTCTCTGTCCCAAAAACCTCTTGCGCTGGGGACCGACTTTCGCCCAAGTTTTCCGCGGGTCGCGGACGCCAGGAACGTGCCACCCACGAGATCGCCTCCTACGCCCTGGGCCAGCGAGGCAGGTGTCAGCACCCCATCCCCCTCATTGCGCGCGACAGAGCGCTTCTCGAATCGCCTTAACGGCGTCTCCGATTGTGAGACGCGCAGTGTCAATCACCAGGTGTTGACCCTCCCAGCCCTGGTAGTCGCGCGCCAGGACCTCCTCCCACGTCGGCAGCTCCAGCCCCTCGACATCCGCGTGCCTGTTCTCGACACGGCGTCGGTGCTCGGCGACGTCTGAGCAGATGACCTCGACTTCAACTGCCCTGACGGCCGCCCGGTTGGCCACGTCCCTCCACGCAACGCGCGTAATCAGGAGCGGGTTAACGGAGTCGGCAACGACGGTGTGACCGAGACGCAGGTTGTCCTCCGCAACCGCGTAGCCGAC
>Ga0306926_10010478_pt1 | contig 10245 bp, 6 predicted proteins | sample flu12Cox44000178_FD_203759 | JGI IMG/M metagenome (GOLD analysis project Ga0306926, IMG submission 203759) | Lab enrichment of tropical soil microbial communities from Luquillo Experimental Forest, Puerto Rico - flux8day.12C.oxic.44.000.178 (v2)... | ecosystem: Environmental > Terrestrial > Soil... | reverse complement strand
CAGCGCTCGCGCGGCGGTGCCGCATTCGACGCAGACGAACTCCTCGTTCAGCTCGAGCTGCTCGGCCAGAGACTGGCGCAACGCGCCGTCATCGTCGACAATCAAAACCCTACGCCCAGCCCTCATGATAATTCCTGCGGAGCGGCGTTGCGGCGCAATGGTTATCCGCAAAACCCGATCCGTTCATCCCCAACGAGCCAAGCCAACCCTATACGATCCGTGCCGCAGCCTCCAGCGGATGGCATCATCGCGGCGGATCGAGAGCTGTCAGCCGATCGAACGCCCTCTCCCAGGTTTCGGTTGCTTGCCGCCAATCGGGCAGCCGGGCACCGGTGGCGCGCGACCCCATAGCCAGCCGCGCGGCGAGTGCCGGCTTGGCAATCACCCGCCGCACCGCCCGAGCGAGGGCCGCCGGATCGCCCGGCGGGACGAGCAACCCAGCCTGAGGCGGCACCGTTTCGGGGATCGCCCCTGCGGTCGTCGCGATCACCGGCAGCCCGTGCGCCATCGCTTCCGCGTAGACCATGCCGTAGCCTTCGTGGAAGGACGGCAGGACGAACGCATCGGCCGCTCGATACGCTCGCGCGACGTTTTGCGGCGGACACTCGCCGGCAAGCGTGATGCGCCGGCCAAGACCAAGAGCGCGAATCCGACGGCGGACGGCCCGCGTCGTGGCCGGGTCGCGCTCGAGCGATCCGACGCAGCTGAGGCTCCAATCGAGATCGCGAATTCGCGCCAGAGCCTCGACGAGAAGCTCATGGCCTTTGCGCGGGACGAGATTGGCCACGCAGAGCAAGGCTCGTACCCTAGAGCGCCGTGGCCCAAGGGGGCGCGCCGGCTTTGCCGTCCCGGGGGGGACGACCGCGATCCGTTTCGTGGAGATGCCACAGCTCTCGACCGCAGCGGCGGTTCGACGGCTTGGACAGAGGATGCCGCAAACCCGCGAGAGCAGCGCCGCCTCGATCGCGGCGGCCCGCCTCGCCGCGGCGGGCGCCAGCCCGGTCTCCTGCGCCAGCGGTCCATGGACAAACGCGACCATCCGCAGGCGGCGGGCCTGCGCAAGCATCAGCTCCGCGTGGTCGGCGAGCGCCAGACCGTCGACGACGGTCTTGGTCCCCTCGGCGAGTCCCGCCAGTGGCGTACTGTCCGCTCGCGCAGACAGCTCAATGACCCGCACCACCCGACCACGTGCCCGCAATCCTTCGACGATGCGTCGGTCAAACAGATATCCGCCGGTCAGTTGATCGAGCCGGCCCGGTACGACAAAGGCAATTTCGTCATCCGAGCGCTGCGTCATAGGCGGCCCAGGCGACCGGGTTCTCGCGCAGCACCACGCGAAGGCTGTGGATCGTTGCGGCATCGGTCGGGATAAGTGCGCCCTCGCGGATCCGTCGTGTCATCCGGCGATGGATCTCGCCGGCGAGAAACTCGGTGGTCGTGTTGCGGCCGCGGAATTCGGGCACCTCGTCGAGATTACGGTAGTCGAACTCGCCGAGCACGGCCTTCAGCAGATCGAGCGCGCGGCCGATGTCGCAAACAATGCCGTCGGCGTCCAGCGCTTCCCGGCGCAGCTCGGCCTCGACCACATAGGTCGCGCCGTGTAGCTGCTGTGCCGGTCCAAAGACGGCGCCGACGAGGCTGTGCGCGATCATGATGTGATGGCTCACCGTGACGCTGTACATGGGCGGGCTCCTCTCCTTCAATCATAACGCACGGTGTGGCAGAGCCCGCCGGCCGATGACGCCGCGAGGCGCGGCATCAGCTCGGGCAGAGCCAAGAAATCGCTGTCACTGGACAGCAGCAGATCGAAGACCGGAACGCGCAACAGCGAGAGAGCAAGCGCCAATCGCCGTCGACGCGACCAGCGCGCCCGGCGGCCTGGCGGCACAGAGCCTACCTGAGACGAACGCAAGGATAGTCGCCGAGAGTGAAACGCGCCGCCGAGAGCTAGCGGGACGACCCGCGTCCCATACCAGCTCATCTCGATCACCGTCGCCTCGAAACCGGCGATGGCGAGCGCCGTCGTCAGCCCGTCGGGGGCTCCGCTCGCATGGATCACGAGGTCCGCTTCGCCGCGCGCCTTCTGTGGCGGCGCGAAGCGGCAACCGAGTGCTGCCGCCAAAGCGGCGCGGTTCGGATCGCTGTCGATCAACTCGACCTCTGCACCGGGCAGCGGCGCCGCGAGCGCGGCGACGAGGGCGCCGACGACGCCGGCACCGACGACCGCTATCCGGTCTCCCGGACCCGGCACACCGTCCCATAGGCCGTTTATCGCCGTCTCCATGTTGGCGGCAAGCGTCGCGCGCCGGTCCGGCACGTCATCGGGAATGGCGACGACGGCTTCCTCAGGGACGATGAAGCGGTCCTGATGAGGGTGGAGACAGAATACACGGCGGCCGCAGAATTCGGCGGGACCATCCTCGACAACGCCGGCCACGGCATAGCCATATTTGACCGGTGCCGGGAACCCGCCCTCCTGGAACGGACAACGCATTCGTTGCCATTCGCTCTGCGGCACCTCGCCGCGAAAGACGAGCGTTTCGGTGCCTCTGCTGATGGCACTGGCGCGGGCATGTATCAACAGCTCGCCCGATTTCAGCGCACGCAATTGCTCGGCCTTGAGCTCGCCCCGGCCCGGGGCCACGACCCAAAACGCTCGCGCCTCAACCATCGGCGGAATAATCCAGCCCGCCGCGGAGTCTCAGGCGCGGGCGCTTGTTGACTAGCTCCCGATTGGGCACGATCGCCAGATACACCGAACCCGCGCCGATGTCGATCCACGCTGCTCCGCTTCCGTCCTATTCGCTTGCGCTGATGCGCGAAGCGCATGTGGTATTCGCCCGCTCCCTCGGGATCGCCGCCGCCGCGACTTTGCTGCTGGTGCTCGGCGGCGCGGTGCAAACCCCGGCCGCGATGGCCGGGCTAATATTGTTCACCGGACTGGTTGTCGCCTCCGAGCGCCGGCTCGCGCGAAATCATCCCCATCCCCGCCTCGGCATCGCCAACCGGATCACCCTGGCGCGGGCGGGTGTGGCCTGTCTGATCGCTGGCCGCGCGCTCGATCCGGATCCGCTCGGCACCGCGGAACGTTGGACGCTGGTCGCTCTCGCCGGTGCCGCGTTATTGCTCGACGGCACCGATGGCTGGGCGGCCCGCCGCCAAGGGTTGGCGTCTGCCTTTGGCGCGCGCTTCGACATGGAGATCGACGCGTTTGCAATAGCGGTGCTGGCGATAACGGCGGTGAAAGCCGGTGCCGTCCCATGCTGGGTGCTGGCGATCGGGGCGATGCGCTATCTTTACGTAGGCGCAGGACGGCTATTCCCGGTCTTGCGCCCGACGCCGCCGGCCCGGGCGTTCGCCGATCGCCGCCGCAAGGCGATCGCGGTCGTGCAGAGCCTGGCATTGCTCTGTTCGCTCGCCCCAGCGACACCCCCGAGCTGGGCCGCGGCGGTCTGTGCGCTGGCGCTGGTCATGCTCGCTTACTCCTTTGCCGCCGACATCGTCATGCTCCGGTGCACCAAACAGCATGGATGAGCGTTGAATAAGGGGCTGGCGCGATAGCCGCCACCCCTTATGATGAGTTGCGGCAAGGAGAAGAGGGTGCCTCAATCCAGGATTTCTACGGCCGCGCACGGTGATGCTGCGACAGCGCCGGCAAGGCTCGGTAAGGCGATCAGCGCGCTGCGCCGCGGCGAGCCGGTGTTGATCCGCGACGATCAGATCAATGTGCTCGCCGTTGCCGCCGAGCTCGTCAACGAGGAGAACCTCCGGCGACTGCGCCGGATTTCGCAGGCACCGGCACGGGTTGTGCTGACCCGCCGGCGGGCTGTGGCGCTCGGCCTGGCGCCGCGCGAGGAATTGTCGGGCGCCTTGACGATCTCGGTTTCGCCGGAGATGCCGGCCGCGGTGATCCGTAATCTCGCCGACCCGGCAGCTTCGCTCGGTGCCGAGCCGCCCGGGTTTGGTCCGGCATCGGTTCCCGCCAAGGGAGGCGCGCTCGCCGCGGTGGCCTTGGCGAAGCTGGCTGCCCTGCTGCCGGCAGCCCTCGTGCTCCGCACCGGCACGGCCGAAGCAGCGCTGTTGGCGCGGCGCGGCGATCTCGCCTCTATCGAAGCCACCGCGGTGTTCCGGCGCCATGCGGCTGAGGCCGGGCTCGAGCGGGTTACCGAGGCACGCGTCCCGCTCGCCGAGGCCGAAAGCGCCCGTCTGATCGCGTTCCGCCCGCGCGATGGCGGCACCGAGCATCTCGCAATCGTAATTGGCGCGCCCGACCCTGCCGCACCGGTGCTGGTGCGGCTGCATTCGGAATGCTTTACCGGTGATTTGCTCGCGAGCCTGCGCTGCGATTGCGGCGACCAGCTGCGCGGCGCCATCGCCTTGATCGCGCGGGCGGGCGACGGGGTGCTGCTCTACCTGGCGCAGGAAGGGCGTGGCATTGGTCTCGTTAACAAGCTCAGAGCCTACCGGCTGCAGGACGCCGGCTTCGACACGCTCGACGCCAACCAGCAGCTCGGCTTCGACGCCGACGAGCGCGTCTATCTGCCGGCGGCGGAAATGCTACGGCAGCTCGGCTTTGGCACGGTGCGCCTGTTGACCAACAATCCGGAGAAGGTGGCCGCCCTCGAGCGCTACGGCATCCGCGTTGTCGAGCGGGTGCCGCATGTCTTTCCGGCAAACGGCCACAATGAGCGCTACCTGCGCACCAAGGCGACCCGCGGCGGCCACTTGCTCTGACCGAAAACAACGAAAATTGAAAATCGCCCGTCCGGGACGCCGGGAGGCACCCGCATGCCTACGTAATATCAATTACTTGCAGGCAAATTCCATTACCGCGTCGAACAATGGAATTTTGCCACAGGAACAACGAATTTTCGGTCCTGTCGGGAGCGAAATTTCCATTGTTACCCGGGAGATCAACGAAAAATCAGCGAATCCTTAACGATTGAGCGGCGATCCGGGGCTAGCGTTCGGCGCCGCGGGCGCCGAAGATTGCTGTGCCGACGCGCACATGGGTGGCGCCAAAGCGGATCGCCTTCTCGAAGTCGGCGCTCATCCCCATGCTGAGAAGGCCGAGCCCGGTGCGCCGGGCGATCTCGCGCAACAGCGCGAAATGCAATGCCGGTTCCTCGTCGAGCGGCGGAACGCACGCTCGCCGCCGGATGGGTTTTGCTGGCGGCAACGAGAGTGACGCTGTCGAGCGCCCATGACGGCCCGTTGACGGGGTCTCATCACCCTTGCGCGAGGGTACATAAACACCCGCATGTTTAGCCGCCGACGCTAGCGTCTTTCATCGGCAGCCATTACCGTTCCCGTTAGGGAGACGCAAATGGAAAGCCCCTACCGAGCCGGGACCATCGTGCACGCGCGTGGGCGGGAGTGGATCGTCCTGCCGCCGCGCGAACCGGAGGTGCTACGGTTGCGACCGCTGACGACCGCGCAGGGCGAAGAGGTCGGCCTGTTCCTGCCGCTTGAAGGCGAGCGCGTCCGGTTGGCGCGATTCGGCGATCCCGGACCCACCGCCGGCGGCGACGCGACCGGCATCATGACCCTGTTCGATGCGGCTCGGCTCAGCCTGCGCTCAGGTGCGGGGCCGTTCCGCTCGCTCGGCCATATCTCAGTCGTGCCGCGGCCTTATCAGTTCGTGCCCCTGATCATGTCGTTGCGGCAGTCGCCGGTGCGGCTGTTGATCGCCGACGATGTTGGTGTCGGCAAGACCATCGAGGCGGCGATGATCGCACGCGAGCTGCTCGATCGCGGGCTTGCGCGGCGGCTGGCCGTGCTGTGCCCGGCGCATCTCTGCGACCAGTGGGAGCGCGCGCTGCGTGAGAAATTCGGGATCGAGGCCGTGCTGGTGCAGCCCGCGCAGATGCGCCGGCTCGAACGAGGTCTGCCGCGGCAAGATATCTCCGTGTACCAGCATTATCCCAACGTCGTCGCCAGCATCGATTTTGTCAAATCGAGCTCGCAGCGCGACCGGTTTCTCGCCGCCGTCCCCGACCTCGTCATCGTGGACGAGGCGCATGCGGCGGCGCGTCCGCGCGGCACAGCATCGGGTGCGGAACACCAGCGTTACGAGCTGCTGCGGAATCTCGCCCGCGATCCGGACCGCCACATCGTCCTCGTCACCGCCACCCCGCACAGCGGCATCGAGGAGAGCTTTCGTTCGTTATTGGGCCTGCTCGATCCGGGCTTCGATCGTGATCCGGTCGAGCCGCTCGATCGCGAGGCGCTCGTTCCCTCCCTTGTCCAACGGCGGCGCCGGGACGTCGAGAAATGGCTCGGCTCGGAGACGCCATTTCCGGAACGAAAAGCCGAGGAGGCCCGGTACGAACTCTCTCGGGCCTATCAGAGCCTCTTTGCCGATGTCCTCGACTACTGCCGCGATTCGCTCGAAGACTCCCGTGGCCTCCGTGCTCCGCAGCAGCGGGTCCGGCATTGGGCGGCCATCGCTATTCTGCGCTCGCTGCTGTCGAGCCCCGATGCGGCGGCGATGGTGCTCGGCAATCGCGCCGCGAAGCTCGGCGACGATCCTCGTGGGGACGGCGAATCCCCCGCAGACGCCGGATCGGAGTCCGGGGCAGAGGTAGACGAGACCTACCGCCCGCAGGTGCTCGACCTGTTCGGCGACGAGGAGGCGGCCGATTACGCCCCAACCGGGCCGGTCGATCAGGCCGAGCGGATCGGCATCGACTACGACCGGCGGCGCCTAAAGCGCCTTGGCGAGCGCGCGAGATCGCTCGCCGGGCCGAAAGAGGATTGGAAGCTCAGAGAGCTGATCGAGATCCTCCGCCGGCTGCTCCGCGAGGGTCACCACCCGATCGTGTTCTGCCGTTTCATTCCTACCGCGGGGTATGTTGCGGATCAGCTGCGCAAGCTGATTGGCCGGGAACTAAAAGACCTGCATGTCGAGGCTGTGACCGGCGATCTCGGTGACGACGAGCGCAAGGAAATAATCGGCGAGCTGTCGATGAGCCCGCGGCGGGTTCTCGTTGCGACCGACTGCCTCTCCGAGGGCATCGACCTGCAGGAGCATTTCGACGCGGTGGTTCATTACGACCTGCCGTGGAACCCCAACCGGCTCGAGCAGCGGGAGGGGCGCGTCGATCGGTTCGGCCAGCCGAAGCGGGAAGTCCGCACGGTGCTGCTGTACGGCACCAACAACCAGGTCGATCAGGTCGTCCTCGACGTGCTGATCCGCAAGGCGACAACAATCCGCAAGAGCCTCGGCATCGCCGTCCCGGTTCCGGTCGATCCCGAGCAGGTCATGGAAACCGTGGTCGACAACGTTTTGCTGGCGCGGGTTCCGCGTGAGAGGCAGCTCGAGCTCGCCCTGTCGACCCCCGATGTCAGCCGGCTGCACGCCGCCTGGGACGAGGCCGCAGAACGAGAAAAGCGCGAGCGCGGCTTTTTTGCGCAGCGCGGCATCAAGCCCGATGAAGTGGCACAAGAGATCGAGGCAACGGACACCGTGCTCGGCGATCCAGACACCGCCCGCCGCTTTGTCGCCGAGGCGTTGCAGCGCTTCGGCGGCCGCCTCGCACCCCGTCGCGAGGAGGGCATCTTCGATCTGGCTCCGGGCGACATCAAGGGGCGCCTCACACCGTCGCTCGGCAATGAATTCCCAATGCGGGTCACATTTACAACGGTCCGCGACCCGGTCCCGGTGCTCGGCCGCACGCACCCGGCGGTCGCTACGCTGTGCGAGGCGGTGCTCGGGCAGGCTTTCGGCACCGCTCCGGATGCGCTGTTTGCGCGCACCGGCGCAATGCGCACCGACGCCGTTCGGTTCCGCGCTGTGCTCACACTGCTTCGCCTGCGCTACACGCTGGAAGAGGAAACCGAGGAATTCGCCGAGGAGGTCGTGCTAGCCGCCTTCGAGCGTCGCGAGGGACGCCTTCACTGGCTCGAACCCCTCGAAACGGCCGGCCGCGAGATCGCCGCGGCGGCGCGCCCGATCAGCAATGTCAGTCCAGAAGAGAAGTCCGAGCAGATCGGCTGGGCGCTCGAATTCCTAACCGGCACTTCGGAGTGGTACGCGCCGATCGTGACGCACCGCATCGCGGCACTTCAGGCCGCACATGCCCGAGCCGCCCGATATCCTCGGCTGCTTCGTGTTGCTCCCGTCTGGAGCGCAGCAGTGAGCCGGGTCGGCATTACCGTCGAAGGCGGTCTCTTCGCCGCCGACTTGGTCGAACGCATCGCGCTCGGCGACGAAACCGTCACGGGCCAAAAGCCGACGGATTTCGGCCTCGAAGCGGGGCGCCTCAGCGCCGAGATTCAGGCGGCGTTTTCAGATCTCCGGCCGTCGTGGGACGGGTTCAAGCGGCGTCGCGAATTTTCGCAAGCGAGCCCCGTAACCGTAACGCGCGAAGCTTGGATCTATCCGTTGTTTGAGCGGCTCGGCTACAGGCTTCACTTCCAGCGCGCAGCTATACAGGCGGGAGGACAAAGCTTCCCGATCTCGCATCGTATTGGGGAGGCGGATAACGCAACGCCAGTTCACGCGGTTGCCTTCGGTCAGAAGCTCGACGAGCGGGGTGAGCAGAAGCGCAGCCCGCATGCGCTGCTGCAGGAATACTTGAACAAAAGCGACACGCTGTGGGGGATCGTCACGAACGGGCGCGAATTGCGGCTGTTGCGCAATAACGCGCGCTCGTCCCGCCCGAGCTATATGGCGATCGATCTTGAAACCATCCTCGACAGCAATCTCTACAACGAATTCGCGCTCGTCTTCCGGTTGTTGCATCGCTCGCGCTTCCCTGACAATAACGAAGAACCGCACGATTGCCTGGTGGAGAGCTGGTACCAGCAAGGGATCGAGGAAGGCGGACGCGTGCGGCGCGATCTCCGAAACGGAGTCAAGTCGGCGCTGGAGACGCTCGGCTCGGGCTTTCTCGCTCATCCAGCAAACGCCGCGCTGCGCGCGAAGCTCGACAACGACGGCCTCACAGATCTCCAGCTCTATCGCGAGCTCCTGAACCTGATCTATCGCCTGTTGTTCTTGATGGTCGCGGAGGAACGCCGGCTACTGTTCGTCCCCGAAGCCGGCGAGGCCGCGCGCCACGAAGTCTATCTGCGCTGGTACGGGATCGGGCGGCTGCGCGACCGCGCGGAGCGCCATGTGACCGAGGACGGTTACGGCGACCTCTGGGAGGGGCTGAAGGAGACCTTCCGGCTGTTCCGCGACGAAGCCGCCGCAAAGGCCCTCGCCCTGACGGCGTTGAACGGCGAGCTGTTTGGTTCGGACGCTTGCTTCGATTTCGAAGACCGACACACCGCGTTGCGCAACAGCGACCTCCTTGAGGCGATCCGCCAGCTCTCGACCTTCGAGGAGCGGACCGGACGGAGGAAGACCGGCGTGCAGCGGCGCGTGAACTATGCCGGGCTCGATGTCGAAGAGCTGGGCTCGATCTACGAGAGCCTGCTCGACTACCACCCGCAGGTGCTCCGCGACCCGTGGCGCTTCGCGCTCGCCGCGGGCAGCCAGCGCAAGGAAACCGGTTCCTATTACACGCCGCCCGAGCTAGTGCGCGAACTGATCGAGAGCGCGCTGGTCCCGGTCATGGAAGCGCGCCTGGACGCCGCGAAAACAAGGGAGGAGAAGGAACGGGCGCTGCTGTCATTGACGATCTGCGATCCCGCCGCCGGCTCGGGGCATTTTCTGCTGGCGGCGGCACGTCGCATCCGGCGCGAATTGGCGATAGTCCGCAGCGGCGAGGCCGAACCAGCTCCCAAGGCCCAGCGCGACGCATTGCGCGACGTAATCCGCCATTGCCTCTACGCTGTCGACAAGAACCCGCTAGCCGTCGATCTGTGTAAGGTCGCGCTGTGGATTGAGGGGCACTCGCCCGGCCTGCCGCTCTCCTTTCTCGACCACCGCATCCGCTGCGGCGACAGCCTCGTCGGCGTCTTCGACCTCGATGTATTGAAAACGGGCGTGCCCGAAGAAGCCTTCAAGCGGCTGACTGGCGATGACCCGTCAGTCTGCAGCGAACTGCGGAGACGCAACAGACGGGAGCGCGCGGCGCCGCTCGATACCTTCTCTGCCGACACGGTTCTCGCCGATGTCGCCCGCGAATTCGCCGCCCTCGCCGATATGCCAGACGAGACGCCCGGCGATGTCCGCTCAAAGGGAGAACTTTATGGGGCCCTGATCGAGGGCAAGGGCGCCGTGTCGCGCCTGCGCCGCGCTTGCGACGCCTGGACAGCCGCATTTTTTGCCCCGCGCGGCTGCGGCAATGAGCG
>Ga0306926_10010477_pt1 | contig 10246 bp, 10 predicted proteins | sample flu12Cox44000178_FD_203759 | JGI IMG/M metagenome (GOLD analysis project Ga0306926, IMG submission 203759) | Lab enrichment of tropical soil microbial communities from Luquillo Experimental Forest, Puerto Rico - flux8day.12C.oxic.44.000.178 (v2)... | ecosystem: Environmental > Terrestrial >... | reverse complement strand
CGTCGTGGGGGCAGTCGTCGGCAAAATCGAACCGGACTTTGCGGTGGTCGAATGTGAGAATCCGGGGGGCTACTGCAGGATTGAACGTTGTTGCACACTGCGCTCTGCAATCAGAGAAGCCGTTCACGCTTTTCTTGAGAAACTCGATGAATACACCCTGGAGGACCTGCTTCGGCCGAAAACCAAACTGCGCCACTTCCTCGGTATTAATTAGCCAGACCCTCTCACAAATTTTGAGTAACGGTCGGGGCCTCGCTGTAACGTTCTCAAAATGTCTGTGGAAGGTACGAGGGAGCAGGCGTATTTTGAGTGAAGCGAGGGCGTTCAATGTTTGACGTTGCTTTCATCGTGCTCGGAAAAGTCGTCTTCGACATCCGCCGCGAAATCGAGGGCGGCTCGCGGGCTGCGGAAAGAGGGTGAAGGAGGAGGTGATTCGCGTTTACTCGCGCCATTCCAGGCGAAAGGACTGCCGCAAGAGCTACTGAGCAAGCCAGGGATATCGCTCCTGCGCTCACAAGGCTTTGTAACATAGTTCTACTGGCCCTCGCAAGTTTGCGGGTCAATGCGACGATCCTGATGGCTGTCATAAATGTAGGCGAGGCAGCTGGTTCTCCGGCTGTAAACGTCGCCGTTGTTGATCAGGTTCAAACAATGTATCGAAGCGCCTTCGCCGACACAGTCGGCGGTACCCAGAACCCGACAGAAAAGAGCCGCACGAGAATTGAGGAGGCCCTAAAGACCTACCGTGAGCTTGCGGAGAAGGAGCCGGAGACCTATCTGCCGAATATCGCGGCGACGCTCAACGACCTGGGGATCCTTGATACAGACGAAAATCGGATAGAGAAGGCTCGGAAAGAATTTGAAGAAGCGCTAAAAATCTATCGTCAGCTGGCTCACAAGGAGCCGGACATTTATCTGCGTTATGTGGCGATAACGCTCAATAACCTGGGGGTTTTTGAGGGCGTCGGGAACCGACTGGAGGAGGCGCTGAAAATTTACCGCGAGCTGGCGCATCGAGACCGCGCCACCTATCTGCCTTACATGGCGACAACACTCAATAACCTGGGGATACTTGATAGCGGTAAGAATCGCGTGAATAAAGCTCGGGAGGAATATGCAGAGTCGCTCAAGATCTATCGTGAGCTGGCGCAGAAAGAGCCGGGGACCTATTTACTATATGTGCCGATGATCCTTAACAATCTGGGGTTTCTTGATAGTGCGCAGAATCGGTTGGGCGAGGCGCGGGAAGAAGTCTCGGAGGCGCTGAAGATCTACCGTGACCTGGCGCAAAAGGCGCCGGAAACCTATCTCTCTCACGTAGCGGTCACGCTCAATAACCTCGGGATTTTTGATGAAGACCAGAATCGGGTGAACGAGGCGCGAAAGGAATATGAGGAGGCGCTGAAGATTTACCGCGGGCTGGCGGAGAAAGACCCGGAGCCTTATTTGCCTTACGTCGCCGCCACGCTCGTTAACCTGGGTATTCTGGACGGTGCCCGGAACCAGCCAGAGGAGGCGCGGAAGGCTTTTGAAGAGGCTCTAAATATTTACAAAACTCTTGCGAAGCAAGATCCAGATCAGTTCTCACCTTTTGTGGAGGAAGTAAAGAAACACCTGAAGAGCTTCCCGAAGTAAGCGGCCGCTGACTATGACATTCCTGTAGGCAACGCGCTACGCCGATCTGAAGAGGTTGCCGCTTGATTGAGCGAGCTTGAATAGTCCAGGCTGGCGCTGATTCGGTGACGTCTATCGTAGCGATTGATTTTGATTATAAAATGCGAGGAGAGGAGCAGTTGCTTGCAAGGTCGCTGAGAAACCTCTCTCACTCGCGACGATATCAGAGCACTTTACGAGCCGCTTAAGGCGGACATTGCCCAGCTCGGTGCTGCCGTCGACGCACCAAAACGAAGAGGACAAACCGAACGGCACCGAATCGCCGAGTGAGGATGCCAACAGATTGTGAGCATGGTCCTTCGATGAAATAGATTTGAATTTGGCAAAACAAAGGTAGAAAGAAGACGGGAATCGGATCCAAAGAACAGAAGAACTACTTATGCGGGACACCAAGCCCGACGCACTGAACTTTTACCAGGAATCGGGGTTTATTCCTGACTACAAGGAAATGATTCTTGAGGCACGAGAATTTTTGAATTCGCGTCCTTCAGCCAAAACAGAAACCGGATGGCTTTTCATTCCCGGCCTAAAAAAGCCGATTCCGCTGAAAAGTGGCTACGAAGGTGGGCCGTGGGCAGGGACGCAGCGTGGTGGCGTTCCAAGAGGGCGAGGGTCTGCCTTTTCATCAGGCGCGCCTTCGGAATCGAACATCGGTACACATGTTGAAGGGCACGGCATTCAGAAGATGTGGGAAGTAGGGGCGAAAAAGGCCGTCATCGTGGTCGGTAGCGAGCCCTGCGGCATATGCAGCCGCAACATCTCGGCAGCGCTTCCGAAGGGGGCACAATTATTGGTTATCCGCCCGGATGACGTGAATCCAGGAACTTGGACACGCACTTACTTTGCATCTTCACAAGGATAGCGAAACAGATTTTAGTGGTCCGCCCACGTGCGGCGTAGCGCGGTAGTCTAAAAAAAGATGGCCTCAACCACTCAGCCGAGGCCTGGAACAGCCCCCTCGATCGCACGCGAAGTGCAACGGGTGCTTCAGATCGCATACGAACAGGCGGCGGTTTTGTGAAAAATCACCGCCCGGGCAGCATATCCCGAGCGGTGCGATGCCTCAACATTCTCGCGGAGACCTAGCCTGACCTTCTCACAAATTTTGCAATTTGTAAGAAGGTCACCCGCTGCGCCTGGCATTCGGTATCCGATTCCGTTTGCTCGCACGCGATGGCCTCGGGGCGCTCGCAGGCCAAGACTTGAGGAGCTATTCATACGGTTATAAGTGTATCGCCGCGCCGCCTTCTTGTAGCAGTATCCTCCAGAATTCTGTAATGGCTATAGCTACAAACGGTTTTGCTGGGTGGAAATCCGCCTCCCCTCCGAGTTTAAAATCTCTTATACTCTCACCAAATGTGAGCCCGGCGCCGAGGTTTGCGGGCTATTCTCTAATCAAATAATGTTGTCCAGAAAAGGTCGGATGCTTTCGCGCCGAAACGTTTAAGTTCGCAGGCCGCTACACCTATTGATGAGAGGTGAAATGCCTGTTGTCTGTAATGAGGGCCGCCGCAGGACCCCGAGCCTCCAGATAGCTGGAAACAGACACGCTGTAGGTCACCAAGTTCCCTCAGCCGGCAAAAGCTTGCTGTTAGCTAACTCAATTCTACCACTTTCGGGTAATGGCTCGTGTTTAACTAGCAATCTGCCCGCCTTAAGTTTAATCTGTCTTTACCAGATTGGTAGCACATTGTCGTCGCAGGCAGTCAACGGCCAAGACATCATCAACGTCGCTGTCAACGGCAATTTTGGCGACCAGATCGATTACGGGCTCGAGCTGAATGCTGAAGCGGATGCGGGGACGTTCAGCGGCAAAATCATGTATGCCGCGAACAACTTCGACTCATCGGTCGGCGACTATCGCAACACCGGGACGGCAGCCGTCATCCCGATCATTGGCTTCAACGGTGGTACGTTCGGCGCGCAACTCTTCACCGGCAGCGGCACCCCCGAAGGTGTGGTTACCGCGCGCACGGGCTCGATGTACCTGAACTCCGTAGGTGGCGACTCGACGACGGTCTACTACAAGGAATCGGGCGCCGGAAACACCGGGTGGGTCGCTATCGGTGGGGATGTCTTGGCGTTTGGCGTCGGCACCCCCCTAACGGTCGCCATCGCCAACGACGCCGTAGCACCCGCCGGTCGGCTCATGGCTCCTGCGACAGAGTGGTCCCGAGCACGAGATCTACCTCAAGACTGCCAACCCGCCGCGGCGGGATGGACGCGGCAGATCTACGATCTTCGGATCTTCAACGTGAAGGATTACGGCGCAATTGGCGAGTGAAACAGATTGCGGGCACGGGCCCCGGAACCATCACCTACACGGTCCACAAGAACAACGTCGCGCAGTCCGGACCCATCACCATCAACTTCTCCGCGACCGCTGGCGGTCCCACGGGGAGCTTCTCAGCCGCCGCCGGCGATACGATCTCGGTCGTTATTAGCAAGAGCGCCGTCCCTTCCACAAACCCCACCAACGCGGTGTTTACCCTCGATATCGCAGGCTAGCCGCAATGCCGTTTACTTAAGATATTTCCCAAAGTGATACCTTATGTCAGAATGAATATCCTTCACTTATCTCTAATTTCTTAGATCTGGGAAGGGGCTTTGTTTGGGAAAAGTTCAAAGGCGCTTTTCAGCGTGAAGCGAAATACCGCGACTTCTTGGATCGTTTCTATTACGTTGTTAAGAAAGCATCAAGGCTAACAGTGGCAAACGTCGCTACGTATAGGTCTCTGTTACATGTTATGTAAAGCATTCATGCACACTCTATCTGGCAAGGTCACATCCCCATGTATCACGTGGTGACAGACAGCTCAATCCCGCCTCCCTGACTGCCCGGCAAAACGAACATCCAAATGCTTCACGTAAAACCTTTCCTGCAGGGCTTGAAAGCCTTAGCAAGACTGTAGTAATGGTTTTTGGCGCGATCTCTCTACAGCAATGGGTATCCTAAAGGGCTAATCCCCTTCGCACCAAAGTGCGATGGTCAGATCCCCTTCGATCACTCTCATTTTGCGGCCAATAGCAAAGATTTTGCAGAATTCTTCACCCTTATTCGGCGTACTGTTCGCGCAATCTCCATATCCAGCTCATGATTAATGAGCTCAGAGAGACGTTCACGAAAAAACGGATGGTCGTCGACGATAACAACCCTTTCTTCGGCGCTCAAAACGTGACGACGTCTGAAAAGCCTTCGTCTGCTTCTTAAGGGGAACTCATTCCGTCGCGTTCTTCAGCTTATTATCAACCAATTAAACGGCGGCGCTAACTAAGCAAGAAATCGCGCCTGTGACTTCCCTGCTGATCAGCCACCGGATCGGGACGAGCGGGTAAAAATTGCCCTTATGATGCATACACAATTTTATCCATAGCAGTCGTGAAGCTCTCTAATATTCTATCTAGCGCCCATTGGAAGGATTCTTGCCGCTGCGTCGTTCTCCGGGGCCTTTGAATTCGCTTCCGTAACCACGCTGGGAAGAGTCCGGCGAATCCCGTCGTTCTTTCTCATTCATGCATATGCTCCGCCTTAGATTGGGGTCTGACGAATCTCTGCGCGATTTGCGCTCTGCTCCTTCAGGGTTAAGCTATCAAGACTCCAATCATTGTTTTGGGTGCAGTGCCAAGACGGTTTCCCGTTGATTCCACACACTCACGACCCCACCTGGATCTCTTGAATCTCAAAGTTAGACGAGCTTGTTGACGCAATGGACGGATTGAGAGTGCATCGCTTCGGCGCATGCAGCTCACTGCTCACCGATCGGTAAATCCGTTCTTCTGGCGGTGTGGTTTCCATGTGGAGCCTCCAGGCCTTTTCATGCACCTCCTTTTCGGTTCCGGAGTTTCAGGAAATTTTGGAAATCCCCCCTACTGTGACGGACCGGACGCTCTGCGGGCCCGTTAGATATGCTGCCGCCTGCATGAGAACGAAAAGCTGATCTTCCTCAGTGAGGCTTTGGCCCGCGACGCCCCTTTGGACGGGTACACTTCGTGCAGCGCGTCGCGATAGAGACCGGCCTGGCCGCCGCAGATTGCCGCTAAAAAAGCGGCTCCATGTCCCGAAAGCTATCCGGGCAGGGGGCGCAAGCGCTCGATAATAGAGATAAAACCGGCGATTGGCGTCCTGCCAAGCCGCAGTCCGTTGGCTGCGCAACTGGTCGCCAAAGTATTCTCGAACGAGGGGATGTGCATCCAGCTGCCCAGGCTGGTGCGGGTCTTCGCCAGCAAGGAGTCTTGCCCTTCTCAGCCGGGTCAGAAGCGTTTGAAAGTCCCTCGAGTTCAAATCGGTTAACGGTTCGGTCAGACCTGGGATGGCTGGTGCTTTCAGCAGGACTTTTATTCTCCATAGAGTATTCCTTAGTTTGGCTAAATTTCACACGGAACGATGCCTCACGCGATCAGGAAAGCTGTTGGACCTTGGTCCAAGAGCCCTACAACTTTATGCCGAAGAAGCATCTCGGGCGAAAGCCGGTAAAAAATGCTGGCTGCAAATGTCAGTGCGCTATGGCAAGGGCATATAACTTCTGTGGGACAGACGTTAGGGCGGTTCTGGTCTGGAAGAAAGTTCAACAGACCTCTCACGAACTCCTCGAATCTGCTTGCAAAAATGGCACATCGGATAAGGGTTTGACACGCCCGAACAAGATACCTGTCAGCTGAATCAGTGACGCAGGGAATCGCTTAACCGAAAGCAAAGGAGATTTCATGTCTAAATTAGCCGAGAAAGTGGCACTCATTACCGGCGGTTCGCGCGGCATTGGCGCGGCGATCGCGAAGCGGCTGGCTGCGGATGGAGCGAGCGTGGCCATCACGTACGCGAAGGACGCCAGCGCGGCTTCCTCCGTGGTCAAAGCGATTGAACTCGATGGTGGCAAAGCCGTCGCGATCCAGGCGGACGCTGCTGATACCGAAGCAGTCAAGGGCGCGGTGGAGAAGACCGTCGTGACATTCGGCCGACTGGATGTGCTTGTGAACAATGCCGGCACGGCCATCCCGAAAACCTTTGAGGAGACCACGCTGGAGGAGATGGATCGTATGATTAACATCAACGTCCGCGGCACACTGGCCGCGACGCAGGCGGCGCTCAAGCACATGAAGAGTGGCGGTCGCATCATCATAATCGGCTCGTGCCTGGGCGAGCGTACCCTGACGCCCGGGCTGGTAGCCTACTCCGCCACGAAAGGAGCCGTGAAGATGTTTACCCAGGGATTGTCCAGAGAGGTCGGGAGCCGAGGTATCACGGTCAACAACGTCCAGCCGGGTCCGATCGACACGGATTTGAATCCCGCCTCGGGCGATTGGGCGGTGCCCCAGAAAGCCAACACGGCGCTCGGCCGCTTCGGCAGCGTCGACGAGGTCGCTGCTTTGGTGTCGTTCGTCGCCGGTCCGGAGTCCTCGTATATCACCGGAGCGAATCTGAACGTTGATGGCGGCACGAACGCCTGATCAGCGCTCACAGTCGGTCCAGGGCTTTGGGACAGACGTATCTCTGTGAGCGTGGTCGGTCTTTATGAAGACGCCTGAACGCACCACCGCCGAGGTCTTTCCCCGGTACCTTGGCGGCGAGGTGCTCGGGGACAGTGCAACGCAAAAATGGCCGGGGCTTTTCGCGCGGCGCTACCGCTTTCCTCGTGTGGTGGACGGGTTTCTGGTGCCGGCCACGGCGGAGCCACTTATCACATGCCACTTAAACGGCTCGGCCGAGTTTCAAGAACGTGACATCGGGGGCGGCATGGTTGCCACGACAAGTCCGGCGCGGAGACATCTTCGTGACGCGACCGGAAAAGGGGGCCGAAGAGCGTCAATTTCCCGTAATGTCGCCTTACGAGTTCTGCCCCTGAAGGAGAAGTCTCGCGATGGGTTGACAGCTCTGTTCTGTTCGGAATTCAGCCTCGCGCAAAGGTACGCCAAGGTGCGCGAAGGAAAGGATTTTTCGACTTGGTCTGTTGATTGGCCTTGGTAAATCAACATCGGAAGAGCGAGACTCGCCGCACGGCGAACAAACTTTGAATCCATACCTTTTGCGTACCTCCGCGTACCTTTGCGCGAGGCTTGCTCGGCCAAGAGAGTCGATACCAGCTCAGTATTTGAAGGAAGCTAAAAACGTTCACGAGAGAAGCCTCCTCGCTTAACCGGTGGAGCAATAGTCCCGGCAAAACTGGCTGACCGGTCTCCGCTGAAATACAAAACGGGGCGCACTACAGGATAGCTTGGTCCTTGGCATCCCCCATACAAAACCTTTGTGCCCTCTGCGTCTTTGTGGTGAATCCCCCCGCACCTGAAAACACCGGCAGTTTTGACTGGTGCATCTCATCTATGCATACTTATATGCATGCGAACGACTATTAACCTGGATGACGACCTCGTGGCGAAAGCGCGCGATTTTACCGGCATCAGTGAAAAAACGCGTTTGGTTCATCTAGGACTGGAAGCGCTGATCCAGCGCGAGGCCGCCTCGCGCCTAGCCGCCCTCGGCGGCACGGCCCCAAAAGCGAAAGCAGGCAGGCGTAGGCGCAGCACCAAATAAGCATGCGATGCAGGTACTTGTGGACACCTCGGTCTGGATCGATCACCTGCGCCGAGCGGACGCCCAACTCGTCGCTCTCCTATTGGAAGCGCGCGTTTTGATGCATCCGGCTGTCCTGGGTGAACTAGCCTGCGGAAGAATACCGAATCGCCAAAAGCTTCTCGCTCTCTGGTTAGCCCTTCCTCGCGTCGTCACGGTCTCTTTTGAAGAGGCATTCGGTTTGGTGGAAAGCCGAATGCTCTGGGGTCGCGGATTGGGTTGGACCGACATTCATCTCCTGGCGTCAGCTCTCGTTTCCAGAACCACGCTTTGGACCAGGGATCGCGTCCTGCGCCGTGCCGCCCAAGAACTCTCTATTTTGCTTAGGAACTGACTATTGACGAGCGCTCACAAGTACCTTCGACTCTATAACTTCTGAAAAAGAATTTGGATTCGGTGCGGTGCAGGCCCGGTAGGGGCAGATCTCCGAGCTGCCCGCTGAAAATGGTGCCCTCGCCTTACGAGTTCTGCCCCTGAAGGAGAAGTCTCGCGATGGGTTGACAGCTCTGTTCTGTTCGGAATTCAGCCTCGCGAAAAGGTACGCCAAGGTGCGCGAAGGAAAGGATTTTTCGACTTGGTCTATTGATTGGCCGTGGTAAACCAACATCCGAAGAACGAGACTCGCCGCACGGCGAGGTGGCAGTATCGACGAATACTTTGTCGGGAACTTTGACGGAACTACATTTACCGCGGACGACACTGGCTCTCGCGTGATGGATTTTGGAAAAGATTTCTATGCGGCCCAGACCTATAATAACGACCCTCAGGGGCGAACCATTGTAGTCGGCTGGATGAGCAATTGGCAGTACACGCAAGTAGTTCCCACGACCCCGTGGCGTGGGATTTTCACGCTGCCACGGATCTTATCAGTGCTCCAAAGCCAAAACCAAACAGAAACGGGCGGGCTTTTGATCCAAACCCCCCTTTCCTTGGATAGCTTGCATGATAAGACCTCATTCAACGGGTCTGCACAAGTTAGCGACGGCAATCCACTAACCATCTCACTGCATCACAATGCCAGTTTCGAGTTTACAACAACCCTGGTCGCACAGCTCAATGGGCAGCAGCAACAGTTGTTAAATATCAATATTAGCAATTCTGAGGGAGAAACCGTAACTGTCGGTTACGATTGGACACAGGGGCAGGTCTACGTTAACCGTGGTGACACGGATGGCTTCAGTAACCCGTTTTTCACTGACAAATTCTCGGCGTGGGAGCAAAATGCGAATAACTCGATTAAACTTCACGTTTTGGTCGATCGATCGACCCTGGAAGTATTCGTTGACGACGGTGTACAAGTAGGTTCGACCACCTTCTTTATGCGGAATGGTCCCCGACGGAAATGCAGTTGGAGGCCGTAAACAACAGCGTCACCGGGCAGAACCTGACCGCTTATTCGATAAAGAGCATTTGGCGATGATAAGGGAGCCCCGGTGCGAGCCGGAAAAAAGGCTCGCGTCGCGCCAGTTCATTCCAAAAAAGCAAAGCCTTCTTTTCCGGAATTCCCCGACTCATTCGAGGACGAGCACGAACCGCTCTTCAGCGGCAACCTCAGCCGAAAACAGCTCCACGCTCCACCGGGTAGTGCGAAATCGGCCTGAACGGCGTCTGGCATACTGTGTTCCCGTTGCACTCCGGGTCAAAGGCATAAGGCAAGAATGTAAGCGAAGCGTCCCGCTTTGCATGCCGTAAAAAACCGAGAAAAAGCCGAGACGGTTGACTTGACCGCTATTGGTAGGAATCGCTTTTGATGGGAGGGACGGTCTCCGTGCCGTCCGACTACTGCACCGTCTCGCATATAATAGTGACGTCGCCACAGGTCGGTTGGCTGTTTTTGAAGGGGCGAGCGAAGCGCCCATATCTGCATTGATACGGGTCGAGCGAGCAACGCGGAAAAACAGCCAACTGGCCGCGGCCCAGAGGGTTGCGTTGAAAATGGGCCGGCGGCTGCGTTGCTCGTCGGTTACGTATCGATTTAGATATGCGCCCTCCTCGCGCCTTGCCGAC
>Ga0306926_10010475_pt1 | contig 10247 bp, 4 predicted proteins | sample flu12Cox44000178_FD_203759 | JGI IMG/M metagenome (GOLD analysis project Ga0306926, IMG submission 203759) | Lab enrichment of tropical soil microbial communities from Luquillo Experimental Forest, Puerto Rico - flux8day.12C.oxic.44.000.178 (v2)... | ecosystem: Environmental > Terrestrial > Soil... | reverse complement strand
AGGCTTCGATGACCCCCTCGCGTGCTTCATTGCTGGGAGCGCTGTGTCTCGTGTCGGGCAGCCTCCTCATCGCACAGGGACAAGTGACGCCGCATCCAGCTGCCAACAACCCCCATCTCGGGAACAAGGAGTCCATTCGGGCCGGCATGGCCGACTATCGCGTGCGGTGCGCCGACTGTCACGGGCTCGACGCCGGCGGCTATCGCGGCCCCGATCTCGTGGCGTTCGTCGCCGGCGGCGCCACGGACGAACGGCTGTTCGACACCATCCGCAAAGGCGTGCCGGGGACCGAGATGCCGGCGCAAAATCTGGATGAGTCGGACAACGACATCCTCCAGATCATCGCGTATCTGAGGAATCTTGGGAGCGTGGCCGCACCCGAGATGCCGATCGGCAATCCCGAGCACGGTCAGCAGTTGTTCGCGCGGCAGTGCACCTCGTGCCATCGGGTCGGCGCCACCGGCGGACGCATTGGGCCGGATCTCTCGAGGATCGGCGCGCAGCGGTCGCGCGCGGCGCTCACGCGTGAGATCCGCACGCCGTCGGAATGGATGGCGCCGACGTTCGAGACAGTGACACTCGTGACCAAGGACGGTCAGCGCATCCGCGGCGTGAAGAAGGCTGAAGATGTGTTCAGCATCCAGATCATGGACACGCGCGAGCGGCTGCAGGGCTATCTCAAGGCGAACCTGCAGGAAGTGATTCACGAGAAGACCTCGCTGATGCCGACCTACGGCACCGCGCAGTTGTCCGACAACGACCTGAAGGACGTGCTCGGCTACCTCGCGACGCTCCGTGGTGGGAGTCCCGCCTCGGCCGCCGCTCCCGCCGCGCCGGCAACGGTTTCCTCGGCCATCACACCGCAGGATCTCGTGGACGGCCTCAAGGATTCGTCGCGATGGCTCACCTATTCCGGCGATTACAGCGGGCAGCGCCACAGTCCGCTGACGCAGATCACGCCGGAGAACGTGGACCGACTCTCGGCTCAGTGGACGTTCCAGACGGGCACGCTTGGCAGTTTTCAGACAACGCCCATCGTCATCGACGGCGTGTTGTACGTGACCGGCTTCAATAACAACGCCTGGGCGATTGACGCGCGCACCGGCCGGCAGATCTGGCGCTACCGCCGCGAGCTTCCCGAGAACCTCAAGCTCTGTTGCGGCGCCATCAACCGCGGCTTCGGCGTCCTGGGCGACCGCCTGTACATGGGAACGCTCGACGCGCATCTCGTTGCGCTCGACATGAAGACCGGCGGCGTGCTGTTCGACGTCGAGCTCGTGGATCACGCGGCCGGCTACTCGGTGACCGTCGCGCCGCTGGTCGTCAAGGACAAGGTGATCGTCGGCGTCGCGGGCGCGGAATACGGCATCCGTGGCTTCATCGACGCGTACGACGCGCAGACCGGCAAGCGCGCATGGCGCTTCTACACCGTCGCTGGACCGGGCGACGCGAATGCCAAGTCCTGGCCGCAGGGCGATGCGTATCTGCGCGGGGGCGGTTCGATCTGGGTGACCGGCACGTACGATCCCGAACAGAATCTCGTGTTCTACGGCACCGGAAATCCGGGGCCCGACTATTACAGCGGCGCGCGCGAAGGCGACAACCTCTACACGACGTCGCTCGTCGCCATCGACCTCGACACCGGCGAGCGCCGCTGGCACTACCAGTTCACGCCGCACGATGTCCACGACTGGGACTCGACGCAGGTGCCGGTGCTCGGGGATCTGACGATCAACGGGCAACCGCGCAAGGTCGTCATGTTCGCCAACCGCAACGGCTTCTTCTACACGATCGATCGCGTCACCGGCAAAATCATCGTGGCCAAACCGTTTGTCGAGACGACGTGGGCCAAGGAGATCGATTCGGACGGGCGGCCGGTGCTGCTGCCCGGGCATCTGCCGGACGAGGACGGCACCAAGACCTGCCCGGACCTGGGCGGCGGCACGAACTTCATGTCGCCGTCCTTCGATCCCACGACGAAACTGTTCTTCGTCACGGCGCGGGAGACTTGCGCGACCTTCTTCGGGTACGAGCAGAAGTTCAAGACCGGCGATCAGTACACGGGCGGCGGCACGCAGCGTCCGCGCGATCAGAAGAACTTCGGTGCGCTTCGAGCGATCGATCCGGCCACCGCGACGGTCAAGTGGGAGTTCCGGTACACGTCCACATCGGCGTCAGGCGTCCTGACGACCGCATCGGGTCTCGTCTTCGCTGCCGATGGCGACGGCAATCTGATGGCGTTCGAGTCGCGGACCGGGAAGAACCTCTGGCACTACCAGCTGGGGTTCCCGATGCGATCGACGTCGGGCACGACCTACATGGTCGACGGACGCCAGTACCTGCTCGTTCCGGCAGGAAGCGCGCTGACGGCGTTCGCGCTGCCGCAGCGATGACGGACGCCCGGTGGCGTCAACGTGTGCCGGTGCGCTAGGCTGACGCGACTTGCACGCCATCACGACGACCGGGCTGACGAAACACTACGGATCTGTCCGCGCGCTCGACGCGCTCGACATCACGGTTCGTGAAGGCGAGATCTTCGGGTTTCTCGGACCGAACGGCGCCGGAAAGAGCACGACGATCCGGTTGCTGCTCGGATACCTTCATCCGACCGCCGGCGAAGGCCGCGTGCTCGGGCTCGACACCGTCCGCGACTCGGTCGCGATCCGGGCGCGCATTGGTTACCTGCCTGGCGGAGTTGCGCTCTACGACTCGCTCACGGGAGAAGAAATCCTCGACTACCTCGGCGAGCTGAGCGGTCGGCCGCCGGCACGCCGGGCGGAGCTGTGCGATCGCCTCGAGTTGTCGTCCCAGACGCTGAAGCGGCTCGTGCGCGACTACTCGCGGGGCATGCGTCAGAAAATCGGGATCGTGCAGGCCCTTCAGCACGATCCCGAGCTGGCCATCCTCGACGAGCCGAGCGAGGGTCTCGACCCGCTGATGCAGCGCGCGTTCTACGAGATTCTCGACACGCTGAAAAAAGAGGGCCGCACGATCTTCTTTTCGTCGCACGTGCTCTCCGAGGTTGAGCGGGTGTGCGACCGTGTAGCGATCGTCCGGCGCGGTCAGCTCGTCGCCGTTGAAGAGATCGCGGCGCTGCTCGAACGGCGCACGCGAAAGGTGGACATGCGTCTTGCGGGAACACCGCCGCCGCTCGAGCGCGTGCCGGGCGTGTTGAACATCACCATCGACGGCGAACGGCTGACGTGCCAGGTGGAGGGCGATATCCGCCCGTTCCTCGCGGCGATCGTCAACACCCCGATCGTCGATTTGACGATCGAACCCGCGCACCTCGAGGACGCGTTCCTCGAGTTCTACAAGGAGGCCGATCGGTGAACGGTCCGCTGTTCCGGCACTCCGTGCGTATGCAGCGGGTGAAGCTGATCGTCGTCTCGGCCGCGCTCGCGATCTGGGGATTTCTGCTGCCGGTGATCTACGCCAAATTCGGTTCGCAGGTCAGGGCCGTGTTCGACAGCGGCCTCTTTCCGCAGGAGTTCGCGGAATTCGGCGGCGGCGATCTGTTCACCCTGCCTGGTTCGGTCGCGTTCGGCCTGATTCATCCGATCGCGATCATCCTCACGTCGGTGTTCTCGGTCGGCTACTCGGCGACCGCTGTCGCGGGCGAACGACAGCGCGGCACGCTCGAAGTGGCGCTGTCACGGCCGATCTCGCGCCGTGCGTTCTACTTGACGCTGCTCGTCGCGAATTTCTGTTTCCTGGCGATCAACATCGGCTCGCTGCTCACCGGCAGCGTGGCCGGATCGGCGTTCGCCGGCGTGATCGGTGAACTCCAGCTCAGGAACGTGCCGCTGCTCTGGCTGCACGCGCTTCTCCTCTTTGGTTCGTTTGCGGCGGTCGGGCTCGCCGCGTCAGTCTCGTTCGACAGGCTCCCGCCGGCGCTCGGCGTGACGCTCGGCTTCGTGATCCTGATGTATTTTCTCGACGTGCTCGGGTCGCTCTGGCCCGATGCGCGATTCCTACAGCCGTACTCCCTGTTCCACTATCTCGAGGCGAAAGCGGTGCTGACCGGGACGTTCGGGTCGCTCAATGCCGCGATTCTCGTCGGTGTGATCGCTGCCGCGATGGGATGGGCGCTGTACGTCTTCCCGCGCCGTGACCTCGGTGCGCCGGCTTAACTGTTAGTAGAAGGAACCGCGGAGACCGCAAAGATCGCTGAGGAACCGAGTCTCGGCGGTCTCGGGGTGCTCTGAGGATTCTTCTTGGCGTTGCAGGCCTGAAGGCCTGCACTACACATGTAAAAAAGCAGCGCTCCTTCTGTTGTAGCGCAGGGCTTCAGCCCTGCGAGCGAACCCTTCCGGCTGTTAACAGCGTCTGATCGGATCATGCGAATTGGAATCATCGGAGCGGGGATGATCGGATCGACCATGGCGAAACTCTGGTCGAACGCAGGCCATGACATTCGGCTGTCGTCCCGCCATCCCGACGCGCTGCAGGGATTCGTCGCCACGCTTGGCGCGAACGCGGCCGCGGCGACGCCGGCTCAAGCGGCGCGGTTCGGTGACGTCGTGATGCTGACCGTCCCGCTGAGCGTAGTGCCGGGCCTCGCGCCTGAGCTCGCACCGCTGCTCGCGGACAAGGTGGTCATCGATACGGGGAACGCCTACGAAAAGCGCGATGGCCAGGCGGCGCACGACGCCACCGGTCATACGGGCGGATCCGCGACCTGGGCGGCCGGGTTCTTTCCGCAGGCGCGATGGGTCAAGGGGTTCAACACCGTGTACTTCAAGGTGCTCGATAGCGAAGCGCACCGCGAAGGCGATCGTGTCGGCATCCCGCTGACCAGCGACGACAAGGACGCCATGGATTTGGTTGCCGGTCTGGTGCGAGATGCGGGCTTCGATCCCGTCATCGTCGGCGCGCTGGCGCGAGGCAAGGAGTTCGAGCCCGGTGCCGCGATCTACAACACCGGCATGAGCGGCCGCGAGGTGCGCAAGCTGCTCGATCTTCCGCTCTAAGCCGTTTCGACACTGTACGGAACCTGCCTTCCTTCGATACTGACGTGTGCTCGTTTGAAATCGGTTACGGTTATCAGCCACAGCAGGCCGTTCCCTGGAGCTGGAAGCCGCCCATCGCCGTGCTTCGCTACCTAATCCCACTCTGAGTGCTCTCCGTCGCCCGCCCCGCTCGCATCGAGGCGGGCGCTCGTTCCGCATTGAACGGAAAGTCGTTGCTGCCGGGCGTGCCTGGGAGTAGCGTGTCCGGAAACCGTGGCGCACTTTCGTGGAGAACCAACCATGATCAAGCCGGAGCGGCGTGTCGTTTCGTGGGTTGTCGTGATGCTCGCGCTCCTCGTCGGGTTCGCACGGTCGGGCCAGTCGCCGGATGCGCAAGCGTCCGGTCTCCTCGGTCTCGAGTCGATCTTCAGCGTCGCGGCCGGCGCGATCCGCGACACCAACGGCGACGGGATCGCCGATGCGGTAGTGGCCCGCGTGATCGTGCCGTCCGGCGCATCTCGCCAGGACGTCGCTGGCGCCGCGACAATCGCCGGCCGTCTCGGGTATGAAACCTCGGCGTTGACGCTTCCGATCGTCGTGAAAGACGACGTCGCTCAGCCGGCAGGAATCGCCCTGCCGATCCTCGTGGGCCGCGAGAACCAGTTCACGAAGAAACTGATCGCGCAGGGCGCCGTGGATCTGTCAGGCCTCAAGCCTGGCCAGGGTCTCGTCACTGCCGTGCGCTCGCCGCTCGGGGGGCCGGACGGCGTCCTCGTCGTCGGTGGAGACGACGAGGGGACCCTCGTCGCGGCAACGGAGCTCGGCGCGCATCTGCCGCACCTCTGGTCGATGACAGGCGCCACGTTGGCCAACGCGATCGAGGGTGCGTCCCGGTACCTCCACTCGAAAGGCATTGCGGCTTCGAAAGTATCGGTCCCGTCGATCGTCGTCGACTCCGATCGCCGGGGTATTGCCGTCATGACCCTGCAGGTACAGGTCGCCGTGGGCGATGCGGTGTCGGCGGCCAAGGCGTTCCAGGATCTCGACCGGGCGCATCGGAGCGGCCAGGAGTACAAGGTTCTCGACTTCCAGAACGCCGCGGCGACTTCGGTCGAGATTGTCGCGGGCGGCAAGGTGCAGTCGCGCGCGACGATTGCGCGGTCCGGTCTGAACCCGCGTACGTTGACGCCGCCGATCGATCCCGACGAGCTGGCGCCCGATTCGCCCGGCGATCGCGGCGCCGCGCGAGCCGTCTCGCAATCGCGCGGCAAGACGTTCGACCTGTCGTCGGCGTATTCGATCGATGGCTGGCTGGGCGACGTGTACAACGATCTGATTCCCGATCGCGTGGAGACAACACTCCTTCTGGGAAGCGCGGCCGAGTCGTTGGGCGCCGGGCAGATCGCCGCTCGGCTGGGGCTGGAGTCGACCGGCATCACGTTGCCGATAGCGCAGTTCGCCGAGAAAGTCCGCGACGCCGCGAGAGAGTCGAGTCCGATCCTGATCGGACGGTCGAACCCGCTCGTCACGCGTCTCGCGGCCATCGGGCGTGCGCGTCTCGACGGTCTGCTGCCTGGCGAGGGTGTCGTACAAATCGTACCGCAGGCCTTCGAGAGCACGACCGCCACGGTCGTCGCCGGCGCCGACGCGGCAGGCACCGAAGCCGCTGCGAACTACCTGGCCAGGCGCGTGCCGTACGTCTGGAAGAACGTCCCTGGGGCGTTGACGTACGACGAGGTCTCGACCGAATTGCGCCGGTTCCTGCAGGCGCGCAGCGGCGCGGGTCAGGCGAGCCAGGCGATCGGCGAGATCGACAAGATCGCGGCCGGGCTCGAAGGCAAGACGATCGAGTCCGTCGACGCCAAGCTCTATCTGGAATCCGCCGATCCGCAGCTCGACCAGCATCTCGCTGCGCACGTCAAATCGCTGCTGAAAACGGACGACGTGAAAGTGTCCAGCGAGGCAATGACCGCGCCAGTGGCGGTCTTCGACGACAAGTTCAGCGTACCGTGGGAAGTCGACGATCTCCGCGCCCGCGTCAAGAGCGACGTCCTGCCGAAGGTGAAGTCCGGCGGGGCCGTCGAAATCGAGGCGCGCGTCAGCGAGTCGCCGGAGATGCGCCGAAAGATCGCCGACGAGATCCGCGAACAGCTGAAGCAGTCGGGCGCCGCCGACGCGCGCGTCACCGTGCTGTCGGCCTACAAGCAGGGGTTTCTCTGGATCACGGAGCAGGTGATGCCGGAGTTGAAGCGAAAGGGCGCAAAGACGCTGCACATCAGTGCGGCGCTCTACCATCCGGACTTGTCGAAGAAGTACAAGTTCTACCAGGTGCCGAGCCGCTGGCTCGAAGAGCTGTATCCGGTTGACGAAGTCATCCAGCGCGAGCTTGGGATCCCGAAAGATGCGGTGACCCTCGAGCTGGCCGACAACCAGCACGACACATACGTCCTTCGCGCGACCGACGCGTCCGGCAAAACCGTTTATCAAGGAGCGTTCAGCCCGAAGGTCGTGCAGCGTGAATATCTGGAAAAGTTCCCCGGATGGTCGCGCGTCGACGTCACGACAGGTTGGCTGCGGGCGTCGGTCGACGGCCAGGTCGTCAGCGACGCCCGCGTTGCCACCGATCCCGAGCGCTTCTGGGATCACTATCAGCAGGACGTGCTCCCGAAAATCTACGACTACGTGATGAAGGTCACCGAGAACCGGCCGATGCCCGATAAGCAGCCGTTCCACCGCGATCTCGACATCGAGGCATGGATGAGCGAGCCCGACTTCCGCATCGGCGTGGACGAAGAGCAGATCTCCGCGCTCGAGTCGCTGCACGAGGACCTGTACTTCGTCACGCTCGACTTCTTCGACGCGCTCGGCCGGACGACGACGCGACGGCGGCTGGCGGCGCCGGGGAAAATCTTTCCGATTATTCACCCGTCGCGGGAGGGGCAGCCGGGCGAGGTGCGCACGCACTATTCGGGCAACGCCTCGGCGACCGCGAGGCTCGAGCTGACGTACAGGGAAAAGGGCGTCGAGAAGCCGGTGCGTCTCACGCGGCAGCTCACGAAGATCGACACCACCGCACCGTCCGTCCTCCGCACGGTGGTGACATCAGATCGCGTGAGCGAAATCGAATTGCACGTTGACGCCCGGGAGGACTCCGAAGCCACGCGTGCCGTCGAGGCGCTCGATCACTTGAGCCGTCTCCACGACGCGGGTCTGTACAAGACGGCAATGTCGTTCGAGCACGTCGATCGTGTCGCCGTCAGCATCTCGCTCAAGGACGCGCAGTCGCGCCGCGAAATCAAGACGACCGGCTCGTGGGCCGCCTCGAACGTGCGCGAGCCGTCGGGACCGCCGATGAAAGGTCCCCTCGTCACATGGGATCACATCATCAGCCCGGACGAGAGCGAAGAGATCGTCGGCAAGCTCGCCGCGTTTCCGGAGGTGAAGGCGTACCGCGCCGGGCACTCGTACCGCGGACACGATATCTCCGTCATGGAGATCACGAATCCGACGCCGAGCGAACTGGTGTCTCGCGCCAAGCTCACGACGCTGAAGCCCACGATCTTCATCACGGGACGCCAGCACGCCAACGAGGTCTCGTCCACGAGTCACATTCTGAGGCTGTCGGAACTGCTCGCCACCGATCCGCAATACAAGTCGATTCTCAAGAAAGTCAACGTGATCGTACATCCGGTGGAGAACCCGGACGGCGCGCAGATGGCGTTTGACCTCCAGAAGCTGACGCCGAACTACATGCTGCACGCCGGACGGTACAGCGCGCTCGGAATGGACGTGGCGTCGCAGGTCGGCCAGCCGGATCCGTTGCTGCCCGAGGCGCTGGTGCGGGAAAAAGTGTGGCGCGACTGGCTTCCCGACATCTACCTCAACCCCCACGGCTATCCGTCGCACGAGTGGGTGCAGCAGTTCGCGGGCTACGTGCCGCCGGGGTTCCGCACGTACGTGTCGTCGCGCGGCTGGTACACGTCGGTGAGCACTCTGCGCGACCCGCGATACCCGCAGCACGCGCAGGCGGTCGAGTCGCTGCGCGAGTACATCGTTCAGGAGATCAACAGCAACGCGGACGTCCGCGCGATGGATTTGCGGGCGCAGTCCCGTTATCGAAAGTGGGCCTATGGCTTCGAGCCGTACGTCTTCAACCAGGAGATCTACAAGGACACAGCCATTTACTACAGCGATCCGGAGACGGGCGAGCCGTCAGGCAGCCGCCGCCTGGGCGCGGGTGGCCGCGGCGGCGGTGGTGCCGAAGGCGGCGGCGAGGGCGGCGGCGGCCGGTACAACATCAATGCCTGGCCTCAGGTCACGTTCTTCCGCGGAGGCACTGAGGCGCCGGACGAAACGGCACAAGGCGCGTGGCTCGCGCTGGCTGCCAAGGCCGGCTTCTCGTACCTGATGGCCAACGTCGGCTACCTTCGCGACGGCCAGGTCGTGATCCACCGCATCGATGAAGACGGCCAGCGCGACTCCGCGAGCCGGACGATGCTGCGCGTGCGGCCGATTCTCGCCTCGAAGGGGACGGCTGCCGATCGGATGTCAGGCCAGTAGTGTGAAGACCGGGAGCACGCTCTCGGACGCGGCGTTGAGTCGATATGAAGGAGGAGACGGTATGCGCAGGTCTGTAGTCGTATTCCTCTGGTTGTGCACGCTGATCTGGGCGCCAACGGCGCTGGCGCAAAACGCGCAGGTGACGGGGACGGTCAAGGATTCCTCTGGTGGCGTCATGCCCGGCGTGACGGTGACGGCCAAGAGCGGTGCCACCGGTGCCACGCGCTCCGACGTCAGCGATGGCGGTGGCAGATTCCGGCTCGTGGCGCTGCTTCCGGGCTCGTACACCCTGACGGCCGAGATTCAGGGGTTCGACACGCAATCGTTTTCGAACATTGTGCTGACGATCGACCAGACGGCGACGATCGACTTCGCGCTGAAGCCGGCGGCGGTGTCGGAGAGCGTTACGGTCACCGGACAGTCGCCCATCGTGGATATCTCGCGCTCGGATGTCGGCACGGCGCTGACGACTCAGCAGATGACCGATCTGCCCGTCGCCGCCCGTCGCTGGATCGACATGGCGATGCTCACGCCAGGATCGTCGCAGGACGCGATCCGCGGGCAGTTCTACCGGGGCAACGTCAGCATCGGTGCCGGCGTCACCAACTTCTTCTCGACCGGTAATGTCGTCGACGGCGTCAACAATACCTGGGTCGAGCAGGGCGAGACGCGGCAGAACTTTCCGATGGAAGCGCTCGAGGAGTTCAAGGTTTCGACGTCGTCCTACAAGGCGGA
>Ga0306926_10010473_pt1 | contig 10247 bp, 3 predicted proteins | sample flu12Cox44000178_FD_203759 | JGI IMG/M metagenome (GOLD analysis project Ga0306926, IMG submission 203759) | Lab enrichment of tropical soil microbial communities from Luquillo Experimental Forest, Puerto Rico - flux8day.12C.oxic.44.000.178 (v2)... | ecosystem: Environmental > Terrestrial > Soil... | reverse complement strand
GAAGGAAGCCATGATCCTCAAGACGATCAAGTTGGAGGCGAAGAAGAGCGGGCACTGATCGGGCACGGGCGCCGGTCAACTTGCCAGTCGGCGTCAACCTGAGAAATCAGCCGGGGGCTGAATGCGAGTGGGGGAGGTTAGCGTGCCTCCTCAACAGCCCCCGGTAGGCATCCCCCCTGCAGCGCCTCATTCCCATGTCCCGGATTGGCCCCCCAAAGCGATCTCCCATTGACCTGCCACACTCCGAGTCCTAGAATCTGACGTTTAATCCGTCTGTTACACGACTGTTGCGCAGGTTTTTACTTTCTTTAAGGGTTCGCTGATTTCTTACTCGTTGCCTTAGCTCGGATTTCATCGCGCTTCCTGAACGGCCTCTTTCTCGTCGACGGTCGCCACTTCTTCGGTGGAGGAGAGTATGAAGCGCCTGGCTGGGTCCATTCTGTGTTTTCTGCTCGTCTCTCTTGCGGCGCCTGCGGGCGCCCAGCAGTTCACCGGCGGGGTTCGCGGCGCCGTCCGGGATGCGCAGGGCGTCGTGCCTGCAGTGACGGTGACGCTGACGAACGAAGGCACGAACATTTCGCGCGAGACCGTCACCAACGAGGTGGGGCAGTACAACTTCCCCGCGGTGGCGCCCGGCACCTACACGCTGAGGGCCCAGATCACCGGCTACAAGAGGTACGAATCGAAAGGCCTCACCGTCGGCACGCAGACGTTCATTACCCTCGACATCATGCTCGATGTTGGCGCGATTGAGGAGGCGATCACCGTAACGGGCCAGTCACCGCTCATCGAGACCTCGACTGCGTCCACCGGCGCCGTGCTGGATCACCAGGCGCTCGAAACGCTGCCGGCGCCGGGCCGCAACGCGTTCCTCATCGGCCTCACGGTGCCGACCGTGATGCCGAACGGCGACCCGCAGTTCAACCGGCAGCAGGACCAGAGCAACGCGTCGCTGATTTCAATCGGCGGCGGAGGCATCCGCGCGAACAATTATCTAGTGGACGGCGTCCCGATCACCGAGTTGCGCGGACGCGCGGTGGCGAACCCGACGATCGAAGCACTCGAGGACGTCAAGGTCCAGGTGCACACGTACGACGCCGAGATGGGCCGGACCGGTGGCGGCGTTTTCAACGTGACGGCGCGCTCCGGCCTCAACAACTATCACGGCAGCGGCTTTTATCAAACGCGTCCGGTCTGGGGTCAGTCCCAGAACTACTTCAACGAGGTTGCCGGGCTGTCGAAGGACCAGACTGGTTTGTCCGACGCGTACTATCGCTTGTACGGCGGCGGCGTCGGCGGTCCCGTGGTGAAAGACCGAACGTTCTTCTGGTTCGCCACTGAAGGATACCGTTCGGGCACGACGCGCAACATCAACGAGATCTGGCCGACAGCCAATCAACGCAACGGCGACTTCTCGAACACGACGTCCGGCGGCATGCCTATCGTGTTGTACAACCCCTGGTGCCGCGGCGGCGTGGCCAACCAGCGGTGCCCGGCGACCGGTACCGGATCAATCGAGACGGGCGGCCTGTTCACCAACGCGATCATCCCGCTGACTCATCCTGCCGTCAGCGCGGTCGGACGCAACATCCTCAACCTCTGGCCGACCCAGACGATACAGGGTCCGATGAATCAGAACGCAGACGGCAACACCAACGCGAACGGCACGGCTTTCATCGTCGACAAGGCGGGGATGTACACGTTCAAGGGCGAGCACAAGTTCAGCGACAAATGGTCGCTAAGCGGGTTCTATCTCTACAACAAGACCGACGAACCGGGCAGCACCATCATGAACCCCGACAAGCTGTTCATGGCAGACCAGGACCAGTGGTTCGGTCCGCTGCGCCGGCGGCCGCACGTGCTCGTGTTCAACAACACGAACGTCCTCAACGACTCCACGGTGATGACGCTGCGCTACGGGTGGACGACGTGGCAGGACTCGTGCGACAGCCAGCCCTTCTCACCCGGGCAGCAGTCGCTCGGTTTCAACTCGGCGTACGTCAACGCTCTTCCCTCGGTTGGCCAGACCACATTTCCGTCGCTGGCCTTCCAAACCGTGGAAAGCGTCGGGGGCTGGGGCCCCGGTCCCGTTCGCTGGAAGGGCCCGTACGCAATTAACGGCGCTGTGACCAAGTTGAAAGGCACCCACAGCTACAAGATGGGCGCCGATTTCAGGCGGCTCGGCGTGGAGCTTGCGACGGTAACCGCCACCGACAACTCGATTGCCGGAAATTTCAATTTCGACCCGCTCTTCACCAGTAAGAAAGGCGTGGCAAACAGCGGCAACGAAGTGGCCAGCCTTCTACTCGGACTGCCGTCGTCTGGAAAGGCGCCGTACAACGACGGTTCAGGGGAGTGGTACACGAAGTACTGGGGCGTGTACTTCCAGGATGACTGGCGCGTGAACCCGAAGTTCACGTTGAACTACGGCCTGCGCCTGGAGCACGAGGCCGGCTTGCGGGAAGTCAACAACCAACAGACCGTTGGATTCGATCAGAACGTGACGAATCCGATCGATTCGCTGGTGCCCAAGCAGGGCACGCCGCTCCAAGGGAGAACGCTCAAGGGCGGACTGCTCTTTGCCGGTGTGAACGGGGCGAACGACTATCAGGGAAATCCGAAGGCGATCAAGCCCGCGCCGCGTGTGGGCGCCACGTATGCGATAGACACCAACACGGTCTTGAGGGCCGGCTACGGCCTGTACTGGGCGCCATGGAACTATCCCTCGGCGGGCACCGGGTACACCGCGACCGGCTTCTCCCGCAGCACGTCGATGTCGCAGTCCTCGGCCGAGAGCGATGTGCCACTGACGGTCATGGATAACCCGTACCCGGGCGGACTCCTGGCGCCGGTTGGCAGTTCGCTCGGTCCGCTGACGGGCGTCGGCGGGCGTATTGACTACGTCGATCAGAACAAAGGCAACCCGCACGTGCACCAGTACTCAGTCGACGTCCAGCGGCAGCTGCCAGGCGCGATGGCGATCACTATCGGCTACGTCGGCGCGACCGGGCGCGATATCGGGTACGGTGGAGTGACCGACGCCATCGTTAACATCAACCAGATCGACCCGGCGCTCGCCCGGCAGCTGTACCCGTTGGGCAGCGGCTGGGATGCGGCGAAGCTTCGCGAACAGGTGGCGAATCCGTTCTTCGGCATTCCCCAAGCCGGCGAGCTCTCGTCGGCGCCGACGGTCTCGCGCGGCCAGCTGCTGCGCCCGTTCCCGGAGTTCGGGAATGTCTACATGCACCAGAAAACGGACGGGTCGAAGCGGCAATACAACGCGATCGACCTGCAGCTCGACAAGCGCGTCGGCGGCTCCAACTGGTGGGGTGGCCGTTTCAGTTATACGTTCAGCCGGATGATGGACAACCAGTTCGGCGAGAGCAGCAACTACGGAAGCCGCACGTCGACGCCGCAGAACAACTACGACCTCAACGCCGAGTACGGCGTCAGCAATTTCGATTCGCCGCATCGCTTCATCCTCGCGCCGATCGTCCAGTTACCGAACCCGAAAGACAAAAACGGCCCGATGTACTGGGTTGCAAGTGGATGGACCATATCGTCGGTCGTCGAATTGGTGAGCGGACCGCCGTTGAACGCGGTGATGAGCAGCGACGCGTCCGATGCGAACCTCGGGCTTCTTGGGGGCCGCCAGCGTCCAAACCTCATCGGCGATCCGAATACGCCCGGCAGCGATGCGGATCGCGCCGCGTCGGCTGCGCACCCGGACGCCCGGTGGTTCAGCTCGTCGGCGTATGCCAACCCAGGGGGCGGTCAATACGGCGGGCCGCGGACGAATGGTGACGCGCGCTGGCAGTTCCGCAAGAACATGGACCTGGTGTTCGCCAAGGACACGCGATTTGCGGGCAGTCAGTCGGGGCAGATCCGCTTCGAGATCCTGAACCTGACGAACACGCCCAAATTCGGCAACTATCCGACGATCGACGCCGTGAATCTGTCGAGTTTCGGCCGCGTCGATATTCAGGCCGGCTTCATGCGGATCTGGCAGCTCAGCTTCCGATACCTCTTCTAAGCGTCGGATGAGACGAGGGCATCAGGCGCGGGCTAACTTCCGCGCCTGCCCGCCTTCGTCTTCTTCTTCAGCTGCGAGCCTCTCGTACGCCTTGAGCCTCTCGAACCCCACCACAACACAAACACGCCGAGAACCACGCCTGCCGAAATCCACGGAACGATGTTCGTTCCAGGCGTCGGCGTTGCGGTAGCCGCCAGCGCGGCGCGTGCCTCCTGCACCTCTGCGATGTCGGCATCCGCGCGATCGTAGTTGGCGAGCAGTTCCTGATACCGCCGTCGCGCCGTCGCTGTATCGCCGGTTGCGGCTGCTGCGCGCGCGCGCCCAAGCACCGAGAGCGATCGGTTCGCGTGCCGCTTCAACACTGACTCGAACTGGGGCGCGGCCCCACCCGGCCGTCCGACCTCCAGCAGTACCTCGCCGAGCAGCTCGGGCGCCGGCTTGATTGGCGCTGGCAGACCTAACGGTGGCGGCAGGTTCAGCTCGGCTTGCGCCGCCGTTTCGAGCAGCCCGACCGCTTCGTCCGTCCGGCCGCTGGCGAGCTCGATGAGCGCCGACAGCTCTCGTTCCATGATCGCGATCGCCGGGCGCATGTCGCCTTCCTCCGGCGCGGTCGTACGGGCGGCCAGCCTTTCCCGGACCGTGCGCGCCGCGGGCACGTTGCCGGTCCGCGCCGCGCTGATGCCGATGGCGAACAGCTCGTTGACGTTACCGAAGGTGTTCGCCGTAGCCATGAGATCCCAGCGCCGCGCTTCGATCACGAACCGCGCGCGCATGGACGACAGATCGCTCAACAATGGCTGATGCGGGCCATGGTCCGCTTGCGCCGCTCCGATCCCGGTTGGTCCCATGTCCTTGACGACCGGCTCGATCTGGTCGATGGTCGCGTGAGCCGCGGCATACCGCCCCAGCTGCAGGAGCTCGTACTGCAGCCACGAGAGCGCATGGTAGTTGCGGAGCGCGAGCGGAAGCTTTTGATGCTGCACCCACTCGTCCGACTCGTCGTACGCCGCCTGGTCCGACGAGGCCGCGTCGTGCCACAGCCCCAGCTGAAGAAAGATGTGCGCCGGCATGTGCAGCGCGTGGCTCGCGCCCTGCGCCACCGACGCGTAGGTTCTCGCGGCCTCCAACGCGAGCGGAGCATGCTCCGGGTCGTCGTAGGTGTGCAGGAGGTAGTGCAGCGCGCCGGGATGGCGCGGGTGGGGCAACAGCACGTGGTTCAGCAACGTCGCCACCTGCTTCTGCAGCTCGCTGCCGGCCAGACCCGGATCACGAGCGTCGCCAAAGCCAATCAAGCTTCTCGACGTCGTGCCGAGGAGCGCCAGGCCGTAGAGGGATACCACGTCCGGATCATCAGGGTTCTCGGCGGCGACTTTCGCCATCGCGTCGACGTAGCGCCGATGCCGCGTCGCGGCATCGCCTTCGCCAAACAGCAGCTCCACCGCTCCTAGAAGCCCCTTCTCGCGCGGATTTCTGGCTTTCGCCGCGCGCGCTCCCGGCGAGCCGCCCAGTGCGGCCAGAGCTCGACGAGCGGCCTCGACGTTCTCGTTGCGCCACAACGTCTGGTAATATGTCAGCGCTTCTCCCCAGTACGCCAGCACGAGCGTGGGGTCGGCTCTGCGCGCCTCGCGGAAGGCTTCGTTCGCCTGCTCGTATTCAAAGTTGTGGAGCGCGGTCAAGCCCGACCGGAATGCCGTGTCGCCCGACGCCGCACGGCGCTCGTCTTGTCCGCCCGATAGGGCCAGACCAAGAGCAGCGGCGAGCCCCCACCCAACCGCCCGTCTGCCGCGGCCTTGACGAGCCTGAGGTTGTGTGACCGCCATCACGTCGTTGTCATCCTGACCGGCTATCCAGAAACTTGGAGCCGACTGGTTTCCTGGAAAAAAAACTTTCACAGAAATGTTGCACTGAGCGACAACTCTTCCTAGAATCCCCGCGATCAGCTCCAAATCGATCCTAACTGACGCGCGTGTGCGTCCATACCCTGGGAGGATGACATGAAAGTCCGGGCTGCGCTCATTATTGGAGCGTTCCTGGCGGTACTCAGTCCTGGCGGAGCGTTCGGTCAGGGCTTCCAAGGCGGTCTGCGCGGAGTGATCAAAGACTCGGGCGGCGTCGTCCCGGGCGTCGAAGTGACGTTGACGAACGAGCAGACCAACATCAGTCGCTCCACGGTGACCAACGATAGCGGCGAGTACAACTTCACGTCCGTCGAGCCCGGCACCTACAAGCTGAAGGCGGCGCTTCAAGGATACAAGACCATCGAGCAGGGCGGGATCCGCGTCGGCACGCAGACATTCATCACGCTGGACGAAACGATCGAGGTGGGGCGCATCGAGGAGAACATCACGGTGACGGCATCAGCGCCGCTCATTGAGACCTCGAATGCGTCGCAAGGCACGGTGATCGACAGTCAGGTGATGCAGACGCTGCCGAACTCCGGCCGCGCCGCATTTCTGGTCAGCACGACCGTTCCGACGGTGGTCGCTTCAGGCGACGGCCAGTTCGTCCGCCAGCAGGATCAGACGAACGCGTCGCTGCTGTCGCTCGGCGGCGGCACGCGTCGTGGGAACAACTACACGCTCGACGGCGTGCCGATCACCGACATCACCAACCGCGCCGTCGCCAATCCGACGATGGAAGCGCTCGATGACGTGAAGGTGCAGATCCATACCTATGACGCTGAGATGGGCCGCACGGGCGGCGGCGTCTTCAACACAACCCTCAAATCCGGCAGCAACGATTTGCACGGCAGCGCGTTTTTCCAGACGCGTCCGGTCTGGGGTCAGGCAAACAACTACTTCGGTGCACTGGCGGGTCAACCGAAGCCCGATTCGGTGTACTACATGGGGGGCGGCGGCGTGGGCGGGCCGATCGTGAAGAACCGCACGTTCTTCTGGTCTGCCGCCGAGATGTACCATGACGTTTCCACGCGCAACGTGTCCGTGATTTTCCCCACGGCAGCCGAGCGGACCGGCGACTTCTCAGCGCTCACGAACTCGAAGGGGCAGCCGGTCATCATTTACAATCCGCTCACGCGTCAGCCGTTCCAAAACAACAAGATCCCCCCTGGCATGATCAATCAGGTGGCCGCAAATATCGCGAGCTATTTGCCGCTGCCACAGGTTAATGTCGACAACGGAAACAACAACTACACGATCACCGGGATCATTGACGACTACTTCGAGCAGCTCTACACCGGCAAGGTCGAGCACAAGTTCACGGACAAGGTCTCGCTGACGGGCTTCTATCTGTACAACAGGACCAACGAGCCGTGTACGAACTACTTCTCGGCCGGGCAAAACGGGCCGACGCGCTTCGCCGACCCCAACGACTACCTGCTGCGGCGGCGTCCCCAGATTCTGGCGCTCAACAACACGTGGATTCCGAACGACCACTCCGTGGTGGCGCTGCGGTTCGGCTGGACGCGCTTTGTCGACAACAGCACGACGACGATACCGTTCGATCCCGCCACGCTCGGATTCTCGCAGACGTTTCTCAACCAGGTGGGCCAGACCGGCGTGCCGAAATTCCCGACCGGCGACATTGCGGGATACGATCAAGCGGGTGGCACGTTCGGTGCGATCAACCCCTCGTACCGCACTTACAAATCCTGGGGCTTTAACGGCAGCTACGCCCGGTTCTTCGGAGATCACAGTCTCAAGGTGGGCGCCGACTACCGAAAGATCGGCTTCTACTTCCTCAGTCCGGGGAACGCCAGCGGCAACTTCAACTTCGACAGCGAATACACGTCATCGACCGGCGCCAACCCGAGCGACTCGACCTCTGGCAACGGCTTCGCCAGCTTTCTCCTCGGATATCCAACCGCCGACACAGGCTCCCCCGCGGGTGGCTTGAGCACCATGACGCTCACGACGCCGCTGAATTTCTACACCAACTACTACAGCGGTTACGCGCAGGATGACTGGCGCGTGAGCTCGAAGTTCACGCTGAATTACGGCCTCCGTCTCGAGCACGAAACTGGGATAGCGGAGCAGAACAACAACCAGACCGTCGGGTTCGATCCGGCAGCGTCCCTCTCCGGTGTGACCAACGTGGTGACGATACCGGCAGATCCGGTCGCAGGCACGCCCGCCCGGACTGTGAGCGGCGGCCTGCTGTACGCGGGCGTCAACGGCAACAAGACGACCCAGGGGAATCCTCCGGCTGTGAAGTTCTCGCCTCGTGTCGGTGCCGTGTACTCGATCAACTCAAGCACCGTCGTGCGGGCCGGTTACGGCCTGTACTGGTCTCCCTGGAACTACCCAGTCCCGAGCGCCACGGCCAACAACTACGGACAGACAGGGTATACGCAGAACACGCCCACGCCACAGACGCCGCTGATTCCGACGGTGACGCTCACCAACCCGTTTCCGAACGGGCTTGTCGCTCCCCTAGGCAACAGCCTTGGCGCGAAGACTGGCGTCGGCACAACGATCAGTTACATCGACCCGAACCGGACGGCGCCGCGCGTCCAGCAGTACTCGGCCGATGTACAGAAAGAAATCGGCGGCGGCATGGCGATCAGCGTCAGCTACATCGGCGCGCGGGGCGATCACCTGCCGCTCGGCGGGACCATCGACACGCCGATCAACGTCAATCAGGTTGATCCGACATATCTTCGCCTTGGGTCGGCGTTGAACCAGCAGGTGACGAACCCGTTCCTCGGGAACGCGGCGTTCATCGGGACGTCGCTGTACTCGGCGGCCACCGTGTCTCGCGCGCAGTTGCTGCGGCCATATCCGCAATACCTGAACGTTCTCGACCGGCAGGTCTCCGAGGGCGTTAACCGCTACAACGCGGCGGTTGTCGAATGGACCAAGCGGCCGACGCATGGCTGGGGCGGTCGAATCAGCTACACGTACAGTGTCTTGAAGGACAACCAGATCGGCGAGACGAACTTCTTTGCGACGCCGGCATACAGCCAAAGCTCCAATACGTCCGCGGCGATCAACAATTACAACTACATCGCGGGATCGCAGTACTTCAACCCGAGGGCGGATTACGCGTATAGCGTTCTGGACACGCCGCACCACCTCGTCCTGGCGCCGATCGCGGAGCTGCCGTTCGGCAAGGGCAAGAAGTGGGCAAACGAGAGTGAGTGGGCTGACCTCGTGGTCGGGGGATGGACCGCGGCCGCGGTCATCAACATCCAGAGCGGCTTCCCAATCGGCATCTATCAGTCTGACAACACGGGGCTCCTCGGCGGCACCCAGCGACCGAACCTGGTCCCGGGCGTCAGTCCAGCCACGTCAGGCGACTTCGAGGGTCGTCTTTCGTCTGCCGCGAACAACAACTCGGCGGCGTGGGTCAACTCCGCGGCGTACTCGCTCGCTCCGGCGAACACATTCGGCACCGCGCCGCGTACGAACACGGACGTCCGGACGCCGCCGAAAGAGAACGTCGACGTCTCGTTTGGGAAGGACTTTCACGTGGGCGGAGGCAAGGTGGCGCAGGTGAAGATCGAGGTGTTCAATCTGTTCAATCGAGTGGACCCGCGTGTCAGCAACATGGTCAACCGGCTGACCGCTTCCGGCTTCGGGCAGATCACCACGCAGTCAGGGTTCATGCGCTTGACGCAGATTATGTTCCGCTTCACATTCTGAGGGGGCAACCAGACACGAAGACACCGAGACACACTGAGACACCGAGACACAGAGTAAACTCACATCTGTGTCTCGGTGGGTCTGTCGCTTCGCTGCTTTTTTTCTCTCACTCTGGGCGCCTTGGGCTCGGTCCGCGACCGGGGCAGAGCCGTCACTGCTCGGCCACATCTCGTTTCCCAACTCCGGCGCCGCCGCAGCGCAATCGGCGTTTATCCGCGGCGTCCTGCTCCTTCACAGCTTCGAGTACGACGATGCGATAGCGGCGTTCCGGGAGGCGGAGCGCGTCGACCCCAGCTTCGCGCTGGCGTACTGGGGCGAGGCGCTGAGCTATGACCAGCCGCTGTGGTACAACGAGAACGTCGAGAAAGCACGGGCGGCCCTCGAGCGCCTCGGGCCGACGGCCGGCGCCAGGCAGGCCAAAGCACCCACGGCGCGCGAAAAGGGTTACCTCGACGCCGTCGAGCGTCTGTTTGGCCTCTGGGGTGGGGACCCCGGCGCGAGCGATGCGTCCAGGAGCGAGCGTCACCGCGCCTACGCGGACCGCATGGGAGAGCTGTCGCGGGCGAATCCGGGAGACGACGAGGCCGCGGCCTTCTACGCACTGGCCCTTC
>Ga0306926_10010472_pt1 | contig 10249 bp, 4 predicted proteins | sample flu12Cox44000178_FD_203759 | JGI IMG/M metagenome (GOLD analysis project Ga0306926, IMG submission 203759) | Lab enrichment of tropical soil microbial communities from Luquillo Experimental Forest, Puerto Rico - flux8day.12C.oxic.44.000.178 (v2)... | ecosystem: Environmental > Terrestrial > Soil... | reverse complement strand
CAGCCTAGCAGAAGATGTGGCCGCCGATAGAACGCTTGAGGGGGAACCGGGTGGGCCCTGAAACGGATCAAGCTGGCGCCTGTGCTGTGTCGGCCATGCCACGGTGTTCGCGCACAGATGCCGCAAGGCCCAACATCGGTGCGGGCAGCCAGCGCTTCTGCTAGACCTTGTCAGCCGGCTCGACCCGGTTGGCACAAAGGCCGGCCATCGTTCCATCTAGGCCGCAAGGGGGCAGGGGGTCATGGTTGGGATGCTGCGTGCCGCAATCGCCGTCCAGGCTGGCTTTGAGGTGCTGGCTTGGAGGTGGTGGCGTTGAGTGGTGGCTTTGAGTGCTGGCTTTGAGGTTCATGAGCCCATGCACGGCCTGCAGCCCTCCTGGCGAGGTGAGGCAATGTTCCCACACGAATCGTGATCTATAGGGGCATCAGCGCTTGCCATGCTGATGGAAGTGCCCCAATTCATTGCAGTTGAACACGGGGGATGAGGTTGCGATGGTGCACCGCTTGATCGCGCTAAGCTTCATGATCCTGCTCGGCGTCTCCCTGGCTAGTCTCGCCGCAGGCCAAGAGGCCAAAGGGCTTGGGCCCACCGGATCGATCGCCGGCGTGCTCCCGAAAAACCAGCTTGAGCTCGTGCGCAAGGTGAACGTCTATTTCAACCAGCTGACCAGCCTTGAGGGCACGTTCGTCCAGACGGGCGCCGACAACAAGCGCCAGCGCGGCAAGTTCTACATTGCCCGCCCCGGCCGCTTTCGCTTCGAGTTCAATCCGCCGAGCAGGGTCGTCATCATCTCGGACGGCCAGTACATCGCCATTCAAGATCGTGACCTCAGCACCGATGATCGCTGGGATCTCGGTTACACGCCGTTCCGCGCCTTGCTTCAAGACAACGTCGATCTCCTGCGCGACGCTCGCGTGCTCGAAGCGGAGGAGAAGGAGGACGCGATCTCGATCGTGTTTGAGGACAAGGGCGGCGACAGCTCGAGCCGGATCAGACTGTTCCTGGCCGCAAAACCCTCGCTGCAAATAAAGGGCTGGATCGCCAAGGATGCACAGGGCTTCGACACGCGCACCGACCTCATCGAAATGCACGTGCCTGTCGGCCAGCTCGACGCCAACCTTTTTAACCCTGCGGCCCGCTGAGCTTGAGGCAGCGGGCCAAGCACGAGAGAGCTCACCACCTCTCCGGCCAGATCCTACAGCCAGATCCTACAGCCTGATCCTGCAACCTGATCCGGGCCGGGCCCTCCCTCGACGACGCGCCGCCTCGATCGCTGCGGCCGTCATTTATGCGCTGCGGGCGGAAGCGAGAGCTCATCGACAAGGCGCTCAAGCCGCGCAAGGTCCGTGAGCCGCACACCGTTGGGGGGAGCCTGCTCGATCAATCCCGACTGCTCAAGCTCCATGAGCGCACTGGCCAATTCGTGCACATCGGCGCCCAACCAGCCCGCTACGGCTCCACACGCAAGCTCATCCCCAACCAAGCGCGGATCGCGACCCTCAAGGCCGTTCTGCCGCGAGAGGGCGATGAGCAGAGCAGCGACGCGTTTGACGAGGCTGCGCTCGCCGTTGACGAGCTCGTTGCGGCGGTAATCGAACTCCCGCTGGAGGGCCTCGGCGTAGCGGTCAAAGGCGCGCTGGTCGCTGTGCAGGATCTGGTCTAGCGCCGACAGCGGCATGCGCTGGACGCGCACCTCGCCGACAGCCTGGGCCCAGGACGTATGGTGCTCGAATAGGCCGTAGCCCAGCACATCACCAGCAAAGGCGAACTCGACGATCTGTCGGTGCCTTCCAGGCGTTTGCCGCAGGAGCGCCACGACACCTGCCTCAATGCAATAAAGGCAGGTCCTCGGCTCACCCCGGCGGTAGAGCATGGCATTGCGCGGATAGAAGAGCGAACCGTGGACAAGGCCGCCGTCGAGGTTGCCTGCGCCGGCCTGCCGCTCGTCGCGGGCAGGCTCATGTGGAAGCGCGATGCTCACGGACAGTCCCCGCGCCAATGCACCAAAGTCCCGCACAGCAACTCCCGCTCGCGGGCGTTGGTTCCCGCCTCTGTGGCCTGCCAATTGCGCACGCGCCACGCTCGAGGGCGACGGCAAAGCCGCGCCAGACCATGCTTGCGCTGCCATCCTGACGCGAAGATATTCCTCAAGGATTAACCCGCCTGCCAAAGGCATACAACCCGCCCCAGCCGACTCGAAGCCCGCGGACAGCGACTGGGGGGAGAGCATCCGAGAGCGTGCCAGGAAGAGCGTGGGAGAGGGAAGCGACTGGGACAGGAACTGGGACTGGGACTGGGACTGGGACTGGGACTGGGCCCTGAAGCCCCAAGGCCCGACAAAGAGCGGCCACCAGGCGAAGAGCCAGGGGGAAGCGCCGGGCGGGGCGAGGCTCGCCCCGTCAAGAGCGCGCCGAAAGAGCGCTGCGAGGATTGAGGGCACTTCTTCGCGGGCACTTCTTCGCGAGCACTTCTTCGCGGGCACAGGGACCGCATCGCGGATGGAGCCCGCGCTATCTCGGACGACGAAAAAGCAAGCTCCTTTGCTCCTCTGCGGCCCCCTGGAAACTATTGCAACCTCGTGCGTTTGGCCTCGTTACGCGAGCCCGAAGGGGATTTCGACAGGGGAGGCAGCGGGCAGGCTTGATGACCCGTCATCGGGGCGATCGCCCGGACCGCACCCCATCCCCCGCAGATCTCGGTCTCGGCCGGAGCAGAAGGGGTGGGTCAGCACATGAGCGAGCTAGAAAGGGCGCAAGCAGGCGCACCCAACACGCAAGGTCCGCTTCCCGCTCTTGCCAATGGCTCCGCTGAACACGCCGGTCTCACAGACTGCTTGCGCGCCCTGCAGGCCATGCGGCTCGGGGACTTTTCCGTGCGGATGGCGGGCGACGCACCGGGCCTGCTTGGCAAGATCGCCGATACCTTCAACGACATCGTCGCGACCAACCAGCACATGGCCCAGCAGCTGGAGCACCTGGGCCAGGTCGTCGGCAAGGAAGGCAGGACCCGTCAGCGCTTGCGAATTGGCCTTTCAACCGGCTCCTGGGGGGGCATTGAGCACTCCGTCAATTCTTTGATCGACGACCTGTTGTGGCCGACGGCTGAGGTCACGCGCAGCATCGAAGCGGTCGCGCAAGGCGATCTGTTGGTAACCATGCGTCTTGATGTGGACGGACGACCTCTGAAGGGCGAATTCCTGCGCTCGGCCACGATCGTCAACACCATGATCAAGCAGCTCAGCGTGTTCACCTCGGAGGTCACCCGCGTGGCGCGCGAGGTCGGCACCGACGGCAAGCTCGGCGGCCAGGCCCAGGTCCGCGAGGTCACCGGCGTTTGGAAGGACCTCACCGAAAGCGTGAACTCAATGGCGAGCAACCTGACCGACCAGGTGCGCAATATCGCCGAAGTGACGATCGCAGTTGCCAACGGTGATCTCTCAAAGAAGATCACCGTCGACGTGCGCGGTGAGATTCTGCAGCTCAAGGAAGCCATCAATACGATGGTGGACCAGTTGCGCTCATTCGCGGCAGAGGTCACTCGCGTGGCGCGCGAAGTAGGCACCGAGGGGCGTCTGGGCGGCCAAGCCGTGGTCCCGGGTGTGGCCGGCACCTGGAAGGACCTCACCGACAACGTCAACCTGCTTGCCGCCAACCTCACCACCCAGGTTCGAAACATCGCCGAGGTGACGACGGCCGTCGCGCGTGGTGACCTTTCGCGCAAGATCACGGTCGATGTGAAAGGAGAAATTCTCGAGCTCAAGAATACCATCAACACGATGGTCGACCAGCTCAACGCCTTCGCCTCGGAAGTGACGCGCGTTGCGCGCGAGGTGGGCACCGAAGGCCGTCTGGGCGGACAGGCCGCCGTTCCGGGCGTGGCGGGAACGTGGAAGGACCTCACCGACAATGTGAACTCGATGGCGAGCAACTTGACGGCTCAGGTGCGCAACATCGCCGACGTGGCAACCGCCATTGCCGGCGGCGACTTGTCCAAGAAGATCACCGTCAACGTCAGCGGCGAAATCCTGCAGCTTAAGGAGACCATCAACACGATGGTCGACCAGCTCAACGCCTTCGCGTCGGAGGTGACGCGCGTTGCGCGCGAGGTTGGCACCGAGGGTCGTCTTGGCGGTCAGGCAAACGTGCGCGGCGTTGCCGGCACCTGGAAGGACCTCACGGACAGCGTCAACTCGATGGCGAGCAACCTGACGACGCAGGTGCGCAACATCGCCGAGGTCTCCACCGCCATTGCGAACGGTGATCTCTCCAAGAAGATCGCCGTCGACGTCCGCGGCGAGGTGCTGGAGCTTAAGGAGACCATCAATACGATGGTCGATCAGCTGAACGCCTTCGCCGGCGAGGTCACCCGCGTTGCACGCGAGGTCGGCACCGAAGGTAAGCTCGGCGGCCAGGCCATGGTGCGCGGCGTCGCCGGAACGTGGAAGGACCTAACCGACAGCGTCAATTCCATGGCCAGCAACCTCACTGGCCAGGTGCGCAATATCGCCGAGGTGGCAACCGCCGTCGCCAAAGGCGACCTCTCCAAGAAAATCACCGTCAACGTCAGCGGCGAGATCCTGCTTCTCAAAGACACGCTGAACACCATGGTCGATCAGCTCAACGCGTTCGCCGCGGAAGTCACGCGCGTCGCCCGCGAGGTGGGCACCGACGGCAAGCTTGGTGGCCAGGCGGCCGTTCCCGGCGTCGCTGGAACGTGGAAGGACCTGACCGACAGCGTCAACTCGATGGCGGGCAATCTTACCGATCAGGTGCGCAACATCGCCGAAGTTGCCACCGCGATCGCAAGCGGCGATCTCTCGCGCAAGATCACCGTCGACGTGCGCGGTGAAATCCTGCAGCTGAAAGAGACCCTCAACACGATGGTCGACCAGCTCAACCGCTTTGCCGGCGAAGTAACGCGCGTCGCCCGCGAGGTGGGCACGGAAGGCAAGCTTGGTGGTCAGGCCAACGTGCCGGGCGTGGCCGGCACGTGGAAGGATCTCACCGACAGCGTCAACTCGATGGCGGGCAACCTCACCGGCCAGGTGCGCAACATCGCCGAGGTAACCACCGCGGTGGCGCGCGGGGACCTCTCGCGCAAGATCACGGTCGACGTGAAGGGCGAGATCCTCGAGCTCAAGAACACCATCAACACCATGGTGGATCAGCTCAATGCCTTCGCCTCGGAGGTGACCCGCGTCGCGCGCGAGGTCGGCACCGAGGGCAAGCTCGGCGGTCAGGCCGCCGTCCCCGGCGTGGCAGGGACCTGGAAGGACCTCACCGACAACGTGAACTTCATGGCGAGCAATCTCACGGCTCAGGTGCGAAACATCGCCGAGGTCGCAACGGCCATCGCCAGCGGGGATCTCTCCAAGAAGATCACGGTCGACGTGCGCGGCGAGATTTTGCAGCTCAAGGAGACGCTCAATACGATGGTCGAGCAGCTGCGCTCGTTCGCCGCCGAGGTGACGCGCGTGGCTCGCGAGGTCGGCACCGAGGGGCGTCTTGGCGGTCAGGCCGTGGTGCCAGGGGTCGGCGGCACGTGGAAGGATCTGACCGACAATGTCAATCTCCTCGCCGCCAATCTGACCACCCAGGTTCGCAACATCGCCGAGGTAACCACCGCAGTGGCACGCGGGGACCTCTCGCGCAAGATCACGGTCGACGTGAAGGGCGAGATCCTCGAGCTCAAGAACACCATCAACACCATGGTGGACCAGCTCAATGCCTTTGCCTCCGAGGTGACGCGCGTGGCGCGCGAGGTGGGCACCGAGGGCCTGCTTGGCGGTCAGGCCCAGGTCCCCGGCGTCGCCGGAACGTGGAAGGACCTGACGGATACGGTCAACGTGATGGCCGCAAACCTGACCGAGCAGGTGCGCGGCATCGTCAAGGTTGTCACGGCGGTCGCCAACGGCGACCTCAAGCAGAACCTCACAGTCAAGTCGAAGGGCGAGGTCGCTGCCCTGGGCGAAACCATCAACAACATGATCGGCACGCTCGCCATCTTCGCCGAGCAGGTCACCACGGTGGCGCGCGAGGTCGGGGTGGAGGGCCGCCTGGGCGGTCAAGCCAACGTTCCGGGTGCAGCGGGTACGTGGAAAGATCTCACGGGCAACGTCAACTTGCTCGCCGAAAACCTCACCAACCAGGTGCGTGCCATCGCAGAAGTCACCACGGCCGTCACCAAGGGCGACCTGACGCGCTCCATCCAGGTCGACGCGCGCGGCGAAGTGGCCGAGCTCAAAGACTACATCAACACCATGATCGACAACCTCCGTCTGACGACGGAGCGAAACACCGAGCAGGACTGGCTAAAGACCAATCTTGCCCGCTTCACCAGCATGCTCCAAGGCCAGCGCGATCTGGCCACGGTCGGCACCAAGCTGCTGTCGGAACTGGTCCCGCTGGTGAACGCGCACCAAGGCCTGATCTATCAGACGGTCGCCGAAATCGACGGCCACGTGCACCTCAATTTGCTCGCCAAGTACGCCGACGATCACCGCGACGGATATCCGGCTCGGCTGGCGCTCGGCGATGGGCTCATCGGCCAATGCGCCATCGAAAAGCGGCGCATTCACGTGTCGAATGTTCCCCATGACACGGTGCGCATCGGCGCCGTATTGCTCGAAGCCATGCCGCGCAGCCTGCTCGTGTTCCCCATCATCTTCGAGGAGCAGATCAAAGCCGTAATCGCGCTGGCTTCGCTGCACGATTTTGATCCGGCGCACCTGACGTTCCTCGAGCAGCTCACGACCAGCATCGGCATCGTTCTGAACAGCATCGAGGCCACCATGCAGACCGAGGGCCTGCTCACGCAATCGCAACAGCTGGCGGCCGAGCTGCAGACCCAGCAGCGGGAGCTGCAGCAGAGCAATGAGCAGCTCGAGCTCAAGGCGCAGCAATTGGCCGAGCGCAACCGCGAAGTCGAAGCCAAGAACCAGGAGATCGAGCAGGCGCGCCGAGCGCTGGAGGAGAAGGCCACGGAGTTGGCGCTGACCTCAAAGTACAAGTCCGAATTCCTTGCCAACATGTCCCACGAGCTGCGCACGCCGCTCAACAGCATTTTGATTCTGGGGCAACAGCTGAGTGAGAACCCCGAACGCAATCTCTCCGACCGCCAGGTCGAATTCGCGCGCACCATCTACGGCGCTGGCACCGATTTGATGAATCTCATCAGCGATATTCTCGATCTGTCCAAGATCGAGTCGGGCACGGTCAGCGTGGATGCGGAGGAGATCTATTTCACCAATCTGGTGGAAACGGTTTCGCGCCCATTCCGGCATGAGGCGGAGCGGCGCCATCTTTCCTTCAACGTCGAGCTCGATGGCCATCTCAATCGCAGCATTGTTACCGATTCCAAACGGCTTCAGCAGGTGCTCAAGAACCTGCTGTCCAATGCCTTCAAATTCACCGAGACCGGTGGCGTCAGGCTTCGCATCTCGCCGGCGTCCCATGGTTGGACTGCCGACCATGCGATGCTGTCAAAGGCACCTGCGGTCGTGACCTTCGAGGTGACCGATACGGGCATCGGTATCTCGGCGGAAAAGCAACGGATCATCTTCGAAGCGTTCCAACAGGCCGACGCCAGCACCAGCCGAAAATATGGCGGCACGGGTCTGGGGCTGGCAATCAGCCGCGAGCTCGCCAACCTCTTGGGCGGCGAAATTCAGTTGCGCAGTGCGCCCGGCAAAGGCAGCACATTTACGCTCTATCTACCCCTCAAGTACTCGGGCCCGCCCGTTCCCGCGGGTGCCCCCAACAACAAGGCCGCAGCCTCGGCCGAGCCGGTCATCTATCATCGCATGCCGGAGCGTCCGCTTGAGCCGGTGGCCGATGACCGCGAGGACCTCAGACCCGGCGACATGGTCCTGCTCGTCGTCGAGGACGATCCGCACTACGCGCGCATTCTCGTCGATCTGGCGCACGACCACGGTTTTAAGGTGTTGGTCGCTGCAACGGGTGCCGACGCGCTGACACTCGCCAACGACTATCATCCAACCGCAATATCCCTCGACGTGTTTCTCCCGGACATGCTGGGCTGGACCGTGCTCAGCCAACTCAAGCAGAACCCGGCGACGCGCCACATCCCGGTGCAAATCATTACCTTGGAAGAAGATCGCCAGCACGGCCTATCGCGTGGGGCATTCTCATTCATCACCAAGCCGGCCTCGACCGAGGGTTTAGACACGGCGATCTCCCGCATCAAGGATTTCAGCCGACCCCGACGCAAACGGCTGTTGGTGGTCGAGGATAACGCGGCCGAACGCTTCAGCATCACGGAGCTGCTTTCCCACGACGACATCGACATCGTCACCGCGGACACGGGCGCCGACGCCCTCGCGATCCTGGAAAACCACGAGACCGATTGCATGGTGCTGGACTTGCGCCTGCCCGATATGAGCGGCTTCGATATTCTGGAGAAAATGCGCGGCGACGAACGTCTGGCAGAGGTACCCGTCATCGTGTTCACCGGACGCGAGCTCACGGCGGACGAAGAAACGCAGCTGCACAGCATTGCTCGCAGCGTCGTCGTGAAGGGCGTGGAGTCCCCCGAGCGACTGCTCGACGAAACGGCCCTGTTCCTGCACAGGCTGGTTTCCGATCTGCCGCCCGACAAACAACGCATGCTGGAGAAACTGCACAATTCCGACGAGGACCTCATCGCTCGTTCGGTGCTGCTGGTCGACGATGATGCGCGCAATATCTTTGCGCTGAGCAGCGTGCTGGAACGGCGTGGCATGCGCGTGCTTACGGCCACAACCGGAAAAGAGGCGATCGCCATCTTGGAATCGACGCCCGACGTCGCGATCGTGCTGATGGACATCATGATGCCGGAGATGGATGGCTATCAGACAATGCAGGAGATCCGAAAGAACAACCGATTGCGGCGCCTCCCCATTATTGCGCTCACCGCCAAGGCCATGAAGGGCGACCGTGAAAAGTGTGTCGCTGCCGGAGCCTCCGATTACCTCGCCAAACCGGTCAACACCGAGCAGCTGCTAGCGGCACTGCGCATGTGGTTGCACCGATAGCGTTCGAGGGGGAGCGAGCCCATGTCGCCGCACGGCCGGGTCAATATCCTGCTGGTCGATGATCAACCGGCCAAGCTCATGAGCTACGAAATCATTCTCGCTGAGCTCGGCGAGAACCTCATCAAGGCCAACTCGGCACGCGAAGCTCTGCAGTTTCTGCTCAAGAACGATGTCGCGGTCGTGCTCGTGGACGTGTGCATGCCCGAGCTCGACGGCTTCGAGCTCGCCAAGCTGTTGCGCAATCATCCTCGCTATGAAAAGACGGCAATTATCTTCATATCGGCGATCCACCTCTCCGACATTGACCGCGTGCGTGGATACGAGACGGGAGCCGTCGACTACGTGCCGGTCCCGGTGGTACCGGAGATCTTGCGCGCCAAAGTGAAGATCTTTGTCGAGCTATGGCGCAAGACGCGTCAGCTTGAGTCTCTCAACGTGGAGTTGGAACGCCGCGTGCGCGAGCGCACCGCCCTTTTGGAGGCCTCCACGAGCGAGCTGCGCGAGACCGCGGAGCGGCTGCGTCTGGCCAGCGAGGCAGCGGGCTTCGGCACCTATGAATACAACGCCGCGACGGCAGACGCCTTCTGGTCTCCCTACTTGCGTCGCATTGTCGGCATCAAAGGCGAGGCGCCGCTGTCGCTGGAGGACGTGATTGCCGTCGTCCACCCGGAGCATCGCGCGATGGTGCGCAATCACGTTCTCGGCTATGCGCCCCAGCCGGGCCTGCGGGAACTGGAATTCATGATCGTGCGACCCGACGGGGAGGTGCGCTGGCTTCTGGATCGAGGTCAGGCGATCACCGATGAGGATCGGACCGGGCTTCGCGTCATGGGAACCGTCCTCGACATCACGGAGCGCAAGCGCAATGAGGAGCGTCAGCGTCTCTTGATGGGCGAGCTCGATCATCGCGTGAAGAACATCCTGAGCAACGTGTCGGCGATTTCCCGGCTCTCAAGCCAGCGCGCACAATCTGTTGCCGGCTTTGTGGAGGCACTGGACGGGCGTATTCAGGCGATTTCGCGTGCGCACGGGCTCTTGCGGCGCAGCGCCTGGACCGGGGCGAGCCTTGCCGAGCTCGCCACCGAATCCCTTTCGCCGTTTCGCTCCAGCGGTAACATCGAAATCAACGGCGCGCCCGTTCGCATCGTGCCGGAACTCGCCCAATCGATGGCGCTCATCTTCCACGAACTGGCCACCAATGCGGTCAAGCATGGCGCC
>Ga0306926_10010471_pt1 | contig 10249 bp, 5 predicted proteins | sample flu12Cox44000178_FD_203759 | JGI IMG/M metagenome (GOLD analysis project Ga0306926, IMG submission 203759) | Lab enrichment of tropical soil microbial communities from Luquillo Experimental Forest, Puerto Rico - flux8day.12C.oxic.44.000.178 (v2)... | ecosystem: Environmental > Terrestrial > Soil... | reverse complement strand
GAAGTCGACTTGCGGCGATGGGAAACAGGGCGTGATCCAGATCGCGTCAACGCCGAGATCTCGCAGGTAACTGAGCTTCGAGGTGATGCCTTTGAGGTCGCCGATGCCGTTGTTGTTGCTGTCGGCAAAGCTGCGCGGGTAGACCTCATAAAAGACGGCGTGCTGCCACCACTGGTGGCCTTCGGCGTCGACCGGCTGCGGCTTAGCTTGCGCGAAGGAGAACGACGAGAGCGCGATCAGGACGAGAGCGAGCGAAAGAACGGTAACGGTATTGGAAAGAACCAGGCGTGTTTTCATGGACGTCTCCCAAACATAAACATCAAGGTATGCGTGCATGTGGTAGGCGGGTTGCAGGTTCGACAGCCCTCCATTCGCATTCTGTCATTTTGTAGGTCGGAAGCTCAGCACAATCGAGTGGGTAACAAAGGGCTCCGCGGTAGTTGAAGGAAGCCAGAGAATCAGAGCGCCAGTCTGGTTGTTAGCGTCTCGCAAGGAGCGGGCGCCGTCGATCGATGAGATTCCGTTCATACCCCACACATCCATGCTGTAAGTACGATTGGGGGAGGCCGCGACGGTTAGCGTGAGCTGTGTGCGAGCGTCATTCCAGCTTTCCGAAAGCACCCGGAGCGCGTGACTCGGGGCGCCGAGATCCGGAAGGTTATTCGTATAGGTAACCGCAAAGTCGTCCTTGAGACGAAGGCGCAAGGTGCTCGCGGTATTTGAGACAGGCAGCGAGATTTCGACGTGCTGATCGGAGTCGCTCGGCATGACATGAACCTGAATGCGCTTGCCATTCCATTCCGCGGATAGCACATGTGCGCGGAGGCTGATGGCCGGAGAGAACAGCACGGTGGTCGAGCTTGAGGCTTTCGCTTCCAGGGTAACAAGATCCGGCGTACGCACGACAGATAGATCGACGGCTGTCGATCCGACACGGACACCATGCAGCGCAAACGAACTCCAGCCCGCAGGAATGTGTGGCGCGAACGTGAGGCGGTTTGCCGCGGCATCGGCCTCGAGCCCAAACAGGCCGCGTAGCACAGGGCTCACCACCATCGCGGCCGACCAGATCTGGTGCGGCGAACTGGTGGAGAGCGATTCAAATACATCACCTGACAAAACTTCGGTGACGTGGCCGAGCGAGCCATCGAGCGCCAGCAACGCGTTTGACCGCAGGTTCGCGTAAGCTGCCCCGGCGTGGTGATAGCGGTACTCACCGACCGAAGCCCATCCGGTAAACAGCGGCCAGACCGCGCCGAAGTGGTAGCCGCCGCCGTTGTACTTGGCGGAGCGGCTGGCGATGATGCGCATGCCCCAGTCCGCAGCAGTGTCGGGCGAGGCAAGGCGTTCGATCATCTGCCCGGCACGCTTCTGGTCGGGTAAGCCAAACCACATGGGGACAGTGGTCAGCACGCTGGTCTCGTTGATGCGCTGGTTATCGCGGTCGAGCGCGAACGCGTAGATGCCTTGTTCGGGCGACCAGAATGCATCTTCGACGCGCGTGCGCTGTTGCTCGAATGCTTGCGACAGGTCGCGGCTCACTTCTTCTTTGCCCGTGAGCTTGGCGAGATGCGCCAGCGCGCGCAGTGCTTCGAGGGCGAGGCCGCTCTGGTAGTACTCACTGTGAACGGGCAGCAGCGGACCACCTTCCACCCAGCCGTGGCCGATGCCGAAGTTGCGCGGAAAGCCCTTGTCGTCGTAGGTGGAACGCAGGAATTGGTAGGCTTTCCACACCTGATCCCATTTTGCCTTCGCAAATTCGAGATCGCCGCTTTCGGTCACGTAGTCCTTCACGCTGATGATGTAGAGCGGAGTCGCGTCAGCGGAGGCGAAGGCGTAGGGGTACGCGTGGAACCAGTCGACGAGCTTTGCACTTTGTGCGATCTCGTGTGGAAGGCGGCCATCTTCGCGCTGGAACTGGCCAACGAATTCGAGCGCTTGCTTGGTGCTGGCAAAGTCGCCCGAGGCGTTCAGCGCGAACGAGGTCCACATGGAATCGCGACCGAAGAACCAGGCGTAGCCGGGGCGTTGCGAGGTGCCGGACGTGCGATAGCCCGCGACCAGGCCGGTGCCGAGACCGGGATCTTCGACCAAGCCTTGAATGGTGCTGATACGCGACCAATCGTATGCATTCTGCAGTTGCTGATCGGGAACGGTGACGGTGACCGTACGGTCGAGATAGTCGCGATAGTACTTCGCAGACTGATTCGCGAGATCGACATACTCGGTGCTCAGACGGCGATAGGTTTTGAGCGCAGCATCTTCGCCTTGCGTGGAAGCAGCGATGACCAGCAAGTTCAACTGGCGTCCGCGCTCGATTCGTCCCATGCGAAACGTATTTTCGGAAGAAGCTGAGTAGTTGTTGTCGTAAGCGAACTCGGGATTCGCGGCGGTCGGCGAACCGACGATCGCCGCGTACTTCTTGGTCTCTTCCCCGAAAACGTAAGCCGCGAGTTTGGGATCCCAGTTGAAGTAAGTCGCGCCGAGAGCAGCCGGCCATTCGAGCTGAAAGTCAGGCGTGAAGGCGGCTTCGATCTCGAAGGGCTCGGCAGTTTCGACTTCGAAGGTAAGAATCGCACCTTGCTCGTTGACGGGCACGAAGAGAGTTTCACGCACGGTGAAGTCGTCGCCGCCGTAAACGATCGTTGCCGATTCGGGTCGCACGATCAGCGTACGAGCGAGCGCTTCGGAGGGAACCGTCTTGTTCGCGAGCAGAAAGCGCAGGTGGAGGTCGCGCAGGATTTTTAGCGGGTAGACCCAGGCTTCAAGTTGTCCGGTTTCGTGGCCGAAGAGCGCGGCGCGCTGGCCAACCACCGGAAGGAACTCCCAGGAGCGGATGGGGCGCGAGAGTTCGAGCCTGGCAGAGGCAGTTTGCGAAGAGTCGTGATTGGAACTGGTTAGTGGAACGATCTCGATGTGGTCGCGCGCGCGCGCGGGCGGCTGCGCCAATAGCCGAGCTGAGCCAAGTACGAGTTGGAAAACGAGCAGTGCCGCGAGGGAAAGAAGTCGGAAGAATGAATGGTCGCGCTCAAGTCGATCGGCGTGCAGGCTCGCTTGCCAAGTCATCGTGCGCTTACTATAACGGTAAGGGGCGCATTCTCGCACGCTGCTGCGCGTCTCAGGGAACCATCGGATTGTCATCTTCACGCCGCGCATTTCTGGAATCGCTCAGCCGGTCTGCCCTGGTGCTTTCCTTTGAGAATGTGCTGGCCGCGGCGCGACCGCTGTGGGCGCGCGCACAAAGCAACGCGGTTCCGAACCCGACTGCCACGCCGCCAGGAGTGACTTCATCGCAGAGCGGCATTGAACCCCTCAAGTCCGGCACGCCGCTGAACGTGAACTTCCTCAACGTCGCGAAAGAAGCCGGACTTCATTCCAAGACAATTTTCGGCGGTGAACACAAGAACAAGTATCTGCTCGAGACCACGGGCTGTGGCGTCGCGTTCTACGACTACGACAACGATGGCTGGCTCGACATCTTCTTGGTGAATGGCACACGGCTCGAAGGATTCCCGAAGGGCGAGGAGCCGATCTCGCGGCTCTTCAAGAACAATCGCGACGGGACGTTCACTGACGTGACCGTGAAAGCTGGCGTGGGACGCAGCGGTTGGGGGCAGGGCGTCTGCATCGGCGACTACAACAACGATGGGTTTGAAGATCTGTTCGTCACGTACTTCGGCAAGAATGTTCTCTACCGCAACAACGGCGATGGCACGTTCACCGATGTGAGCGCGAAGGCCGGCGTGGCCGGGACAAAGCCGCGCTGGGGCACGGGCTGCGCGTTTCTCGATTATGACCGCGACGGTAAACTCGATCTGTTCGTCGCGAACTATATCGACATGGATCTTGCGACCGCGCCGGTACCCGAGTCGGGGCCCTGTCTCTACAAGGGCGTGATGGTTGCGTGCGGGCCGCCTGGTCTGCAGGGCAGCAAGAACATTCTGTACCACAACAACGTCGACGGTACGTTCACCGACGTGAGCGAGAAGTCGGGCATTCTCGAGACGACCGGGACATATGGACTCGGCGTGCTGGTCGCCGACTTCGACAACGATGGCTGGCCCGACATTTATGTCGCGAACGATTCGATGTCGAGCATTCTTTATCAGAACAAGAAGAATGGGAAGTTTGTGGACGTCGCGTTGGAGGCCGGCTGCGCGCTCAGTCCCGACGGCAAGCCGCAGGCTGGCATGGGAGTGGGCGCGGCAGACTACGATCTCGATGGCAATCTCGACATCGTCAAGACAAACTTCGCGGGCGATACGCCGTCGCTTTATCACAGTGTGGGCGGTGCGAATTTTGAGGACGCTACGTTTACGGCGGGCCTGGGCGCGCACACGCAGTTTCTCGGCTGGGGGTGCGGATTCTTCGATTTCGATAACGATGGCTGGCCCGACATCTTGATCTGCAACGGGCACGTATATCCCGAGGTCGAGCAACTCAAAACCGAGGCCGGGTATCCGCAGAGGAAGTTGCTCTATCGCAACCTGCGAAACCTCCGGTTCGAAGATGTGTCGATGATAGCGGGGCCCGGGATTTCCGTACCCGTCGCATCACGCGGCTGCGCCTTCGGCGACTTCGACAACGATGGCGATATCGACTTCGTGGTGAATCCAGTGAACGACGTGCCACAGCTGTTGCGCTGCGATTCGACAACTGGCAATCACTGGATCAAGGTACGCACGATTGGGACGAAGTCGAACCGCAGCGGCATCGGGGCGCGCATCAAGTGCGTGACCCGCGTACCGGGTGAGCCGAAGCCACATTCGCAGATCGATGAAGTACGCAGCGGGGGGAGCTACATCTCGCAAAGTGATCTGCGGGTACACTTCGGGCTCGGTAAAGCGGAGCGCGTCGAGTTGCTCGAGATTCGCTGGCCTAGCGGGCAGGTGGATACATTGAAAGATCTCGCCGCCGACCGCCTTTATCACGTGAAAGAGGGTGAGGGCGTAGTGAAGACGATTGAGTTCGCAAATTACGGAAAGCGCTAGCGGTGCTCAATCTTGGGACTCGGCAGGCAAGCAAACATCTGGCGAGCTGCGCTTGCCTGCCCAGACGAGGGCGTCTGGGCCTACACGATTCTTGGCGCGCCTGGCACTCGCGGCGCAACTACGATTCGCGGCGCACCCCTCTCCCTGCTGCTTAGAAATTCTCCACCAGCCACACGTTCGAGCCGCCGCTCGCTTTCCAGATCGCAAGCTTGCTCCCATCGGGAGATGGGATCGCCCAGCCCAGGATCATCTGCTTCTCCTCGAGCATCGGGCGGACCTTACCTTGCAGATCAATGTTCAGCAGAGCCTTGTCATTCGTGGTCGAGTAGGTCACAGCCCAGAGGCTCTTACCGTCGGCGGCCCAATCCAGGCAACCGATGCCGAAGAAAGTAGACACTGGCAAGAATCTCTCCGAACCATCGCTCAGCGAAAGCAGGCGAATGCTCAATTCGCGTTGCAATCCAATCTTCTTGACCATGGCCAGCGTCTCGCCATCCGGCGACAAACTCCAGTTGTAGGAGTACGCGCCCTGATCGACCACGCGAGCCCTTTCGATCTCCTGGCCCTGGCTACTTCCATTCGGATCAAAGGAGTAGACGCGCATCTCATTGCGACTCATCATTTGGCTGTAGACGCAGAGAGTGGAGGGCAGGCGCGCACATTGCTGGTTCATGATTCCGGGCGCTTCGACGATCATTTGCGACGGACCACCCGCCAGCGGGACGCGCATCAGTCGCACCGTCGCAGACGCATCCCCCAGCTTGGGTTGGACCAGGTAGATGATCTGTGACGCATCGGGGCTCAGGCGCGGGATCGATAGCCTTTCCTTGCCGCCAACCACCAGCTCTGGAGTCGACTCGTCGACATCCTGCTTGAAGATGTTGAAAGGCCCGTAGCGATCGGAGATGAAAATGACCGAGCGGCCGTCGGGCGTCCATGAGTATGGGATATCGGCGCGCTCGTCCAGAGTTAATCGTATCGGCGGAGTGAGCTTCGCTCCGTGGTCTTCCAATGACGTGACATAGACGTCGGGCTGCAGCGTACGCCGGGTCAACGCCACCCGCTTCCCGTCGCTGCTGAGACTGACATCGGAAACTCCGCCGGCCTGACTGGTGATCCGCGTGGGCGGGCCGATGGCCTGCAACGTCCGCGAATCCATGCGAGCGAAAAATAAGTTGGAGTCGGTCTGATTGGGGGGCGGTTCATCGAGCGAGAAGATCAGGCGGTCGTCGGGTGTCCAGGCAACGGCCGGACCAAGCCCTGGGACGTATAGAACGACTTGACTCTTCCTGTTGGCGAGATCCAGAGCATCAATCTCGGTGCGTGATTCCCACATGCCGGGTACGTACACACTTCTGGCGAAAACGATGTGGCGCAAGTCCGGAGCCCATGCTGGAGTACCACAATAACTCCCGTCGGAAGGCCTTAGCACGCGCGGTGATGTGCCGTCTGCTTGCATGACCCAGATCTCGTTTTCACCTTTCAGCGAGCCGCGCAGAAAAGCGATTTGAGTTCCGTCGGGCGAGACTGCCGGCCGCCAACCTTCGTCGTTCAACTTCCTTGGCTCGCCACCAAGCACCGAGATCTCCCAAAGGCTGACCGGTTCGTCTGGGCTTGCAACCCACGTCGCCACCAGGTGCGTGCTATCCGGAAACCAACTCGCGGGTTCGGGCGCGAAGCTCTGAGAAGGTTGAGCCAGGGGACGGGTTCCGCGGTAGCGATCGAGGGAGAACATTGCTGGACGTAATAAGGCGGGCTTGGGCAGCGGCACCGCGTGCGTTTCGCCGGTGTCTACCTGCTGCAGATAAAAGCCAGTGTGATCCGCGAAGGCAAGGTACTTGCCGTCGGGTGAGAGCGTGGCGTTGAGGATAGGATCGTCTTCTGGATTCGCAGTCAGGCGGCGAGGAAGGGAGTGAGGGCGGATGCCATCGCTGCTGAAACGCCATGCTATACCGCCTCCGGCTACGAGAACGATCGCGGCAACCGCAGAGATCAGACGCCAACTCATCCGCTTGCCAACGACTGCTGCCTCACTTCCACCGCTCCCGTTCACCGGTGCCAGAAGGCGGTAGCCGCGCCGGGCGACCGTCTCAACAAATCTCGGATTCTCGGCGGAGTCTCCAAGGGCATCGCGCAAACGGCGCACGGCCGTGTTCAGGCTGTGATCGAAATCGACGAAGGTATCGGAAGGCCACAGGCGCGCGCGTAGTTCTTCGCGGGAGACAACGTCTCCTGGGCGCTCCAACAAAACCGTGAGTATCTGGAAGGGCTGTTCCTGAAGGCGGACCTTGGAGCCGTTGCGGCGCAGCTCGCCTGTCTTCAAGTCGGCTTCAAAAACGCCGAAGCGCACGATGCGCTTGTCTTCCTCAATCACCGGCATCACTCTTACCCTGATTGCCTGCGAATCTAGCATGGCCCGCCTCCTTTCCGCGAAGTTACCCAGAGTGATAACTGTTTGACGGTTGGTCTGTTAGCTCGTTATCGGGATTTTCCCCGGCCGTCACCCACCCTGCCTTGAGGTACGCAGTGCGCGGAATGAAAGTTCGCCCATGTGGGGGTGAGCGGCATGGGGGACAAGACGCGGCAAGGTTGTTATGGTCTGGCGATTCTGGCGATGCTCTGCGGAGCGTGTGCAAGTTGGGCACAGGAGGAAGGCGCTCTAAACCAACAGTTCGTTGTTGCTGTCTATGACGACGCTGGTGTAGCGCCGGATGTGGTGCTGCGAGCCGAGGCTGCGGCGGATCGGGTCTTTCGCGGGGCGGGGATTCACGTGCAATGGACGAATCCTCTGTGGGAGGAGCGTGCTGCAGTAGTGCCTGTGGCTGAACAGGAGACGCGCGGTCGGCTGATGGTGCGAATCGTCCCTCACTCGCGCAGCCTTAAAGGAGAGATCTTTGGCCTGGCGTTTCTGGACGAAGACGGCCGTGGACGGCAAGCCGATATCTTCTACAACGGGATCGTGAGGCTCAGCGCAAATGGATCTCACGATGCGGCTGTGCTGTTAGGAAGCGTGATGGTTCACGAACTTGGGCACTTGCTTCTGGGATCACATTCACATTCGTCCAGCGGGATCATGCGTGGGCGTTGGGATGAGAGCGTGTTGCAGCTGGCGGCAGCCGGGCTGGAAGGATTTAGCGCTGAGCAAGCCGCACGGATGCAGGGGCGGATCGCGAGTTTCGTGGAGACGCATGCGACGGTTGTTAGTGCTCGTGCGCAAGAGCGGGAGCGGGTTGAGGAGTCTTGGATTGCGAGCGTGCGCTAAATCTGGTGCGCGTTTCTGTGATTGCCGGTACGTCTTCTGGCGAGCTTCGCTCGCGTGCCCAGACGAGGGCGTCTGGGCCTACACGGTTCGTGGTTGCTACGACGGCTTCTTCTGGTCGGCGGGCTTGGCATCGGCAGGCTTGGCTTGAGTCGGCAGCGCGCAGCCCGCGCCTTCTTTCAGCGTTTCGATTGTATCGATGTGTAGGTTGTCGAACTGCTCGACCAGGCCGCTTGGCCAACGCACTTGCACGGAGTCAAGCTTGGTCGCAACGCCAAGTCCGAAGTGCACCCGCATGTCGCTGTTTGAAATGTAGCTCGACCCGCTGCGGACTTCGTTCACAAACACGCGCGATCCGGCCTTAACGGTGATGCGCGCGCCGATACCGTCGCGATTCGACTTCGTGCCGATCGCTCGGAAGGCAATCCAATGATTGGGCGAGCGAACCTGGTTGACGAGCAGACTCGGTGGCGCGTTCATGTTGCTGATCACCGCCGAGAGTTTGCCATCATTCCACATGTCGCCGACCGCGAGTCCGCGCGACGAAGCGATCGTTGTGAGCGCGGGGCCGGCCGTTTCCGAGATATCGGCGAAGGTGGCATTGCCCAGATTGCGGTAAAGGATGCGCGGTTCCTGATACGAGCTGCCGAGGTGTTGCTTGTCGACTTCGGGATACACGTGGCCGTTCACTAGTAGTAAGTCAGGCCAGCCGTCGTTGTCGAAGTCGAAGAACATCGTTCCCCATCCAAGATACTTGGTGTAGAGGCCGAGGCCGGCGGCGGAGGTCACGTCTTCAAACGTGCCGTCGCCATTGTTGCGGTAGAGCGTGGAGGTATCGTCGGAAAAGTTGGTCTTGAAGATGTCAAGGCGGCCATCGCCGTTAAAGTCGCCAATGGTCGAGCCCATGCCGGCCTGCTCGCGGCCGTCTTCGTTGAAGGCCGCTCCCGCGGTGACGGCGACGTCAGTGAACGTGCCGTCGTGATTGTTGCGATAAAGGATGCTCGGCGTGCTGTCACAAGCGACGTAAATATCGGGCCAGCCATCGTCGTCGAAATCGAATGTAGACACGCTGAACGCGTAGTATCCTTCGGTCTTGTCGATGTGCGTCTTGGTAGTTACGTCTTCGAAGGTGCCGTCGCCGCGGTTGTGGTAGAGGATGTTCTTCGCGCCGGGCAATCCGCGGGGACCGCACATCACGGGTACACCCTTCCAGATGCAGGAAGGCCGATCACCGGGAGCGGGCGCGGTTGAGAGGTCGAAGTCTACGTAGTTCGCGACCATCAGATCGAGTTTGCCATCGCGATCGTAGTCGACGAAGGCACAGCCCGTGCCCCAGGCTTTTCCTGTTCCTGCCACGTGTGATTTTTCGGCGACTTCGGTGAACACACCATTCTGATTGTGGTAAAGCCGGTTGTGGCCGTAGTAGGTGATGTAGACGTCTTCCCAGCCATCGTTGTCGTAATCGCCCACGCAAACGCCTTGTCCCCAGCCATTCGCGGCGAGGCCCGCTTTCACTGTAACGTCTGTAAAGGTGGCGTCGTGGTTGTTGCGGTAGAGATGATTGGTAGGTTCCTTGCCTTTGGGAAAGCCTTCGAGCGTGGTGCCATTGACCACGAGAATGTCAGGCCAGCCGTCGTTGTCATAGTCGAAGATGGCGACGCCGGTGCCGGTGGTCTCGATGATGTACTTCTTCGTGTCGATGCCGCCAAATACATTGCGCATCGTCAATCCCGCTTTGGCGGCCTCGTCGGTGAACCAGGCGACGGCATTCGCAGGCGGAGCAGGCGCATGCGCAGCAGACTGAGCAGGCGACTGGGTCAGCGCGCAGACTATAAAGAATGCCATCAAAGAAAATGCGAGCAGGAAATCCGACAAGTTGCGCGTACGGCGAGAAAAGCTGGAAGTCATGAACCCGCTATTGATACTAGGGCGCGAGCGGGGTCAAGGCAAGCGGGAATCCCCTTCAGGGGCGAAGTACGCATAGTAAGATTTTGGCAAC
>Ga0306926_10010466_pt1 | contig 10251 bp, 3 predicted proteins | sample flu12Cox44000178_FD_203759 | JGI IMG/M metagenome (GOLD analysis project Ga0306926, IMG submission 203759) | Lab enrichment of tropical soil microbial communities from Luquillo Experimental Forest, Puerto Rico - flux8day.12C.oxic.44.000.178 (v2)... | ecosystem: Environmental > Terrestrial > Soil... | reverse complement strand
GCGCTATCGGAAGAGGCGGAGGGAACCGCGGCGCTCGGGACGAGATCCCACAGATGCAGCAGCCGCGGGCCGGTGTCGAAAGTATCACCTCCGGCCGAGCCGGCGCAGCGTTCGAGCGCGCGGCGGTGCGGCTGGCCCGACGGCAGCAGTGGCATCGCGGAAATCGCCATGACAGGCAGCGAGCCGCTCAGAGTCGGGGCCGCTGCGCGCACGCTCTGCGCCAACCGGTCAATGGGTCTGGCATCTCCGGGCACGCAAAACGCCATCAGCGCCGCTGATGCACCATCGGGCTGATAGGGCAGGACCACGGCGTCGACAAGGCCGGCCGCGTCGATCCTCCGGGCCGGCGTCGAGTTTGCCCAGCGGCTGCGCTCGATCGGCCATCGCGCTTGCCGCCAGACGGCGCAGCCGCTCGATCATGCGCCTGATGGTGGCCTCCTCAATCAAGTCGCTGCGATAGTTCGCCGCCAACACCAGCGTGCGGCCGTTGTCGGCGAAATAAAGCGTCAGATCATGCGGCGCGAGCTCACTGCAGAGATCGAAATCACCGAGGGCGAGGCCATCGAGCTCCAGGCGCTCGCGATCGCCGGCGATAAACCCGACCAGCACGTCGAAAACCGGCGAGCGCGACGGGTCGCGGTCGAGCCCGAGTTCAGCGACGATTTTGTCGAACGGCGTTTCCTGGTGCTCGGCGGCCTCGTCCCAACGGCGCTTGACCTTTTGCAGAAAGGCCGAAAACGGCAGGTCGGGCGGGACGCGGCCGCGCAGCGCCACCGCATTGGCATACATGCCGACTTGGTTTTCGAGATCGGGGTGTCCGCGTCCCTCTACCGGCACCCCGACAATGAGCTCGTGTTGGCCGCTGGTCCGCATCAGCAGCACTTTGACGAGCGCCAGTACCGTGGCGAACAGCGTGACGCGGCATGATAGGCCAAGCTGCGCCAGCCCGTCGCGCATTGCTGGCCCGAAATCCACCGTAATCGTGCGTCCCTGCCAAGCCGGGCCGCCGAGGCGCGGTCGGTCAAGGGGCAGATCGAGGACCGGCAAGGGCGGCGCGAGCCTTTGTCGCCAGTAGGCCAGATGCGCGGCGGCATCGGCCGATTGCAGCCGCTCATTCTGCCACGCCGCGAAATCCTTATACTGGATTGCCAGCGGCGGCATTGCGGGCGCGCTGCCTCCGCGCGCGGTACGGTACAGCACCCCGAGTTCGCGGGCGATCACGTCGAGCGACCCGGCGTCCCCGACAATGTGGTGCAAAGCGAGGACGAGGACGTGTTGCGCCTCGCTCGTACGGATGAGCTTAACCCTCAGCAAAGGCCCGGTCGCAAGGTCGAAAGGGCTCGTCGACATCGCCCGAGCAAGAAGGCGAGCGCGTTCCAGCGGCTCCGCCTCGCCGCGGGCGTCGTGCATCTCGATGTCGAAGGGCATCGCCGCGTGCACGATCTGGCGCGGCTCGCCCTCGATGTTCTCGAAGGTGGTGCGTAACGATTCATGCCGCTCAATTAGACCCGCGAATGCGCGAATGAGCGCAGCCCCGTCGAGCGATCCGTCGATCGTCGCAGCTCGCAACAAAGCAAAGGCTGAGGACGCGCCGGGAATCTGGTCGAGGATCCACATCCGGCGCTGCGCATGCGATGGCGGATAGGTACGGCGGGCCGCGGTAGCAGCGTTGCCGAAGAAGCCGCGCTCGCGCAGCTCCCGGAGCGCGCGCCGATCGCCCTGCCGAGCGCTGCGCTTCAGCGCCCTGATCAAGCCGACATTGTTGCTCATGGCAGCGTCTGATGCGGATCGAGAGAGACGCTAGGCACTGTCCTGCTCCAGCATCTTCAGCTCCTCGGCGGTTAGCGGCGCAATTTCCCAAACCGGATCAATCGGCCGGATCCTATCGGGGGGGTCTGACCGCGTTCTGACCAAAGCGGTCAGCCCGGCCACTGTCATGCTGCGAAACAAATCGACGATGCTCGCCTTCGCCCCCAGGTCGCGGTGAAGTCGCGAGACGATGCGGGCGGCGGTCAGGCTGTGGCCGCCAAGCTCCAGGAAATCGTCATCGATGCCGACTGCGGGCACACCGAGCACGTCGCGCCAGATGTCGGTGATCGCCTGTTCCAGCTCGTCGCGCGGCGTCGTACCAGGGAGACGCGAGGTCATCGGCATCGGGACCGGCAGGGCGTTGCGGTCGATCTTGCCGGAGGGCGTGCGCGGCAGCGCGTCAAGCGCCACGAAACGGCGCGGGACCATCGGGTCGGGCAGAAATTCAGCCAAATGCCGGCGCAGTGCAACGCTGTCCATAACGGCTTCGGCAGGTGCAACAACATAAGCGACAAGCTCTGGCTCGCCATCAGTGCCGTCGCGGCTGACCACGGCGGCCTCGCGAATCCCGGGCTGCTCAGCCAACGCCCGCTCGACCTCGGCGGATTCGATCCGCATGCCGCGGATCTTCACCTGCTGGTCTATGCGCCCGAGGAAATCGATCGTTCCGTCGGCCAGCCAGCGCCCCCAGTCGCCGGTGCGGAACAGGCGTTCCCCGTCACCCAGCGGGCTTGCGACGAAGCGCTCCGCTGACAGCAGTGGATCGCCCAGATAGCCCGGCCCGACCATGGCGCCGCCGATACAAATTTCGCCTGGCACGAAGCGTGGACAGGGCTGGCCTTCCGGATCGAGGATGTAGATCTGCGTATTGGCCAGCGGCCTGCCGATCGGGATGCGGGCCAGCGGTGACGCGGCAGTCATCTCGTAATGCGTCGAGAGGGCGGTGCATTCCGAACAACCGTACAGGTTGTAGGTGCGGAAAGGTCCCGGCACCGGCCGAGAAGCAATGGCGCCCGAAAGGATCAGAGCCCGCAGCGAGATGAGCGCATTCAGCTCGGTTTCGGCAGCGAACTGGTCGAACACCGCTGGTACAAATTGCAGGACTGTCGGCCGGATCGCGGTGAGCCAGCTCGCCAATGCGTCCGGATCACGCTTCGTCTTGTCCTCCGGCGGGAACTCGACGCAGCCGCCCGCCAGCGTGATCGGCAGCAGCAACTCGACGATCGCATCGACAAAGGTGACCGGTGTCTTCTGCGGCAATACATCGTCGGCGCCGACCACGAAGTGCTCGCGGAACCAATACAGCAGGTTGAGGATCGCGCGGTTGGAGATCGGCACGCCCTTGGGTCGCCCGGTCGATCCCGAGGTGAAGAAAATTAGCGCAATGTCGTTCGGCTCGCCCGGACTCGAGGATGGCGGGTCGGCCGCCAGCATACGGACCGCGGTGATGCTCTCATCGACCTCCAAGACCGCGCCGGCAAATTTCAGGTGATTCAGCGAGGTCGAGCAGATCAGCGTCCGACCGCTGCTTTCAGCGGCAATCTGAGCGCGCCGCGCCGCCGGCAGGCCCGGTTCGAGAAGGATCGCGGAGCCACGCAGCTTGAGGACCGCGAGCAGGCTGGCGAGCATCGCCGCCCCGCACGGCAGCTCAATTAGCGCGCGATCGCCCGCACTGAAGCCCGATTTGTCGCACAGCCACGAGGCGATGCGGTTGGCGAGCGCATTGAGCTCGGCATAGCGCAGAGTTTTGTCGAGTTGCCGAACGGCCGCGGCCTGCGGCATCCGTTGCGCCTGCTCTTCGAACAGCGCGGCGACCGTCGCGCCGAGAGGATAATCCCGATCCGTTCGATTGAATTTGATGACGACGCGACGGCGCTCTTCGCTCGACAGCAGCGGCAAGCGGGAGACCGCACAAGCCGGGTCGGCGACGGCGCTGTCCAGCAGTGCCAGGAACTGCTCCGCCATGCAGCGGACGCGCGCTTCGACGAATAGATCGATATCGTATTCGATACCGAGCAGCAGACCGCCTTGATGCTCCTTGAAATTGAAGGACAGGTCGAATTTTGCCGTATGCGTGTGATCGAAGAACCCTTGCGCCGTGAGTCCGCCGAAGGGCGGCATGTCGGCAATCGGATTCTGCAAAATCGCCATAACGTCGAAGACCGGTGATCGGCTTGGGTCGCGCGGCACATTCAGCTCTTCGACCAGCCGCTCGAATGGGTAGGTTTGATGTTCGTAGGCTTCGATCGCGGTGGTGCGCACGCGCGAGAGCAGCGCTGCGAAGCTCATCGCCGGCTCGACCGTGTCGCGCAGTGCCAGCGTGTTCAGAAAGAATCCGACCTGGTCTTCGAGGTCGGCATGGGTACGGCCGGCGACGAGCGTACCGATGATGGTGTCTTGTTTGCCCGTGCAGCGGTGCAGCAGGACCTTCAGCACCGCGACCAGGGCCATAAACAAGCTGGCGCCTTGCCGCTGCGCCAGATCGCGCAGCGCGGCCGTGCGCTTGGGCGAAATCGAAATCACGACCTCGTGGCCGCGGAAGGCGCGGACCGGCGGACGGCGAAGATCCTCGACCAGATCCAATGAGGCAAGCGGACCGCCGATTTTGCCGCGCCAATAATCGCGGTCGGCAAGACCGACTGTGCCGAACAGCTGGCGGTTCTGCCAAGCAGCAAAATCGCGGTATTGCAGCCGCAGCGATGACAGCGGGTTCGGCTTCCCGTCGCGCACCGCCTCATAGCAGCGGGCGAGATCGGCGGCGATGATGGCGAGGCTGATCCCGTCGGCGACGATGTGATGGACCGTAAGCAGCAGCACATGGCGCTGCGGCGCGAGGCGGAGCAGCCCGACCCGGCACAGCGGGCCGGCTGCCAGATCGAACGGCAACCTCGCAAATTCGTGGCCGATCCGGCGCGCCTCGGCCATCGGGTCAGGGCAATCGGACAGCTCGCGATAATCGACGTCGCAATGCCTGGCAGGCACCACAATCTGCCGCAGCTCGCCGTCCAGAAGGGAAAACCTGGTCCGCAGTGCTTCGTGGCGCGCGACGACCAGGTCGATCGCCCGCTCCAGCGCGGCGCGGTCGAGCGGCCCCTTCAACAGCTGATGCAGCGGTACATTATACGCGGCCGATAGCGGCGCCAGCTGATGCAGCAGCCAAAGGCGACGCTGCGCGTACGAGGTTTCGTAAGACGGCGCGTCTGGGATATGTGGCATCGTTTCGCTGCCGAACGGATCGAGCCAATCGCGCAGCGCCGCTTCGTGCCGGCGCAGCGCCGCCAGCAGGTCGTCGGTTATGTTGCCGGCCGGCGCGCGATAGCGGACAAGCCCCTCCGCAAGCCACAGCCGGACCCCCGCCTTGCGCAGCTCCGATATCAGCTCGGCGACTCCGGTCACAGAACTCCTTCCTCCTCGTCCACGGCCAGTGGCGCCGCTGGCGCCAGTGAAAACACACACTGCCGCTCGATCTCTGCCGCCAGTCCGGCGACCGAGGGGTCGGCGAACAGCGCACGGACCGACAGATGGATGCGGAACTGCCGCGCCAGCCGCGCGATCAGTCGGCTGCCGACCAGCGAATCGCCACCCAGCTGGAAAAAATCGTGATGTCGCGCAATCGGCCGGATGCCCAGTAATTCCTCAAACTGGGCCGCGACCGCGAGTTCGGCCTCACTGCGCGGCGCGTCGAAGCCGTCGGCGCCGGTTGCCGATTGCGCCTCATCGGCGGCGGGGCGTTCGAACTCATCCGGCACGCCCGTCAGCGCGCGCCGCACGCCGGACAGACGCGCGTGCAGATCGCCGGACGACACGACGATTCGAGCGACATCCGCAGCGAGCACGCGGTCCACGGCGGCCTCCGCTTCCGCCGCGGTCATCGTGTATCGCTCGATGTGCGAGTGGGAGGGCAGATCGGTCTTGGCGCTAGGCCAGCCGTCCCAATTGGACGCAATCCAGGGCAGGCCGCGTCGGCGGCAGGCGGCGGCGAAAATGTCGAGGAAATGGCTCGCCGCCGAGTAGGCGCACAGCCCTAGTCCGCCCAGCGTTGAGGCGTTCGACGAGATCAGCAAGCAGAAATCGACCGGATGGCCCCGCAACACGCGCTCGAGAACCAGCGTACCGGCCAGCTTGGGACGGAACAGGGCGGCGATCTGCTCCGGCGTCGTCTCGCCGATGCCGCGAAACACGATGTCGGCGTCGGTCACACCGGCGGCATGGATGACGCCGTCGATCCGCCCGAAGCGCTCCGTCATCTCGAGGCACACCCGGCGCATCGCCTCCTCGTCCGCTAGATCAGCGCGGCGGACGAGGACCTCCGAACCAGCTGCTTCGAGCCGCCGAAGCAGTGTGGCGTCAAAGCTGCCAAAGCGGCTCGTCAGGACAATCCGCGTCTGGAAGTTCACGGCGAGGTACTGCGCGATTGTGCGGCCGACCTCGCCGGTGCCGCCGGCAATAAGGTACGCCCCACCCTGCTGCAACCTTGGCGGCCCAGGCTGGCTCTCACCGATCGGAACGAATTCCTGGCCCCAGCGGTGTGGGCCGCGCCATGCGATAAACGCGTCATCGTTCTCGCCGGCGAGTTCAAGCGCCAGTTGTTCCAGCAGCCGTTCCTCTTCCGTCGCTCCTTCCTGATCGGCGAAATCGATGGACCGGCAGCGCAGCTCCGGGTATTCCTGCGCGATAACCTGCACGGGGCCGAGGATCACCGATTTCAGCGGCTCCAGAGGCTCACTGCCAATGACGTCATGCACGCCGATCGACAACACAGTGAGCCGCGCTCGCGCGTCCCTAGCACCCAGAGTCCGGCCAAGCTGCGCCAGCTCGAACAGTAACCGCTCGGCCTCGGCGGAATTATCGCCCAGCGGGTCGCAGGCGCGGAAATCGACGATTTCTGCCACATCAGGCAAAGGCGCCGCGCTGCCCTCCAGCACTGTGACGCGATGCCGGTCCCGGACCAGCCGAGCCGCCAGCCGCCGCGCAAGCGTCCCTCGGTCAGGGAGGAAGACGAACTCGCGCTCCGCCGCCAATCTGGGGCGCGGCGGCAGCATCCGCCGCCACGACACCAGATAAAGCCATTCGTCGATATTGGCCCGTTTGGCAGCGCTCGGCTGGGGCAGGCCCGTTGGCGCGGTGGGCGGCGGGTCAATCCAGCAGCGCTTACGCTCAAACGGATAGGTTGGCAGCGCCACCCGCCGCCGCTCTTCGCCGGCATAGATCGCCGCCGGAGCGAACCGCGCGCCGGCCGCCCATAACCGCCCTGCGGCAGCGAGCAGAAACGCTTCGTCGTCACCCGGCTCGTCGGCGCTCCGCACCGAGGTCACAACCGGCTGCCCGGCGCGCTGCGAATGGCGCAAGATTGGCGAAGCCAGAGAGTGTCCGGGACCGATCTCGAGAAAGCAGGCCCCGGGGTATGCCCGCAGCAGCGTTTCGATACCGGCGGCGAAGCGCACAGTGGCGCGCAGGTGACGCGCCCAATATGCGGGGTCCGTCGCGTCATGCCGCGCCATCCAGGTGCCGGTGACCGTCGAGACCCAAGGTATGGAAGGAGAGTTCAGCTCGATCCGTTCGACGCGGCGTCGGAAGGGGTCAATGATCGGGTCCATCCGCGCGGAATGGGATGCTACCGAAGTGCCGACCGGGCGGCACTCGATGCCGTGGCGCTCGGCCTGCGTCCGAAAGGCGGCGATCGCGTCCGGCGGTCCTGAAACAACGCAGAGGTCGGGCGCCGCAACGACGGCAATCTCAAGGCGCGCCCCGAGGCGGGCTTCAACTTCGGCCTCGCGGAGCGCAACCGCTAGCATCGCGCCAGGCCCGGTGCCGTCAAACAACCGGCCGCGCTCGACAAGTAGGCGCGCCGCATCCTCGACCCCGATCGCGCTGGATAATGCGGCCGCCGCATACTCACCGCCGCTGTGCCCGATCACCGCGGCCGGTTCGATCCCCCATGACCGCCAGAGACAGGACAGCGCATGTTGCAACGCAAAGAGCGCCGGCTGCGTCACCGCCATGCTGCCGAGCGCCGCGGCGTCTTCGTCGAAAACACATTGCCGCAAGTCGCGGCCGAGGTTCTCTGCGGCGGCTTCGGCGCAGCGGTCGAACTCGTGGCGGAATACGGGCTCACTGGCATAGAGGCCGCGCGCCATTCCGGGGTAGTGCGTGCCGTGCCCGGAGAAGGCAAAGACGACCGGGCGGTCCTCGGCGCCGTCCCACCGATCCGCGACGACTTCGGACGGCCAGGCGCGCAGCGCCCGAACGGCCTCGGCAACATCTCGGCAGATAACGGCGCACCGATGGGCGAAGCGGCGTCGGCCGGCCAGCAACGTGAAGGCGGCGTCGGCGAGCGGCGGTGGCGAGGCTACCTCGAACGCGTCGGCCAGCCGCGTGGTAAGCACCTGTAGCGCCGCTGGCGTGCGGGCCGAGAGCGCTATCAGGTGCCGCTCCCGCGACGGGCCGGACGCGACGGGCGGCGCCTGTTCGAGCACCGCGTGCACATTGGTGCCTCCCAGCCCGAATGATGAAACGCCGGCCCGGCGTGGTTCTGCTGACGGCCGCCACGGCTCAAGCCTGGTCGCGACCCGGAACGGTCCCGAAGCAAAGTCGCATTGCGGGTTCGGTTCGGCGAAATGCATGCTCGGCGGGATCTCGCGGTGTTCGAGGACCAGTGCGGCCTTGATCAGCCCCGCCACCCCGGCTGCCTCATCCAGATGCCCGAAATTGGTTTTGACCGACCCGATCCGGCAGCTCCCCGCCGCCGTGGCACCGCCGTTCCAAAAAACCTGGTTAAGCGCCGCAAGCTCGATCGGGTCGCCGACCGGCGTTCCGGTGCCATGCGCTTCGACATAGCCGATTGTCTCCGGCGCGACATCGGCGACGGCCAGAGCCTCGGCGATGACCGCTGCCTGCCCTTGTACGCTCGGCGCGGTAAAGCCTGCCTTGCCCGATCCGTCGTTGTTCATCGCCGAGCCGAGCATCACCGCGCGGATGTTGTCGCGGTGCGCGATCGCCTCCTCGAGCCGTTTCAGCAGTACGGCGCCCGCCCCATTGCCGCTGACGGTCCCTGCGGCGCGGGCATCGAAAGCGCGGCAATGACCATCCGGCGACAGGATGCCGCCGGCCGTGTATAGGTAGCCGCGGTCCTGCGGCACCTGCACCGACACCCCACCGGCCAGCGCCATGTCGCATTCGAACGCGAGCAGGCTTTGGCAGGCGAGATGAACATTTGCCAGCCCGGTCGAGCAAGCGGTGTTGACGTTGACCACCGGCCCGCGCAGGTCGAGCTTGTAGGCCGCTCGGCTCGGCACGTAGTCCTTGTTGTTGGCAAGCAGCAATTCGAGGTCGCCGACGCGCGCGACAAGTTCCGGCCGCGGCAGCAAATTGTGCAGCAGATAAGTGCTAAGGCCGGCACCGGCGAACACGCCGATGCGCCCCGGAAACCGCTGCGGAGCATACCCGGCGCTTTCGAGCGCCTCCCAGGCGATTTCTAGGAAGAGCCGCTGCTGCGGGTCGGTGATTTCCGCGTCGCGCGGTGTGAAGCCGAAGAATTCCGCGTCGAATAAGTCTATGCCGTCGAGCGCGGCGGTAGCCGGCACATAGGCCGGATCGCGCCGCAGCGCTTGCTTCACCCCGGCCCGTGCTAGCTCGTCATCGGTGAAGAAGCGGATCGATTCGACGCTGGCGCACAGGTTGCGCCAAAAGGCGTCGACGCTGGCCGCGCCGGGAAAGCGGCAGGCCATGCCGATAATGGCTATCGCTGGGCTAGCCATGGCCATCTCCGTCGCTTGCCGTCGCGATTCTGCGGCGCGGTGCGCCCCGTGCCGCCCGTCGTCTCTCCGCGCGCGCCACGGCTTCGGCCAGCAGGCTCTCGTTGCGCGGCGGCGGCGCTTCCTCACCAAGATAGTCGGCCAAGGCGCGCATGCTGGGATATTGGTAAAGAGCGATCAGCGCGATGCTGCGTCTGAGGCGCTCCTCGAGCCGGCGATGCAATTTCACGAGCAGTAGCGAATCGGCGCCGGCATCGAAGAAATTGTCGTCGAGCCGCATCCGGTCCGTACCGGTCACCTCACGTGCGATCTCGGCGAGCGCCGCTTCGATCGGGTTGCGTGGACACTCCTCAGCGTCGGGTTTGCCCTCAGCGCGGCGGCCCCCGTCCGGTAATGCCGCGCGATCGATTTTGCCGTGCGCGGTCAGCGGGAAGCCGGGAATCGGCACGATCGCGGCCGGCACCATGTAATCGGGCAGATGCGCGCGCAGATAACCGCGCAATTCGGGGATGATCGCATCGCCCGCCACGGTTACGACGTACGCGACAAGCCGCGGCTCAGCGCCGGAATCATCAGCGAGCGCTAGCGCCTGGCTAACCCCGGAATGTGTCGCTAGGACGGCTTCGATCTCGCCGAGCTCGACGCGGAAGCCGCGGATTTTGACCTGCTGATCGATGCGGCCGAGATA
>Ga0306926_10010463_pt1 | contig 10252 bp, 9 predicted proteins | sample flu12Cox44000178_FD_203759 | JGI IMG/M metagenome (GOLD analysis project Ga0306926, IMG submission 203759) | Lab enrichment of tropical soil microbial communities from Luquillo Experimental Forest, Puerto Rico - flux8day.12C.oxic.44.000.178 (v2)... | ecosystem: Environmental > Terrestrial > Soil... | reverse complement strand
GCGATGCCTGAGCGGAACACGGGCGTCGCAGCGGATACCCGCATCGAACTGCGTATCGGCATCAATCTCGGCGACGTGATCGTCGAGGGCGACGACCTCTATGGCGACGGCGTCAACATCGCCGCGCGGATCGAGGCCTTGGCGGAACCCGGAGGCGTGTTCGTTTCCAATACCGTTTACGACCAGGTGCGTGACCGGCTGTCCCTTGTCTTTGAGGATTTGGGCGAGCAGCAGGTCAAAAACATTGCAAGGCCGGTGCGGGTCTACCGGGTCCGCGACGCCGGGAGCACACGGTGCACTCACCATCGACGCCGGTGCTGTCGCTGCCCGACAAGCCGTCGCTCGCAGTATTGCCGTTCCAGAACCTGAGCGGTGATCCCGAGCAGGAGTATTTCACCGACGGCATGGTCGAGGAGATCATCACCGCGCTGTCACGCATCCGCTGGCTGTTTGTCATCGCCCGCAATTCGAGCTTCGCCTACAAAGGCCAGACGATCGACGTGAAGTGGGTCGGCCGCGAGCTCGGTGTGCGTTATGTGCTGGAGGGCTCGGTGCGCAAAACGGTCGGTCGCGTGCGCATCGCGGCGCAGCTGATCGATGCAGCAAGCGGTACGCATCTGTGGGCCGACCGGTTCGACGGCTCGCTCGAAGACGTGTTCGACTTTCAGGACCAAGTCGCCCTTAACGTCGCCGGTGTCATCGAACCCGCATTGCAGGCGGCCGAAACCTCTCGCTCGGCCAACCGTCCGACTAACGACCTTACCGCCTATGATCTCTACCTGCGCGCCTACGCGATGGCCCTATCGTCCGGCGCTCGAATTCCGGAGGCGCTCCGCCTTCTCGATCAGGCGATCGAGCGCGATCCGCGGTACGGACCCGCCCTCGCCTGGGCCGCTCCTTGTTCCTTTCGGCTCGTCACGGACGGCCGGAGCAGGGATCCAGCGGCGGACACTCGGAAGTGTATTGATCTTGCGCGGCGGGCCTTGCAAGTGGCCGGCGACGACCCGAGCGTCCTAGCCAATGCAGCCGCGGCGCTCGCGTATTTCGGCGAGGACATCGACGCCATGATGGCGTTGATCGACCGTGCCCTCGCGCTCAACCCGAGTTTCGCGCGGGGCTGGCAAATCAGCGCGACCCTGAGGAATTGGGCCGGTCATCCCGACCTCGCGATCGAGCATGTCGAGACCTCGTTCCGTCTCAGCCCGCGTGCGCGAAGCGGGGCGGGTTTTGCTGTGATCGGCGTTGCACATTTCCTTGGGCGACGCTTCGATGAGGCAGTGCCGAGGCTCCAACTCGCCATCCAGGAGGATCCGACACATCCGGTGGCGTATCGTTTTCTTGCTGCATGTTATGCCCACATGGGCCGAATTGCGGAGGCGCGAGAGACCGTCGAACGACTGCGCGATGTTAGCGCTCTCGTGGTGCCAGACGCCAGTTACCTGAGGAACGCCGAGGATCGGGAGCTGTTCCTTTCTGGGCTGCGCTTGGCTGCGGGCGAAACGGCATGACCCAGACCCGCCGGCTCGCTGCGATCCTCGCCGCCGATGTGGCGGGGTATTCGCGGCTGATGGGGGCGGATGAGGAAGGCACGCTCGAACGCCTCAAGGCGCTGCGCCACGAGCTCCTCGATCCGAGGATCGCCGAGCACAGGGGCCGCATCGTCAAGACCACCGGCGATGGCATGCTGGTTGAATTTTCGAGCGTCGTCGATGCGGTGCGCTGTGCCGTCGCGGTGCAGCAGGCGATGCCCGAGCGGAACGCCGGGTTCGCGGCGAGCAGCCACATCGAACTGCGCATCGGCATCAATCTCGGCGATGTGATCGTCGAGGGCGACGACCTCTATGGCGACGGCGTCAACATCGCCGCACGAATCGAGGCGCTGGCCGATGCCGGCGGGGTGTTCGTCTCCAACACGGTCCACGACCACGTGCGCGACCGGCTGCCCTTTGTCTTCGAGGATCTGGGCGAGCAGCAGGTCAAAAACATTGCCCGCCCGGTGCGGGTGTACCGGGTGCGCACGACCATCACCCACCCTGTCGCGGACGTGCCGGGGTCCCCCCTCTCCCGCATTGCGGGAGAGGGGGCCGAGCGCCAGCGGCGCGAGGCGGGTGAGGGTAGCCCAGCGCTGCCGCTCCCGGACAAGCCGTCGATTGCGGTGCTGCCCTTCGCCAATATGAGCGGTGACCCAGAGCAGGAGTATTTCGCCGACGGCATGGTCGAGGAAATCACGACGGCCATTTCACGATTGCCGTGGCTGTTCGTGATCGCGCGCAATTCTGCCTTCACCTACAAAGGCAGGCAGATCGATGTGAAGCAGGTGGCGCGCGAACTGGGTGTACGCTACGTGCTCGAAGGCAGCGTCCGCAAAGCCGGCAACCGGGTGCGCATCACTGGCCAATTGATCGACACGGCAACTGGCGCGCACATTTGGGCCGAGCGCTTCGATGGCGCGCTTGACGACGTCTTCGAGCTTCAGGACCAGGTGGCGAGCAATGTCGTCGGCGCAATCGAGCCAAAGCTGATCGTTGCGGAGACCGAGCGCGCGATCCGCAAGCCGACCGAAAGCCTGGGCGCCTATGATCTGTATCTGCGCGCCTTCGCGGAGTTTCAAAAATTCACCGAGCCGGGCCGGGACACCGCGATCGCCTTGTTGACCCGGGCGCTCGCGCTCGACCCATCCTACGCCCCGGCTGCGGCGGCGATCGGCTGGTGCCGACTCTTTCAGGCATTCACCGGCTCGCCGGTTTCGGCGTCCGAGGTCGCGGAGAGCGTGCGCCTGGCGACCCATGTCGTCGAGACGGGGAAGGATCAGCCCGACGCGCTGTGGATGGCGGCCTATACGCTGTCTACTTTCACCGGAGCGCATGCGACGGCGGCGGGCATGATCGATCATGCCCTCGTTCTCAATCCCAATTCGGCCAATGCCTGGCGCGCTCGCGGCTGGGTCGCGGCGATGCAGGATCGAGCAGACCCGGCAATCGAGGCATTGCAACGCGCGATACGCCTCAGCCCGCTCGATCCGCTGCGCTGGCTGTTTATCGGCGGAATTTCTTTTGCGCAGATGGTGGCGCGGCGCTTTGAGGAAGCCATTGACTGGGCCGATCGCTATGTGCGCGAACAACCTCGGTTGGGCAGCGGGTATCGCATTAAGGCCGTCGCTTGCGCGCATCTCGGCCGCATAGAAGAGGCCCGGGAGTGTGCTCGCAGCATGATCGAGTTGCAGCCGGCATTCACGATTTCCGAATGGCAGCGCACATACGCGGCGTTCATGACCTCGCCGGAAACGCTGGCAATGTGCGTAGAGGGCCTGCGCAAGGCCGGTGTGCCCGAAGGATGACCCCGACCCGCCGTCTCGCTGCGATCCTTGCCGCCGATGTGGCGGGGTACTCGCGGCTGATGGGGGCGGACGAGGAAGGCACGCTCGAACGCCTCAAAGCGCTGCGCCGCGAGCTTCTCGCTCCGAAAATCGCCAAGCACCACGGCCGCATCGTCAAGACCATCGGCGACGGCCTGCTGGTCGAATTCGCCAGCGTCGTCGATGCGGTGCGCTGCGCGGTCGAGGTGCAGCAGGCGATGCCCGAGCGGAACGCGGACTTCGCGGCGGACCACCGCATCGAATTGCGCATCGGCATCAATCTCGGCGACGTCATCGTCGAGGGCGACGATCTGTATGGCGACGGCGTCAACATCGCCGCGCGGATCGAGGCTCTGGCCGATGCCGGCGGGGTATTCGTCTCCAACACGGTTCACGACCACGTCCGCGACCGGCTGCCCTTCGTCTTCGAGGATCTGGGCGAGCAGCAGGTCAAGAACATTGCCCGGCCGGTGCGGGTCTACCGGGTACGCGACATCGGCGCCGCCTCCAAGAGCCCAACGGCACCGTCACTGCCGCTTCCCGACAAACCGTCGATCGCGATCCTGCCCTTTGCCAATATGAGCGGCGACCCGGAGCAAGAATATTTCGCCGACGGTATGGTCGAGGAGATCATCACTGCGCTCAGCCGCATCCGCTGGCTGTTCGTCATCGCTCGGAATTCGAGCTTTACATACAAGGGCCAAGCTATCGACGTGAAGCAGGTCGGGCGCGAGCTCGGCGTGCGCTACGTGCTCGAAGGCTCGGTGCGCAAGGCGGGCGGCCGTGTGCGCATCACCGCGCAGCTGATCGACGCGCTCAGTGGAGTGCATCTCTGGGCCGACCGCTTCGATGGCTCGCTCGAAGACGTCTTCGAGCTACAGGACAAAGTCGCCATCAGCGTCGCGGGTGTCATCGAGCCGACATTACAGGCAGCCGAGCTCCGCCGATCGAGCGCACGACCGACGAGCGATCTCACGGCCTACGACTTCTATCTGCGCGCTCTCCCGCATCAATTTTCCTTCGCGAGTGACCGGAACACTCTGGTACTCGACCTGCTCGGACGGGCGATCGACTGCGATCCGGATTGCGGTCCGGCCCTCGCCTTGGCCGCGTTCTTGCGCGCTCAGCTCGACGTCAATGGCTGGACGGACGACCGAGAGGCGACCCGGCGTACTGCAATCGATCTCGCTCGACGGGCACTTCGAGCTGCCCCTGACGACCCTGAGGTCCTCGCACCATCCGCCTTCGTGTTGGCATGGTACGGTGAGGACATCGACGTCGCCATAGGGTTGGTCGACCGTTGTCTCGATCTCAACCCGAGCTTTGCTCGCGGCTGGTATTGGAGCGCCGTGCTCAGGTTGTTTGCCGGTCAACCCGATCTTGCAATCAAACACCTCGAAGCCTCATTGCGGTTAAGCCCGCGCGACCGCTTCGGAGCTCCGCTGACCGGAATTGGCATCGCCTTGTTCTTCAACCGCCGGTTCGATGAGGCGGCGGCCAAGCTGCTGGCGTCATTGGAACAGGTTCCGAGTCTTGCGCTGACCTATCAGTTTCTCGCGTCGTGTTATGCCCATATGGAGCGGCTCGATGAAGCGCGTGCGATCGCGAGTCGGCTGAGGTCGCTGACCCCGGTTGTCGTACCTTCTGGAGCCCAGTTTCGAAACCCTGAGCAGCGCGAGCTTTATCTATCGGGCCTGCGCTTGGCGGCGGGCGAGGAGACATGAGCCAGACCCGCCGTCTCGCCGCGATCCTTGCCGCTGATGTGGCGGGGTATTCGCGGCTGATGGGGGCGGACGAGGAAGGCACACTCGAACGGTTCAAAGCGCTGCGGGATTGATTACCTGACTGTTGTCGAATAAGCTAGTTTGTTGTCTAGCTTGGGAGTACTCGGTGCGTGAGGTCGGAGCGTTCGAAGCAAAGAACCGGCTCGGCGCCCTGCTGGATCAGGTGGAGCGGGGAGAGGAGATCGTTATCACCCGGCGCGGCAGACCTGTTGCCAAGCTCGTGCCGGCCGGGCCGGACTTCGATCGGGCAAAGGCTCGGCGCGCCGTCGCCGGCCTGCTCGAGGCAAGCCGCGGCGTCACTCTCGGTGGTCTCAAGATCAGGGATCTGATCAGCGAAGGGCGCTCGTGAGCTTTGTCCTGGACAACTCGGTAGCGCTGACCTGGTGCTTCGAAGACGAGCGGACACCCGTAACAACAGCCTTGCTCGAGCGCGTGGGAGAGGTGGGTGCCCTGGCGCCTGGACTTTGGCCGCTCGAAGCCCTGAACGGGCTCCTGATCGCCGAGCGGCGCGGTCGCCTCGACTCGCCGCAGCGGCAGCGTCTGGCTGGATTTCTGCATGCTCTGCCGATCAGCCTCGATGACGAAACCGCGACCCAGGCATGGACCACGACCGTGGGCCTAGCGGAGCGCTTTGCTCTGTCCGCTTATGACGCTGCTTACCTCGAGCTCGCGCAGCGTCGCCGCCTGCCGCTCGCCACGCTCGACCGGGATTTGCGAGCCGCCGCCACTGCTTTGGGCCTCACCGTTCTCGGGAGTTGATCAAGGGACTCGATCAATCCGCAGCAGAAGAGGGGCAATGGCGGGGATTTTGGATTAATCTCGACCCGTCAACCAAGCGCTAGGTCAAGATGACCGCCATTCGCCGTCTCGCCGCGATCCTCGCGGCCGATGTGGCGGGGTATTCGCGGCTGATGGGGGTGGCTGAGGAAGGCACACTCGAACGCGTCGAAACAGTCGCGCGATCGAGCCGCCTCAAAAAAGGCCAGCTCGCGTGATAACGCTGCTCTCTTGGTTGGAGTTATGTTGTGCCTGGCTTTAACGGACATCGAGATGGGTCTATTTCTAATTCTTCTCTGGCGCGCGGCCGCCAAGGGATTATGCGGGGTCCCGAACATTTTTCCCGTTATTCCCGGTTCGGCGAATTTAATTCCCGATTGGGCGGTTTTGAATTCCCGGTTAGCGCCGCTACGGGAATTGCTTGGCAAGGGGCTGATTTGCCTCACCGTTTTGGCGGGCAAAGGGCGGAAATGCGGGCAAAATCGCGAAAATTCCCGGTTCGACGGGAAGTAGCGGGAATTTTGCCCTATGCTGGCTGAATGGTCTCGATACGGGAGGTAACAGCAATGGCACGCAACGACAATCTTCCGATCACCGACCGGATATTGGCAATTCGCGAGCGCTGGCACACCAAGCGGCATCCTTTCTTTCTCGCCTTTGGCGAAGGCAAATTGCCGCTCAGAGCCTTGGGCCGCTATCAGGCGCTGCACTACCACTTCGTATCGCGGGCCTTGGCGAGCTTTGGGATGCTCTACGCGCGCGGCTATCATTTCGGAGACGTGCGCAAGATGATCGCCGAGAACATCGCCGAGGAAGAAGGGCTGAAGGCGATCCCGGAGCCCGGCCACGAGCCGCATGATCATAACGAGCTGATCCTGCGCTTCTGCCGCGCCGCCGGCATCACCGAGGACGAAGTCCGCAACACGAAGATGCCGCCCGCCTGGTGGGCCCGCTCGCTCTACATGTACCATACGACTGCAACCGAGCCGGTCGGGGTCATCCTCGCGATGCAGACGACCCAGGAGGGCCAGATGCCCGGCCTCATCAGCGAGGTCCTGCTGCCCGCCTTCGAGAAGCATTACGGCTTCAAGCGCAGCTCGCCGGAGATCGAGTTCTTTACCGAGCACGATGCCGCCGATGTCGAGCACAGCCGCCGCCAGATCGAATTGTGCGGCCGACATCTTCACTCCACGGAGCTCGAGGCGCGTGCCGAGCAGGTGGGCGAGGAGATCTGCCAGCTGCGCTGGGCCTCGATCTCCGAGCTCTACCGCTCGGAGGTGCTGGGCGAAAAGGAGATCCTGCCGCCGGGCGTCGGCTGAACGTCAGCGCAGTTCGAGAAGGCAGGCGCGGGCGGCGGCGTCGAGGATCGCCTCGGCATCGATGCCGTAAGCTTGGTAGAGATCGGGGATGTCGCCCGATTGACCGAAGCGCTCGACACCCAACGGCACGATTGGGTTGCCCGCGACGGCGCCGAGCCAGGACAATGTCGCGGGGTGGAAGTCGCCGACCGTAACGAGCGGGGCGCGCGGGCGCAGTCGCGCGAGGAGCTGCTCGGCGACGCTGATCTCGCCGCGAGCGCGGGCCGACCGCCAGTTGCGATGCAGGCGGTCGGGTGAGGTGATCGCCAGCAGCCCCACCCCGGAGATGTCTTCGGCCACATCACGATGGGCCGCGAGCGCCTCGGGGGCGACCGCGCCGCAATAGACGATCGCCAGCTCCGACCCCCCCTGCGGCTCGCACAGCCAATAGGCGCCGGCGATGATCGCTTCTTGGAATTCTGCGCCGATCGGCCGCTCGGGCTGCTCGATCGGCCGCGTCGACAGGCGGAAATAGACCGATTCTCCACTCTCCCGCTGTATCTCCTCCAACGCCCAGCGCAACAGGATCGTAAGCTCATCGGCAAAGGCCGGCTCGAAGCCGACGAGCCCCGGCTGCGCGAGCCCGATCAGCGGCTCGCCGATCGACTGGTGGGCGCCGCCTTCGGGTGCCAGAGTTATTCCGGAGGGCGTTGCGACCAGGATGAAGCGTGCATCCTGGTAGCAGGCATAGTTCAGCACATCGAGGCCGCGCTTGATAAACGGATCGTAGAGGGTGCCGATCGGCAACAGCCGGGTGCCAAACAGCGGCCCGGCAAGGCCCAACGCCGCGAGCTGCAGGAAGAGATTGCTCTCGGCAATACCAAGTTCGATGTGTTGCCCCCGCGGCGACATCGCCCAGCGTTGCGCCGAAACAACCTTTTCCTCGCGAAACGTGTCGGCGCGCTCGGCGCGGTCGAAGATCCCGCGGCGATTGACCCAGGGCCCGAGATTGGTCGACACGGTGACATCGGGTGAGGTCGTCACGATCCGTTGCGCGAACTCGGTATCAGCGGCGGCAATGTCGCCCAGAATTCTGCCAAAGGCCTCCTGGGTCGAGAGCCTTGCTCCTCGCGGGGTCGGCAGGCTCGACGGTACAGCAACGCGCGGGGCGTCGTGCCGGCGCGCGCCGGCCACCGTCAAGGGTAGTTCCTTGATGAAGGTGGAAAGCCTGTCTGCCGGCAGGTCCAGCCCCGCGAACAAATCCCATTCGGCGCCCTGCGCCACCCCCATGCTGCGCTGGAAGGACGCCATCTGGTCAGGGTTCATCAACCCGGCGTGGTTGTCCTTGTGCCCGGCGAAGGGCAGCCCGTAGCCTTTGATCGTATAGGCGATGAAGCAGGTCGGCCGGTCGTCGATGATCGCATGGAACGCATCGAGAACCGAGTTCATATCGTGGCCGGCGAGATTGGTCATCAGGCGCTGCAGCGCCGCATTATCGTGGTCATCGAGGATGGCACGAATACCGGGGTAGCGGTTGAGGTCTCGATGAAGATGCTCGCGCCAGCCCTCGCCGCCCTTATATACCAGCGCCGAATAGAGCGAATTGGGGCAGGCGTCGATCCACTCGCGCAAATGATGGCCGTCCGGGCGGGCGAAAGCCGCCTCGAGAAGGCGCCCGTATTTCAACGTGACGACCCGCCAGCCCATCATCTCGAACATCGCGTCGATGCGGCCGAACAGCCGATCGGAAACCACGGCATCGAGGCTTTGGCGGTTGTAGTCGATCACCCACCACAGGTTACGGACGTCGTGCTTCCAGCCCTCGAGCAGCGCCTCGAAGATGTTGCCCTCGTCGAGCTCGGCATCGCCGGCGAGCGCGATCATGCGCCCGGGCGGGGTGTCCGTCGGCACCAGCTCCTTCAGCCGCAGGTAATCCTGGGCGAGCGAGGCAAACAACGTCATCCCGACGCCGAGGCCGACCGACCCGGTGGAGAAATCGACGGTTTCGCCGTCCTTCGTCCGAGATGGATAGGATTGGGCGCCTCCAAACGCCCGAAACCGCTCCAGCTTCTCGCGACTCTGATGCCCGAGCAGGTATTGGATGGCATGGAACACCGGCGAGGCATGCGGCTTGACCGCGACGCGATCTTGTGGGCGCAGCACATCGAAATAGAGCGCCGTCATCAATGTCGCCACCGAGGCGCTCGATGCCTGGTGCCCGCCGACCTTCAGGCCGTCGCGGTTCGGGCGCAGGTGGTTCGCATTGTGGATCATCCACGTCGAGAGCCACAGCACCTTGCGCTCGAGCGCAGTCAAGCAAGCAATCTTGTCCTGCGCCTCCGCATCCTTCTCCTGGTCGACCTCCCCTTCCAGGCCTTGCAGCATTTCCGTCTCCTGTTCCGTGGGGCAGCTTACCCGATTCTCGGCCGAGAAGCGTGGCGAACCGGCTGCGCATCCGACCAACCGCCATATTTGACCAGGCTCCGGCAGATGCTTACATATTCGCCCGATGCCGGGGGCCGCCCGGCGAACGCTGGAGCCTCAAGAGCATGGCCGACAGCACGAGCGAGATCGAAGAGCGCCGGATCGTCCTGACCGAAAACGCCGTTCGCCGGATCACCGTCCTGAAGACCCAAGAACACGCCGAGCATGCGTTTCTGCGGATCGCCGTCTCTGGCGGCGGCTGCTCGGGCTTTCAGTACGGCCTCTCATTCGACGACCAGCGCAACGACGACGATTTCGTATTTGAGCGCGACGGTGTCGGGGTTGTCGTCGACGGTGTCTCGCTCGGACTACTGAATGGTGCCGAGGTGGATTTCGTCGAGGATCTGATGGGCGCGTCGTTCCAAATCAAGAACCCGAACGCCGCCTCGTCCTGCGGTTGCGGCAATTCTTTTTCAATCGGGTGACCGTGCCTCTGGAAAGCGGCGGGTGGCTGCGGGCGGGCGTCGTTCGCTGCCCATTTGCCGGGCCAACGCCGCGGGCTTGGGAGACCATCCCGATGGTGTGGGGGAAGCTTACCTGCCGGTCCAGCTTCT
>Ga0306926_10010461_pt1 | contig 10254 bp, 8 predicted proteins | sample flu12Cox44000178_FD_203759 | JGI IMG/M metagenome (GOLD analysis project Ga0306926, IMG submission 203759) | Lab enrichment of tropical soil microbial communities from Luquillo Experimental Forest, Puerto Rico - flux8day.12C.oxic.44.000.178 (v2)... | ecosystem: Environmental > Terrestrial > Soil... | reverse complement strand
CGTGCAGGTTTTCCGAAAGTCGACTGGACGTTTTCTTCTCAGTACGGCCGAAGAAGCCGCGCTGGCGATCGCCGCGCACATCAAGAAAGCGGGCAAAGCGGTGGAAAGCATCACCCCGGCGGGATCCTTGCGGCGCGGAAAAGAAACGGTAGGGGATCTCGATTTGCTGGTAACGATGGCCGACGGACATACAAAGCAGAAAGACGTCGATGCCGTTGCGAAACAGATCCTGACCTATCCCGGAATTGATCAAATTCTGGCGCATGGCGAAAACAAGGTGAGTTTCACGCTCGAGAACGGGTTGCAGGTTGACGTGCGGCTGCTCGACAAAACGAATTTCGGGGCGGCCCTGCTCTACTTCACTGGATCAAGAGAACACAACGTAGCGTTGCGCGGGCGCGCGAATGAAATGGGATACACACTGAACGAATACACGCTGGCGACACTGAAGGCGGAAAAGCCTGTGGCGGGACGATCGGAAGAGGAGATTTATGCAAAGCTAAAGCTCGATTACATTCCCCCGGAGCTGCGCGAGAACGCGGGGGAAATCGAGGCCGCAGAGAAGCACAAGCTCCCGAAGCTCATCGAGTTGAAGGACATGCGGGGCGACCTTCAGATGCACACGACGGCGAGCGACGGAAAGAACTCGATCGAAGAGATGGCGGAAGCGGCTCGCGCTCTTGGGCACGAATACGTTGCCATCACCGACCATTCGAAAGCCGTAACCGTGGCAAACGGACTCGACGAGAAACGGATGGAGGCGCACATCAAAAAGCTGCAGACCGCCGATGGGAAGGGGTTAGGCATACGGGTGCTCGTCGGCTCGGAAGTCGATATTTTGAAGGACGGCTCCCTGGACTATTCGGACGACACTCTCGGAGAGATCGATGTCGTGGTGTGCTCGATTCACTCCTATTTCAATCTGGACCGAACGGAGATGACCGAACGGATGCTTGCAGCGATCGACAATCCCTACACGCAAATCATTGGTCACCCGACGGGACGGCTCCTGCTGAAGCGCGAAGAGCTTCCTTACGACATGGAGAAGGTGCTGGACGCATGCGCGAAGAAGGGTGTGGCGATGGAGTGCAACTCGTATCCCGATCGGCTGGATTTGAAGGAAGTGTATTTGCGCATGTGCAAGGACAGAGGCGTGAAGGTGGTGATTTCGACCGATTCGCACAATACCGGGAACCTGAGCTTCATCCGATACGGAGTGACGATGGCGCGTCGCGGGTGGCTCGAGAAGAAGGACGTCATCAATACTCTGCCGCTGAACGAATTTCTGTCAGCGCTGAGGCCAAAACCCGGCGAGAAGAAACAAGCCGTGAGGAGATAGGACAACCGCTAACGGAACATTTTGCGCGCAAAGTGCGTTATTGGTTATAGGACGGAGGATGCAGAGAGGAGATGCGGATGACGATGCGAGTGGCGGGAACCAGTTCCCTGGCCTCGAACGGTTCGTGGCGCATGGGCGCGATGGTGCTGATGACAGGGGTGTTAGCCCTGTGGGGAGCCACGAAGACACCGGCCGATGAAGTGACGAAAACCTTCCCAGTAACAGGACACGCGAGGGTTCACGTCGAGACTGACGACGCGGCGGTGCGGGTATCGACCGGCGACATCAAGCAGGTAGAGGTTCGCGTTGATTACAGCGGGTACAAGCTCGACCGGGACCTAAGGGTCACTACGTCGCAGAATGGTGATTCCGTCGATGTATCAGTGAAAACCGGTGGCACGTTCTGGAATTGGGGTGCACGGCACACCAGCCTTCGTGTCGAGATTCACATGCCAAAAGAGGCGGACCTCACGATCCGAACCGGCGATGGCAATGTGCAAGCTGATTCGATTAATGGCAGCGTCGATGTAACCACCGGCGATGGGAGCATTACGGTGCAAGGCGTCAAGGGCACAATCCGCTTCCACACTGGCGATGGCCACATCGAAGCACGCGGCCTCGACGGACGCGTCGAGGCGTCGAGCGGCGACGGGCACATTAACCTGGAAGGGCGCTTCGATGCGCTGAGTATCAAAACCGGCGACGGAAGCGTGAACGCGCGAGCCACCGCGGGTTCGAAGCTGCAGTCGACGTGGACGATTCGTACCGGCGATGGCAGCGTGGACATGGAAATCCCGGGAGACTTGCAGGCCGACATCGACGCGAGCACGCACGACGGACACATCAGCCTGGGACTCCCCGTAACAGTCGAAGGAACGTTCAGTTCCTCGCAGATCCACGGAAAGATGAACGGTGGGGGCCAATCCCTGACAATTCGCACCGGAGACGGTTCCATTCATCTCAGCAAGAGTTAGCAAAACGCTCTCGGACGGCATCGCTCGATCGCGGCCGCGCCTCAAGGTAAGCGGCCGAAAAACGACTGCGGTAAATTTAAGACAGCGTGCTTCCCTTTTCAGACACAAAATACCGCGAACTGAGTCGTAACACATTGAAACATAAGAGATCTGGTTTGGCGACGCTCTTGCTCTTTACGTAGATGTTTGGGAGGGTCAGCCGTGATCGTCGTAATCCTTGGAAGTGCGGTACTAGGACTGTTTGTCATTTCGCTGACTAGTTCGCTCTTCACAAACCGCCGCCAGCGCTCATAGTTTAGACATCCCCACCCGCTTCAGCGTATCGACCTCAGCCCCAAGTTCGACCTCAGCGAAGTTTAGACGGCGCCGAGCCGGTGGTCTGCGTTTGCGACCGGCTCGCGCCGTCACCATTCCCGGGAAGCAGCCTTGGTGACTGCGCTCAAGGCTTCGAGGAATGGGCCTCGACCGAATCAAGCGTGCGGAGAGAATAGATCAACGCGGCGCCGGCGTTCATCGCCATAGTCACGCCGAGGGCTTCGGCGATTTCTTGTTTCGTGGCCCCGGCCTTGAGCGCGGCATCGGTGTGGAACGTGATGCAACCGTCGCACCGAGTCGTTACCGCAACAGCAATAGAAATAAGCTGGCGCACTTTCTCGCCGAGAAGAGAAGTCTTGGCATTCGCGGCGGACAGGGTCTGGTAACCCTTGAGCGAGTCGGCCGATAGCTTGGCGAATTCCGGGATGGCTTTCGAAAGTTCTGCTTGATATGTGTTCCAGTCGTAGAGCATGCAGAGTCCCTCCATTAATTGAGATGCCAGGCGGCAGTATATAACGGGAAGCAAAGTCGCGACCCGTGGTTGAAGCGAAATCGAGAGATCCAGCCGCGTCGCGATACGATTTCGAAGCCCAGCGGCGATGTGGTAAAGTTTCGTCTTCGCCATCGCTCCGCGAAACAACAGGGTTCTTCCTCGGCGAGAGACACCTTGGCATCGTTGACCGTGAAAGCGCGGCAGTCCGAAGTGGCTGCGCCGCGGAAACAGAACGTACGCAAGATCTGATCAGACAGTAGGCGGCCTGTCGCCGGCCTTGCGGCAATATCCAAGGGGTTAAGGAGTGAAGGGGGCTCAAGAAATGAAAACGACGTACAACGGAGTGGCGGTGCCGGGCGATGGGAAGCCGATTGGCTACGCCAACGGGACACTCCAAGTACCCGTGAATCCGATTATTCCCTTTATCGAAGGAGATGGAACGGGACGGGATATCTGGAAAGCGTCGCGCCGCGTGTTTGATGCGGCGGTGGAGAAAGCCTACGGTGGAAAAAGGCGGGTGGCGTGGTTCGAAGTGTTCGCTGGCGAGAAAGCCTTCAACGCGTTCAAGCAATGGCTTCCGGACGATACGGTGGAAGCGGCGCGAGAGTTTCGTGTAAGCATCAAGGGGCCTTTGACCACGCCGGTCGGAGGCGGGATTCGTTCATTGAATGTTGCCCTGCGCCAGATCCTAGACTTGTATGCATGCGTGCGGCCCGTGCGATATTTCGAAGGGGTTCCCTCTCCCGTTCGCGAGCCAGAGAAAATGGACGTGGTCATTTTTCGTGAGAACACTGAAGACGTGTACATCGGGATCGAGTGGCGAAGCGGCACGACCGAAGTGAAGAAGCTTCTCGAATTCCTGAACAAGGAAATGCTGAAAGACGGCAAGAAGCAGATTCGCTGGGATTCCGGCGTGGGAATCAAGCCGATTTCGCCGACAGGAACGAAGCGCTTGGTGCGCCGCGCCATTCGCTATGCGCTCGAGCACAAGCGGCCAAGCGTAACCCTCGTGCACAAGGGCAACATTCAGAAATTTACGGAAGGCGCATTCCGCGACTGGGGATACGAGCTAGGTCGGGAAGAGTTCCGCGCAGAGACGGTGACGGAGCGGGAAAGCTGGATTCTCGACAATCTGGACAAGAATCCGTCGCTGACCGTGGAAAAGAACGCAGCGATGATCGAACCGGGCCTGGAGCAGGCTACCGAGGACTTCAAGAAGACAGTATATGGCGAAGTAAAGGCGACGCTGGATGCGATCGGATCGACGCATGGCAAGGGGCAGTGGCAGAGAAAACTGATGATCAACGACCGGATCGCAGATTCAGTGTTTCAGCAGATGCTCCTGCGCCCAAATGAGTACAGCGTTTTGGCAACGCCGAATCTGAATGGGGACTACTTGAGTGATGCGTGCGCGGCACAGGTGGGAGGATTAGGAATTGCGCCGGGTTCGAACATCGGCGATGGCTACGGCGTGTTTGAGGCTACCCACGGAACCGCACCTAAATACGCCGACAAAGACGTAATCAACCCGAGCTCAGTGATGCTGAGCGGAGCGATGATGTTCGAGTTCCTCGGATGGAACGAAGCGGCAAAACTGATCGAGAATGGAATTGCGAAGACCATTCAGCAGAAGAAAGTGACCTACGACCTGGAACGGCTGATGACTGGAGCGACGAAAGTGGGGACGAGCGCGTTCGCCGCTGCGATTATTGAGAATATGTGAGGCGCAATACCTGTAATCAGTGATCAGTGATGCAACGAGGCGGCTTGCCGCCACACTCTGAAGGAGACAGAAATGAGCCGGAAGAAAGTAACCGTAGTGGGTGGCGGGTTCGTGGGATCGACGACCGCACAGCGGATCGTGGACAAGGAACTGGCCGACGTTGTGTTGACAGATATTCTGGACGGACCGCCGGCGGGCAAGGCGCTGGACATGGTAGAGAGCACCCCAATTACGCGTGTTGACGCGTTTGCCGCGGGAATTACGACGGCGACCGGCGACTACAGCGCGACGGCGGAAAGTGATGTCGTGGTCATTACAGCAGGCTTTCCGCGGAAGCCGGGAATGAGCCGCGACGATCTGCTGAAAGCCAACTACGACGTGGTGAAAGGTGTTGTCGAACAAATTGTCAAGAACTCGCCGAACTGCATCATCGTGATGGTCACGAATCCGCTCGACGCCATGGCTCAGGCGGCGCTGAAGATCAGCGGGTTCCCGAAACACCGCGTGATCGGCATGGCGGGAGTACTGGACTCCGCGCGCATGAGCGCGTTCGTGGCGATGGAATGCAAGGTGAGCGTGGAGAACGTACACTCGTTCGTGCTCGGAGGCCACGGCGACGACATGGTGCCGCTGCCACGCTACTCGACCGTCGCGGGAGTTCCGCTTACGGATTTGTTGCCGAAAGCGAAAATTGACGCGATTGTGGATCGCACGCGGAAAGGCGGCGCTGAAATCGTAAACCTGCTCAAGACCGGTTCGGCGTATTATGCCCCTTCAGCGGCAGCCGTCGAAATGGTGGAAGCGATGCTGAAGGATAAGAAGAAGATTTTACCGTGCGCGGTATATCTAGAGGGCGAGTATGGGATTCGCGGATTGTTTGTGGGCGTGCCGGTCAAACTGGGTGCGAAAGGCGCCGAGGAAATCATCGAGATCAAGCTGACTGCCGAAGAAAATGCAGCGCTGCAGAAGTCAGCGGCAAGCGTAAAGGAGCTGGTGACGGTCCTGGGAATCTAGGCGTCTCGGTAACAGAGCGCACTTGGCTCGGGGCGGGTTGCTGGAGCCTTCATACCCACGCGGAGGGTGGGGGCTTTCTCAGACTTGTCGAAAAACGAGCGGGCCGGCGGCGAATTCGTGACCGCTGAAATACAGAGACCGCAAAACTGTCAAGGAATGGCCTGCAGCCTGAAACCAAGACGGTGCCGCGAAGCGTGACGCTCCCATTCCGCTTGCCAGTACCATCCTGCGACCCTCGGGACGCGTGTAAACACCATCGTGTCTGCATAGTGCCAGCCGACCACCGTGAGCTCGCGAGAGTTGGATTCGACGTGTTGGACTGTCACCGCGAGCTAGAAGTGGAAGAAACTAGCAGCGCCAATGACGAGACCCAAAGTAAAGAGCGCGATGGCGATCTCGCCAATGAAGCCCACCGCGAACGGCCGAAGACCCTGCTTACGCATTTCACGGAAATTCGTGCGCAGTCCGACACCGGCGAACGTCAGCAGGAACGCCCAGCGGGAGAGATTGGCAAGTGACGCGTTCTGATCCTTGGTGAAGAAGCCAACCGTGGCGAGCAGCGAAACCAGCAAAAAACCCAAAACAAATTTCGGAAACTTTTGCCAGAGGAACGCGGCTTTGTTGGTGACGGCGCGGGCCTGGCCTCGGCTGGCCCAGTAAATGGCATAAGCAAGAACCACGAAACCGATGAGCGCGTTGCGCGTTGTCTTGGTTAGAACGGCGAGCTTTGCGGCCGCGTCGGAATAGAGAGCGCCCGCGGCGGTGGCCTCCGCGGTATTGTCGACAGCAAGCCCAGCCCACACGCCGTAGGCGCGGTCAGAAAGACGGAGGCTGTGGCCGATGAGCGGGAACGTAAACAGAGCTATGGCGCCAAGCGCGAGAATCGCGGCGATGGCGAACGACGAGTCCTCGTCGTCAGCTTCGATGGCACCCTTGGTGGCGATGATGGCGCTGACGCCGCAAACGGCAGAGCCCACCGCAAGAAGCGAAGTAAGCTTTGGACGGAGACCGAAGAGCCGCCCGAGGAACGTCATAAACGCGAGGGAACCGATGATTTCGATAAAGACCAGAACCAGGCTTACACCGCCGAGTTTCCATACGTCACCAAGAAGGAAACGCGAGCCAAGAAGAACGATTCCTGCCTTCAGCCAGAATTCATAAGTAGCGACGCCGGGCTTGAAAATTTCAGCGAGGCCGAAAACGTTTGAAATGACGAGTCCGATGAGAATGGCCCAAAGCACATATTCGATATTGGGAATGACCAAATGATTCGCCTTGGCGTAGGCGTTGACATTTCTCTCGAGGAGCTTGCCGGCGAATCCAATCACGGCCAGAAGCGCGACGCCGGGCATAAGGCTAAAGAAACGTGCGCTGAAAGAGATCGGTGGATTCTGGGATAGTGCAAATGCGTCTGCCATGGTTTCCTCTCGTTGCCTCTTACAAAAATCGACATTCACCGTGTTAAGGAGCCGCGCTAGCCTGCGTTACCAAGGGACACGCGGAAGCAAGCCAAATCGAATTAGCGCCGCCGCGAGCAGGGCGATAATCACCGCCCAGCTGTCGAGCGATAGCCGCGAAGCAGCTCTCGTTTCCGCTTGGGTTTGTGAACGGCTCATAACGGACCTCCTAAAATTACGAAATGGCGTTGCCTTCCGCGGCTTGCAGCGTTGCATCCAAGAACCAAGAGAAAGAGGACGTTGAGACCTCAACCTGAGAGGCAACTCGACCAACAATCAGCAAAGCGGGCGAAGGGAGAGGGGCACGCGCGGCAAGCCTCGCCAGTGTAGTGGCGCACATGGCCTGGTCGCGTTGCGATGCTTTGGAGATCACCAAACAGGGCGTATCCGCAAGCATGCCCGATTCGAGCAGCCAGCTGGCGACGCCTGAATAGTCCACCCCAGGCATGTAGACGATCACGGTGGTCTCCGAAGTGAGCCCGATAAACGGGAGGATTCTCGCTTCCGGCGACCGCGAATAGGTGGTTACGAGAACGTGCGAGGCGAGGCGGCGATCCGTGAGGGAAACACCCGCAGCGGCGGCGGCGGCGAACGCCGCGGAGATACCGGGAACCACTTCAAATTCGATGCGGGCTGCACGTAGAGCCTGAATTTCCTCGGCGGCGCGGCCGAAGAGCAGCGGGTCGCCACCCTTGAGGCGAACAACGACCTGGTGATTTGCGGCGGCAGCAACGAGGAGAGAGTTGATGTCGTCCTGCGAGAGCAGTCGGATGCCGCGACGTTTACCGACGTCGATGCGTTCAGCACTTGGAGAGACGAGAGCGAGGACTTCGGTGCTGACGAGCGAGTCGTGCAGAACAACGCCGGCCGACTGGAGTAGACGGACTGCCTTGGTCGTAAGGAGTTCGGGGTCGCCGGGGCCGGCGCCAACTAGGAAAACCTTACCAGGAACTGAGGGCATCAGGCGCCTCCTTCCTGGCTGCGGGTTGGTTCGCTTCATCGAGAAAACTTTCGAGCATTTGGGGACTGGCAAGGAGATGTAGCCAGCGTTTGATTGTGTCCGGATCGATGGGTTCCGCGCGAAGAACCTCACGCGCGGCGCCGAGCCAATCGACCCAATCGGCGTATTCGGGACCAAATTGCTGCTCGAGTTCTTTGCGCAGCCGTTGGGCGAGCGCGGGGCTCTTACCGTTTGTAGAGATGGCGATCTGCAGATCGCCACGTTGGACGATGGAGCCGTAGTAGAAGTGGCAGTGTTCGACATCGTCGACGGCGTTACAGAGAACCTGACGCTTCTCGGCTTCGCGGTAAACGGATGCGTTGAGGTCCCGCAGCGAGGTTGCTGCAAGGACAAGAATTTTGCCGTCAAGGTCGCCCGGCTCGAAGTACTTGGGAAGCCATTCGATTTCGCGATTGCGGACCGATTCGGCGAGTCGTGACGAAAGTTCGGGTGAAACCACAGTGACGCGTGCACCAGCTTGCACGAGACCCGAAATCTTGGAAGTTGCAATCGAGCCGCCACCGACCACGAGGACCGGACGCTCCTTGAGTTTAAGAAATGCGGGAAATAGCGTCATGCGCGCTCCTCCACAGAGTGAGGTATCGCAGCAACCGGTAAATCACGTTCCGCAAACTCAACGAGGCCGCCGGCAAGAATCGTGCGGAGAGTTTCGTTCGAATGACGAGCGAGGAATTGCTGGAGCGCCTCACCAACGTGCCGGTCGGCGTGGAAAGCCGCCAGCAGCCGCGCGATGGCCTCGGGCACTTCGTCGGCCGGGCAGCGATAACCAACCGGACGTGCGATCGAAGCAATCTGTCCGACGCTCCCGCCAACGCAGAAGTAGTAGGCATCAACCACTTTGCCGTTGACTTTGATTTTTTTACCTTCGATCCCGATGTCGGCGATCCAGTGCTGTCCGCAAGAATTGGGGCACCCAGTAATGTGCAGGCGAAGATCCTCCTGGTAGTTGGGAAATCGGTCTTCAAGCTGCTCGGTAAGCCAGCGGGCGAAGGATTTCGTTTCGGTAAGCGCGAGCTTGCAGAATTCAGAACCGGTGCAGGCAACCGTGCCGCGAGCGAATGAAGAAGTCACGACCGGCAGGCCCGCGGCCGACAATTCTGCGATTACGGTAGGGACGTTCAGCCCCCCGATATTGATGAGGAGGAGGTTCTGCATCGGAGTGGCGCGAACGTGGCCGTCGCCGTAGCGTTCCGCGAGGTCGGCAGCAACACGAAGTTGTGCGGGCGTGATGCGGCCGCGAATGACGTTAGCCCCGACGGAAAAGAGGCCCGGCTGTTTCTGGGGAGTGACGCCAAGATGATCACGATGAACGTGGGAAGGCAGGTCTTCCGGTTCAGCGGCGTCAAGCGAATAGCCGAGACGGGCTTCCACCGCAGCCAGGAAAGATTCAGCTGTCCAACCGTGCTCGAGGAAGAGAAACTTCAGGCGCGCCTTCTCGCGAGACTGGCGCAGCACTTCACTTCCGCGGAACAGCTCAGTAATCGCGCGGACGACGGGAATAACCTGATGCCATTGGACAAAGGCGTTGAGACGAACAGCAAGGTGCGGCTGCGTCGAAAGACCACCGGCAACGCGAAGGGAAAAGCCGATCTCTTCCCTGCCCTGCCGCATCCGGCGTGTAGCCGTTAGACCAATGTCGTTGATTTCGGGGTAAGAGCACCAGTCGGGGCAGCCGGTGACCGAGATTTTGAATTTGCGCGGAAGATTGTAAAACTCCGGATTCCCGGCAAGCTCTTTGTCCAGCGCGAGGGCCAGCGGAGACACATTAGCTACTTCGCGCGAATCCACACCAGCAAGCGGGCATCCTGTAATGTTGCGGGTAACATCGCCACACGCACCGGTGGTGCTGAGGCCCACGGAGCGGAGCCGATCAAGCACTTCGGGAATGGACTGGATGCGAACCCAGTGAAGCTGAATA
>Ga0306926_10010460_pt1 | contig 10254 bp, 6 predicted proteins | sample flu12Cox44000178_FD_203759 | JGI IMG/M metagenome (GOLD analysis project Ga0306926, IMG submission 203759) | Lab enrichment of tropical soil microbial communities from Luquillo Experimental Forest, Puerto Rico - flux8day.12C.oxic.44.000.178 (v2)... | ecosystem: Environmental > Terrestrial > Soil... | reverse complement strand
GACCTCCGTCAAGGGGTTCACCGCTACGCTGCTCGCCAAGTGGGGCCGGTTCACCGACGACCAGAAGCGGGTCATGCTCGAGACCGTCAACGCCGACGCGGACCGGGTCACCCGGCTGATCACCGAGTTGCTCGACGTGTCCCGGATCGAGTCCGGCCGGATGGAAGTCCACCGCCAGCTGGTCGACATCCCGGACCGCGCGGGGAAGATCATCGCCGGGCGGGTGGCGGCCGGCGAGCCGGAGGACCGGTTCCGCCTGCAGGCCGCGGCCGACCTCCCGGACACCTGGCTGGACGCCGACAAGATCGACCAGATCCTCGGCAACCTCGTGGAAAACGCCGTCAGGCACGGGGCTGGTATCGTGACGGTCGTGGTAGAGCGCGCGCGTATCGGCGGCGACCAGGCGGAAGCGGTCGCCGTGTCGGTGCGCGACCAGGGGGAGGGGATTCCCCCCGAGGTGGCGCCACGGGTGTTCCGCCAGTTCTGGCGTGGCAAGCGCCGCGGCGGCACGGGCCTTGGCCTGTACATCGTGAAGGGCCTCGTCGAGGCGCTCGGCGGCGACATCACCGTGGACCGCGCGCCCGGCGGCGGCGCCGAGTTCCGATTTATCGTGCCCGCCGGGGCGCCCGTCGCATAGGCGTAAGCCATGCGATGCCCCACGCGGGCGAAAACCGCCGGCTGGTCTATGCCAACAGGAAGGCCGGCCCAGCCGGTAGGGTCAGGTGTGCTGGATGCGAGTCGCCACCGTCCGTTCGGGACAAAATTCGCCGCCTGAACCTGTCGCGGGCCTTCCAGCTGTCGTACGGCCTCTAGGAAGCGAAAGATGTCCGCACCCAACAAAAGCTACGATCCGGTCGCGGTGACCGCCTTGTCCGCTGAGCAGGTGGACCGCGCCCTCGACGCGGCGCTCACCGCTATCACCGCGGCCACAACCCTCGACGAGCTCAAGGAAGCACGGCTCGCGCACTCTGGTGACAGGGCGCCGCTGACCCTGGCCAGCGCCGAGATCGGCGCGCTGCCGCCCGAGGCGCGGGCCGACGCGGGGCGCCGCACCGGCGCCGCGAAGGCGCGCATCAAGGAGGCGCTGGCGCGGCGCCAGGAAGACCTCGAGAAGGAACGCGACGAGAGCGTCCTCGTCACCGAGAAGGTCGACGTCACGCTGCCGTTCGACCGGACACCGGAAGGCGCGCGGCACCCGGTCACGATGACCGTCGACCGGCTCGCCGACGTGTTCGTCGCGATGGGCTACGAGGTCGCCGACGGCCCCGAGGTCGAGGCCGAGTGGTACAACTTCGACGCGCTCAACATCCCGCCGGACCACCCGGCCCGCGAGATGCAGGACACGTTGTTCGTTGCTCCGGCGGGCTCCGGCATGGTCTTGCGCACGCACACCTCGCCCGTGCAGATCCGGTCCCTGCTCACGCGCCCGCTGCCGCTGTACGTGGTCAGCCCCGGCCGCGTCTACCGGAACGAGGCCGTCGACGCCACCCACCTGCCGGTCTTCTACCAGATCGAGGGGCTGGCCGTGGACGAGGGGCTGACCATGGCCGACATGCGCGGGGCGATCCAGGCGTTCGTCGACGCGCTGTTCGGCGCGGGCCTGCGGACAAGGCTGCGCCCGGACTACTTCCCGTTCACCGAACCCTCCGGCGACGTGTCCATGGAGTGCCACGTGTGCCGCGGCGAGTCGGTCAAGCCTGGCGCCGACCCCTGCCGGGTCTGCCGCTCCCAGGGCTGGATCGAGATCGCCGGCTGCGGCATGGTCAACCCGCGCGTGCTCGTGGCCTGCGGCATCGACCCCGACCGGTACAGCGGTTTCGCGTTCGGGCTCGGCATCGAGCGGGCGCTGATGCTCGCGCACGGCGTGTCCGACATCAGGGACACCGTGGACGGTGACGTGCGGTTCAGCCGGGCTTTCGGCGCGGAGATCTAGGAGACCAGCGATGCGGGTACCCATTTCCTGGCTGCGTGCCTACGCGCCGATCCCGGCCGAGACGGACGCGGCGGACGTCGGCAGGCGGCTCACCGCCGCCGGCCTCGAGGTCGAGGCGGTCGAGCCGGCCGGGCACGACATCCACGGCGTGGTCGTCGGCCAGGTGCTCACGATCGAAGAGCTCTCGGAGTTCAAGAAGCCGATCCGGTACTGCCGGGTCGCGACCACGCAGTCACAGCTCGGCGGCGACCCGGACAAGGCGCTCGGTGTCATCTGCGGCGCGGCCAACTTCGCCGTCGGCGACCGGATCGCGTTCGCCCCGCCCGGCGCGGTACTGCCCGGTGATTTCAAGATCGGCGCGCGCAAGACCTACGGCCGCGTGTCCGAGGGCATGATCTGTTCGGCGAAGGAACTGGCGATCGGCGATGACCACACCGGGATCCTGGTGCTGCCGCCGGACGCGCCGCTCGGCGCGGACTTCGTCGAGTACGCGAGCCTGCGGGACGACGTCCTCGAGATCACCGTGACCCCGGACCGCGGCTACGCGGTCAGCATCCGCGGCGTGGCGCGCGAGCTGGCCAGCGCGTACGACGTCCCGTTCAACGACCCGGCGCACACGTTCCTGCCCGGGGAGGACGACGCGGCGAGCCGCGACGATGTTAACCCGCAGGTGTGGCCGGCCAGCATCGCCGACCCCACCGCGTGCGACCGGTTCGTGCTCCGCGAAGTCCGCGGCTTCGACCCGCGAGCGGCCACCCCGCTGTGGATGCGGGTGCGGCTGGCGCGCTCCGGCGTGCGCACCGTCTCGCTCGCCGTGGACGTGACCAACTACCTGATGCTCGAGCTCGGCCAGCCGCTGCACGCGTTCGACCGGTCCAAGCTGCGCGGCCCGATCGTGGTCCGCCGCGCCCGGCCCGGGGAGACCATCGAGACGCTGGATCACGTCACGCGCACCCTGCACCCCGACGACATCCTGATCACGGACGACACCGGCCCGATCTCGATGGCCGGCACGATGGGCGGCCTGGCCACCGAGATCGACGAGAACTCCACCGACATCGTCATCGAAGGCGCGCACTTCGACGCGGTCGGCACCGCGAAGATGAGCCGCAGGCACAAGCTGCACAGCGAGGCCTCCTACCGGTTCGAGCGCGGCGTGGACAGGGAGCTGCCGCTGCCCGCCACCGCGCGCGCCGCCGCGCTGCTCGCCTCGCTCGGCGGTGCCGCGGTCGTGTCCGGCTGCACGCACGCCCAGGTCCCGGTCGAGCCGGTGCGGATCGCCATGGCGGCCGACTACCCGGACCGGGTAGCCGGGGTCGTCTACGGCCTGGACACCGTGGTCCGGCGGCTGACCGAGGTTGGCTGCGAGGTCCGTTCGGGATTCGCTCCGCTGCTGCCCACGATCGCGCCGTGGCGCCAGGGGGGTGTGGGGGGACGGGCAGTCCCCCCACGCGGGGGGTCACCGGGGGGTCGTTCCCCGGGGGAAACAGGGCACGGCGAGCACGAACGGATCCATCCGGTGCTCGAGGTCATCCCGCCGTCGTGGCGCGGCGACCTCACCGACCCCGCCGACCTGGCGGAGGAGGTGATCCGCCTCGAGGGCTACGCCAACGTGCCCGTGCGGCTGCCGCGCGCGCTCGCCGGCCACGGGCTCACCGCCAGGCAGCGGCTGGTGCGCGCCATCGGCAACACCCTCGCCGGCACCGGGTTCGTGGAGGTGCACACCGACCCGTTCGCCCCGCCGAACGAGGCCGACGCCCTCATGCTCCCGCCGGAAGACGAGCGCCGGCCCGCCGTGCGGGTCGCGAACCCGCTCGGCGAGGACCAGCCCAACCTCCGGACCACCCTGCTGCCCGGCCTCTTCCGCACCCTGTTGCGCAACATCGGCCGCGGTTTCCCCGACACCGCTCTCTTCGAGACGGGCCTGGTGTTCCGGCCTCGGCCCGGCGCGCCGCAGACGGCGCCGATCCTCGCCACCGACCGGGGGCCGACCGTTTCCGAGCTGGCCGCCCTGGAGGCGGCGCTGCCGGACCAGCCGCTCTGGATCGGCGGTGTGCTGGCCGGGAACCGTGAGCTGCCCGGCTGGTGGGGGCCGGGGCGGACCGCGGGCTGGGCGGACGCGATCGAGGCGGCGCGGCAGGTGGCCGCGGTGGCCCACCTGACGTTCGACGTCCGGGCGGCGCAGCAGCCGCCGTGGCACCCCGGCCGGTGCGCGGCGCTGTACGTGCGGGCCGTCACCGGTGGCTCGGGTGGCTCGGGTGCCTCGGGTGCCTCGGGTGCCTCGGGTGGCGAGCACCGGTGGCTCGCCGGGTACGCGGGCGAGCTGCACCCGCGGGTCGTCGCCGCCTACGGGCTCCCGCCGCGGACATGCGCGTTCGAGCTGGACTTCGCGGTGCTCGCGACGGCCGCGGAGGCGGCGGGCCCGGTGCCGGCGCCGACGCTGTCGGCGTACCCGCTGGCGACGCAGGACGTGGCGCTCATCGTCCCCGAGTCGGTGCCCGCGGCGGACGTGGCCGCCGCGCTGGCGGCGGGAGCGGGCGACCTGCTGGAGGACCTGCGGCTGTTCGACATCTACACCGGCGCCCAGCTCGGCGCGGACCGTAAGTCGATCGCCTGCACGCTGCGCTTCCGCGCTCCTGACCGGACGCTCACCGTGGCGGAGACGACGGCGGCCAGGGACGCCGCGGTGGCCGAGGCCGCACGCCGGGTCGGGGCCGTACCCCGCGCCTTATATCCGTAACGTACCGTGGTTCCTCCCCGGGGCCCCGAGGTCGCCCCGGGGAGGCCGCGCGAAATGCGTCGTTTCTCGTTCCTGTCGTTCTCGTTCCTGTTTCGTACCTGCTCGCGGCGCTCAGGCCCAGCCAGTGGTCCGCATGCCGTCCTCCCTTCGCCGGAGGTATATCGGACAGCCCTGCTGCCCGCCGAGACCAGCCCCCGAATAGGGCTCAGAGTCACCGGGCAACAACCCTGCGCTATATCAGAGCGTCATCTCGATGCTTGAATATGCAGCATCCCAGGTCAACAGCTCGCCAAGCTCTGTAATATCACGTTTCGGTAACGAGGTGCGGTCCTCGCCGGCCGCCACTGTCGCTGCAAACGCTTGCAGCACAGGCGTTCTAAGGTGCTTCCCGGGGTCATCCGGACCAGTGCGGCGACGGCCTTCCTGGCACTCAGTAGCCGTGTTTTGACAGTGCGCACGTGAAATCTGTGACAACGTGGGGTTAGCACTACACGGTGCGCTATCCGTCGTGGTCAGCCAGGTCTACGACGGATCGCGTCGGGGAAGCCGGAAAACTGGGGGAGGACCAGATGGATCAGGCGCGCAGAGCCGTGCTTCGCCACGGTTTGCCGCGCGTCCCGAGCGAATCCTTCCGGTCGGAGTCCCGGCGGCTGCGCGTGTTCGTGCTCGCCGTCGTCGGCGCGGACCTGGCCTGGATCGCGATCGCCGCGGCGAACTTCCGGCTTGATGCCGCGAACCTCGCCTTGTTCGCCGCGCTGCTCGCCTGTGACGCCGCGACCGTGGAGCTGACCAGGCGGGCGAGCGAGCCCACCGGCGTCGTGAAAGACGTGTACGCGGTCTGGGAACTCCCCGTGGTGATCCTCCTCCCGCCGCTGTACGCGCTGGTCATCCCGGCCATCAGGCTGGCCCTCACGCAGTGGCGCGTGCGGCGGGCGCCGCTGTACCGGCGCGTCGTCACCGCGGCCGCGATCGGACTGGCCTACGGCTGCGCGTCGCTGGTCTTCAGGGGGATCCTCCCGGCCGGCGTCCACCCACGCGCCTACCTGTACAGCCACGTCGCGATGTGGCTGCTCGCCGCGGCCGCCTGCGGCCTGACGCAGTGGGTGGTCAACCAGGCCCTGGTGCTGACCGCGGTCAAGCTGGCCGACCCGGCCACGCACATCAGGAGCACGCTGCTCGGCCGGGAGTCACTGCACAACGACGCGACCGAGCTGTGCGCCGCGGTGCTGGTCGCCCTCGGGATGACGGTCAGCTACCTGACACTGATCATCGCGCTGCCGTTGGGCACGTTGCTGCAGCGGTCCTTCCGGCACACGCAGTTGCTCAACGAGGCCAGGGCGGACGCGAAGACCGGGCTGCTCAACGCCGCGACCTGGGAGCGCGAAGCCGCGGCCGAGGTCGCCCGCGCGGTCCGCACCGGCTCCCCGCTCGCCGTGGCCCTGCTCGACCTGGACCGGTTCAAGCAGATCAACGACACATACGGCCACCTGTTCGGCGACGATGTGCTGCGGCGGATAGCCGGCACGATGACCCACGTGCTGCGCGACTACGACCTGGCCGGCCGGTTCGGCGGCGAGGAGTTCGTGATGCTGTTCCCGCACACCCGCGCGGTGGACGCCCTCCGCATCGCCGAACGCATCCGCGCCCACATCTCCCAGCTGCCCATCTACGCCACCGGCGGGGCCGGCCCCGAACGCGTGCCCGTCACCGTGTCCATCGGCGTGGCGGCGCTGGACGCCGGCTCCCGCCGGGAGCTCACCGACCTGCTCGCCGCCGCCGACGCCGCGCTCTACCGGGCCAAGGCGTCCGGCCGCGACCAGGTGCAGATGATCAGCACGAGCCGCGGGCTCAGCGCGGCCAGCCCGGCCGCCGGCCGCGGTGTCTCCCCGGACGGCCAGCTGCTCTGGGGCGGCCGCACCATGCCGCAACCCGATGCGGCGCGGCCCGCCGACGCGGCCCTGCCGGACGGCGCGGCCCTGCCGGACGGCGCGGCCCTGCCGGACGGCGCGGCCCTGCCACCCGACACGGCGCCGCCGGGCGCCCCGGCGCTGCCGGGCGCTCCCGGGGTGCCGCCGGGCGCGGTCAGGGCCAGGGCCAGGGCGGGGGCCGGCGAGCGTTAGCCGTCGCGAGCGTTAGCCGTCGCGAGCGTCAGCCGCCGGCCGGCGGAAGCGCGAGCACGGCGACCACCTCGCCGCCGCTGGTGTGGCACTCCGAGGCGTTCCCGGTGCGCAGCACCTCCGGTGTCGGATACCCCTGACAGGTCCAGCCGTCCACGGCGACGGGCGCCCCGCCCCCGTTGCCGCGCACGTCGCCGTCCTTGACCATCGTGGCGTAGTGCTCCTCGACGCTCATCGCGGTCCCGCAGTCCACGGACCCCTTGGTGACCTTGATCACCACGGGCACGTTCGCCCCGGTCCGGGTGGCGCCGCAGGACGCCCCGGCCGTACTCGCCGCCGACTGCGACGAGCACGCGACCACGGCGAGCAGCCCGGCCCCCGCGGCCATCGCCGCGGCGCCCAGCCGTACCCCGTACGCAGCCACCCCCACACCCTAGTGCCGCGCCCCCCGCGTCTCGCCCTCCTCACCGGCACCCGACACCAGACCGCAATACATCTCCACCCGCCACCCGCATCTCGCTGCCTCCGCCCGCCCACGCCGCCCGTCGGCGTCGCCCGCCCCCTGCCCGCGCCCGCCCATCGGCCGCTAACTTTGCATTGGAGGTGAACTTTGCATAGCTGGCGCACCCATATTTCGGACATATCGGGCGTAAAATGGTCACCAGCTATGCAAAGTCGGTTTTGTCTTAAGTTAAACCTCAGACAAAAGTTATATATCGTCCATCAGTACGCCTTGCAGTCTCCCGAACTCTTGCATATTCATGCATTGGGATGCATACTTCTGCAGAGAGAGGGAGGCGGCGGCATGGGCATACGGGTTGCGGTGGCGGGCGCCAGCGGCTACGCGGGCGGTGAGTTGCTGCGCCTGCTCGCGGGGCACCCGGACCTGGAGATCGGCGCGGTCACCGCCGGGACGAGCGCCGGCAAGCCCATCACGGCCATCCACCCGAACCTCACCGGTCACCCGGCGTTCGACGGCCGCGACTTCCAGCCCACGGACCTGGGCACCCTCGGCAACGCCGAACTCATCTTCATGGCCCTCCCGCACGGCGAGTCCGCCGCGCTCGCGCGGGAACTGCCCGACTCGAGGATCGTCGACCTGTCCGCCGACTTCCGGCTCGCCGACGAGGATGCCTGGAACCGCTTCTACGGCGTTCCCTACGCCGGCCGCTGGGCCTACGGCCTGCCCGAACTTCCCGGCGCCAGGCAAGCGATCAAGACCGCGCGGACCGCGGCCGCCCCCGGCTGCTATGCAACGGCGGCCATCCTCGCCCTGGCCCCGCTGCTCGGCGCCGGCCTCGTGAGCCCCGCCGACATCGTGATCGTCGCCGCCTCGGGCACCTCGGGCGCGGGCCGCTCGCCTCGGCCGGACCTGCTCGCCAGCGAGGTGATGGGCAGCATGTCCGCCTACAAGGCCGGCGGCACGCACCGGCACACTCCCGAGATAGAGCAGGCGCTAGGCGAGCTGGCGCGCTCGGACGTCACCATCTCTTTCACGCCGGTCCTCGCGCCCATGCCGCGCGGCATCCTCGCCACCTGCACGGCCCGGCTGACCACAGCGACCACGAACAACCAGGATCCCGACACCGTCCTAAGGAAAGCGTTCGAAGACGCCTACGCCGGCGGCCCGTTCGCGCACCTGCTGCCCGCCGGGCAGTGGCCGGCCTCCGGCGCGCTGTCCGGGTCCAACGGCGCGCACCTGCAGGTGACCGCCGACACGCACGCGGGCCGCGCGGTCGTCGTGTCCGCCATCGACAACCTCGGCAAGGGCGCGGCCGGCCAGGCAGTGCAGATCGCTAACCTCATGCTCGGCCTGCCAGAGACGGCGGGCCTGACCTCACACGGAGTTGCCCCATGAGCGTGACAGCACCGCTGGGTTTCCGCGCCGCGGGCGTCGTCGCCGGACTGAAGCAATCGGGCGAGCGGGACGTCGCGGTCGTCATCAACGACGGCCCGTCCCGGGCCGCGGCCGCGGTCTTCACCGCGAACCGGGTGCAGGCCGCGCCGGTGAAGTGGACCCGGCAGGTGGTCAGCGGGGGACGAGTCCGCGCCGTGGTGCTGAACTCGGGCGGCGCGAACGCGTGCACCGGCCCGCAGGGTTTCCAGGACACGCACGCCACGGCCGAGCGGCTAGCCGCCGCCATGACCGACTCCGCAGGGGAGATCGCGGTCTGCTCGACCGGCCTGATCGGCGAGCGGCTGCCGATGGACAAGCTGCTGCCCGCGGTCGACGCGGCCGTCGCGGAGGCCGACAGATCAGGGGGAGTGCACGCCGCCGACGCGATCCGCACCACCGACACCGTCGTGAAAATCGCCTTCAGGCGAGCCGATGGGTACACCATCGGCGGCATGGCCAAGGGCGCGGGCATGATCGCCCCGGCCCTGGCGACCATGCTCTGCGTGCTCACCACGGACGCGGACCTCACCCCGAAAGAACTGGACAGCGCCCTTCGCGAAGCGACCGCCGTCACGTTCGACCGGCTGGACACCGACGGCTGCATGTCTACCAACGACACCGTGCTGCTGCTCGCCAGCGGGGCGTCGGGGGTCAAGCCCGGCCGCGCGGACTTCGCCCGCGCGCTGACGGAAGTATGCGCCGATCTGGCCCGCCAGCTGCAGCTGGATGCCGAGGGCGCGGCCAAGATGATCATGATCGAGGTCATCGGCGCGGCCACCGAGGGTGACGCCGTGACCGTGGGCCGCGCGGTGGCGAGGAACAACCTGCTCAAGTGCGCGATCGCCGGCGAGGACCCGAACTGGGGCCGGGTGCTTTCCGCGGTCGGTACCACCGACGCGAGGTTCGACCCCGACCGGCTGAACGTCGCGATCAACGGCGTCTGGGTGTGCCGCGCGGGCGCGGCCGGCGATGATCGGTCCAAGGTCGACCTCAAGGGCCGGGACGTGACGATCACCGTGGACCTGTCCGCGGGGCCGAACGCCGCGATCATCCTCACCACAGACTTGACCGAGGCCTACGTCCACGAGAACTCGGCGTACTCGACATGACGATCGTCACCGAAGAGGGCATGGACGAGGCCCGCCGCACCGCCGCCACCGTCAAGGCCGCCACGCTGATCGAGGCGCTGCCGTGGCTCGGCCGGTTCCACGGCGAGACCGTGGTGATCAAGTACGGCGGCCACGCGATGACCCAGGAGGACCTGCGCGTCGGGTTCGCGCAGGACGTGGCTTTCCTGCGCTACGCCGGGCTGCGCCCGGTCGTCGTCCATGGCGGCGGGCCGCAGGTCACCCAGCACCTGGACCTGCTGGGTATCGAGTCGACCTTCACCGCGGGCCTGCGCGTGACCACCCAGGAGATGATCGACGTCGTCCGGATGGTCCTCGGCGGCAAGGTCAACAAGGACATCGTGGGCCTGATCAACCGGCACGGTCCGTTCGCGATCGGCATGTCAGGCGAGGACGCGAACCTGTTCACCGCGGAGCGCAAGGTCGCGATGGTGGACGGC
>Ga0306926_10010459_pt1 | contig 10254 bp, 7 predicted proteins | sample flu12Cox44000178_FD_203759 | JGI IMG/M metagenome (GOLD analysis project Ga0306926, IMG submission 203759) | Lab enrichment of tropical soil microbial communities from Luquillo Experimental Forest, Puerto Rico - flux8day.12C.oxic.44.000.178 (v2)... | ecosystem: Environmental > Terrestrial > Soil... | reverse complement strand
GACCCGTTGCCCGGACTCCAAAGGCTCGATTCAGACTGTCACGGCTCCTGTTTGAGAGGCGCATAGCGGTTTTCGCTGTCGTCGCGGCTCTTCCCGGAATCGTGTTCGGTACCGTCCTGATCTGGACCCATGCTTGGCCAACCGACGTGAGAGTCGCGCTCACTGTGCTGGAGTTCTTTCTTTGGTTTGTCCTCACGCTGGCACTGCTTGATCAGGTGGTGCGCCCCCTGCAAACGCTGGCAAACGTGGTGGGCGCGCTCCGGGAAGAAGACTACTCGTTTCGCGCGCGCGGCGCTGCTCGCGGCGACGCCATGGGAGAGTTGGCGCTCGAAATCAACGCGCTGGCTGACATCCTGACCGACCAGCGTATCCAGTCAATCGAAGCGACCGCCTTGCTGCGCCGCGTGGTGGAGGAAATCAACGATCCTCTGTTCACCTTCGATCCGCTTCATCAACTGCGCCTGGTGAACGCCGCCGGCGAACGACTCTTGCAGCAGCCTTCCGCCAGGCTTTTGGGCAAGACCGCGACAGAGCTTGGACTTGACTCCTGCTTTGAAGCGCGCAGTGAAGCCCTGGTCGTGCTGCCGTACTCAACCCCCAATGCCCGCTGGATGGTGCGCCGTAGTTCGTTCCGCCAGGAGGGCGTGCCACATACGCTGGTTGTGCTCTCCGACGTCAGTCGAGCCCTCCGCGAAGAGGAACGCAGTGCATGGCAGCGGCTGATCCGTGTACTGGGTCACGAGCTTAACAACTCACTGGCGCCCATCATGTCGATTGCAGGCAGCCTCTCGATGCGCATCCCTGAATTGGAGTTGACCGAGACGAATCGCGAAGACTTCCAGCGGGGACTGGGCATCATCGAGTCCCGCACCGCAGCGCTGCACCGCTTCCTTCAGTCGTACCGACGGCTGGCCCAGATGCCTTCTCCCACGCTGCAACAGGTGCAACTGCGCACCATCTTGGAACGCGTCGCCGCCCTGGAGACACGGTTGAAGGTCGAGATTTCACCGGGACCCGATATCGAAGCCATGATCGATCCGGATCTCGTCGAGCAGATGCTGATCAACCTGGTACGTAACGCAGTTGATGCGGCGCTGGAGCAGGCGCAGACTACCAATCACTCTGTGCCGGGCGTAACCGCTGTTGCTCCCCATGTGGGGATGCGATGGGAGCAACAGGACCGCAAGATCAACTTATTCGTCGAGGACAATGGTATCGGGCTGCTGAACCCGAGCAATGTGTTCGTGCCTTTCTACACTACCAAGCCAGGGGGTTCTGGCATCGGACTGGTGTTGTGCCAGCAGATCGCCGAGGCACATGGCGGAACGATTGAATTGGCCAACCGTACCGACACTCGAGGGTGCCTCGTAAAGGTGCAACTGCCCTATCGGCAGTCGGTGGGCTAAAGCGACGAGCTCTCCTGTGGTTCTTTCGATCAACTCGTTCAGGCAAACCCTTCTGCTACCCGTGTGCGGCTCGGGCGCTTCGGCTTGGACTCACACCAAGTTGCCGGGTGCGTCGACAGCGTCTTCTCAACGGGGCGCTCGTGAGCGCGAAACACCGGTGAAGGGCCAAAGGCCGTCCGATTTGCGCAGGTCCTGGCCGGCAAAGCCCCGACCTCAGCTACCTGATCGGGACGCAGTCTATTTCCTGCTTGTGTTGTCGCGTGGCATTGCGATCCGCTTGGGCGCCTGACTTTGCTGGGTCAGCAGAACAAGCAATTCGTGGCCCCCGTTTGTGGTTACGCTTGGGCACGTTCTCCCGGTGAGGGTGAGGTCCCCAGCCGTTTGAGAGGATGGCTTGGTCAGCCGCCAAGAAACCTTGTCACGAAGCTGCAGTCAGGTTCCTATGTCGGCAAGGGAAGGGGAAAGTTTTGCCTCGACGCGGGTTAGGGACGCTGTCCGCTGTTCCATTCCGGTGTGAAGTCACTGTTGGCGAGCCACGTCACGGGCCCGATCATCGAGCCGATGGCTTGGTCCAGATGCTTCCAGTCGACTTTGTCCAAGGTGTCGGTGGGCCGATGATAATCCTTGTGAAGTCCATAACTGGATATGGTCTGCGCGATGATGCCCTGCTGGGCCAGCGCATAGTTATCGGAACGCTGAAAGAATTCCTCCTCCGGATGCGGATCGCCGACCAGATCCGCTCCGTGTGCCACCAATTCCTCGCCAAGATTGGTGCGATCCCAGCCGGTTAGCCAGACTTGATCCGCCTTGAGCTTCGGATCTGGCCGGGCAATCATCTCGAATTCCAGGTTGGCGACAATACTGTTCAAGTCAAAACTGGGGTACTGCAAGAAGTAGCGCGCCCCGAGCTTGCCCAACTCTTCGCTCCCCCACAGCGCGAATACCACGGTGCGTGCAGGTGTCGGTTCCCTCGCCATGGCCCGCGCCAGTTCCATCACCGCAGCCGTGCCGGACGCGTCGTCGTCAGCTCCATAGTAGGTCTCGCCCCGGCGGATTCCCAAATGGTCAAGATGTGCGCTCAGCAGGATAACCTGATCCTTCTCGCGTGTGCCCTCCAGTTTGGCAAGCACATTCCAGGTGTGCCTCACCTTCCACCGGGATGTCTCGGCCTGCAGCTTGATCGTGGTGTCATCCGGCAGCGCCCACAGTTGAGCAAAGGCCGAAGACCCGGCCACAACGATAGTTGGCTTCCACTGTGGTCTGTCGTTACCAAACTGTAGCGGCAGTCGCGGCAGCTTCGGCGCTTGGCTCAAATGGCTGGTTGACACCACCGATTGCGAGACGATCAGCATCGCTGCCTTACTACCGCTGAATCCTGTAATTGCCGCCTGTGCCGCGTTCCATTCCAAGCCCGATTTGAGCTTCAGGAGCACGACGGTTCCCTGCACCACCTGAGCCGCGGTTACGCCAGGATCGCCCGCATTCAGTTTTTTCAACGGCCCAGAGATATCCGGCTGGGACAATGCCTGCACCACAATTTCTTTGCCGTGCGTCCAGGCGATGAGGCGGGACGAGTTCCCTTGCCCCACTTCGAACGAAAGTACCGGCGGGGCTGTGACCGTTCGCGATTGGATGGTCGCCGTCTGGATGTAGTGGTCATTTTCGGCGGCTGGCGCCAGGCCATAGCTCCTTAGCCTGGCAGCGATGAATTCAGCGGCACGATATTCGTCAGCCGTTTCGCTGCCGCGACCGTGCAATTCCGGACCGGCAAGATATTCCAGGTTGCTGCGAATGCAAGGCACGCATTCCGCGGGAGAGGTGGTTGCCGGCCCCACGACAGCCGCACGTTGCCCGGAGGCCGCCAACGCGGCCTCCGCTGGCACCAGTACCGGACTGGTTTGAGCCCAGGCTGGAAATGCCACCAAGCGAAAGCACAGGGCCGCTACAACGGCGCGATTGCGATCCATTTCACTTCAAACCCACAATAGCCCTGATCGCCGCTCCACGCTTGGGACCCGCTTGGACGTTCTTGGTTGCTGCAGGACTACCCTCACGCTGTCGTCGGCGGGGTAATCTCGAATTGCGGTTGCAGCACATGGCTTTACCCACTGTTTTTGCGGGGCCCTGATCAGTTGTTCAGGCGGGCGTGTAAACAAATTGTCAACAGCTTGTCGACTTTTCGTATATTTCCCGCCTTGTGTTAGGTATGGCTTGTTCTCACCCTCGTGAATTGCGTTATAGTACGAAGGCGCTGCTTTGGCTACTCCTAACCTAGCTGCTCTCGAGGAAAGCCCCACTTGAATCGGGAGTAAGCCTCAACCTCAACGTGCTTACTACGGGAGGAGCCATTCCATGTCTGTCACCCGTTCCTTTTGTCGACAAGCCGGACTGTGCGCCGCGCTTCTGCTTTACGCCTTTTCCCAGTGCCTGAGCGCCGGCACGATCTACTCTCAAGACAATCTCGTATCAGACGTGTCCGGGCTTGCGAACACTCTCGATCCTAATTTGAAGAATCCCTGGGGCGTATCTTTCGCGCCCCAATCACCGTTCTGGGTCTCCGATCAAGCGACCAGTGTTTCAACTCTCTACGATGGAGCCGGGAATGTTGTGCCGCTCGTCGTTACGATCCCAAAAACCGGCTTCCCAAACGGACCGACAGGACAGGTATTCAACGGAAACCGCAACAGCTTCATCTTGCCTGACAACAGCGCAGCCCTGTTCCTCTTCGTCACCCTCGACGGGCAGCTCACGGGATGGAACCCGGGCACCGGCACAGCTGCAGTCAACGTTGCCACGACAGCCGGCGCCGTCTACACCGGGTTGGCGCTCGGCAACGTAGGACCCGCTAATTACCTCTATGCAGCAGACCAGACCGGGCACATCGATGTATTCGACAGCGGCTTCAAGAACGTCACGAATACCATCTTTGCCGGCAAGTTCGTGGATAAAAACGCGCTACCGGGGTTCAATCCGTTCAACATTCAAGATATCAACGGCGACCTGTATGTGACCTATGCAAAGACCGTCCTGGGGATCGGGCAGCCGGGTGGCTTTGTCGATGAGTTTGACAGCAGGGGGAACTTGCTGAAGCGCATCGCGACAAGTGGTTCGCTCTATGCTCCGTGGGGAATTACCTTGGCACCTTCCAAGTTCGGCAGCTTCAGCGGCGACCTGCTGATTGGCCAGTTCGGTAATGGCGAAATCCTTGCCTACAACCCATCCAACGATGCGTTTTTGGGTACCTTGAATGGGAAGAACGGTCAACCGATCATCAATCCCTTCCTTTGGGCGCTCGATGTTCGAACCGGCGGGACCGCTGTCAATCTCAATGCTGTGTATTTCACCTCCGGCTATAACAATCAGAAGGATGGTTTGTTCGGCGCGATCACGGTGGCGCCTGAACCGGGAACCATAACCTTGTTCCTCGCCGCAGTGGGTTCGTTGGGAACGGGACACCTGGTGAGAAGAAGGAAGCGCCTCAGCAGCCATTCGGCATAACTAATCTGCGCAATTGCCCCGCTCAGGTTGGTCTCGCCTGCGTGGGGCATTTTATTGCTGGCAATCTCTGGCTCACTCGCATATTGCGAAGGCACGAACCACGAACGAAGTGCCTTTGGCAATGGCAGGAGGAGCAGCAAAGAAGCGAAATGGTCGTGTCCCAAGCGTACTTAGATTAGTGAGGTTCTCCACAATCGGGATACCGGCCCGCAATAGCACTGTATGTGCTGGCCGGGAAGGATCCTGCATGTCATCGATATTGGCGCAATCGATCCCGACCAACACCGGGTGCTGCTCAACCAGGTAGTCACAAGCCTCGCGGGTTAGAAATGGCCCTGAACGAAAGTAGTCAGCCGCGTTCGGCCATCGCTCGCTCCAACCGGTATAAAGCAGCACAGCCGTACCGTTGAGTGCCAGGTTAGCGAACACTTGCGGTCCGATAGCGCTGGCGCTGCTGGCGTGCACCACCGCGCCGCGGAGATTTACCATGCGTTCCAGCGGCAATTCGCGCAGATCCAAGCCGTCGGAATGCCGGTGAAAGGGCGCGTCAAGATAAGTCCCGGTATTGCCCCCCAGCTCGTACCTGGCGATCTGGAACGTAGTTCCGGGTACGTATTTTTGCTGACCAGGCGAGTCGCTATGGGCTAGAAACACGTGGAACTTCGGCTCTGGCAGGCCAGGATAGCTTGGCATACCCGGCTCCAGCGGATGACTCAGGTCGACCAACATTTCTCAGATCCTGATCCACCCGGCGCGAATGGCAAGCAAGCTGGCAACCGCCACCATGATCTACAACATTACGCCTTGCAGCAGGGGACGGGGACCAACCTTGCGCAGCGCTGCCGGTGACAGGTTCGCTCCAGTCAAGAACAACGTGAAGATCAGCATCATCTTTCCCGCTCGGCTTAGAAATCTGTAGATAGGCGCTTCTGTAACACATAGGTGTTCGCCAGGGCTGCGAGGCAGAAAAAGAGGATGAACCACGGCCATTGGATCTTCGTCTTGCTGCCTTTGACCGCGGCTGCGGCCAGCGACATAGGAACGATCCACAGGGCGCGTACCAGCTCACGGTTGTCCCTACCGCGAGGGCGACAAGCCCATACCTGGCGGAGGCGCCTACTACCGAACTGGTATCGTGCATAGCCGGCGCCGCCCACCATTCGAACTGGCTTTGTGACAGCCGTAGCCAGGTGCCAATCGCCGGGAAGGTCAGCAGCGCTACAGAATTCAACACGAAGATCGTGCCCGGTGAAACCGACATCTCATCCTCGGTGGCGCCAGTAATCGGTCCGACGGGGCGATTGCGCTGCCGCCATAGATCGCCATGCTGGTTGAGATGAGAAACGCCGAACGTGGGCGTACTGCCACTAGCTGCCCCAAGACGCTACCAACGAGCATGGCGAAGGCGATCCCCCACCGTGGTGTACAGAAATCTGCTTCTGCCAGCCCGAAGCACCTCTTCGAGATTCATGTCGAAGCCCAGACCAACGACCGAGGCTTGTAGCAATAGCCTTGGCACGTTTCTGCTTTCACCAGGGTCGGAAGATCGGCGACTGCACCGAAGATCAGGCCGGCGAGCAAGGCCATAGGCGGCGATGCCCATGGTGTGAGACAGAAGAGCAGACCACAACCAAAAGGAATTTCGATCTCATGAACCAGGAGCAACAGCTGCAGGTGCCGCTTGCGTCAGTCTACTGTATCCATCCTAAAGACTTTGGTGTGACGGCTGGTGTGACGGCTCCCCGGCATGCCGACGCGGAAATCAAAAATGGGCCCGCTGCCAAGGAGCGGTGACATTTCCTTGGCCTCGAGCCCATTCGATCCTGAAATGGATCGGAGGTGATGTCTACATGCTAAACCCAGCTGTGGAAATGTCAAGAGGAATCGAGATAACCAGCTGCATTTCCTTATAGTTGCACCTTTTCAGGAAGACGCTCTCAACTGCCTGAAAACAGACGGGATGGATGCCTGCTTGGGCCCTAACCGGGACGCCATGATATCCATCGCTCCTCCATGTTGAATCATGAAGTAATTACCGCAAGTTACCATAGGGAAGACCGCGCGGCCGACTGATCATTCCCCGGCTGCCACCTCAAAAATTTATCCGCTCGGAGAAAATGTCACACTACCCTCTTGGAGCAGAGGAGCTCTATGGAAATCTCGCCTCGGCAAGTGATGGTACTTGTAGCTCTGCTTCTAATGGTCACTACTTTTGCCGCCTGGGCCACCCAGGCTCCTAAGGATAGTTCGGCAACTCCCTCCGCCTCCACACGTCCGCTGCTCCAGTACACACTCCCCGCCGACAAGCTTCACAAAGCCTACGCCCTCTACCTGCTGAATGGGACCGTGTACTTCGTCACGACGGCCTACGGATTCGTGGTGCTCTACCTCATGCTGCGAACTCGCTTTGGCTCCCGCCTCCGCGACTTAGCCGAGCGTGCTTCACGGTTTCGTTTCGTGCAGGCTGTGATCATCATGTCGCTTTTCCTTTTGGCTTTCCAGGTGCTTCGGCTTCCGTTTGACTTCTACGATCACCATGTCGAGCTGCGATACGGGTTGTCGGTGCAGCATTGGGGATCGTGGTTCGGCGACTGGAGCAAGGCGCTGCTGCTTGCCTGTGTTTTCGTGGCTTTCGTGGGGTGGATTCTCTATGCCGTTCTTCGCCGCAGCCCACGTCGCTGGTGGTTCTATTTCTGGCTGGCGAACATTCCCGTCGTCGTCTTGGTCATTTTCATTGCGCCTGTCTTCCTAGATCCGCTGTTCAACAAGTTTGAACCGCTTACTGACCATCACGCCGATCTCGTGGACCAGATCGAGCGAGTGGTGCATCGCGGAGGCATGCAAATCGGGCACGACCGTATGTTCGAGATGAAGGCCAGCGAGAAGACGACGCAGCTCAATGCATATGTCACCGGTTTCGGATCGACGAAGCGGGTTGTCGTGTGGGACACGACCATGGAACATCTGACCACACCGCAAACACTCTTCGTCTTCGGCCACGAGATGGGACACTATGTACTCAGCCACATCCCTAAGATACTCACCCTGTACCTTCTGCTGTTTCTTGTCCTCTTCTACCTCTCGTACCTGGTTTGCAACTGGCTGCTTGCACGTTGTGGCGCGCGCTGGGGCATTGGCAGTTTGAGCGACTGGTCGTCATTGCCGATGCTGGTTCTGGTGCTCTCGATTTTTGCTTTCCTTGCGACTCCGGCCATCAACGCGATCTCGCGCTGCTTCGAGCAACAGGCTGATCAGTACGGACTCGAGGTGGTCCATGGACTGTTTCCCGACTCTGGAGTCGTTGCTGCACAGTCGTTCCAGGTTCTCGGCGAGCGTTCGCTCGATTATCCCTATGTCGGCAAGGTTGCTGAATTCTGGTCCTGGAACCATCCCACGATTCGCGACCGCGTCATCTACGCGCAGACCTATGATCCATGGGACAGAGGGAAACAGCCCGAGTTTGTGAAGGATACGGCCAGGTGACGGTGTGCCCTGCTGATGGCACCAGGTCTCAGCTCGCAGGTTATCTCGCGTTGTGTGTCCCCGTCGGTGCTAGTCTCACCAGTGCGACCTCGTGAACCCTTTCCTGGGTGGGCGACATAGAAGTGGAGGTCAAGCCGCCCGCGCCTCTTGACGCTGTTCCCAATAGTCCTCAAAGCGGCCATTTAGATGAGAGCAGCGCAGAGCGAGAATCGCGTTGGCTCCCCGGACGGTCCAGAACATTCCCGATTGTTTGAGGCGAGAGCCGACCACCGTCTTGCAGCCGGCTTCGATCACTCCTGAGCCGACAAACAAGTGTTGGCGACGAAACCTGGGGTAGCGCATCCGTTCCGCATTTCTTTCGAAGTAAACGGCCTCGGTACGAATCTTCTCGGCCAACTGGGGATTGGTAGTGGCGATGGAGTGTAGCTCGCTCACCAGTTTTTCGATTTTCCCTTTGTCCAGCAGACGTTTCTGGTGGACCTTCATCCAAGCTTTCTGTTGCACTTCCTCCTGGGGATACAGTTGGCGCGCGACCGTCCAGAGATGTTGCCGAGCATGGTAGAGGTCGACAATCTCCCTGGCTCCGGGAAAGTGTTCGGCGACCAGATTCCAGATCCATTCCGCTCCATCCCCGATGACCACCTTCTTTCTTGCTCGGCTCCAACCGCGTTGGAGAGCTTCCCGATAGATGCGCTTGCCGAACTCTTCTGCAGTTTCGATGGCCCCGGTGTAGGTAGTGGAATCCGGATCGCGGAGGGCGAAGCCTTTCTCATCCCAGCGGGTTTGCGTGAACACACAGCCTAACTTGACCTCCCGGGTATGCGCCGGTTGACCGTCTCTCTTGCCGGGCCGACCCACGGTCTCTTTCTTCACCACCGGGATTCCGGTTCCATCCATTTGCACATACACGACGGGAATCGGTGCGCCGGTAAGAACGGGCAGATCCAATTGCAGGGCTTGGTCGATCTCGGCTTGCTCGCGCCAGGCGATATCGCTTCCCATGGCCTCGGCGATACGTTCCACCGATTTGGTGGTCACCGTTAAGCCGGCCAGCACTTGCATCTGCTCGCGGCCGTGATCGAACGGGGCCTGCTGACCGACCAGAGCATGCATGCGACGCACGCCGGGAGAAAACTCCGTGTTCTCGATGTCCAGTTCGACATCTACCGGAAACTGGCCGACGTGACATTGCGAACACAAGTAGTAGGGGCGGGAGAGGAGCACCGGACCGACAATCGTCAAAAGCGGTTTAGAGCGGATTTCCTGGTATCGGGCGTGATGACCACAGGGGCACGGTAACTGACGCTCGTCGGCCGCCGGGGCTGCGAATTGCAGCACTTGGCTTAAGGCGGCGGCACCCGCTTGGTGGAGAGCGGCTCGCAGGGCGGACTCGACCGCTTCCAGATCGGTCCGGCCATCCTTGCGGCGTTGCGCAAAGACACGGCCGAGCACTTGGTTTACTTCCCGCGCCACCTCCTGATGGATCGCAGCAGCCGTTTTTTTTCCTGCTCCGTCCAGCCCCCGCGTTCTTGCGTCACCGGACGGAGTCGACAGATCTGCTCGTTGAGGGCGACCAGGTTCTGACTGAGTTGCTGGAAGCGGTGAAACTCGGCGACTTCCTGCTGTGCTTTGCGCAGGGCGATGGGGTTGGGAAAGCTCTCCGTCACCGTCTTGCCCGCGATGCGACGCGTGAGGCGAAATTGCGGATCATGTCCTGGGTCGTTGTGTTTGGCGCAGTGGCAGGAAGACTTGCCACAGCGGCGGGTTACGGCGGTGACGGAACCGGGTCGCAGATCGCCCAAGCCGAGGAACTCCTCCAGGAGCTTGGATCGTTGCGTTTCCAAAGTAGCCAGATCATCCGACATCG
>Ga0306926_10010456_pt1 | contig 10256 bp, 8 predicted proteins | sample flu12Cox44000178_FD_203759 | JGI IMG/M metagenome (GOLD analysis project Ga0306926, IMG submission 203759) | Lab enrichment of tropical soil microbial communities from Luquillo Experimental Forest, Puerto Rico - flux8day.12C.oxic.44.000.178 (v2)... | ecosystem: Environmental > Terrestrial > Soil... | reverse complement strand
CACCCCGAGAACCGCAGCACCTCCCTCGCCGCCAAAGAAACACCAGACCGGGCTCATGCTCTTGAGGCCGTCCTGGTTCTTTCGGTCGACGATAGCGACAAATCGCTTGGTGACATCGTAAAGGTTGCCGACGAACGGGATGCGCTGCATCAGCGAGTCGATCAGATGCCGCACCCGGTTTTCGAGGCGGGATTCGACAACGAGCCCGAGCAGATAAACCAGCCCGACCACGACGACCGCGCCCAGCGCATAGGCAGCGAGAGGGGAGCTCGAAAAGTTGAAACCAATCGAGATCAATATGCGGCCGATCGCGCCGTCAGGTCCGAGGTAGGCGAAAATGAACGTGCCGACCCACACGATGACGGCGACTGTCACCGCCAGCGGGAGAAGAACAAGGAATCCTGCGATGAAGGTACGGAAACGGCTGATCATCGGTCACCTGTCAAAAGGTCCCAAAAAGACAGATAGGTTGAGACCGTGCCGATGCAGAGGATGCCTGTTTGCCTCGTGCTGCTTTTCCTCAGCGCCGTGCCGCAATCAGTCGGACCGGTGAGAGTCAGCCCGTAGACAAGCTGGATCAGCTCCGGTCAACAACCGCGAACCGGTCGAGATCGAGTGCCGCGCGAAAGTCGGCGCTCGCCGCCGCCTTCTCGGGCTCCAGCGGAATGCCGGTTGCATCGGCTACCCGGTCGATCGCATTGAAGAGGCCGACGACACCCGCGGCGTCGACCAGTGCCGGCGGACCCATCGCCGCCATCAGCGCGTCGCGCGCTCGCGCGAGCGCGACGTCATCCTCGCCGAGCACGGCTTCGGCAAACATCACAAGGCGCCGGCCATACGGCACGCCACCATCGCCCTCAACCGCGCCGGTGACAGCCACCAGCTGGTAAGTTCTATTGTGGGTCTGGCCGCTCGCACGGAGCAGCAAGGCATGGCTGGTCGTTCAATAGAGACATCGGTTGAGCGCCGACACTCGCGCCGCCAACAGCTCGATCTGAGCGTGGCTGATCGCCCGGTACTCGCGCGAAAAGTCGCGCATTACTGCGCCCGGCAGGTATTGGTGGGTCACCAGATCGAAGAAGCTGCGGACCTCTTCGGGCACCAGGCTCATCGCCTTCATGATGTTGGCCGGCGGTCGCTCGTTCGGATAGATCCCGGCTTCGGCCGCGCCCGCATAGGCGGGCTCCACCCAGGGAACCCACGCGCCCCCCGGCTTGGCGCCCGCCGGCCGGTAGTGCGACGGCAAACCCGGCTCCGGGTCCGGCAGCGGCGGCGCGTCAAGGCCCAGCCCGCGCGCCATCGTGTCTATCGCGACGGTGTGGGCGACGACGCTGACGATCTCGACATATTGCTCCTCGGTAAGATCGCGGGCGATGACGCTGCGATACCAACGTTCGCCGAGGCGGCCCGGATCGGTCCGCACACGATGCACCACCTCGACGACGATTTCGGGCAATTGGGCGAGGCTGTCATGGCTACCCTCGATCGCCAAAGGCGACAGTGCCTCCTTCCGTCGGCGACAGAGCGCGCAACCTGACGCGCGCCGCGTCTCGGCCGCGATCGCCACGCGTGCGTTGCCGTCCCACCAGGTGCCGGGCCGCGCGATCCGCGTCCAGGCGCGGGCATGGGCTGCGCTCAAATCGTCACGGATCGGGTGGAATGCGGAGGCATAAAACTCGACCATCGACGGTCCTGAAAGACATGGTTCTGGGCAGGCTGGTGTCCTGGGCACCCGGAGTCAACAAGCTTCGCCGTTGTTTCGACGAGGCCGGCGCGGTTAGGTTACCGGCGAGAGGGCTCGCGCACAGGAGCGAACATGGACGACACCAGCCAACTTCTCGAAGCCGACCGGCGTTTTCTCGTCCACCCGCTGCATCACCCCGATGATCACCGAGAGCCGCTGGTCGTTGTCGAGGGCCGCGGCGCCATGCTGCACGACGCCAATGGCCGCGAGTATATCGACGGGCTCTCGGGTCTATGGAACGTCAATGTCGGCCACGGGCGGGCCGAGCTCGCCGACGCGGCGAGCGCGCAGATGCGGCGGATCGCCTTCGCCTCGGCCTATATCGGCGCCACCAACGAGCCGGCGGTCCGTCTCGCCGAAAAGATCGTCGGACACGCCTACCCCAGCTCCGCCGCGGTCTATTTCACGACCGCCGGCGCCGAATCGAATGAATCCGCTTTCAAATTCGCGCGCTACTACTGGAAGATCAAAGACAAGCCCGAAAAGACCCAGATCATCTCACGCATCCACGCCTATCACGGTGTGACGATGGCGGCGATGAGCGCCACCGGCATGATGGCCTATCACAAGATGTTCGGGCCGCTCGTCCCTGGCTTCGTCCAAGTGGCGCCCCCTTATGCGTACCGTTGGGCCGGCAACGAGGAGCCTGGCATCGGCGCGGCCGACGCGGTCGAGAAAGCGATCCTCGCTGAAGCCCCAGATACCGTAGCCGCTGTCATCGCCGAACCGGTGATGGGCGCAGGCGGCGTCATCGTGCCGCCTCCGAGCTACTTCCCGCGGCTGCGCGAAATCTGCGACCGTCACGACGTCTTACTGATCGCTGACGAGGTAATCACCGGGTTCGGCCGTACCGGGAGATGGTTCGCGCTCGGCCATTGGGGGGTCGAGCCGGACCTGGTCTCGTTCGCCAAAGGTGTCACGAGCGGGTACCTGCCGTTGGGTGGCGTGATCGCCTCCAAACGCGTGCACGAGGCGATCGAGGGCGCCCCCATCGACCGTCGATTCATGCACGCCGCCACTTACTCCGGCCATCCGGTGTGCTGCTCGGTTGGGTTGCGCAATATCGAGATCATCGAGAGCGAAGGGCTGGTCGAACGCGCCGCGGTTATGGGGCGGCGTTTGCTCGCTAGGCTCGAAGAGCTGCGCGAATTGCCGGTCGTCGGCGACGTGCGGGGGCTCGGCATGATGTGCGGCGTTGAGCTGGTGACCGACCGCGGCAGCAAGGCGCCGGCGCTCGGCCTCGGCGCCCGCATCACCGACGAGGCGCTGGCGCGCGGGCTCTTACCCCGCATGCGCGCTGGGATCGCCGACCCGCCGATCGGCGACACGATCTGCCTGGCACCACCATTGATGACCCCGACCGAGGTGCTCGATCGGATCCCGGAGATTCTACGCGCGGCAATTATCGCCGCAGCGCGGTGATTACGTTTGCCGGACGGGGGATCGGTACGGTTATCGGGGGGGCCTAAGGGCCACTGGTACGACGCCCAAGCCCGATTCCCAAGCCGGCGAGAAAAATCCCGAGCAGTCCCGCGGAACCGGGCTCCGGCACAGGGGCAACGCTTATGTCATCGAGCCCAAAGAAACCGATATCATGCCGGAAGCCACCGATGATCAGTGTGTCCAAGCCCGTCGCCGTTACGACGAAGACGAAATCCGTAAAGCGATGTGTCCCGTCATTCGTCAGACTGAGCAGCATATTGCCATCGAACGCGGCGTGAAAATCGTTGGGTGTGCGACCGTCATTCGCCATGAAGAACTCGATGCGTAGCGGTTCTCCAGCCGTGTCGATAAACGTTTGACTCAAAAACCCGTCGAAGCCTATCGGTCCAAGAGCTGCAAATCGGCCGCCCGAGTTCGGGTTGTCTAGCGGAGGGTCGAGCGTGCCGGCACCCGCTACAAACGTAAAGTTGGTGTTGCCGGACTCCGTCCAGCCGCTGAGGGTTCCGGTTTCGAAACCGCAATTGACGATCAGGTTCCCCGGTATCGCATCGCAGATACTGGGAATGGCCGCTGCGGGCCGAGGCAAGCTGGCGCAGCCAACGGCAACCGATAACAGAAGGAAAAGGCCGGAGCCATTCTTACCCATGGAAATCCCCGGAAGTTTAAGGTTAACTAATTTAAGGCTAACGGCATTCGGCGCAGCTGTCATCGGAATTCGCCGAACCGCCGGTCGCCGACGCGATCAGTCTGGCGCCACCTTCGATGACGTCGACCGAGGCGCTCGATCGCATCTCGATTTCCTGCCCACGCGATCGTCCCCGCGTCCCAGTAGACCCTCTGTCCCGGTAGACCCTCTCTAAGGAACTCCGCCTCCTTCACAGTCGCCATCCTGGCGACAAGATCGGGGTGTATGCTCCGCGGCGAATTGGGACCTACCCGGCATTTCCGGCCGCTCGTTTCTGTCGGATGCGGGCGTCGGGAAAATCGTCAAAGCCTCCCTCAGAAGGCGTCTGAAAAGCGTCCCACGGCAGGCACAAGTATCTGGTAAAGATGCTGCTTCTGAAATTTTGACGGGCGGCTTTTCGATTTTTCCCGTGTATTCTCGTCCGGCAGGGAAATCGAGCGTCAAACCAGCGAGAGGAGTCGGTACATGGGTACTCGCCCGATCGGCATCGTCATCGAAGGTGCTACCGGGCGCCTCGGCACCACCCAGCATCTGCGCTCACTGATGGCAATCCGCGCCGAAGGCGGGTTGCCGCTCGGCGGCGGCGATAGCCTCGTGCCCGAGCCGGTATTACTCGGTCGCAACCCGACGAGGCTCGCTGCCCTGGCGGCTGCGAATGGTGGCTTGAAATGGAGCACCGAGCGCGATGCCTACCTAACCGATCCTGATATCGCGATCTATTTCGACGCCAGCGCAACGGGCGGACGGCCGGAGCGCGCCGGCGCGGCGATCGCCGCCGGCAAGCACGTCTATCTCGAAAAGCCGATCGCCGAGACCCTGCCCGAGGCACTGGCTTTGGCACGGCGGGCGCAGCGCGCCGGTCTCAAGAACGGCGTCGTGCAAGATAAACTGTTCCTGCCCGGGTTGCAGAAGCTCAGGAAGCTTTACGATTCCGACTTCTTTGGCCAGGTTCTTTCGATCCGGCTGGATTTCGGCTGGTGGGTGTTCGACGGCGAGCTACATCCGGCGCAGCGGCCGAGCTGGAACTACCGTAAGGAGACGGGCGGCGGCCTCGTCCTCGATATGTTCGCCCATTGGCGCTATATCTTCGACCGCTTGCTGGGCGAGATCAGAGCGGTGTCGTGCAGTCATACGACCGCAATTCCTAGACGTCGCGACGAGAGAGGCAACGGGTATGAAGTCGATGTCGAAGACTCGGCATTTGCTACTTTCGAGCTCGCGGGCGGGGTTCTGGCGCAGGTCAGCTCGTCCTGGGCGAGCCGCGTCAAGCGCGATGACCTCCTGCAGATCCAGGTAGACGGCACCCTGGGCTCGGCGGTGTGCGGTCTCCACCGTTGCTTCGTGCAGCCGCTGGTGGCCACGCCGAAGCCATTCTTTGACCCGGAGCGTCCGCAATCGATGCTCTTCGATGAGCAATGGCAGGAGCTGCCGGATGTGGAGCCGTTCCGCAACGGTTACCGGGCCGGTTGGGAACTATTCCTCGGGCACGTCGTGGGAGGGGCGCCCTTTCCGTCACCGTTGCTCGAAGGGGCAAAGGGCGTCCAGCTCGCCGAGGCCTGCCATCAAAGCAACCGGGAGCGACGCTGGATAGATTTGCCCGAGCTGACATTGTGATTGCGCGAACGAAGCCCCGCGCCGCACGCGAGCGCGGGAGATCGGCGCGCTACGCAGCCGCGGCCTTTGCGTGTTCCTCGTCCTCGGGTGGTCGCTGGGCCCCGGGGTCGGAGGCCATCGCGCGGCGAAAATAGAGATGGACGGCGGTACCGATGCCTTGGGCGCTTTCGACGCGGGCAAAGCCGTCGAGCCGCCGAGTCAATTCCCTGGCGGCGACGACCGCCGGTCTGGCCGTCGTTGCCGGGTCGAAGATCCGATCGAGACGCTCAGGGGATAGGCCGGCACCGCTGTCCCTGACGGTCAACCGAACATAATCTCCGGGAACGCTACCGGTGAGTTCCTCAGCCCCTGCGTCGTCGATCGCGTATTGGCGTGTCCCGATGATCAGATCCCCGCCGGCTGGCATGTCGGCCACCGCCGCGGCGACGAGACCGAGAGTCGTCGCCGCGACCGCATCCGGATCGATGTGACAAAGCCACGGCTCGGGCAGTAGCGAAAAGCGGCATTTGACAGCGTCTGGGATTCGCCGCCGGATCGAGCGCGCGAGTGTCGTCAGCGTGGCGTTGAGATCGGTCGGGCTCGCGCCCGGCGCGCCGACCCCGCTCGATACCGCGATTCGGCGCGTCGCACTCGCCAGGCGGCTCGGCACTGCAGACAGCGCGGCGCGCAGCCGCGCGAGGTGGGACCGCAGGCCGACGCGGCGCATCTTTAGAAGCTCCAGCGTATCCGATGCCGCGGCAGCTAACAGCGCGAAGCGAGGCTGTAGGCTCATTCGGCTGCCGAGCATCCTCAGACGGTTCAGCGCGTATCGCCCGACGGCAGTCAACTTGTGGCGCATCTCGGCAGGTATGCTCGCAATCAGCGCGGCCACCCCGCCGGGGGGCTTCCGGTTGCCGGCGGCGGCTCCTGCCGGAGCTGCGCTCCGCCGCTGCCCCCACCGCCACAGGAAGCCCGCGCCGACAAGCAGGGCGACGGCGGCGGCCACCGTGACGATGGCCGCCTGCCAATCGCGACGGTTCCGGACCGCCGCGTCGGGATTGTACAGAAAGGCGTCGAGATCGGCCGGGCGCGTAATCTCTCCGATCTCGATCAAGCTCTGCTGGATCCGGCCCCAGCGTTCCGGGTTCGAATGACCGAGCAGGACTTCGGGATAGCGAGCGAGCTTGCGCGCGACCTCGGTCTGGTAGCGGGTAAAGCCGGCCAGATCGGACACCGCCACCTGCACCGGCAGTTCGGCGAGGACGCGGGCCGCGATCTCGTCGGGATGCTGCAAGGCATACCCCCAGCCTTTGAGCGAAGCCTCGCAAAAGCGCTGAACCATCGCTGGGTCGGCCTTCGCGAGACTCTGCAGCGTGAACAGGCTGTCGCCGTAGTACTCGACGCGATAGCCCGCAGGATTGAAAGATTTCAGCGCGATGCCGCGCTCTCTTGCCTGCCAGGGCAGCTCCCAGGCCGAACCAACGGCCGCGTCGACCCGGTGGCTGGCGAGGTCGGCGAGGTCCTGGCCCGGCTCGGTCGACAGAGATCTCAGCTTGTCCGGATCGATCGCTTCCGCGTAGAGCGCAGTGCGCAGCTCGAGATCGAGAATGTTGCTCGGGGGCAACCGCCCGACCCTGGCGTTGAGCAGCGCTCCAGGGGAGGAGAAGTCGCCATCCGCGCGGTAATAGACCCTCGCGTCGCTCTGTTGAAAGATCGGCGCCAGCAGCAGTGACTGTCCCTGAGCTGCCCGAATCAGCAATTGAACGGTTCCGGTCCCGAACTGGGCGCGACCCTCGGTTATTTCACGGACCGGGTCGATCGGCGGAGCTCCCGGAGGGGCACCCGGCTTGATCTCGACCTCGAGCCCGGCCTCCCGGTAAAAGCCCTGCCACAGCGCCGCATAGTACCCGGCAAACTCGAACTGCGCCCCGCGGTGAAGCTGGAGCACGAGTTTGTCCGCGGCGCCAGCGACACCCGGCGAGGCGGTCAAGGCCAGCGCGAGCCAGAAAGCGCGAATTGCCGATGGCCCAACCGCCCTCAGCGCCGCGGAGATGGGAATCCGTCTCGACATTCGCCCTCCCATTTTGGGCGGCGGGCACGCCCCTTGACGACCGAACCGTGGTTATCGAGCCATTTTACGATGGCGGTTCGCCAGCGTCTCGACATCGTCACTAACAGAGCCAAACACGCGATGCTCGCCCGCTGAAGCAGCTTATTTCAAGTTTGTTACCGCCAGCAAGCGAAGGGTCCTCGGGGGCGTATTGCTCGATCCGCGCGGGTCGGCGTAGCTTGCCGCGACTTCGCAAACACGGCGGCTTGCGATGAAAGTTGTAGTGACGGGTGGTGCCGGCTTTATCGGCTCGGCGGTTTGTCGGTTGTTCGTCGGCGAACTGAAGGCCACGGTTCTGAACGTCGATAAGCTGACCTATGCTGCTAATCTGAGCTCGCTGCGGGCGGTCGAATCGAGCCCCCGCTACGCGTTTCGCCAAGCCGACATCTGCGATCGACAGGCGATCGGCGCGCTGCTTCGCGAGTTCGACCCCGATGCCGTTCTACACCTCGCTGCGGAGTCTCATGTCGATCGATCGATCGACGGTCCGGCCAATTTTATCAAGACCAATGTCGAGGGGACCTGCGTGCTGCTCGAGGCGGCGCTGGCCCATTGGCAGAGACTTCCGGCGAAGCGCGCCGCCCTCTTCCGCTTCCACCATGTTTCGACCGATGAGGTTTTCGGCTCGCTCGGTACTTTGGGCAGGTTCACTGAAACCACGCGGTATCAACCGAACTCGCCTTACTCGGCATCAAAGGCGGCCGCTGATCACCTGGTCCGCGCCTGGCAGGAGACCTTCGGGTTGCCGACAGTGATCAGCAATTGCTCGAACAATTACGGGCCCTGCCATTTTCCGGAAAAGCTGATCCCCCTCGCCATTTTGAAGGCGCTGCACGGCGAGCCTATCCCGGTATACGGGAAAGGCGACAATATCCGCGACTGGCTCTACGTCGAGGACCACGCCCGTGCGCTGTTCGCAATCTTGAGCGAGGCGCCGGTCGGCGAGAGCTACAATATCGGGGGGAACGCTGAGCGGACCAATCTCGATGTCGTGCAATCGATCTGTCGATTGCTCGACGAGATGCTGCCGGATTCGCCGCATAGGCCGCATCGGCGCCTGATCAGCTTCGTTGCCGATCGGCCGGGCCACGACCGGCGCTACGCCATGGACATCGCCAAGATTCGGCGCGAGTTGGGCTGGGAGCCCAGCGAGAACTTCGACAGCGGGCTGCGCAAGACGGTCTCGTGGTATCTCGCGAACCGTTGGTGGTGGGAGCCGATCTGGTCCCGTAGATATCAGGGCGAGCGCCTCGGGACCGGCAGGAATCGGTCTGCCTCATCGCCAACCGCTGGCGGGTAGGTTTTGGTCGCTGGGTGAATTTCGCAAATGCGATTATTGACATCTCAGTATTTCATGTGTTAGCAATACAGAGATTGCTTCATCATAATGAGAAATCGACAATGTCGAATCCAGCGCCCTATTTGCCGCCGGTCATGTCCGATGCCGTGATCGACATCTCGCACTATGAGAACGTGAGCCAGGATTTTGTCCCCACGGCCAAGGCTGGGATCGCGGCGGTGATCCTGAAAGCGACACAGGGGACGGGGTTCGTCGACCCGACGTTCCTGCCTCGCGTCGCTGAGGCACGGGCGGCCGGACTGGAGGTCGGCGCCTATCACTTCCTCGACGGCAGCAGCCCGGCCGAGCAGGTCGCGCACTTCCTGACGGTCGCGAAATCCGAGGCAGGCGTCAGCTGGCTGGCGCTCGATTGGGAACCCTATCCGGCATCGCAGGCGAGCGTCATGCAGGCCGCGACGGCGGTCGCGAGTGTCCGGGCTGCCATCGGGAGATGGCCGGTTCTGTACACGATCCGCAGCATGTTGTCTGCGCCGAACCAAACGCTCTCGAATTGCCCGCTGTGGCTGGCTGAGTATGGCACGCGGCCGATTTGCCCGCCGGGTTTCATAGCGTGGCAGCTGTGGCAGCACACTGACGGCCAAGTTGGCAGTGCCGTCGCGTCGGTTCCTGGTGTGGGACCTTGCGACCGCAGCAAGTTCGCCGGCACGATCGATCAGCTTCGGGCTTGGTGGCCCGTGGCGGGAGCTTAGCGCTGGGACGCCGGAATCAAACTCAGCCCGCTGGCCGCCGCGGTCGTTCAGGCCGTGCGCGACCGCCGGCGGACTCAGCGTTGGGGCAGCATTCGCGACCACGGCCTTCGCGGACCCGTACAATCCGGCTGCCACTCTTGCGGCCGGGCTGAGCGGCGCGCTTCTGATTGGCTAACTTTATTTGTGTCGCTTCTATCGCCTCGGCGTCGCGGTCGGTTGCAGTTTTCGTAGCCGCGGCCTTCGTTGACAACGAGCGCCGGAAGCACTTTGGCGTAGTAACGATTAACACCGTCCAGATCCGGCTGGAGCCCTGCCTTCCCGCCGCTCCTCACCGCACCAGCAGCAGGTCCCTGCACCGCTTCCAGCCAAGGCGCCGAGCGCGAGCCTGAGTGTGGCCCGTGAAGACTACGTGGGTCGCGAGCGAGGCGAGCCGTCAACTGCCTTCAGTGCTAGGTCTGGGCTTGGTGACCTTGCCGGTTCCGCTGCACCGGTCGCAAAGGCGCGGGAAGACTTCGAGCCACTTGCGGTCATCTTCGGCCTCCGTGCGCTCAAGGATGCCCTTACCCGCGCAGTCGGGACACTCAGTCGCAAGCGCCTGCATGACCCACCTACAGTTTGTCCGGGATTGCCAC
>Ga0306926_10010454_pt1 | contig 10259 bp, 8 predicted proteins | sample flu12Cox44000178_FD_203759 | JGI IMG/M metagenome (GOLD analysis project Ga0306926, IMG submission 203759) | Lab enrichment of tropical soil microbial communities from Luquillo Experimental Forest, Puerto Rico - flux8day.12C.oxic.44.000.178 (v2)... | ecosystem: Environmental > Terrestrial > Soil... | reverse complement strand
AGCGGATTTGAGCGCCGGCGTCACCTGCCGCAGTTGCGGCGGCCAGAGCACTCCCGACGTTCTTGCGAGCCGTCGCCAGATCGCCCTCATAGAACGTCACCAGACCGACCTGAGCCAGTGAGCGATACTGCCATTTCGTATTGCCCAGTTCACGCGCCAATGCCTGTACCTGTTCCCAGTCATGGCGCATCGCATTAGAATTCAGCTCTGAGTCGACATCCCCTTTCACGATTAAGCAGAACATCCGAAGCTGTCTGTCGTTGAGGAGAAGTGGGTTCGTCTCCAATTCGGCCGCGAGCTGGGTCGAGATCGCCGGCAACGTACCGTGTTCCACTGTCGACCGAAGCCTGCCCAGTCTGGCATATAAGGCGTTCCTTTGGTCACCCGCTGCGACAAAAAGCTTCTCGGCCTGGCTAAACTCTGGCCCGGCATCGGCCCAGTTGTATAGTTCAGCGAGATAGAGGGCGTGGTTGAGTAGGTCCGGCGCAGACCGCTGCCTCTGCTGAGCATTCAGCGGGAGGAGGGCTACTACAAGAGCGAATAATGCAACGACTCGCGGCATGGTGGTTTCACTTACTACAAGGCTCCAATGCCCTGTCACCACCCCCCTTGCAGCCGTTGCAGACGTGCCTGGTGAGGAGCAACTGTTTATTACTACCAGTTCCGGGATTTTGTCAACCCTGTTACGTAACGGCCTGTTACGTAACGGCTCGGATATCGGAATGTTTTCAGGGCTCCGCCGACATTTCCGTCCCGCTGATCACATCTGTCCTTTGGTGGGGCGGCCTCACTGCATTCCCTGATGGAGAGCTACACGTGTTGCCCTTCGAGTCGTTGTTGATGAGGTCGGCGAATATCGGGTCCTTCTCACATCGGCGTCGACGCCTCGGCGGCTTTCATGGCATTCCCGCCAAAACCCCGGATCTGCCCCGTTCAGGTTCTGAAAAGCAGCTGGCAGAAATTCTCCCTATCTGTCTTCCGACAAGGGCCCTCCGAGAAGTCTTTATCGATCCACCTGCTTTGTTCCGCTCGAATTTCAGTCTGCCCCGCCCCTGACGTCAGAGTCCCCCTCTGCCTCTTAAACACTCAACCACAGACCTTGTTGTGCCCCCTGTCGCGCGTTGCCAGGCTCAGGAGTTGCCGGACAGCTCCAGACCGTAACGCATTGAAAGCTAAGGAGCAAAAGTCAGCAGAGTACCTTCAGCACCCCTTGAAGTGCCCTCGCAGCGCGGAAATTTGACAACAAATCATTTCCTGCGCAGGATTGACTGTGTCGCGAAGGTCAGGGCATGAAGCAAGAGAGTAAGAGTCTCGGAATCTACATCGACCCTATCGGGCCGAATGGTAGCAGGCTTCTTACAATTGAACAGGTGTCGGAGATGCTTCAGGTTCCGGTTTCCTGGGTCCGTGAGCATGTCCGGCGCGAGGCACGGGACCGCATTCCTGGGCTCAAGGTCGGTAAGTACTGGCGGTTTCGCTGTGAGGATATTCTTGGATGGCTGGATGCCCGCAAGGTATAATCACCGCCACAGGAAAAAGCTGGACGGCTGGAAACGGAGACGCTATGCGAAGACGTTTTCAGCACGGCAGAGTTTTCAAGCGAGGAAAAAGACGCAAGGTTTGGGTTGGGCGCTTCTATGAACCAGTCCTAGTCGAGGGCAGACTGAAAAAGAAGCGCCGATCCATAATCCTCGGGTTGTGTTCTGAGGTAACCCGTGGACAGGCCAAGCAAACACTGCTCGAACGATTGCGCGAAATGAACGAAGGATTGCACGTCCCAGTGCAGCAGATGATGTTCGCCGACTACTGCGCCAAGTGGGACAAAGAAATTCTGAGCAACTACCGCCCCTCAACCCAGACCTTCTACAGGTCAACTCTGAACCGCTGGATTCTCCCACACTTCGGACCGTGGCAATTGGGCGAAATCCAGCCGCCCGATGTGCAGGCATTCGTCAACCAGTTTCGCGGTTACAGCACATCGGTCCTCAAACACCTCCGGGCCACGCTAAGCTGCGTGTTCCAAACGGCCATGACGTGGAAATACATTCAGCACAATCCGGCCTCGGGACTCCAGCTTCCGCAAGGCAAATCGGTAAAGCGTGCCGTCGTTTTGACTCCGGAGCAGCTACGTCTGGTCATTACTAACCTTCAAGAGCCTTACAAGACAATGGCGACTGTCATGGCCGGAACGGCGATCCGCGAATCGGAATTGCTCGCCCTCAAGTGGTCAGACCTCGACTACACCCATCGCTTGATTCACATTCGTCGCTCTGTCTATCGCGGTGTGTTGGACGAACAGACGAAGACTGAAGAAAGCGAGCGGGACATACCCATGTGCGATACCGTGGTCCGAGTGCTTCTAAATCTGGAAAAGGGCCCGCACAATCGAGGCGAATACGTCTTTCTGACCGAGCGCGAAAAGATTTACAGGCCCGAAGGGGTACAACGACGCCATTTCAATTGCTTGGCAGAGACGCTTGGTATCCCACGTTTCACTTGGCGCTCGTTTCGACGCACGTCAGCCACGGCCCTCCATGGAAAAGGCGTGCCGCTAAAGGTTCAGCGAGAGATCATGGGGCACACGAACGAAGAGACTTCGCTGATCTATACCGAAGTGCAACTCAAGGCGAAGCGGCGAGCCATTGAGCAGCTGGAAGAGTTTCTGTTTGGTTCAAAATCGAAGCTTATCGGACCCAAAAGGACCCAAGTTGCAAGTGAAGTTGCGACAGAAACACGCCAAGTGATAGATTCTAAAGATCGCGCCTGTAGCTCAGTTGGATAGAGCGGCAGACTTCGAATCTGTAGGTCGGGAGTTCGAGTCTCCCCAGGCGCGCCACATTCTAAGTAGGCTACCAAAGCCGTACAGAACGTTGCTGAGCATCATTCCTTTGGTTCTGATGCCGGTCCAAATGGACCCCGACAACTCTCCAACCCTTGCCGGAACTTCTCGCGTTCCTCGGGTGTCATCTGGTGCCAGCGCTCCATCATACGGCGCCGCCAGCGCCAGGGAGGGCCGGGCCGACCTCGAAACCCGCCGAAGAGGATCTTGCTGAGAACCAAAATGCCCATCGCTTGCCAGTAGCTGATCAGCCGCCAGCCGAAAAGGGCTGGCATCAGCCAGTTCCACAAGCTCATGACTACGAAGCTGAAGACGCCAATAAAAAGCACAGCAAATAACACGAACTTCAGCACTCTGGAAACCCAATGTCTTTTCATCGTCCAAATCCTCATCTCTTCTTGAATTCGTCGTAGATGGCGTGGAGTCGCTGGCGTAAGTGCAGGACGGCATAGTGCTTGCGTGAGAGCAGCGTATTGACACTGACGCCCGTTTGCTCGGCGAGCTCTTTGAAGCTGTAACCCATCAGCTCGTGGGCGATGAATACCTCACACTGCTCCTCCGGCAACTCGTCAAGGGCCTCCTCAAGTTCCTCAAGCAACACGCTTCGAGCGTAGGCCGCCTCGGGCCCGGCATTGGGTGAAGGAAGCATGTCGCCCAACAAGAACGCCTCGCGTTCTTCTGTCACCGTTGCCGGTCCGGTTCGCTGTGCCTCTCGATTCTTTCTACGGAAGAGGTCGGTGATGCGGTTGCGGGCCACCCGGAACAGCCATGCCGTGACCTGCTCGACGGGCTTCATCATGCGGTACGTTTCGACAAGCTCGTAGAAGACATCCTGCAGAATGTCCTCCGCATCGCCTGGGTCTCGGACGCGCCGGCGGATGAAATTGCGCAGTCGGGCGTGCTCTCGGTTAATCGCTTCCGAGATCAGCTGGTCTTGTTGCGCCATCAGTCGATGTCTTCTCAGCGCCTCATCCATCTACAGGTGTAGACGAATCAGCGATACGGATATTTTAAGTGGGATGCTGTGATGCAAGAAGAGAAGCGACGCAAGTGGTCCAAGCAGTTGCCGAACTGCTGGATTCGCAGACATACTGCAGAAGTCAGCTGCCGCGGGTGGCTTAGTTTGCAAAGGTCCCTTCAGGAGCGCTCGATGAGCTTGGAAACCACCGTCGTGAACAAGATCACGCCTGTCATCGCGGTGGGTCTCTGGACTGCGGGAGCTTGGCGCCCCTTTGATCCTGCGAGCTTGCCCGCTGCCTTGCTTCCCACGCTACGGTACACAGCTCAACGGGCAGCAAGCTGGCCTGAGCAAAGCGGGAGCCCACTACCGCACTCCAGAGCACCTGCGGCGCGTTAAGTCCCGAGTTTTGAACGGCCGCTCCGCCTATTTTGAGGACAGTAGGGCTGTCTATCGCTTTCTTTTTCGCCGCTGGTCGCCATCACATGTTCATCTTCATGACCGGCCGCACTTCCACGGCGCCTTCAACCTCAAAGATGGGGCAGCCCTTCGAAAGCTCTACGGCCTGGTCCAGGTCGCGCGCTTCGATCAGCGTGAACCCACCTACGACGTCTTTAGCTTCGGCAAACGGCCCGTCAGTCACAGCCTTCTGTTTCCCTTTTAGCAACTTGCCCGTGCGTTCAAGCGGTTGACCCGGGTCCTTGATATGACCGTTCTCTGCGAGGTCCTTGAACCAAGCCATCCATTTCTGGATCATCTGCTGCGCTCTCTCGGGAGACCTTCCCGCCTCGCCACCGGTAAAGATATACGAACTCGCTCATGGTGATTCCTCCTCTGGTTTGGCCTTTCGACCGTTAGACGTTTGGGAAGGGTGGCGGCGGACATCTTTCTTCCGAAACTTCGCTGCCCCTCTGGTCGGTAGGTGTTCCATAATCCTGAAGCCGTGTCGCTCGTGAGTTGTAGCGGCACGTCCCAGTTACATTTGGGGGTCGAACTATGAGAAAGATGGCTGTGGCCGCTGGAAACTTCGTGTGGCGCAGGTGGCGCGCCTTTTGCCGGCAAGTGCTGCTCATCGTCACTTTTACTTGCCTGGGTCTCGCGCAGCCTCCCTCCGGGATTCAGAATCTGGTCGCTGCAGGAGCTCTCGAGGGCATGCGCTGGCCGAATTTTAGCGATTACCGGCCCTGGCTCGAGAAGTTCTATCAGCCCACTGGGTACGCTCCGGCGTGGATTCAGGGGAGCCAGCCGTCTCCCCAAGCCCTTTCCATGATCGAACTCTTCAAGGGCGCGTGGAGAAAGGGACTGGAGCCCGAAGACTACGACACCTCCCATTGGGATGGTCGTCTGCGCGCGCTCGAAAGCTCCGCTGCCGATCCGGCCGGCTTCGACGTGGCTCTTACCGTTTCCACGATGCGCTATATCTCGGATCTCCACATCGGACGCATCAACCCGCAGCATTTCAAATTCGATCTCAGCGTGGAGGACAAGAAGTACGATCTCGCGAGGTTCCTGCGTGACCGTCTCTTGCCTTCGGCCGACGTGCCCACCATGCTTGACGGCGTAGAGCCTGGTTTTGCCGGATATCGCCTGACTGAGCAGGCGCTGGTGCGCTACGTGGAATTCGCACGCATCGACGACGGAGAAAAACTCCCGGCTTCGGTGAAGCCCGTAGGTCCGGGTCAGCCGTACGCTGGAGTGCCACGTCTGGTCCGGCTTCTGCGGCTTGTCGGTGATCTCCCGCCCGACGCCGCTCCGCCCGCCGATCCTCAGCTCTACGACGGAGCCTTGTCCGAGGCGGTAAAACGTTTTCAGCGACGCCACGGCCTTGACCCCGACGGGCTGCTGGGGTCCGGCACTCTGAAACAACTGAATGTGCCCCTATCGGACCGTGTGCGGCAGTTGCAGTTCGCGCTGGAGCGCTGGCGCTGGTTGCCCGCGGAATTCTCAGCACCGCCTATCATTGTCAACATTCCCGACTTCCGCCTCCGCGCCCTCGACGAAAACAACAACGTGGCGATGGACATGCGCGTTGTGGTCGGAAAAGCGATGCGCACGCAGACGCCCGTCTTCTCGCGCGATATGACCTACGTCGTCCTGCGCCCCTACTGGAATGTTCCACCCAGTATTCTGCGTAGCGAGATCGTTCCCGCCATCCAGCGCGATCGCAAGTACGTTGCAAACAAGCGTTACGAGGTGACGACCCGCGACGGCAAGGTGGTGACCTCAGGCGAGATTTCCGATGACGTGCTGGCACAACTGAAGGCGGGCAAGCTTGCGGTGCGGCAGAAGCCCGGTCCTACCAACTCGCTTGGCTTGGTCAAGCTGATGTTCCCTAACCAGTACAACGTGTATCTGCACAGCACACCCGCTCAGGAGCTATTCTCACGCACCCGCCGCGATTTCAGCCACGGCTGCATCCGTGTCGAAAAGCCCGCGGAACTCACTGCATGGGCGCTACGGAAAAACGTAGGCTGGACGGTCGAGCGCGTTCAGGAGGCAATGCAGAAGGGCAGCGACAATGTCACCGTCAACCTCACCCAGCGGGTTCCGGTATTCATTGTTTACGGGACTGCCCTCGCCGACCAGGGCAACGTGGTTCACTTCTACGACGACATTTACGGACATGACGCAGCACTCGCCCGGGCGCTGGCCAAGGGCTATCCATATCCATGGTGAGAGAGAGTTACCAGTGCCGGACGCGTCCTACGTCTACGTGGACAAAATCGGAAGCGGCGTAATATCCCACACCACCTCGGCGCAGGGCCAGGGCGGCATCGCGAAGTCTGGCAGTAGGCACCCCTGGGACGCGAATATCAATAGCCATTGCCTGCATGTGCAGACTGTTCTCGGCCACGCCGTGAGTGTGGGTGCGGAGATACTCGTTGCTCCAGGGAGTCCGGTAGCCGCAAATCACGTCAATTTCGGCGTCGGGACGTCCCAGGGCAACCGTAAGTTCGTGGAGCATGTCAAACACACGCGGATCGTAATTGTGAACCTCGCCCGTCCGGTGGTCACGTAGACAGTAATTGATCCGCGCCAAAGCATCGGGATCGTAAATGTCCCCATGACGATACTCGATGTCGAGCCTTTCCCGGGTGTGGGTGTGAAAGAGACGCAGCCGATAGGGCGCCTCAGACGACATCCCTCCTCTGGGATCAGCAACGGTCCACGAACCCTGAAGGAAATAAAAAGTAAGCACTAACAGAAGAAATTGTAGACAGCTTCGGAGCAGAGGCCTCAACACACACTCCAAACATGGTTTTGCGCACCCATCGGGTGATCAACCTGATATTTTAGCAGCTGGCGCAGATAACGGGTCAGTTTTGCTGTGGAGGCGACTTTAGGGTTCTGAAGCCGCTGGGGCTCGATGGGCAGACACGGCTCCCGGAGCTAAGATCGGACGATGCTTCACGTTAACGATGGTAGTAGGAGTTGCGGGTGCCTTGCTGCAAGCTCCACCTGGAGACGCGTCTTCGTTGCCGCCTGCTTTACGCTGGGCTTCTGCTTCCGGCTTCGTAGTGCCATTAGCCCTCGCCCTACTGTCCCGGAGGGCGTCGGTGCCGAAATCCACTTCGTCGATCCCCAGCCCGGCGAGATGAAGATGCTGGCAGCTTCTGGGGTCCGCTGGATTCGCATGGACTTTGACTGGTCCCGCACGGAGACGGTCAGGGGACAGTATGATTTCACTGTTTATGACCGGCTGGTAGAGCTGCTGGAACAATACAAGATTCGTCCTGTCTTCATCCTCGATTACTCCAATGCGCTGTACGATGAAGGGCTCTCGCCCTACACGGAAAAGGGGGTACAGGCGTTCGCGCGCTGGGCGGCTGCTGCAGTCACCCACTTCAAAGGACGAGGCATCGTCTGGGAGATGTACAACGAGCCGAACTTCTTTTTCTGGCGCCCCAAGCCCAGCGTAGAGGCCTACATCAAGCTCGCACTCGCGGTGGGCGAAGGGATCTACGAGGCAGCTCCGGACGAAGACTATGTTGGGCCGGCTGCGTCCGGCGTGGATCTGCCGTTTCTTGAAGCCTGCTTCAAGGCCGGCTTGCTGAATTACTGGTCGGGAGTCTCCGTGCATCCCTATCGACCGACAGATCCTGAGGCCGCCGCAGCCGACTTCATGGCCCTGCGGACCCTGATCGCGCGCTATGCGCCCGAGGGCAAAAAGATTCCCATTCTATCGGGCGAATGGGGTTACTCCACCAACTCCGATCGGAGAGGTGTAGATGAAGCGACGCAGGGGAAGTTGTTGCCACGCCAGTGGCTGAACAATCTGGCCAACGACATTCCGGTCTCCATCTGGTACGACTGGCACGACGATGGCCCTGACCCCAAGGAGCGCGAGCATCACTTCGGTATGGTTCGTTTTGCGTATGATGGCGCCCGCGACCCGGTCTATGAGCCTAAGCCCGCCTACCGAGCGGCCCAGACACTTACCACGCTGCTCGAAGGCTTCCGTTTCAACAAGCGCCTAGTGGTGGGTGGGTCGAACGACTACGTGCTGCTGTTCAGCAACGGCGATGCGGTTAGGCTGGTGGTGTGGACGACCGCTCCTCGGCCGCACGCGTTGCCGGTTCCCGCCAGTCCAGGCCGCTTCGCGGTCTTCGCTCATACGGGAGAAAAGCTACCGGATATCGTGGCTGGTCAAGGCAGTCTCAATGTCGTCGCCACCGATGCACCACAGTACCTCGACCCCGAGAAGCCCAACGACCTCCTGCGCGTAGCTGCGGCCTGGATGACGGCACCGTTGGAAATCTACACCACTGCGCCGAAGGACGTCTTGATCACGCTGAACTTGCAGAACCCGCTCTCCAAAACTCTCCGCGTGAAGACCGAGCCCAATCTTCAGGCCCAGGCCGCCTCAGGAAAGGGCCTATCGCTAGCCACATCGGTGAGAGTGCTGCGTGTCGCCGACCCGGTTCGTGTGCCTATCGAGTGGGAAGTCGACGGACTGGGACGCATCGCGCAGGAGACGCACATTCAGGTAACAAACCCGCTGCGCGCGAATCTGTCCCCGGTGGCAGGTAACATCTTGCCCGTCAAAGTGAGGAATCCCTCCGGTGAAGCCTTCGATGGCGAGCTTTTTCTAACTGACGTAACGGGGCTGCGCTGCGGTGCATGCCGCGCCCCACTGAATCTCAAATCGGGTGAGATCGCGAACACAGTGAGCATCGCGCTGGGCGGAAGCGAACGTGACTACCGTGCGGGCGTGCTGGTGAAAGATAGCAAGGACGAAACCGTTCTCAGCGTGGCTCCTTCCCGGCTGGTTTCCGAGGACGACTTTGCGCGTTATCCTTCCGGCACTCATCCTGAGGCCTACCAACTTGTGATGGAGGGCAATGCTGAGGTTCTGTCACAACAGGTGCTAAGCGTTGCCGCGCCGCCCGGGGGACCGCCTTATCCGGGCATGGGGTGCCTCGAGGTCGAGTATCATTTCATGCCAGGTAACAAACTGATCCGCGTCACAACGCTGGCCGAGCACATTAAGAAGATAGAGGGCGAACCCAACTCGTTCGGCCTTTGGGTGTACGGTGACGGCACCGGCAACACTCTCGGCTTGCGTTTCGTAGATCAGACCGGACAGGTGTTTCAAGAAGGGGGCAGCCCCATAACCTGGAAGGGCTGGCGCTACGCCGTCTTTCCGATGGGCGCGATGCAGGCCAACCACTGGGGCGGCGCGGACGACGGGGTGATCCACTATCCCATCCGCTGGGACACGCTGTTACTGATCAGCAATGCCGAGCGCAAGGAAACACGGGGCGTCGTGTTCATCAGCGCGCCCACGCTCATATTCTGAAATCTGGGTATTCCCTTGACTCAGGTCGCCCTACCGGTTGTGGTCGCTTTTTGAGCCTGGACGATCCGGCGTAGGGAACTGGTTCAATGTTTACCGCGTGCTGCACCAGCCGGAAGAACAGCTTGCCTCGGCTGCGAGAGCGGCGGCGGTTGAATCGAAAGGTGAACTCATCCAGGTAGTAATCGAGGTGTTTGTGGCTGACGGCCCCTTGATGGGTTCCTACGAGCCACCGCTTTAGCAGTGATACCACAAGGTGAACCCTAGGCATCAGCTCGGACGGAGATTCTTCCTGGCCACGAAGGGAAGTAACGGTATGCCGGTAGCCCTTCTTCTGCAAAGGCTCGTATCCGAGCCAACCGTCGGTGTGGATCTCGCTTCCGGGTTCCACCGAATCCTCGATGAACGGAATCAGACTCCCGGCCGAGGCATCGGGAATCCGCTGCAGGCGAATGCGACCGACACTTCGTCCATCTTCTTGAGCCGCAACTACAATCAGGGCTTTCTTTTCGGTTCCCCGACCGCGCACGCCTTCCTTCAGTCCGCCCAGGTAGGTTTCGTCGACTTCCACCGTTCCGGCCAAGCGATCGCGTCCTGGCCTGACCATAGCCCGGCGGAGCTTATGCAGCCAAGTCCAAGCCGTCCGATAACTCTTCAATCCCAAG
>Ga0306926_10010450_pt1 | contig 10263 bp, 8 predicted proteins | sample flu12Cox44000178_FD_203759 | JGI IMG/M metagenome (GOLD analysis project Ga0306926, IMG submission 203759) | Lab enrichment of tropical soil microbial communities from Luquillo Experimental Forest, Puerto Rico - flux8day.12C.oxic.44.000.178 (v2)... | ecosystem: Environmental > Terrestrial > Soil... | reverse complement strand
CGTGACGTTTTATCCGGAAACCCGGATTGCGTACCAGGCGCCGTGAATGGCTCAATGACGGTCATTCCAGGCCCATCGACCGGGCAAAGTAGTTCGCCTCCTTACAAATTGCCACTGTTTCGCATAAAATGCTGGTTGTTCGAAGCGTACCCAGCGCTGCCCTTCGGGTTATCCAACAGAAATTCTGAGACGGCGCGAAGTTGGGATTCGTGTCACTCGATCAGGAGTTGCTGTGAAAAAAGTGGGGATCATTTTTGGGATGGAAACCACGTTTCCGCCTGCATTGGTTGAAAAGGTCAATGCATCGAACGACCCTCAAGTCCGGGCGGAGCTTGCCAACATCGGCGAGGTTCGTATGGCAGAACCATCTGCTTACGACGTCATTATCGATCGCATCTCTCACGACATTCCATTCTATCGCGGTTATCTGAAGAACGCGGCCTTGTCTGGCACGATCGTGATCAATAATCCCTTCTGGTGGAGTGCCGACGACAAGTTCTTCAATTTCGCCCTTGGCACAAAGCTCGGCGTAGCCATTCCGAAGACGGTTTTGCTGCCACACAAGCAGCATCCTCCGGGAACAACAGACCGCTCTATGCGCAATCTGCAATTCCCGATGCCTTGGGACAGCATCTTCAGCTACGTAGGATTTCCCGCGTTCCTGAAGCCATTTGATGGCGGCGGCTGGAAGGATGTGTACAAAGTAAATTCGCCGGAGGAGTTCTTCCGCGCATACGATCAGACCCGTGATCTGTGCATGACGCTGCAGACGGCAGTCAAATTTAAAGAGTACTTTCGCTGCTACGTTGTCGGGCAGGAAAAAGTCCACATTATGCACTACGATCCCTCGGCGCCCTTTCACGAGCGCTACGTGCGCAATCCTCCGCCGACTGCTCCCCAGCTGCTGGAGCGCATTCAGCGCGACTGCCTGACCCTGTGCCGGGCTCTCGGATACGACCTTAATACCGTCGAGTTTGCCTGCGAAGACGGCATACCGTATGCGATCGACTTCATGAATCCTGCGCCCGACGCCGACGTGAACTCCGTCGGTCAGGAAAATTTTGATTGGATCGTGAACGCCGTCGCTGAATTGGCAATAAAGAAGGCACACCAGCAGACGGGCAGGGCTTCTGAATACCGCTGGAGCGGATTCCTCGGCGACGGTTCACCTGCTTCCGCCGAAAACGCCAAAGTCGCGCCGCCCCGGCCGTCGAAGCGTACTGCCGCAACGAGTGACCTGGTTAAGACCACCGGCAGGGGGTAAAGAGCATGCAGCGTCCTAGCCTGAGCATCGGAATCGAAGAGGAATATCAGACGATCGACCCGGAAACGCGCGACCTGTGCTCGCATATCCAGTCTGAGATTCTTCCCAAGGCCAAACTGATGACGCACGAGCGTGCCAAGCCTGAAATGCACCAGGCCGTCATCGAGGTTGGCACCAATGTTTGTAAAGACATTCAGGAAGCCCGCGAGGATGTTCGCGAATTGCGCCGGGAGATGATCCAGCTCACCAGTGAAAATGGTTTGCTGCTGGCGGCGGCGAGCACACATCCCTTTGCGGATTGGAAGGCGCAGGAGATTTACCCGGACGACCGCTACAAACAGGTCGTCGAGGACATGCAGCTCATTGCCCGCGCCAACCTGGTGTTCGGCTTGCACGTACACGTCGGCATCGAAGACCGCAACACCGCGATTCACATCATGAACTCGATGCGGTACTTCCTGCCGCACATCCTCGCGCTGTCCACCAACTCGCCGTTCTGGATGGGCATGCAGACGGGCTTCAAATCGTACCGTGTAAAAGTATTCGAGCGCTTCCCCCGGACCAACATTCCGGATGTTTTCGCCAACTGGGCCGACTACGAGACATTTATCAACCTGCTCATCAAGACCAACTGCATCGACAACGCCAAAAAAGTTTGGTGGGACATTCGCCCGCACCCGTTCTTCAATACGCTGGAGATCCGGGTGTGCGACATTCCCATGCGCCTGGATGAGACCGTGGCGATCGCGGCTTTGGTTCAGGCGACGGTCGCGATGCTCTATGATCTTCACGCCGCCAACAAGAGCTACCGCATCTACAGTCGAGCACTGATCATGGAGAACAAATTTCGGGCTTCGCGTTACGGAGTCGATGGCAAGCTGATCGACTTCGGCAAAGAAGAAGAGGTCCCCTTGCGCGACCTGATGAAAGAATATATTGAGTTGATCGGGCCTGCAGCGGACGAGCTTGGCTCGCGCCGGGAGATCGATTACATCCACGAGATGCTCGAGATGGGCACGGGTGCCGACAGGCAATTGCGGGTGTATCAAGAGACTCAGGATTTGAAGAAGGTTGTAGATTACATCGTTTCCGAAACTCGAGTGGGCGTATTCGAGGAGACGGCCGCGCGGCTATAGTTGTTCGTTTCCCAATCCGTGGCATAGAAAGGCAAGTAATTGCTTCAACCAACCCTGGCTGATTTGACTAAGGTCGACTTCGATCCCGAGTTTTCTCCGGGCGCCTACAACGCGGTGAATACCTGCTTACGAATTCTGCCTTCGGAGAAGGTTACCGTTATCACCGATAGTGCGACGCGAGAAATCGCGGCCAGCATCGCACAAGAACTGGCGAGGCTGGGTGCGCCGTTCAAGGCCTTTTTGCTCGAAGACCTTGCGCCCCGTCCGCTCACCGCCCTGCCGGCCGAGATTGCCGAAGACATGGAAAGCAGCGACGTGAGCATCTTCGCCGCGCGCGTGCAGGCCAACGAACTGAAGTCTCGCATGGAGATGACGGGCATTGTCAACCGTCGTAAGATGCGCCACGCGCACATGGTCAACATCAACCGCCAGATCATGCTGGAAGGAATGCGCGCGGACTACAACCGGGTGGATGCGCTGAGCAAAAAAGTCATCGAGATCGTTACCGGGGCGAAGGAGATTACAGGCAAAACGGACGCCGGTTGTGAGTTTGTCGGCATGCTCAATCCCAATTATCGCTGGGTCAAAACCAGCGGGATTATCACTCGCGATAAGTGGGGAAACCTGCCCGGCGGCGAGGTGTTTACCACTCCCGGTGAAGTGAACGGCACCTACGTCGTGGACGGGGTGGTGGGTGATTATCTCTGCGACCGGTACGGCAACCTCGAGCGGCATCCCCTTGCAATTCACATGCGCAGCAACCGCATCACCGACGTCTTCAGCGAGAACAAAGCCCTGGAACAGGAATTTTGGGCCTACACCCACACTGATGAGAACAGTGATCGGGTCGGGGAATTTGCCATCGGCACCAATATCGAACTCAAGAATGTCATCGGACATATTCTGCAGGACGAAAAATTTCCAGGCATCCATATCGCATTTGGCAATCCTTACGGCGAGCATACCGGCGCCAACTGGTATTCGAGTACCCATATCGACGTAGTTGGACGCAAGTTTGATATCTGGGTCGACGGCCGCCAGATCATGGAGAAAGGCCGCTTTCTGATCGAGGCCTGACGATGATCCCCGCACTGCGCGAGGAGTTCAACCGGAAGTTCACACCCGCGAAGTACCAGCAGTTCGTGAGGAATCTCGGGCGGGCTTGCGGCACAGCCATCGGCTTTCGTGTCTCTGAGACCCCGTGTTTCGTTCCCAAAGGGCTGCTTGAACAGATGTCGCGATACGGCCGGGAGCTGGTCGCGCAGCTGGTCGATAACCCCGAGTACCGGCGCGTGTCTGATGCGACGGTTCCGCCTCAATATAACGTGCCCAATGAATCACCACTGCCGATGTTTGCGCAGGTGGATTTCGGACTGGTACGCACCGGCAGCGGCGAGTTAGAGCCGAAGCTCGTCGAGTTGCAAGCCTTCCCTTCCCTCTACGGATATCAGGCCGTATCGGCACAGGAGTACATCGACTCCTACGATTTACCGCGCGATCTGGGCGTCTACCTCAGCGGGTACGATCACGACTCCTATCGCAAACTGATGGGCGAAGTCATTGTCGCGGGACACGACCCGGAGCAGGTCGTCCTGATGGAGATCGATCCGGAGCACCAGAAGACCTTGCCTGACTTTCTGGTGACTGAGCGCGAACTGGGGGTTGCAATCGTCGACATCCTGAAATTAAAGAAGCGAGGCAATCGGCTGTTTCATGCAAGAGACGGACGAGAGATCGAAGTCAGGCGCATCTATAACCGCTGCATCGTCGACGAATTAGAGCGCAAAGGCATCAACCTCCCCTTCGACCTTACTGAGCCGCTCGATGTCGAGTGGGCTGGACATCCGAACTGGTATTTCCGCATCAGCAAATTTTCCATTCCATATCTCAAGCACCTGTGTGTTCCCAAGACGTGGTTTCTGGACCAGCTTAGCCAAGTCCCTTCCGACCGCGAAAACTACGTGCTGAAACCTCTCTATTCATTCGCTGGTGTGGGCATCAAGTTCAACCCCACGCCAGCCGACATTGATGCTATCCCTCCCGATCAACGTCACAATTACATTTTGCAAGAACGGATGTGCTTCGAGCCGGTGATTGCGACGCCGCACGGGATGACACAGATGGAGGTCCGCATCATGTATATATGGCCCGAGCGTGGTGACCTCACGCCGGTACTTCCCCTTGTCCGAATGGGACGCGGCATGATGATGGGTGTCGACCACAATCGCAATCTCGAATGGGTCGGCGGCTCAGCTGCGCTGTGGCAATAGAGTTCTGGATCCACGGAGTGATTCCTGCGGTTTTTCTCCCGCATCTAAAGCCCGCAAGGGCGTGCCCTTTTGGGACGATCTACCCAATAAGCTCCACGGACCGGAGGAAGCGGATGGCAGGCGAACGTCTTCAAACCACGTGCTGCATCGTAGGCGGTGGCCCCGCCGGTATCATGTTGGGCTACCTCCTAGCTCGCAATCGCGTAGAGGTCACAGTGCTGGAAAAGCACCAGGATTTCTTTCGTGACTTTCGCGGCGACAGTGTACATCCTTCAACTCTCGAGGTGATTCATGAGCTCGGCCTCCTGGACGACTTCTTGAGATTACCGCATCAGGAATTACGCTCGGTCAATGGCGTCTTTGGAGACTTTGCTTTCCAGGCGGCCGATTTCCTTCACTTGCCGACGCACTGCAAGTTCGTCGCCCTGATGCCCCAGTGGGACTTCCTGGATTTTCTCTCCGGGCACGCAAGAAAGTTTCCCAGCTTTCAGCTCCGGATGCAGCATGACGCGGTTGACCTGATTTGGAACGGAAGCAGAGTCACTGGAGTGCAAGTGCAAACGCCGGACGGCCCTGCCGAAGTAGGGGCTGACCTCGTCGTTGGCTGCGACGGGCGTCATTCCGCCACCCGCCAGGCGGGCCAGCTTGAGGTTATTGAGTCGGGCGTGCCAATCGATGTGCTCTGGTTTCGCATCAGCCGCAGCACGGACGATCCTGAACAGTTATTCGGCAACATCAATTATGGCCGGGCACTGGTTCTCATTAACCGGGAGCGCTACTTTCAAGCCGGACTGATCATCCGGAAAGGGTCTTTCGAAGAAATGAAGGCTGCAGGCTTGGAGTCCTTTCGCGAGACCGTGAGGCGGATAGCTCCTTACCTTGGCGATCGCGTCGAAGAACTAAAGGACTGGGACCAGATCAAGCTGCTGTCGGTCCGAATCAACCACCTGCGACAGTGGCACCGGCCAGGATTGTTGTGCATCGGTGATGCGGCGCATGCCATGTCGCCGGCCGGCGGTGTCGGCATTAACCTGGCAATTCAAGACGCTGTGGCAACCGCAAATCTTCTGGCTGATGCGTTACGTCAGAGACGCGTAACCGAGGCCTTGGTGGCGCGAGTGCAGCGCCGGCGGGAATTTCCTACTCGGGTGACGCAACAGCTGCAGGTCTTCGCCCATAACGGATTTGCGCGGATATTCAACAATCCCGGGCCAGCAAGGGCGCCGTGGCAACTTAAGGTCGCCTTAAGTATTCCCGGCCTGCAACGACTGATGGGAAGAACGGTTGGAATGGGTGTTCGCCCGGAACACATACGAGGTGCGACATCCGAGCCAGCTCCCGCAGGACTTTGGTACAAACGCATTGCCGTTGGCATCGGACTACTAGGGGCTGGTGCGGTTTTGGCCATTCGTATGATGACGAGCCTGGGACGGCAGCAAACATCAACTTCCTAGTTGCCATTACGGGGAAAGACAGCGGCATAGAAGAAAGGGCACTGGCCGGAAGCTTCGGTCCCGGGGGTGCTTTGCGGCGGAATAAAGCAACACCACGAGGCTCCTCCTCCAAGAAAACTCATGCTCGGGATCACAAACCGTTCTCGCCAGGCAATTCCGCGGCCTCAGGAAGCCACAACAACATTTACGTCCTATCAACAGCCGACCGGATACAGTTGCGGTTGTCTGGCAGGCGGTTGGTCTTCGCGCAGCTTGCTGGTGTGGAGTTGCAACGGCACAGTTCGAAGGTCGCTAGCCGCGCCTCTTCAGCAGCCGTAATGCGCTTTGTCGTCCAGGCTCTTGAGGTATCCGTCGATTGACTTGGCCGCCTTGCGTCCCGCGCCCATTGCCAGAATGACCGTCGCGCCGCCGGTAACGATGTCGCCGCCGGCAAATACGCCCGGCTTGGATGTTGTTAAGCCGTCATCGCTGACTGCGATGTAGCCGCGCCTGGTCACCTGCAGGCCGGGAGTGGAAGCCTGGATTAGAGGATTCGCCGAGGTGCCGGCCGCGATGATCGCCACCGAGCACGGCATCACGAACTCTGAACCTGGAACAGGTACCGGGCTACGCCGGCCGGACTCATCCGGCTCGCCCAGAGCCTGGCGGCTAAGACGTGCTGCTTTGAGACGGCCTTTCTCATCACCGAGAAATTCCACAGGGTTGACCAGCATCTCAAAGTGGATGCCCTCGTCCTTCGCATGATGGACTTCCTCCACGCGGGCTGGCATCTCCGCCTCAGTCCGGCGATAGAGAATGCTCGCACTCCTTGCCCCCAGACGCAGCGCGCTGCGCACCGCATCCATAGCCGTATTACCGCCGCCGATGACAATCACGTCTTTGCGCTCACATGGGTAGAGCGGCTCATCGTACTCCGGGAAGCGGTAGGCGCGCATCAAGTTCACGCGCGTGAGAAACTCGTTGGCTGAGTAGATACCGTTCAGGTGCTCGCCAGGAACGTTCAGGAATCGTGGCAAACCAGCGCCTGTCGCCACGAACACCGCATCAAAGCCTTCCTCCAAAATCAGCTCATCGATCGTAACGGTCTTACCTACAACAACATTAGTCTCGAACTCAATGCCGCGCCGCCGCAGCGTGTCGATTTCGTGATGCACGATTTCCTTGGGCAGGCGGAACTCAGGAATCCCGTACAGCAGCACGCCACCAAGTTCATGCAGGGCCTCAAAGACATGGACCTTGTGACCCATCTGGGTCAGATCACCAGCGCATGCCAGCCCGGCTGGTCCGCTGCCGATAATAGCGACCTTCTTCCCTGTCGCTGGCAGCGATCGGGGCAGGCCCAAGTTTCCTGTCTCACGCTCCCAGTCCGCCACAAAGCGCTCGAGGTAAGCGATACCCACGGATTCGCCCTTCTTGCCTAATACACATCCGGATTCGCATTGATCTTCCACCGGACATACACGTCCGGTGATGGCTGGTAGGGCATTGTCCTCGCGCACCTTCGCAGCCGCACCCTGGTAGTCACCTGCAACGATGAAATCCATGACCGCGCGAATGTCCATCGAGACGGGGCACTTCTCCACGCATCCTGGCTTGGGACACTCGATGCAGCGCATCGATTCTTGCTTGGCTTGCTCGGGCGCGAAGCCAACGTTCACCTCCAGGAAGTTGCGCGAGCGAACCCCTGCATCCTGTTCGGGCATTCTCTGCCGTGGTAGTTTGATTCGCTCCTTGTTGGGCAGCGGATTCTTACTCATCGAACACCCCCGCCTCAATCGCGGCGCACTCGCGCCGTACGATGACATTCTCTCGCAACTGCCTCAACTCCGCTTCCGGATCTGCCTGCAAACGCTCGATGCTGGCCCGCTCCTGTTCGCGATACATGGTGTTTCGCTGTATCAGAATTTCGAAGTTCACCTTTGATGCGTCGAATTCAGGACCATCAACGCAGGCGAACTGACTAGCGCTGTCGATCAACACCCGGCAGCCGCCGCACATCCCGGTGCCGTCAACCATGATCGGGTTCAGGCTGACAATTGTTTTAATCTTCTTGGGAGTGGCTAGGTTTGCCACCGCACGCATCATCGGGACCGGCCCTACTGCGAGGACGTAGTCAACGCCTCCGGCATCGACCAGTTCCTTCAGCTTTTCGGTGACAAGCCCCTTCTGTCCGCAGGTTCCGTCGTCCGTCAGAACATAGGTCTCATCGCTGACGGCACGAACCTGGCCTTCGAGTACAAGCATGTCCTTGCTGCGTGCGCCGACGATTGAAATCACCTTGTTGCCTGCTCGCTTCAGCTCGCGGGCGGTGGGGTAGGCCATAGCGGTGCCGACGCTGCCGCTCACTACAACCGCAGTTCCAAACCTCTCGATCTCTGAGGGCTTCCCCAGCGGTCCGACGACATCGAGGATCGAGTCGCCGGTTTCCAGCATGCTGAGAAGCATGGTGGTCTTGCCGATGGCTTGCACCACAATGGTTATTGTGCCAGCCTTGAGATCGGCGTCGGCGATAGTCAGGGGAATGCGCTCCCCAGTGTCGTCCACCCTAACGATTACGAACTGGCCGGGCCGCTGTTTGCGCGCGATACGTGGTGCTCGGATAACGAAGAGCTTGATGCCTCGCGCCAATGGGCGCGCTTCCAGGATGTCGAACACGATTACCCCTCCACAAAACGATTCTGCGGAGGTGGGTACATAGAGTCTGTGGCTCGCGTCACAAAGCGGATGGTCACAGCGCACATTGCCGATATTCCGCCGAGTTGCCGTCAGACATTGTTCTTTGCATGCCAGACAACGTCAGCACTGCCGAGGCGATGCCCCCCTGGGTCAGCTTAAGAGGGCATCCAAGAGTCGGTTACAAATTTTGTCAGATTGGCAAATTCCGGCTCGCAATTGGAATCAAAAACAGACAATGTGCGTAGTCTGAGGGGCCTGAAATGATAATAGCGCCGCTTGTTTCGCGATCACGCTGCGCAACTTCGGAATTGTCCGCGGCACTCTGGTGGAAAGCAAGAACGATCATTCTCGCACTAATACCCTTGCTCCCTTCATGGGCGATTGCTCAAACGACTTCTGTAACCGTACCGCTTCCCATAGCTCCGGTACTTGCTGCCTCGGATGCGGTCCTGCCGGATGCACCATCGGCATCCCGCGTGGTGCAGTCGAACTCATTTGCCGGAGGTCTGGGGAGTGCCGCCAAAACGATTGGTTCCGACGAGCTCTATTTCCTCAAGTGGCCCTTTAAGAAGAGTTCGATCAAGTGGGATGTCCTCTTTTTGGGCGCCACAGGCGTCTTAATTGCCAACGATGAAAGCGTTCTTTATCAGGTTCCGGCGAGTTGGCATTGTGCCAGCAACACACTGTCGAATGCAGCTTTGGGTACGACCGCAGGAACAGCTGCTGCCATTTTTGTCAGTGGATTGGTAACGGGCGACGATCACGCCAAGGAAACAGGCATACGCTCGGCCGAAGCTGCCGTTGACAGCGCTATCCTGTTTGGCGCAGCGAAGGCGATCTTCGCCCGCCAGCGGCCGCTCACAGGAGAGGGCGAAGGCAAGTTCTTTTCCGGCAATTGGGCACACGGATCTTTTCCGTCAGGACATGCGACGTTGACGTGGGCGGTGGCTTCAACCGTTGCGCACGAATATCACTCGCCCTGGGTGGCAATCGCGATGTACGGGCTAGGGATTACCGTTAGTACGTCGCGGGTTACCGCCGGTCAGCACTTCCCAGCTGATGTATTCGCTGGCTCGGTTCTCGGTTATGGTGTGGGCACGTACGTTGCCCATAAGCCTGGCGCGACGAATTCCTTATCGCCTTCCAAAAGCATGATTAGGCGCCTGCCTGATGCGATACTTGAACACGTCAGCATCAGAGGGCAATAGGCGACTCAATGCAGCATGGCTGCACCAGCCTTGCTCGGCTTAGGTTTCCGCAGAAGAAACAAGAAGGGAAACATGGCGACAAAAACCATGGCCAGGAACAGAAACGTGTCGTTGTACGACAGCATCGCTGCCTGTTGCTGCACGGTTCCCCACATCGCCTGGTGAGCCTGGTGAGTCGCGGTTGAGGCGCTCGAGCCTTGTCCCATGAAGTAGGCCTTCAGGGCCTCGAACATCTGCCGAGCAGTTGGGCTTTGC
>Ga0306926_10010444_pt1 | contig 10265 bp, 13 predicted proteins | sample flu12Cox44000178_FD_203759 | JGI IMG/M metagenome (GOLD analysis project Ga0306926, IMG submission 203759) | Lab enrichment of tropical soil microbial communities from Luquillo Experimental Forest, Puerto Rico - flux8day.12C.oxic.44.000.178 (v2)... | ecosystem: Environmental > Terrestrial >... | reverse complement strand
CTGCCGGCGTCGAAGCGTCGGGCCGCCACCAGCCCGCAGGTCACCGCCGGATTGAAGTGGCCGCCGGAAATCGGCCCGACCGCGTAAATCATCGCCAGCACCGCGGTCCCGATCGACAGCGCGACCGCGATAAAGCCCACACTAGGGGCGGAAAACAGCGCCGCTCCGCAAACCGAGGACACCAGCATGAAAGTCCCGATGAACTCTGCGCCTAGCTCCTTTGTCATCTTCGTATCCTCCCTCTTTCCGCAAGTCGCAGCCCGATCGCGTATGATGCCCCCAAGGCGATCCCCGTGACAACGAGGGCAGCGGCAACGCGGTGCATTGCTCCGCCGCAAACCGCGCATGCAGAAAGCCACCAACCGCCCCCTGTGCGCCAAAAAAAGGGGGCTCGCCGTCCGCCAGGTAGGCCGCGCCATGCGACACTGTCAATCAAGCCGCGGCTTTGCTCCACGTTTTCCTCAGACCGTAGCCGGCGACGACGCCCTTGCGCTTCGCTAACCCTTCGCCGCCATGGCTGGGTCGAGGACTTCCAGCTGCCAGCTGTCGTTCATGCTCGACACACAAAAAAAGGGCGGTGTTTTGGCCGCCCTCTTCTTGCAGCAGGGGTCTTGGAGATCAGGCGATGTCGAACCGATCGAGGTTCATCACCTTGGTCCACGCCGCCACGAAGTCGTTCACAAACTTGTCCTTCGCATCGGCTGACGCATAAACTTCCGAAAGCGCCCGCAACTGCGAGTGCGAACCGAAGATCAGATCGGCCCGGGTGCTGGTCCACCTGAGCGCGCCGGTCTTGCGGTCACGCCCTTCATACACACCTTCGAAAGCTGCCGACGGCTGCCATTGCGTGCTCATGTCGAGCAGGTTGACGAAGAAATCGTTGGTCAGCGCCCCAGGCCTTTTGGTGAAGACGCCGTGCGTGGACTTGGCCGTATTGGCGCCAAGCACGCGCAGGCCACCGAGAAGGACCGTCATTTCGGGCGCCGTCAGCGTCAGCAACTGCGCCCGGTGGCCGAGATAACGCACGATCGGACCCATGTCGCGGTGGGTGAGCTTGAACCAGGCGCGGGCAAATGCGTCGGCGAACTGGTCCGGATGCTCGTAGAAGCGCCGCGCGATCCCTTCATAGGCCGGATCGAACCGCAACGCGAGGTCGGTGGTCAACATCGCCGGCGCGTGACGCCTGCTTTGGTCGTGCGCATCCGGCACAGTGTCTGCGCCGGCACCATGCTTCGGTCTCCATTGATGTGCGCCGGCCGGGCTGGTCAACTCCCACTCGTAGCCGAACAGGTTTTCAAAGAAGTTGTTGCTCCAGTGGTCGGGGTCTTGGTCCAGGTGACCTCGATGCCGCTGGTGATCGCGTCGCCTGCGATGCCCGTTGCATATTTGCTCGACCAGCCGAGACCCTGCTGCGTGATCTCGGCGGCCTCCGGCTGCGGCCCCACCAGCGTGGTATCGCCGGCGCCGTGGGTCTTGCCGAAACTGTGACCGCCGGCAATCAGCGCGACCGTCTCTTCATCGTTCATAGCCATGCGCGCGAACGTCTCTCGGATGTCGCGGGCGGCGGCGAGCGGATCCGGCTTGCCGTTCGGCCCTTCCGGATTGACGTAGATCAGGCCCATCTGCACCGCGCCGAGCGGACCCTGAAGGTCGCGCTCGCCAGAGTAGCGCTCGTCCGCCAGCCATTTGGCTTCCGGGCCCCAATTGACATCCTGCTCGGGCTCCCATTTATCCGCCCGCCCGCCGCCGAAACCGAAGGTCTTGAAGTCCATCGACTCCAGCGCGACGTTGCCTGCGAGAATCATGAGATCGGCCCAGGAGAGTTTTCGGCCATATTTCTGCTTGATCGACCACAACAGCCGACGCGCCTTGTCGAGATTCGCGTTGTCCGGCCAGCTGTTGAGCGGCGCGAAGCGCTGCTGGCCGGCGCCGCCACCGCCGCGGCCGTCGCCAATGCGATAGGTGCCGGCGCTGTGCCAGGCCATCCGGATGAACAGCGGTCCGTAATGGCCGAAATCGGCCGGCCACCATTGCTGTCAGTCCGTCATCAGGGCATGCAGGTCCTTGACGACGGCATCCAGATCAAGGCTCTTAAATTCCGTGGCATAGTCAAACGTCTCGCCCATCGGGTCGGACAGCTTCGACTGCTGGTGGAGGATCCCGAGATCCAGCTGGTTAGCCACCAGTCGCGGTTTGATGGTGCGCGTCGTGCGCCCGCAACCGGGCACTTGGTAACGTCATCCATGATTGTCTCCTGTGATGTTTTTGCCTGTTCCGCGGTTTGCCCCGGCGGCAATCTAGGCAACGGATTTCATCAGGTAAAATTGACTTCAATGATCGAGCCGATAGGATTTGCTGATGATAAACGTGACGCTCCGGCAGCTTCGCTATTTCGATGCGCTGACCCGCCATGGCCATTTCGGACGCGCGGCGGACGCCTGTGCCGTCTCCCAGCCGGCGCTGTCGATGCAGATCAAGGACCTGGAGGAAGCGCCGGGCGGCGTGCTGCTGGAGAGGGGCGCGCGCCAGCTCGCGCTGACGACGTTGGGGGCAGAGCGCGCCCGGCGCGTTCGCGACATCCTGCGCGCGGTCGACGAATTGGGAGACTTTGCGCGGGCGTCGCGGGACCGGCTGGCAGGCCGGCTGCGCGTCGGCATGATCCCGACGATTGCCCCCTATCTGTTGCCCAAGGTGATCGAGAATCTCGCGCGCATCCATCCCGAACTTGACATCCACGTACGTGAAACGCTGACGCCGAAGCTGGTGGAGGAGGTTGCAGAGGGTCGGCTCGATACCGCAATCGTCGCGCTGCCGGTGTCGGAGCCTTCGCTGACCGAGGTCGCGTTGTTTTCGGAAAATTTCCTGCTGGTCCGGCCGGGCCGGGATGAGGGAACGCCGGTGCCGAGCCGCAAGAGGCTGCGGGAGATGCGGCTGCTGCTCCTGGAAGAGGGGCACTGCTTTCGCGATCAAGCCCTGGCATTCTGTAACATGCAATCCTCGGCGGCGCGCGAAGTGCTGGACGCAAGTTCGCTGTCGACGCTCGTTCAGATGGTGGGCGCCGGCATTGGCGTCACCCTGATTCCGGAAATGGCTGTTGAGGTGGAGACCCGCTCGGCGCCGGTGTCGCTCGCGCGCTTCAAAAAGCCGCAACCGTCGCGGACCATCGGCATGGTTTGGCGCAGCACCAATCCGCTCGCCCGGCGGCTGTTGCAAATTTCGGAAGTGGTATGTCTGTCCGCCGGCAAAGTGCGCAGGCGATCGGCGAGCCAAGCGTCGCGCCATGTTCGGAGCTGAGCGGCCCGCCGCGATGAGAGCCATGACCAAGCCCCGCATCCGCCGCGCCCGCGCCGACGAATATGACGAGGTCGCCCGGGTGTGGATGGACAGCTGGGTCTCGACTGGGCTTGAAGAGGCCAGCAACTTCCTGCTGGCGAAATTGCGCGCCCGTGTTCCGCAGGAGGTCGAAAAGGGCTGGAGCCTGTTCGTCGCCGACGATGGCGGCACGCTCGCCGCAATGCTCGCGCTTGATCTGCCAAAGCTCTACCTCGACCAGCTGTTCGTCGCGCCGCCATATCAGGGCCGCGCGCTGGGGCGGAAACTCTTAGCGTTCACCCGAACGCATTTGCCTGACGAAATCGTCCTGCACTGTGTGCGCGAGAACGAGAAGGCCTGGCGCTGGTACGAGCGCGAGGGCTTTGTATGCGAGACGCAACAGCTCGAGCCGATGACAGGATTCGTCATGAAACACTATCGATGGAAAAGGGAGGACATGGTCCATGATGCAGCTCTATTGGTCACCCCGCTCGCGCGCGTTCGCGGCCCTCTGGCTGATGGAAGAGGCCGGGCAACCCTATGAACGCGTGCTGACCGACATTTCGACCGGCGCGCAACGCAAAATTGAGTATCTCGTGATCAACCCGATGGGCAAGGTCCCGGCCCTGAAGGACGGCGAGGCGACCCTGGCTGAGGCCGCCGCGATCTGCGCCTATGTCGCCGAGCGCTATCCTGACGCGAAGCTGGCTCCGCCGGTCGGCGACCCCCGGCGCGCGAAATATCTGTACTGGCTGTTCTTCGCGCCCGGCTGCATCGAGCCGGCGATGGTGCAGATCGCAACCAAGCTCGAGATCAACTCGGTGGCGGCCGGCTGGGGCGACGCACAGCGGGTGTTCGACGTGCTCGACACGGCACTTGCCAAGGGCCCGTGGATCCTCGGCGAAAATTTTTCCGCCGCCGATGTGGCGATTGGCGCGGCGCTGAACTTCGCGGTGCGCCTGTTCAAGATGGTGCCGTCGCGCCCGAATTTTGATGCCTATATCGCCCGCTGCGCAGCACGACCGGCGTTCCAGCGCGCCGAGAAGATCGCAGCCGGCTAGCCGGTGTGATCGTTCTTCACCCCTTCGGGTCGCGGCATCGAGACGATGTTGTAGCCGGAGTCGACATAGTGCACCTCGCCGGTGACACCGCCGGAGAGATCGGACAGAAGATACAGCGCCGAACCACCGAGCTCGTCGAGCGTGACACCGCGTCCGAGCGGCGAATGCCGCTGCTGGAACGCAAACATGGTGCGCGCATCGCCAATGCCTGATCCCGCCAGCGTGCGTACCGGACCTGCGGAAATCGCATTGACGCGGATGCCGCGCGGACCGAAATCGGCGGCGAGATACCGCACGGAAGCCTCGAGTGCCGCCTTCGCCACACCCATGACGTTGTAGTTCGGCATCACCCGCACCGAGCCCCCAAAGGTCAGCGTGATCATCGCGCCGCCGCTTGCCGGCATCAGCTCGGCGGCGCGGCGGGCGAGCTCGGTGAAGGAGAAGCAGGAGATCAGCATGGTGCGCAAAAAGTTCTCGCGCGTGGTGTCGGCGTAGCGGCCCTTCAGCTCTTTCTTGTCGGAGAAGGCGATGGCGTGCACGAGAAAATCCAGCCCCTGCCATTTGTCGCGCAAGCGCTTGAAGACGAGATCGACGCTATGGAGATTTTCAACGTCGCAAGGCAGCACCATCTCCACATTGAGTTGTTCGGCCAAAGGCCGCACCCTTTTGCCCAGCGCCTCGCCCTGATAGGTAAAGGCGAGCTCAGCACGCTGCGCTGCCAGCGTCTTCGCAATTCCCCAGGCGATCGAATGATCATTGGCGATGCCCATGATCAATCCGCGCTTGCCCTTCATCAGTTCCTGCATCACCACCACGCCGAAAAACTACGCATCCAGGCGCTTGAAGACCAGCGTGGCGTTGGTGCCGCCGAAGCCGAAGGAGTTCGACAGCACCGTGCCGATCTTGGCGTTGTCGATCCGCTTGCGCACGATCGGCATGTCGGCGAACACCGGATCGAGCTCGGTGATGTGAGCGCTCTCGCAGATGAAACCATTGTTCATCATCAAAAGCGAATAGATCGCCTCCTGGGCGCCGGTGGCGCCGAGCGAATGCCCAGTGAGTGCCTTGGTTGCCGAAATCGGCGGGCACTTCTCGCCGGCGCCGAACAGGCTTCGGATCGCCTCGATCTCAGGGGGATCGCCGGCCGGCGTCGAGGTGGCATGCGGATTGATGTAGTCGACCTTGCCGTTGACGCTCGCCAGCGCCATGCGCATGCAGCGCTCGGCACCTTCGCCTGACGGCGCGACCATATCGTAGCCGTCGGACGTCGCCCCATAGCCGACGATCTCGCCGTAGATGCGCCCCCCGCGCGCCTTGGCACGCTCCAACTCTTCCAGCACCAGCACGCCGGCGCCGCCGGCGATGACAAAGCCGTCGCGGCCGATGTCGTAAGGGCGCGAGGCTGTTGCCGGTGTATCGTTGTATTTCGACGACATCGCGCCCATGCCGTCGAACAACACCGATAGTGTCCAGTCGAGCTCTTCGCAGCCGCCGGCAAAGATCACATCCTGCTTGCCGATCTGGATCGTCTCATAGGCATTGCCGATGCAGTGATTGGAGGTCGCGCAGGCCGACGAGATCGAATAGTTCACCCCTTTGATCTTGAACCAGGTGGCAAGCGTGGCCGACGCCGTCGACGACATCGCCTTCGGCACCGCAAACGGGCCGACGCGCTTCGGTCCCTTCGAGCGGGTGATATCGGCAGATTCCACGATGGTGCGCGCCGACGGGCCGCCCGAACCCATGATGATGCCGGTGCGCTCGTTTGAGACGTCGGAAGGCTCAAGGCCTGAATCCTGGATCGCCTGCTCCATCGCGATGTGATTCCAGGCGGTGCCTTCGGCAAGGAAACGCATCGCGCGGCGGTCGATCAGGCCGCTTGGATCGAGCGTCGGCGCGCCCTGCACCTGCGAACGGAAACCGAGCTCAGCATATGTCTGGGCGCGGGTGATGCCAGACTTGGCCTCATGCAGGCTCGACAGCACCTCCTGGGTGTTGTTTCCGATGGATGAGACAATGCCCATCCCCGTGATGACAACCCGCCTCATGTTCGCCTCACCCATACCTCTGTCGCTGCCGTCGCATTGCGCACCTGTCCGTTCAAGACGGCCCTGTGCCCTCTTTGAACAGCCCGACCTTCAGATCGTTGGCGCGATAGATAATCTTGTCGTCCACGGAAAGCCATCCGTCCGCGATGCCCAACACCAACTTTAGACGGATCACGCGCTTGATATCGACGTTGTACACGACCCTGCGCGCATTCGGCAGCACCTGGCCCGCCAGTTTCAGTTCGCCCAAGCCGAGCGCCCGGCCACGGCCCTCGCCGCCGATCCAACCAAGATAGAAACCGACCATCTGCCAGAGCGCATCGAGGCCGAGACAGCCCGGCATGACAGGATCGTTCTTGAAGTGGCAGCCGAAGAACCAGAGGTCCGGCTTGACGTCGAGCTCAGCACGGACCAGCCCCTTGCCGAACTCGCCGCCGCTCTCGCTGATTTCGCTGATGCGGTCGAACATCAGCATCGGCGGCAGCGGCAATTGGGCGTTGCCCGGCCCGAACATCTCCCCGCGTCCGCAAGCCAGCAAATCCTCATATTCATATCCGCCGCGCCGTCTCAGCATCCCAAAGGCCTCATTCACAATGTCAGATAGAGCGCCAATTACGCGAAACGGACCCATTTGCGTGGCAGGCGCACCGAATAATCGCTGGATTCGGTGCCAATTCCTGAGCTCAGGACACCCCGCGGCAGGCGTTGTGCCCTGCCAACATCGTTTACCCGGGTCCGCGGGCTCTCTATCATAGGCCCCCGCGGCGGCAAAGCGGCCAGACCAGCCAAATCGACGCATTCGGCGCTTATTTCTATACCGCGGCTCAGCTTTGCTGCCAGTTGCGAGGAACTTGCATCTGCGGCATTTCCTCCATATATTCTGCCAGAATAGCCATGGAACAGAGTGCCGTGCGAACCCCGGGACCAAACGACAGCGGTTTGGCTGTGAACGAAGAAATGACCTCTGCTGCCTGCCCTGCTGCGGGCCGGCAGCCCGCGTTGACCGGCTGCCCCTGGCACGATGTGAACGAGATGCTGCAGGCCGCGGGGCTGCGTCCCACCCGCCAACGCATGGCTCTGGGCTGGCTGTTGTTCGGCAAGGGCGCGCGCCACCTCACCGCTGAAATGCTCTACGAGGAAGCGACGCTGGCGAAGGTGCCGGTCTCGCTTGCGACCGTTTACAACACGCTGAACCAACTCACCGACGCTGGCTTGCTGCGCCAGGTCTCGGTCGACGGCACCAAAACCTATTTCGACACCAACGTCACCTCGCATCACCATTTCTATCTCGAACATAATCATGAGCTGGTCGACATCCCCGACCCGCATCTGATGCTCTCCCAGATGCCCGAGGTCCCTGAGGGCTTTGAGATCTCACGCATCGACATGGTTGTGCGGCTGCGCAAGAAGCGCTAGTTCGCCGCCGGTGCGGCCAAGTGCAGCGTGAGGCGGACGCCGTAACCCCCACCATTGAGTTTTGGGCGAGGTTGCACGGTCAGTCATGAACGGTTCCCGGCGCGATCACGACGTCAGAGCCTGTTCAACAGTCAGCCAACATCACTCCACCTTCTCATCGGCGTAGACGCCCCACAGCCGCTGCTGCTCGATCCAACCGTCAAAACCTTCGCCTGCGATGCGGCACCAATGCTGGTCGCACGTCCTGACCTGGGCAATGACGCCGGCCTGCAGGCGGGCGGTGACCGCGCTTGATCGATCCGCGCTGGCGTGCAGCGGCGCAAGCTCATCCTTGCTTTTCATCGTGACGACTGCGGTGCGGCGGCCCGACAACAGCGAGTGATAGACCCAGCCCTCGGCGCCTTCCGAATCCCGCACGCGACGCCAGTTCTCGAACTCGGCGGTGATCTCCACTGGCAGACCAGAGCGGGTGTAGACCCAGGCGACATCATTGTCCTTGGTCGGGCCGGCCCGGACATTCACATGATCGGACTTCAGGCTGACATAGCGCGGCACGGGCAGGCCGCTTGTAGTAACAGCCGCATCCTTAGCCGATAGTCCGGTTGTGAAGCCGCCGAGCCAACCGCCGACCAGCAACACCAACGCACAAAGACGCCCCAACGCCATCAACCCGTCTCCCGCCCGGTTCGTCCCAACTCAAATCTGCGAGCTGAAAAGCGAAACCCGCGCCTTGATCCCCCGATCCCCTGTCCCGCTCACCCAGGCTCGCAAGCCTTAAGGGTCCGCCGGAGTTCTTGTCTTGGCCCGGCCTTCTGCTAGAGAGGACGGAATGCCGGCGGCCAAGACGTGCCCAAGCCCGCGGGCGAATCCTCAAAGGGAAACAACGGGAACCCAAGGAAACGCCGGGATTGACTAGCCAAGGCAGTGTCGAACAACCGGGTTAATGAGGTCTGAACGGCCTCATGAGAGCAGAACATGTCGGTTAAGAAAAAGCCGCTCGTCGTCGTCACCCGCAAATTGCCCGACTCGATCGAGACGCGCATGCGCGAATTGTTCGATGCGCGGCTCAACCTCGACGACACACCGATGACGCCGGAGCAGATCACCGATGCCGTGCGCTCGGCGGAGATCTTGGTCCCGACGGTGACCGACGAGATCACCGCGGAGGTGATCAAAGATCCCGATTGCAAGCTCAAGATGATCGCGAATTTCGGTAACGGGGTCGACAATATCGACGTGGCGGCGGCACATGCGCGCGGCATCACCGTGACCAATACGCCAAAGGTTCTGACCGAGGACACCGCCGATATGACGATGGCGCTGATCCTCGCGGTGCCGCGGCGAATGATCGAGGGTGCATCGATCCTCACCGAAGGCAAGAATTGGGAGGGCTGGTCGCCGACCTGGATGCTCGGCCACAGGATCGGCGGCAAACGGCTCGGCATTATCGGCATGGGCCGCATCGGACAAGCCGTGGCGCGACGCGCGCGGGCCTTCGGCCTGCAGATCCACTATCACAACCGTCGCCCCGTCCCGCCGCAGATTGCCGAGGAGCTGGGCGCGACCTATTGGGAAAGCCTCGACCAGATGCTGGCGCGGATGGACATCATCTCAGTGAACTGTCCGCACACGCCGGCGACGTTCCATCTTTTGTCCGCGCGGCGCCTCAAACTCATCCGCAAGGAGGCCTATATCGTCAACACCGCACGTGGTGAGGTGATCGACGAAGACACCATGGTCAAGCTGATCGAGACCGGCGAGATGGGCGGCTGCGGCCTCGATGTCTACGAGCACGAACCCGCGGTCAATCCAAAGCTGGTGCGGTTGGCCAAGCAGGGCAAGGTGACGCTGCTACCGCATATGGGCTCGGCCACCATCGAAGGCCGCGTCGAGATGGGCGAGAAGGTGATCATCAACATCCGCACCTTCCTCGACAACCACAAGCCGCCCGACCGGGTGTTGCCAAGCATGCTGTAGGCCGCTGATGTCCGGCAATGCCGCCGGCCGGGCGCAGCCCGGGCTGCTCGCGTGCAGTCCCATAGCGCCTGCGCGGGCGACGGCCGCAGGCGCGCTTGGACCATAGCAGGGAACGGTGGAGACAGCCGCGCTGCATTGCTTGCTGCATTGCTTAATGAGCGCGACTGGGATCTGGCGCACGCAATTCTCCAACGGCCTGCGCCATCAGGCGCTGTTTGGCAACACCAAGAGAGCTGACTTCCTCTTCGGCCTGAAGGCCGAAGGTTCCGAAGGTCAGCATTCAAGCAGCCTTTCGGATGGTTCCTGCTTCGCCGGGCCGCTAGATACGGTGTCCCTCCACAGGCTTCAACGCGGAGTCCCCGCGCCGTAGGATGTTGATCGCCGCATTAGCGTCGGCATCGGCTTGATGTCCGCACGCGGCACAGACGAAATACGCCTGATCGCGGCGACT
>Ga0306926_10010438_pt1 | contig 10267 bp, 16 predicted proteins | sample flu12Cox44000178_FD_203759 | JGI IMG/M metagenome (GOLD analysis project Ga0306926, IMG submission 203759) | Lab enrichment of tropical soil microbial communities from Luquillo Experimental Forest, Puerto Rico - flux8day.12C.oxic.44.000.178 (v2)... | ecosystem: Environmental > Terrestrial >... | reverse complement strand
TGGCAACGTGCGAGCGGCGGCCATGGTGTGGGGCGTCTCGAAGACGACTGCGGCAAAATGGATTGCACAAGGCGGTCCTCAGTGCGGTCAGGAATCAAAGTCTTAGACGATGTTCCCGGGAACGGCAACCTGGTCAAACGCCACCAGCTTTACCGAGTGCGAATCCGCATGTGGCTCAACCAGGGCGACCCAGTCCGGTGGCGTTACCCCTGGGGGTCCATTAAAGACGCGAGGATAGAAGACGACGGGACCACGCTTGTCACGGATGTTCGCATCGACCGAGTGTTCCTTGTAGCGGGCCTGTTCTACGGTGTCGAGGGGATGCGCGTCGGCGGCATTCGAAAGCTGAAAATTTCCCCACATCTCGCATACGGAAAGTCAGGGTTACCGGACATCATTCCTGGAGACGCGGTGCTGGTAGTGGAAATCGCCATCTTGGGGGAACGTAGGTCGTCACGTCCGAGTGCGGACAATCCCTCTCAGAACTGACTCCGCTTTCGCCCCAATTTCAGAGGCTCACGGCCGCCGTCGATTCGGTGCGGACAAACATTTGTTTTCTGATACACGACGCCGAAGCCCGCGTCCATCACAGCCAATCTCCCGACACACTCATTCCTGCGACAATCGCAGCAAACCACGTTGCCCACAGGAGCAACGCATGGACGCTTGCGACCCACACTGGAAGGAGGAAGAACGCGAGAGCGAATGCTATAAACGCAATTTCGTGGAGCCAGGGCCGCGGGTGTGCCGAGGCCACAGCACCGCCAAACAACCACAGTCCCAGGGCGGTCCAAATCCCAGCGAGCGTTGCGCTAGTCCGCGTGGCGGTGATTCTCATCTAGGGAGAAGTATAGACGGACGCGGGACCACCGCCTCGATAGCGTTGGTCTTCGTCACTTTGGACGGGCTGCTGACTGCTCAAGAGTTCACGAAACAGCGCCCAAACGGTGCGGCTTTCGCAATTGGGTGAAGTGCATCAGGCTATGGGGCGCAAGGCGTCCAGGCTCGGCGTCCGACTCCGACTTGGAGTCGACGTCGTTCCGCTTTGACCATAACTTGAGTCTCAGCCGAGCGTCCTCAAGACCACGGCGTGGCAATCTGTCCGGGTGGGCGTGGCGGGTAGCTTACGATTGAACGTGATGAACGTCGGTGTGGTCGGAAAGGCCAGAGGAGGCGCGTATCATATCAGTGGTGCGTTCCAAAGGAGCCGACGCGCTCGTCGATGCATTTGTGCAGAAGGTCAACGTGAGACGGCACGAACGAAAACCACCCGAGGATGTTCCTCCATTCTTGAGGCAGGTTCCACACGGTGATGAGCCTGACGGATGGACGGATTGGAGAATCCTTGGGGCGGATAATTCCGCGTCAATTAGAGGTCTGGAATCGCGAATCGGCAGGCCGTTCCCCTCTGCGTATCGTAGCTTGATTGCGCGTTACTGTTTCCCAGCCTTCGAATGCGGACCGGTCCTGTTCTTCGCGAATACGGGCCAGAACACAAGCTATGATTTGAGCACCCGGCTCTTTGTGGAGCCTCGATAGCCACGTTCAGCGAGTCCTTCGCACAATTGAGAAAGAAGCCCCACGGCGGGTGCGAATGGTCAAGCGCAAACTCGGACATATCGCTAACGCTTTGCGAGACCTGGCTGACTATATCGAGGGATTGAGCCCGGATTTCCGTGGTGAATTTTTCCGTGGACCAGGCGTCGACATTCCCATCTCTAGATGCCTGCCATTGCCTGACGAACTCCGGCAAGAGGCGGAGCGCTACGAATCGCTCGGTCCAACCGCTGAGGAGCTCGTGGCGGAGGCCAAGAGCGGAGAGGAGGGCCAGCTGGGCCATCCCCTACCAAGGGCCAGGGTTGATAACCTCGGCACGCAGATGCTCGTCGACTTCTTCACGCAGGTCTGCCATCTGTCAAAGACGGAAGCCTCCGTTCGCACGACGAACATCGGGAACGCTCTTTTTCAGTGGGATTCCGCTGTTCAGCCCGATTACATTGATGCGTCGATGCCCAGGCGTGCTGAAACCGTTCGGTCACGAATGCGGCGTAGGCGTCAACGGTAGAACCGTGTCCCTCCTCCCCACACCGGTCAATTCCCAAAATTTGCGAGCGCGAATTTCCTCGTCTGACCAGTTCTGCTAGCCGAAGCAACGCGCTACTCTGGTCGGTGAGATGGTCGCTCCATCGCGTCGAGACGGTGAGCTTGAAGGGCACATCAAAGGAAACGAGGTTGTGGATGATAACTGTCAGTTTTGAACCACCGTGTTCTGGTGACGCGCAGTCGTCACCTTGCTGGACTCTCAAACAAGTGACCGACGAAATGCTCCGCCTTCGAAAGGAGGCGAAGGGGAATCCCATCGCATTGGCTATTCTCCGGGCTGCCGTCTTGGCGGAAATGAAGAAGCAGGGGTATGACAAGGAGCTGGTCCGCTTGGCCAAGACCATCTTCAGTGAGGGCTCCTCAAAAAAGCCCAATAAAACCGGGCCTTCCCATGAGGAGAGAAAATCACCCAACGAATGTCAAAAGGAAGAAGGAGGACAGGAAAGCAAGAGTGCGCGTGGGTCGCCGTTGCTGCTGCTTCACGCCCCAGGCGTTTCGTTTTTTCGAGCGGTTCCACACAATCACCCCGCGATAGAGCGGCCGATAGAGCGCTTCGCGGACCGACGACGGGCACCAGCCGTGCGCGCGACCTTGTTGCGCGCGGGGGCACGGCGCGCGGAGTTCATTCAGCCCGTAGGCAATCGCGCGGAAACCCTGCCCCTTGGCGCAGCGCTCGAAAATCTCCCGCACGACGGCCGCCTCCGCGTCGTTGACGACGCGCAGCACCGCACCGACGTCCGATCGAACGTTGTCATACCCGAACACGCGCCCGCCTGTGACGTGGCCCGCGCGGGCCTTCCGTAGCATCGCGTCGTACGTGCGCTGTCTTGCCTTCTCGCGTTCAAGCTCGTCAGCGAAGGCCGTCAGCGAGAGCATGATCTTGTCCGTCGGCGAATCGAGCGTCCGTTCGCGATCTTCGAGGTAGAAAAAGACGCGAACGCCAGCCGTGACGAGCTGCTTCAGGGCGTACGCGGTCTCGATAGCTTCCCTACCGAGTCGCGATTCTTCGGACATGATGAGGAACTGGAACGGCGCCCTCGGTTTCAACGTGTTCATCAGCCGCAGAAAGCCGGGACGTGTCGCAAACTCTGCCCCGCTGATGCCATCGTCGACATACACATGCGCGTCATCGACGGTCCAGCCCTTTCGAGTGGCGTACGCTCGCGCGTGGTCGACCTGTCGCGCGACGGACTTTTGTTCGTCCGGGATTCCGTTTTGGTCAGTGCTCTTGCGTGCGTAGATGGCAGCGATCATGACCGCTCCTATAAGACGTCCTTGCGCATCATCCCTGATAGCCGTTCGCGTTGAAATATCCCAACAGCCGGTAGTAGTACGTTGACAACTTTTGGTTGCCGGCCTCCCGATGTCGTTCATGCTCCTGCTTTGTCCACTTGTACGCCCTGGTTGCTGCCTCGCCAAAAAGCGGCCCGATTCCCAACAATCTCGACGACAACATGTGGAGCATCGGATGGCCATCGTCCGGTGCGTACGTTATGACCTGTCGACAATCCCCGGCGATGTTGCGGGCGAGGCGATTCCAATGCTTCTCGTCGTCTAGACGGTCTAGATAAGAGAGATAGCCGAGCAAACCGTCTCCAACGGCGGCACGCGGAAACTCGGCGCATTTTGACTCTAGGTGGTACGCATGCAGAAGCGCCGGGCCATACACTTCGTTTCTAAATAAATTGAGCCCTCGTTCGACGGCAATTCCGGCGCGCAGGGGAATCTCTTCCGCCAGTGTCGTCAGGAAGATACCCGCAATCCCGAATAGGGCCGCCCACACACCGAGAGCACATGGCGCAGCTCCGAACTCATGCTCAACCAACGGAACGGCAATGACGAACGAGTCAGAGAAACCGATCTGGTAAAAAACCGTCGCCTCGCGCATCTTCGTGTAGTCGTCCATTTGTTCTGCTGACAGTCCAGTGGGTAACGAACGTCGTGTCCTGGCCTCGTCGAAAAAGCGCTCGAACGCCTTTCGCACTCTTATAACCCGTTGGGCAGTCTTGTAAACCGCTTCCATCACTTCGTTTTTGGACTCGCGCGTGTGGGGTAGCGCTTCTAGTCGTCTCAGTGCTTCCTGCTGGCCAAGTAGATCGACAAAGGCGACGAGGTAAAATCCCCACGCCTTCGGCCGCTCAGTCTGTGACTGACTCACTGCTTCGCGTCCTGCAACGCGGTCATCACTCATCGCATCACTCGACCAAGCAGTAGTCCCACGGTTCGCCACAGCCAACGCCGCTCGACGCGTTTGACCACCGGCCCCGCCGTACCTTTCTCGACGGCGTCCTCGACGGCCTCAACGTCTCCCAAGGCACGCCCGGCACGATAAAGGGTCCGCCGCACGCGCCGAGTTTCATTGAGCCTTCACGCGCAGCACTGAGGCAAGCAAGCGGTCGATCATGCGTTCAAGGGCCTCTGCGGCCACCGGGCGCGTCATGCACAGAATTTGATCTTGTTCGCGAAGGTCAGTGAAACCAGGCGCTCGGGCTCGACGGCGACGTCCGAGTCTGGTCGTCGACGCCGACGGTCTTTCCTCTCGTCCGCCTGCCGTGGCGTGTTGTCGGTAAACTTCAACAACTGAAACGGACGAGGTCGCCGCGTCGACATGAGGGCCTCCAATCGGGAGGCTGGCGGGCCTTACAATGACGTAGGCTGCCAGCAGAGCATCGCTGCTGCCGTTGCTTAGGGGCGCTTGCGGGTGCTCGCCCGCTTGCGCTCCGCTTTCTTCACGACGCCTTTCTCTTCACACCACGCTCGCAACGCCCTGCGAATCTGCTCGCTCTCGCTAATCCCGTCTCGGGCCTTGATGGCCTTGAGCCCTTCATCGAGGTCAGCGTCGATCAAAAAGTTGTAGAGCCTTCGAGGTGTCACGTCCCACCAATAATTAGCCTATGTTGGCTCTTAATGAACGCAGTACGTCTACCAACCGCTGGCCGTGAAGCTGGCCCGACGTTTCGGCGTGTCCCATCGCCTCAACGATTCCCGACGAGATCCTGAATGCACCATCAGGTCCCCATTGAACCTGGAATCGTGATAAGGACGGATTCCAGTGTACGAACAACAGATACTGTTCGCCGACCTTAAACTGCGCAAACGATGGATCAAACGACCGATTGATCTTGTCGCCTAAATCAACATCTCCGCCCTCTCGAACCACCGTAATCGACATACCAACTCCGAGTCCAGAGATGCCCTTGACGATTTCGCTGACAGCGACCGAGTAATCTGTCGTTGCATAAAATCGACCGTGCTCAGACTTGACGTTGTTCTGAGCACCAGTAACTGTTGCTCGAACTACCGCATCGGCGCTCTTGACGAGGCCGCTGAGCGAATTTGGCACGGGTTGATAATCGACAAACAGTGGCGCACTCGTCACAGGTTTTTGCCCGAAAAGTACAGGCGCGCCAACAAGCACAACGATCGCGACAACTGAACTGGCCACGCTGCCGATCATAAAGAGATTTATTTATGTTGTCAAATGCCGCGCATACCGCCGCACACTGCCCAGGTCAGGATCAGGGCTGCGGCCACTGAGTGCTTTCAAGAATCGACATCGCAGCACGGATGTTGTCTTTCGAGCGATTAGCGATGACGGCGGCACCAGCTGGCAGCTGGGAAGCGCCAAGAGTGTTAACGAGTTTCTCGATCAACAAGTCAATGGTTTTGCGCCTTGACCTGATTTCCTGGGCAATGAAGAGACCGGCTCGAGCGCGGTCATGCTGACTAGAGATGAACGCGTACACCCGCATCATGTCGACCTTATCCGCGATGACGTCGATTGCCTCATCGATCGTTGCTACTAAGTCAACAAACAGTCGGTCGGTGTCGCAGTTCGCCACATGCGATAGCGACATCTCGTTAAGATCCTTGGAATCGCTACTAAGTTGAATCAACATCGGAAGCAATCGCTTGACGGCTGCATCCGGCGAAATAGATTGCGCCAACGCGGCGTGGCTGGAACCGCAAATGAGGATCAGCGACAAGACGCACCGGCGAAACATACGCCCTCCGTTCTAGCAGACACCGCTTACTGATGAGGTGTGATAATGAAAGCAAACGCTTCGTGATGTCCAGAGAATTGATGACGAGTCTGAGTTCTTCGCTGGTCACCTCATTCACCACACCTCTCCGCGACCCCAGGGCAGACCGCCCGGTTCGACATCAAGGTCCTCAATTTCTTCGGTCCCGGCTTCGGGATCAGGTTCTTCGCCAAGCTTCACGCGTTCGCCGGCCGCGAGACACGCTAAGCGCTGCGGCTCGTCCATCGCGCAGGCTCGGCCCGAGGCGGCAATCAGGGCACCCGCCGCGGCGTTGATGACATCATCGTGGCCGCCAGGTGCGTGGTCGATCGAATCGCGGCCGCCTCGTGCGACGCGTCGCTCCAGCCCGAGGAGCTGTGCAATCAGACGCGGCTCGTCGAGCAGTTCCACGCGCTTGCTGTTGATCAGCGGCAGCAGCTCGCGATAGATGTCAGATTTCGGCAGTGCGCTCGCTTCGTAGGCAACGCCGTGCTTGAGAAACGCCTCGCGCGGAAATTCTCCGGCGTATTTATCGCCGACGACGCGCGAGATCCCTCGCTGCTTCAGAGTTGCCGCAAATTCGGTGATGACGGCTTCGGGACTGAACGGCGGCCGGCGCTCGCGGAGTAGACACAGCACGCTCCGCTCACCGACCTTCCGCGCCACCGCTAACGTGGCCGAGTCCCCTCCGCTGCCGCCAGCCACGTCCACGAAGGCTAACTCCTCGCCCTCCGGGGCCAACTCATAGCAGCCGGGCACGACGACGGCGTCGGCCGCCTCGCGCGACACGAAGGTCTCGACGTCCGACCTGAACTGTGCGCCATATTCGGCTCGCGCAGCGGCCGCGTCCTGTTCGTACGCGTGGCTGACGACTTCCTCCGGGATCGTGGGATTCATTTTGCGGGTGTCCGCTTGCACGATCAGCAGGTCGTCGCGGTCTTCACCGAAGAACGCGCGATAGACTTCGATAGCGGTCCGAACAGGAGGTACAGCGTCAATCGCTGCTCAAGCGGAGAAAGGGCGTTGAAGCCGGGATGCCGGAAGATTCGTGGAAAGGCGCGACGGTAACGGCCTACGTCGCTCATCAGAAAAGCTCGTTCTCGGCAATGCCAAGCGCGATCGAAACTCGCCGACGCTCGTCCTCGGTCGGGCGTACCCAACCATTGACGATCGACGACATTCGCGCCTCGCCGATCGAGCAACTGCGGGCCAACTGACGCTGACTCTGTCCGCTCGATATGATCGCAATCTTCAAGTGCAGTAGCATGTCCATCCTTCAGTAAAAACAACTTTCTCACTTCAGCATGGACAAGGCGCACGAAGAACACAAGGAACTAACCGTTACTTCCTGTTCCTACGAAAAAAACAGAGATCGGTGGGTTACGAGCGGCGCTTTACCTTGGGGATTTGGCGGTAGTTACGCATGTAGGCGGCCCGATCGCGAGGCGCGCGATTTCGTTCCTTACATTGGTCGGAATCGTAGACCTGCCTAGCATCAAGCGCGACGAACCATCTGTTGCAATCCGCATTCTCACAGCGACGCAAGCGGAGCTTACTTCGCAGTTGTTCGATGGCAAGCGTGGTCTGCCGGCGAACGACATCAACCGCTACGGCGATACGTTCATCATTGGTCGGTAACACCGCGAACCCCGCACCACGCTTCGCTCGAAGCTCTTCTTCCCTTTCTAGAGCGTACTCGTGTAGAACCGAGCCCGCCTGGCAATCGACGTGATCGAGGTCGACGGCGGCCCCATGTTCCACTACAGCTTCGAGCTGCGCGTTCACGTACTCCCGCAAGACAGACAGATGGGTAGAAGGCGGCACCGCGTCGCGGTCACCAGGCGCGGTAAAGATCCCGGTGTTCGCAAAGTTCAACGTGGCCGACACCAATGGCGGAATATTGGGACGCGGACGATCAGCGGAATTGACCTTCCGCGCGGCTTCCTTCCAAGCGATCCGTAGTCGTCGTGGCGTGCGAAGTCGTCGTGGCAAGTGGCTGCCTCCTCAAGCAGCTCCTCGGAGTCAAATCGGCGGCAGGCGCTGAGGAAAGCGCCGTTCGACTGGCCGGTCTAGCCGCCGCTGAGAATTCTAACGCGCGCGTCGTGCGAAGGCATGCCCGTGGCGACCTCCGAGACGTCGCCGGCTCTCCCGCCGCTTTGTCGGTGCTGAAACGTCTCGAACGCCGACCACTAGCCGCTTGCCGAGGACTCGAAATGCCGCTTCGAGTTGTTCCAGTTTCGACCCGTGTGTCATCGTAAGCAGACGATCGACTTGAGGCAGATGCCAGTCTAGCCGGCGTGCGAGTTCAGATTTCCCAACCCTCGCGGCGCGCATCGCCTCATAGAGATGTACCTTCGCCTCAATCAGCGCCGGCATCGTCACCCAGTGCCGCCCGACTATCGATGTTGGCAGCGGAATATCGCGGCGGTCCTTGATGTACGCGTCGATCACCGTCGCGAGTGCGTCAACGCCGTGATCGAGGGCGTCCTGTTCGTTGTCCCCAAACGTGTGCGCCTCCGGAAAGTCCGGAAAGCTCACTAGAATCGTGTCGTTGTCGTCCCGTTCCAAGATCACGGGATAATCCATGGCCCTAGTCCTCCTCAGAGCCGTGACGCGCTGGCGAAGCGCGTGACGTCGTCCCACTCACTTATCTCAGGCCAAGGTCTCTCTTGATGCGGTTTACCAGCCCTGTACCCAACTCCTTCTGTTTGCCGTGCATCGGCAGAGTTGACATTCGTTGTCCGCGCCGAACCGTGAGATGGCCTCCGTGCCCAGGTTCAAACGAACAGCCTTGCTTTTGCAGCCATCGCTTGAACTCCTGGCACGTCACATAAAGGATACTACAACACTTCTGTTGTGTAAGTCAACAGATCTGTTGCATCTGGGAAGGGTTCCCTCCCGGCAAACGCGCGATCTGCCCCGGACCGCTGTCGGGGTAAGTGAATTTCAACGCTACCTCCTCAAGCAGCGCCTCAGAAGGAAGTCGGCGGCAAGCGGTGAGGAAACCGCTGTTCGGGGATCAGCCTAGCCGCCAAACAGAGGGTACTATGCAGCCTCGATCCGCTCGGTTTCGAAGTGGCAAGTCTCGACGGACGCGTCGATGAGCTTTAGGGGCACACTGAGTCGAGTTACGGCGCTCGAACTGTAGAAAAGCGCGCCTGGGTGTCTATGGCCGCGCAGCCCGCACGTCACTAACTTAAGATGTGCTTATGCCGGTTGTTGGAAGCCTCACGCTCCGTTGTATTGCGCGACACACGCTGCCCGATGGACGCCGTCCGCCGCCGGTAGAAACGGTTCAGTACATTCAGGCCGATCGGAAGCGCGAGGAACATCGCGGGTTTTCCGGGTATCGTCTCCATCCGAAAGGTCGGGACATCTATCGGCCGAGTCCACGAACAGCGCTCATCAAGCGGTGCGATCTGCAAAAGACATTTCACGTCAACTTCGATGATCGCCAGTACACCGCCTGTCCGATACAAACGTTCCCGTCACGAGAGGAAATACGGAATCGCGCCACGGCTGTCGGACAGCCGCCGGTCCAGCCGGCACCGACGGTCCTCGTTGAAACGGAGACGGTCGACACTGGCGAGCGGAAAGAACTCTTCGGCCGACCTGCACGCCACGTGATCACGACGAGACGCGTTATCCCACTTACTGGATCGAGGTGCGGGGAGAGCCAGACTGTCACCGACGGCTGGTACATTGACCTCGACACGCGCCTGTCCTGCGATCCGTGGTGGCGGTCGTCCGGATCGGGTCACGCTTTCGGGACCACTCACCGGCATGGCGAGCAGCCTGAATGGCCGACGTTCAAAGACATCGGTGAACCTGAGCGAGGCTACGTCGTCCTTAGTCGGAGCACGACAGGCGGATCGGTGCTCGAACTCGAGGTGACACACCTGTCGACAGCCGCGATCGATCCCGCACTCTTCGAGGTGCCCGTCAACTTCTCGCTCGTTGAACGGATTCGCCAGGAACCCGTTCCGCCACTGGTCATTCGCTTGAAACAGGCGTATGGGCATTCGGGAGCTGCTCGTCCGAACGCGGACGCGATGGATTGTTCACGTCCGCACCCTATTGCGGCGTGACGGGCTTCGCATTGCCCCTGGGCGTGCCGAATTATTCCGCGCACGTCTCGACGC
>Ga0306926_10010436_pt1 | contig 10268 bp, 6 predicted proteins | sample flu12Cox44000178_FD_203759 | JGI IMG/M metagenome (GOLD analysis project Ga0306926, IMG submission 203759) | Lab enrichment of tropical soil microbial communities from Luquillo Experimental Forest, Puerto Rico - flux8day.12C.oxic.44.000.178 (v2)... | ecosystem: Environmental > Terrestrial > Soil... | reverse complement strand
CCTCGTCGGCTTTAACGCTGTTATCACAAGGTTTTGACGCCGAACCTTGCCGCCGCGACGGCCCCGTGAAACGATCTGCGGCGGATTTGCGCTGATGGAGTGGTTAATCGAGTGCCCGACCTGGAGACCCTGCCGACGACCTTGCTGACCGGCTTTCTCGGCAGCGGCAAAACGACGCTATTGCGCCGGGCCTTGGTCTCGCCCGAACTCTCAGACACCGCCGTCATCATCAATGAGATCGGCGAGATCGCGATCGACCATCACCTGGTCGACTTTGTCGAGGGTAATGTCCTCGAATTGCCCGGCGGCTGCCTGTGCTGCGCGGTGCGCGAGGACCTGGCCCGGACTTTACGCAGTCTGATCCAGCGGCGCGATGCCGGCGAGGTCAGGCGGTTTCGCCGGATCGTCATCGAGACCACCGGGCTTGCCGACCCGGCGCCGATCCTGTTCACGCTCGGCACCGATCCCATGCTCGATCACCGTCTGCGCCTTGCCGCGGTCGTCACGCTGGTCGACGCGGTGCAGGGTGCGGAGACGCTCGACCGCTTTGCCGAAGCGGGTCGGCAAGCGGCCCTCGCCGACTTACTGGTGATCACCAAGACCGATCTCTGCCCGCTCGGCGCCGAACTGGCACAGCGCCTCGACCGGATCAACGACCGCGCCACGCGCATGCTCGCCGCCGATGCCTCCGATGCCGGGGCGGTGTTGTTCGGCACCGGCCCGCGGGCGCCGGCGCCGGTCATGCCGGCGGAGCCGGTGGCGGTGCACACCCATGGCATCGATGCCTTCGGGGTGGTCCTTGCCGGCGAGGTAAGCCGCCTCGATTTCGCCCGCGCATTGGGCGGTCTGGCGCGCGAGCGCGGCAATGACCTGTTGCGGGTCAAGGGGATCGTGCGCTTCTCCGACCGGCCGGACAAGCCCGCAGTCGTGCAGGCGGCACAGCACGCGCTATTTGCGCCGGAATGGCTCGACGATTGGCCTGACGAGGATCGGCGCAGCCGGCTCGTCTTTGTCGTGCATGAGATCCCGCGCGCCGAGATCCTTGATGCTTTTGCCTTTGCGAACCCCCGCCCATTCCTTCCCCCGCATCCCCGGGCGAACGACCGGACCGGCCATAGCCGATAAACGATGGAAGGTCCGTCCGGCCAATAGCCGGGGAGGGGGAGGGAATGGAGCGGGCAGCACCATCATAGGAGACCCAAATGTTCGCCATCGTCATCTCGGGCGGTACCGCCGTCCTACCCTCGGGTCCCGAGACCGCCGATATCGGCGTAGCCGGCGAGCATATTGCGGCGATCGGCGCGCCCGGGAGCCTCGCGGGGATCGGTGCCGGACGGACCGTCGACGCCTCGGGGCAGGTCGTGATCCCGGGCGGCATCGACCCGCATGTCCATTGCAACTGGCCGATGCCGATGCCCGGCGTCGCCCAGCCGACACTAACCGAGCCGGCCTCGCGGGTCAGAGTTCCTCAAGCCTCAGCGAAACCGCGCCGGAACCGTTGCCGCCGGCTTCGATCTCGTCCTCGTAGTCGACGATGACGCTTCCGTTCGCAACGTGACAGCCGCCACTCTCGAAGAAGTTGGGCATCGGGTGGTCGCAGTCGGGAGCGGCGGTGGATGTTCTGGTGCGCGGGGTAGTCGTCGAGGCCGCTCCCCTCGATTACGCCATGCCCAAACTGAACGGCGGCAAGCTTGTCGAACGGGCTCGGCGGTTGCGACTGGAATTGCCGATCCTATTCATGACCGGGTTTGCAGAGCCGGATGGTCTATGGAGCGCTGACGCGCCGATCTCGTCCGGCAAAAGCCGTTCAAACCCAACGATCTCACTATGAAGCTCACCCAAACCACGGGGGTGCATTCGAAACACCACGTCGCCGCGAGCTGAACAGCTGAGCCACGTGGTCACCCCAGCGGGTCATGAACCCGAAAGGAACCATCGGTTCGCATCTGCTTCTCCACAAGCGGACGATTGGGAAGATGTCGTGTTGCCGGAGGTCGCTGACCCTGAAGATTGGTTTTCGCGGAAAAAGGGTACAAACTAGCGTTGGAAGCGTTTGAGATTTGCCCGATTTTCGGAGCTACGGAAATGGAGCGGAGATCGCCGTTTTGCCGCTGCGGGGGCGAATAGTGTCAGAAGCTTCCAGCCTTATTTCGAAACCCGGCCCGACCGGTATGGGTTTACCGGAACCCGATCTCCAGTTGGCGTTGGAAGCAGGAGAAATTGGCGCTTGGGATTGGGACCTCGCGAGCGGACGCATGCACTGGTCCGAGCAGATGTACCGCAATATCGGACTAGATCTAAATGAAGGGGGGGACCTTTATCAGCGGCTACTAACCGCTATACACCCGATTGATCGGAAGGCCGTTGCCGTCGCTTTTGGAGAATTCAGTGGCCGCCCGGGTCCAATGCATATCGAGGCCAGACTGCTTTGGCCCGGCGACGAACACCGTTGGATCGTCTTTCGTGGGCGGACAGTGCCCGGGGCCGACGGAGCGCCAGCGCGCATGCTCGGAATCACGATCCACAGCACACGCCGCCGCAAGAACGAGGAGGCGGGCGCTGCGGCACTGTTGGAGAGCGAGCGCCGGCTGCGCGAGGCGAACGAGAGATTGCAAGAGCTTGCTGAACGCCGCGACCGACAGCTCGGGGCGAGTAGGGCTCAGATACAGGCGATTTTTGACAATTCCCCGGACTGGCTGACCCTATTTCGCGCTACCGCCGATGGACGCTTTGTATACGTAGATCTCAACCGTGCGACTGAGCGCGCCTATGGCCTTCGCTACGAGCAGGTCGTCGGCCGCGCCGTTGAAGAAGTCCTCGGTCTAGAGCAGGCGGAGCTGCCGCTGCGCCTGATGCGGGCGTGTATTCGCACGGGCGAAAATCAACGCTATACGGCACGGCGGACGATGGCAGGGGTAACCCGGTCGATCGATGTGATGCTCGTACGTGTGCTCGAGCAGCTGAGCGACGATTACCATATCATGGCCACAGCGCGGGACACCACCGAACGTGACGAGATGGAGGAGCGGCTGCGCCGCGAGCGGTTGCTTTTCGAGTTGATTATCGAAAATACGTCGGAAGGCATCATCGTTGTCGATAACGAACTGCGTCATCTCGTCTGGAATGCGGCGATGGAGCGTATAAACGGCGAGCCTCGTAGCGCCGTGTTGGGCAAGACCGTCTTTGAAGTCTTCCCACAGTTTGTTGATCATCCGGTCGGGTGCGCCTGGCGCGAGGCGCTAATGGGTCGCCGGGCGGAAATGCGTAAATATCGCTTCTTCTCGCATGCCCGCGGCGCGGAAACCATTTATGACGCGGATTTCACGCCCCTGCACGACCAGCTCGGCTCGATCATCGGTGCCATCTGCATCCTCCGCGAAACGACCGAGCGCCACCGGATGGAGCATTTGGCGAAGCTTGAGACAGTGGCCCAGCTCACCGGCGGGGTCGCCCACGACTTCAACAATTTGCTCACGGCGGCGATGGGATCTCTCGAATTAATCCTGCGCAAAGGCGAGGGCCAGCGCATCACCTCCCTCGCCGAGACGGCGCTTCGGTCCATTACCCGAGGAGCGCGGTTGACCCAGCAGCTCCTCGCTTTTGCGCACCGCCAATCTTTACGCCCGATTTCGGCAGACCTGAATGTGCTGCTGTCTGAGATCGAGGCTTTGATCCGTCGCGCCGTCGGCGAGACGATCGATGTCGCCATTCATGCCGCGCCCGCGCTGCCGAGATGTCAGCTCGATCCGGCGCACTTCGAAGCTGCGGTGATGAACCTCGTCATCAACGCGCGGGACGCGATGCCGAGAGGCGGCCGCCTCAGGCTAACGATACGCAAGATCGAGACCCAACATATACCGGCTGAAGTCGACCTCGACCAAGGCAACTACGTCGCGTTTACAGTCGAAGACAATGGCGAGGGCATGAGGCCGGAGGTACTCGCCCGCGCGTTCGAGCCTTTCTATACGACGAAGGGGATCGGCAAAGGATCCGGGCTCGGTTTGTCGACGGTATACGGCTTTGCCAGACAAACGGGGGGCGGTATTCACATCGAAAGTGCCCCAGACCGGGGTACCCGAGTGACGGCCGCCTCGCCGGTTGCAGAAAACTCCCAATCGGATCGCGCCGCCGATGCGCTGCACAGGGGTACCGGCTCGATTCTCGTCGTCGAAGACGATGCTGATGTTCGCGACGTGTCGATCTCGATACTAGAAGAGCTCGGCTATCGCACATTGGTGGCTCGTAATGGTCAGGAAGCGCTGGAAGCATTGCGGGGCGCCGACCCGATCGATCTTCTGTTTACAGATCTAGTCATGCCCGGCGGCATGTCGGGGATTGTACTCGCACGGCAGGCCCGAACCATACGCCCGGGTGTCCACGTCCTCTTGACCACTGGCTATTCCGGGATGGAACCGCCCACAACCGATGAATTTCCGATCATCTCAAAGCCATTCCGGGCGGCGGAATTAAGCAAAACCATTGCCCGGATGATCGGCCAATCGCCGCGCCAAGTCTCGGTTTGCTAAGCCAATTGGGACGACAGCCGATTTTCGGGCACGGGACCTGGAAGAAATCTTGAGGCGGTATTCTTGATATCCGGTTGTGGCCCGCTTCTTGGCCTTCAGCGTGCTGTGTCGCTTCGTCGTAGGGCGCGCTCGGGTCTGCTCCGACGCCGGCATCGTGCTGCTCGACCCGGCGCCGCCGCAAGATCGTGCGCGCCGACGAATTGCACGAGGCCGACTACACCCCCCAGGATTGCACTCTCCGACCGGCCCGAGCGTCCGGCGGTCGTGCAGGCGGCCCAGCACGCATTGTTTGCGCTGGAATGGCTCGACGATTGGCCTAATGGAGACCGGCGCTCGCGCCTCGTGTATGTCGTGCACGAGATCCCGCGGGCGGAGATCCTCGACGCCTTTGCCTTTGCCGACCCCCTCCCATTCCCTTCCCCGTGATCCCCGGGTCGGGCCCGGGGCGGGAGGGTTAGGGTGGGGGCAGCGTCAACATAGGGAGGCCCAGATGTTCGACATCGTCGTTTCGGGTGGTACCGCCGTCCTGCCGTCGGGTCCCGAACCCGCCGATATCGGGGTGACCGGCGAACACATCGTCGCGATCGGCGCCCCCGGCAGCCTCGCCGCGATCCCCGGATCAAGTCCGGGGACCGCCGGACGGACCGTCGATGCGACGGGCCAGATCGTGATCCCGGGCGGCATCGATCCGCATGTCCATTGCAACTGGCCGATGCCGATGCCCGGCATCGCCCGGCCTACGCTGACCGAGCCGGCCTCGCGGGTCAGCCTCGCGGCACTGCACGGCGGCACGACGACGACGATCGACTTCGCCCCGGTCGAGGGCGGCGAGACGATCCAGCAGGCGATTGAGCGGCGGCACAAGCAGTGGGCGGGCGCCTGCTATGGCGATTATGCCTTTCACACGATGCTGCTCGGCAAGATCGCACCTGAACGCCTCGGCGAGCTCGCTGAGGCGGTGCAGGCCGGGCACGCCTCGGTCAAGATGTTCACGACTGACATCACACCGAGCCGCCGCGGCCGCATGGTCGATTTCGGCGATATCTGGGAGGTGCTCAAGGTCCTGGCGCAGGCCGGCGGCATCGCCGCGATCCACGCCGAGGACAACGACATCGTCATGCACATGTACGAAAAATTGACCCGCGAGGACCGCACCGGCTTTGAGAACATGGCCGAGGTGCACAACACCCTCTCGGAGGATCTCTCGTTCAACCGGGTGATCCGGCTCGCCGCGAATATCGAGGGTGCGGCCCTCTACATGATGCACACCTCGGCCAAGACCGGTGTCGATGCGATCGCCGCCGCGCGCGCCAAGGGGGTGCCGATCTACGGCGAGACCCTGCATCAATATTTGATGTACACCGCCGAGGATTACCGGCGGCCCAACGGCCAGATCTATCACACCTACCCGTCGCTCAAGTTCCGCGCCGACCAGGAAGCGTTGTGGCAGGCGACCGACCATGGTGCGATCCAGACCGTCGCCACCGCCGAGATCTGCTGTCCCCTCCGGATCAAGTTGCAGGGCCGCCGCATCGACGATACGACCGGCGGCAATGCCGGGGTCGAGCCGCGGCTGTCATTGATCTACACCGAGACCGTCGAAAAGCGCGTGTATGGGCTCGCGGATTTTGTCGATCTGGTCTCGGCCAATGCCGCCAAGATCATGGGTCTCTACCCGCGCAAGGGCGCGCTGGCCGTCGGCTCCGACGCCGACATCGTGCTGCTCGACCCGCGGCAGCGCAAGATCGTGCGCGCCGCCGAACTGCACGAGGCCGACTACACCCCATGGGAAGGCCGCGACCTCGCGGCCTGGCCGTCGCTCGTGATGCTGCGCGGCAAGATCGTCGTCGAAGGCGGCACCTTCTCAGGCGACCTCAAGGACGGCCAATTCCTGTCGCGCAAGGTGCCGGAGGAAATCAGATCGCGACCTGCAGTGTAAGCGCTCAAACCGCTAGACATTTTGTTCTCTGCCCATCTAGCAAAAGATGGGCAAGGAAGTAACACGCACGTCCGGCCACCCGCCAAAACCTGGGAAAGCCGACCATTTTGTTTTTACACTTATTTGTTAACACAAGGACTGTGCGAAGACTATAAACCTCCACCCGGCTTCACTCTGCAAGGGCGTAAATTTGTCTATGGGACATCGCGCAGGGCGGCGCCGTGACAGCGCGCGACGCGCAATGCTAGATTTGCTGCCATGAGCAGTCCTGATGACCACCGGCCGATTTGGTTCGAGCCCTTTGGTCTTTTCTTTCGTCCGGTTTCGATCGCTGGCTGGATACTTAGTGTGTTGGCGCTTGCGTTCTGTGCACATATTTTTTTGTTTGTTGACGACAAATCTCATTCAGTCTCCGATACCATTTACGGCATCTTCCCATATTGGTTTCCAACTTTGCTCGCCTGGATATGGATTGCTAGCAAGACCAGCGGCCCCCGCCGCAGTTGATCGCCGCCGTCAGGTGTTTTCCGGTTATTGAAGGCGTACCGGACCGAAGGCGCGACGGGTCTGATCGCGAAGCGCCGCGGTCGTCGCAGCAACCGTCGCAAGCCGGAGCCGCTACGGAAAGCGGTGCTGGCGATCATCCGCGAGTGGTACTGGGATTTTGGTCCGACCTTGGCGGCCGAGAAGCTGCGCGAGGTTCACGGAATCACGCTCGGTCGTGAGACATTGCGGCTTTGGATGATCGACGCCGGGCTGTGGCTCGATCGCAAGCAGCGGCAAAAGCGGGTCAATCAACCGCGCTCGCGGCGCGACTGCGTTGGCGAGCTGGTACAACTCGATGCAGTGAACACTTGGTTCGAAGACCGCGGCCCACAATGCACCCTGCTGGTGTTTGTCGACGACGCGACCAGCCGACTGATGCATTTGCAATTTGTCGAGAGCGAGTCGACTTTTGCCTATTTCCATGCCGCCCGCGCCTATCTGGAGGCCTGGGGCAAGCCGGTCGCGTTTTACAGCGACAAGCATGGGGTCTTCCGCGTCAACCACCCGGGTGCGGTTGGCGGCGATGGCATGACCCAGTTTGGCCGCGCCCTGCACGCGCTCAACATCGACATCATCTGCGCCAATTCGAGCCCGGCCAAAGGGCGGGTCGAGCGCGCCAACAAGACGTTGCAGGATCGCCTGGTCAAGGAATTGCGGCTGGCGGGTGCCGCAACCCTGGCGGAAGGCAACGCCCTGCTCCCGGCTTTCATCGCCGACTACGACGCGCGCTTTGCCAAAGCGCCGGCCAACAACAAGGATTTGCATCGGCCGCTGCGCGCCGGCGACGATCTCGACGACGCCTTTGCCTGGAAGGAAGAACGCACCCTGTCCCAGGCGCTGACCCTGCAATACGACAAGGTGATGTTCATCCTGGAGCCAAGCGAGCAAGCCAAGGCGGCGATCGGCAAACGGGTCACCGTCATCGATTATCCCGACGGTCGGCTGGCAATCCGTTACCGCGGGGTGGAACTGGCGTATCGGACCTTCGACAAAGTGCGCCAGGTCACGCAGGCCGCGATCGTCGAGAACAAACAGCTCGGTGCCGCGCTCGCCTTTATCCGGGACCAGCAGCTTCGTCGCAAGCCTGAGCGTCGCAGCGGACCGCGCCGGCGCGATCAGCGTGACGCGCGTCTCTTTAAGGTTGGCTAAGTTGCTCCGTATCTGAGCGCTCACAATTTCAAAGGGTATTTTCAGTATGGCTATTCAACTATTGAGTACTGGCGCCCTTTACGGATACTCAAATCTCTAGCGCGGTCCGGCCGGTGTGCGAAATGCGCCGATGTGTGGGTTGCATCACACGCACCGCGGCCTGTAGCCGCAATATAGAGAAGACACCCCTGTGCAAAGTTGAGGTGACACTCCAGCGGGTTCTGGGGTCGCGGGGGATGTGCCGTGGCGGTGGTGTCGATGAGCAAGCACAAGTTCAGTCGGCTTGAGGGAATTGAAGTGTTATAGCCGCGCCTTGAAAGCGCCCGCACGGGCGCTCGCGACTTTGAGGCGGGTGCCGATGCCGGGCGGCGCCAGTGATCTGCCCCGGCCCTACAGGGGTCCACAACCTATCATCAAGATTCCGTCCATCAATTCAGAAGGATAAACATGCGAATTCTGTTTTCCGCAATGCCGGCACATGGCCATTTGCTGCCGATGATGGCCATGGCTCGTGCCGCGATGTCAGCCGGGCACGAGGTGTCCCTTCTTACCCATGGCGCAATGAGCGAACTGGCGGACCCGGTGCCGGTGCTGGCCGCAGGGCCGAGTTTCGGCGAGTTGTCCGCAGCTTTCTCAGCCGGGAAACCAGGGCCTCGTGCCGGACTGAGGACGCCGGAGGATGTCGCGGAGTTCTTCGTGAGCACCCGGGTGACGGCGACACTCGACCCGGCGAGCGGCGCCGCGGCAGCTTACCAACCCGACCTACTGATCGCCGAGGCCGCGGATGAGGTTGGTCCCCTGGTCGCCGCACAGCTCGGCATCCCATGGGCGCAGCACTCACTCGGAATGGCGATCGCCCGGGACTTCGCCGCGGCGACTGCGGCCGCCGCGAGCCGGTTCTGCGAGACTCGCGGCCTCCACCGGCCCGAACGAATCGCCTATCTCGACATCTGCCCAGTCGCGCTGCAGGCCGAAGATTGGGAACCGCCGTCCGACCGGATCGCCGTCCGTCCTTCGCCGTTCGACCGCGACACGAGCTGGGTATCGCCCGCGTTCGACGAGCCCGCGACCCCCACCGTGCTAGTGACCCTCGGAACTATGCTCGACGACGTGCCGCTTCTCCGCGAAACACTGGAGGGTCTCGCGGCCGCGAGGATCAACGTGCTGGTGACCTCCATGCCCGGCCGACCCGCGCCCCTGCCGTCTCAATCGCGCGGCCGGGCTCACGACATCGGATTTGTGCCGCTGGCGCGCGTGCTCCCACTCGTTGACGCCGTCGTCTGCGCCGGCGGAATGGGTACCATCCTGGCCGTGCTCGCCAGCGGACTGCCGTTCGTCGGTATGCCTCGGTTCCCCAGCCAGCAATGGATTACCAAGCGCGCAGCGGAACTAGGGGCTGGTGTCGTCATCGACGGACCCGAAGGCGTCCCCGGGGCGGTCCTCTCGCTGCTATCGGACGGCCGGTATCGGCGTGGCGCCGCGGCCGCCTCCGCGATCCTTGCGGAGATGGCTGAGCCCAGCGAAGCCCTGACGAAGTTGCTAAAGCTGCTCCTGTAGAAGGCCTCGATGCACGCTCCGCGCCCGCCCGTCGCCCGACCACAACCGCAGTGCCAGTGATATTTGTAAATGGCAGAGATGGTGACATCTCTATTTGGTGGACACACACACAATTAACGAGTGGGTTGTTGCATGGATATACGTAGTAATCCTGACAATTATGACTGTGGCTGGTATAGTTTATCTTTATAGTCAGACGACTAAACTTAATGGTACACTTCCCCAATCCGACGGGTCGCATGGTGTTCCTATCAAATGGGACTGGCAGCGGCCCAGTGGGCGTTGGCTGCCTCGCTTACGTAAACACATCCAGGGCTCGGAGGCTCACCCTTTCATCCGGCGCAAAGCGCCGGACGAATGACGACCTCGCCAGCGCTCGGACTGACGTTGCAAAACTCATATGTGGACATCGGGTAATCGCGGGGACAGACGGGCCCGCCGATAGTGCCGCGCTCCAGGAGAAGGTGACGGGCGCGCGGGCCGACCGGCTCGAGCGGCTGGGTGTCATTTCAACTTTGCACAGCCGATGACATTTCAACCTTGCGGGGCTT